>Ga0272449_1002109_pt1 | contig 18998 bp, 12 predicted proteins | sample YNPCB0241_FD_198679 | JGI IMG/M metagenome (GOLD analysis project Ga0272449, IMG submission 198679) | Hot spring sediment microbial communities from Yellowstone National Park, WY, United States - YNP-CB-024-1 | ecosystem: Environmental > Aquatic > Thermal springs > Hot (42-90C) > Sediment... | reverse complement strand
CAGGTAATCGGGGCTGCTGAACAATTCTCTGGCCTTGCGGGGGCGGTTGTCGGCAACTGTAACACGTTGGCGACTAACGCAGAAAAAGGTGCGTATATCAAGCTCCGGACTATAGCGGCGGGAATTATTCAGGGTTTCCACCGGGCTTTCCGAAGAAGCTAAATGTTTAATTGAGTGGGCAAATCCCTCGGAATTTTGCCGCAACGATTGAAGTGGTAACAGGTTGCGGTTCGTGGTTAGTCGATGGGCACCGTAGGGGATATCAATTCGTAATTCTTTGGCTATTAACAAGTTACGGCAAGACCGCTCCGCTTCGATTAAGTCTCACAAATTTTTGCCCCTGTCCTGTGGGAATGCTGGGAGCAAGAGTGGTAGCAGACTGCCATCTCGATGGGAACTGCGAAAAATCCGGGCCGCAGTAAGCGAAGGCCCAATATAATGAGGAGCCGCTGAATAATTCCCCGGGGAATATAATTTGGCTTTCGTGAACCACAAAAATGTGGCCCACTTGCATGGGAAAGCATCCAAACATCAAAGCTTGGTCTTCCACCCCTGGAATTATTCAGGATTCCCATGAATAATTCCCCGTCTTGCTTGCGTACTTCTTGCGACTTCCGGTAAATGGGCCCACGGTCCGACGCAAATAATTGGGCACACCGTCCGGGGGAAACGCCCGAAGGCTGCCCGATAATTATGTTAGAGGGTTCGGATTTGCTTTACTGTACCAAAAAGTTGCAGGTTCCGAAGCACTTTATCGGCCTGGAGGAAACCTAGCGGCCTTTCGCTATAACGGTCGAAATGGAACGGGCTCCCGGCTCGGGATTGGGTAGGGAGGTGCAATGGGAGCCTGAATCTCTAAACTCTTTGGTCTTTTAGCCAGTTACGGGGAATGTGCTTCAATCCGGTTGGGGGTTGCCAGCTTTCTATTGGATGAGAAGAGGGTGCTTTGTAGTTCAGGGAACTTGCCGAAGTGTGCTAGCGTAGCTCAACGGCAGAGCAGCTGATTTGTAATCAGCAGGTTGTGGGTTCGAATCCCACCGCTAGCTTTTCTCAAAATTCCGATAAATCGCGTGTAAATCTCGACTTTCCTCGTACTTACCCCGATTTTCAATTTGTCGGTAATTATTTTCAAGTAATTACGCAAAATGTCACACAGTGCCCCTCTCGGCCAAGTTTTAGAGACTTTCTTCGATTACCGGAAACGGCTCCTGGTGACTGGTGATGAAAGTTTTCCCAACATCCTGGCACGCTTACCCGCACCGTCGTAGGCTGCGGGTTGCGTTAAAGCAGAAACTGGGAAAAAGCAAATCAGCCTTAACCTTTTCTAAACTCGAAACTTAAGGCACTTCGTTTTGCCGGGGATTGTGGGGCATCACCTGTGAATCCGCAGGGCCTGCACGTGAGTAGTTACTGGGATGGAGCAACTGCCTGAGGGTTTTGCCGTAACTATCCGAATGCCAGCAAGTTGCGACTTTTGCTAGCATAATCGCCGTCAACAGAGCTGTAAGGCTGTACCGCGGTATTTGCAACTTGGAAGGGCTAATCCGGTCCAATTGGATAAAGTGTTACGATTGCTCCGTTACGGTTAATGGGTTGGGTATAGATCTCCAAGCCGTTCTCAGTTTCTTGGGGTTGGAGCAATTTTCCCGGTACAAGTGGGATGTTACAAAAGTTTCCGGGGAGACCTAAGTAGGGTAGTCATACCCCTAACTATGAGGGTTTGCTGGGTTCGAGGAGCCTGTACTTGATGTGAGATTTGGGGAATTTGGCGGCTAAGAATGCAGTAAAATAAGGGTCTTGGACGACCTTGCCAACAACAGGGGAAAATGTTAAACTTCAAAGCCGAAAGCGTGTGCAAAATTGGAATTTCCGGGCGTATAAAACTGTTGGCAGATAGCCTTGGTTCCCGGGGGGTTTCCCGAGCGGTCAAAGGGGTCAGACTGTAAATCTGATGGCTTATGCCTTCGCAGGTTCGAATCCTGCACCCCCCACTGGGGTTGGGGTCCGTGGCGTCAGGCGGATCTCCGACCGGAGATTCTGGGAGAGCTCTCTTGAGGAGAGGGGAGCGTAACATAAAATATTTCATGGGATGGGTGCCTAGTAAGCGGGTGTAGCTCAACGGTAGAGCAGCAGCCTTCCAAGCTGACGACGAGGGTTCGACTCCCTTCACCCGCTCTTACTTAACCCGTTGGTGAAAAGGACTCGCCGGGGCCTAGTGCGAAAAGGCCGGACTTTGGGAGGGTGGCCGAGAGGGCCGTACTTTACGGGCAAAACCGATCACAAGGATATACCCCCCGGATTAATTTGCTTGCGTTTGAGGTTTGCGGCTATAAGGCCAAAACCCTCGCTCCCAAGGAGTTGAGGGTTATTTTTTACTTTGCGGCAATATTTTCTGGCCTCCTTGTATCGGGGGCGGTTGGGTGCTGCTGTAGCTCAGCGGTAGAGCGCGTCCTTGGTAAGGACGAGGTCATGGGTTCGACCCCCATCAGCAGCTTTCGATGCCTGCCGAAGTTGAAGAGTGGGCACCCGGGAGGTGTTATTTCCCGATAAATTCCGGGGCGAGCATGGACGCCCGGGGGGTATTGCCTATCGGCGGTTTGTGGGGTTTAATCATACGGTTGACCTTCAGCTGGATTGGTCGCCGGGAGCAGAGGACTTCGGTGGGACATGGTCGTTCAGGATTTTGGTCGTTTGCCGGGAAAAGCGTTTGGAAGGTCAGGCAAGGTTTGAACGTCGGTTGTAGGCTTTTGAACGGGAGAAAGACTTAGACATGGCCAAGGAGGTTTTTCAGCGAACGAAACCGCACGTTAATGTGGGGACAATTGGACACATCGATCACGGCAAAACGAAGCTGACGGAAGCGATTCTAGCCGTTCAGTCTCGTAAAGGGCTGGCAAAGTTTAAGAGCTATGCCGAAATTGCAAAGGGTGGGACGGTTCGCGATGCCACAAAAACGGTGACGATCCACGTGGCCCACGTCGAGTATGAAACGCCCAACCGGCACTATGCCCATATCGATTGCCCGGGTCACGCTGACTACATCAAGAACATGATCACTGGTGCGGCTCAAATGGACGGGGCAATTTTGGTAGTGTCGGCGGCTGACGGACCGATGCCGCAAACCCGGGAGCACGTGCTTTTGGCTCGCCAGGTCAACGTGCCGGCGATGGTTGTATTCCTCAATAAAGTGGACCTGGTGGACGATCCAGAGCTCCTCGAGTTGGTGGAGTTGGAACTCCGCGAACTTCTCACCAAATATGGATATCCGGGAGATGAAATTCCGATCGTGCGGGGTTCAGCCTTGAGGGCGGCCGAGAACCCCACGGATCCGGAAGCTATTCGCTGTATCGAAGAACTTCTGGAGAAGCTGGATACCTACATTCCGGAGCCAGTTCGCGATCGGGATAAGCCCTTCCTCATGGCGGTTGAGGACGTCTTCAGCATTGAAGGGCGTGGTACCGTAGCCACAGGGAGGATCGAACGGGGGGTTATCCGGCCGGGCGACGAGGTCGAAATCGTCGGTTTTAGCCGGGAGCCGCGGAAAACTGTCGTCACCAGCATCGAGATGTTCAATAAGACACTCGATGAAGGGCTGCCGGGGGATAACGTCGGGTGCCTCCTCCGAGGAATCAAGCGGGATGAAGTGGAGCGGGGTCAGGTGTTGGCCAAGCCTGGAACTATCACCCCGCACACCCGGTTCGAGGCAGAGGTGTACGTGCTTTCGAAGGAGGAAGGAGGTCGACATACGCCATTCTTCAGCGGTTATAGGCCTCAATTTTATTTCCGCACAACGGACGTAACCGGGGAAGTTAAGCTCCTTGGTGGAGCGGAGATGTGCATGCCCGGCGACAACGTTCGGCTTGAGGTGCAGCTGATTGCCCCGGTGGCCATGGACGAGAACCTGCGATTTGCAATTCGAGAGGGTGGGCGTACTGTCGGTTCAGGGGTGGTCACGAAGATTCTCGAGTAGCCACCCGGAACTAGAGCTCGTTGTCGGGGAGTGAGATTTCGGCTCGGACCCAGTTGGGCTCAGGCACGAAATTTGCATTTCACGGCTGGACACGGAATGTTCGGAAGAGGTAAAATTTCAATTGCGGGGGTGTCACCGACGGGAGAGGGCCTCAAACTTAAGATGGCTTGTCGCTCTCGGAGGGCAGGCCGGTTGCTAGGTCGGATTTGACCTAGCCAGCAGGGGCGTAGCTCAAATGGTAGAGCGCTGGTCTCCAAAACCAGTGGTTGGGAGTTCGAGTCTCTCCGCCCCTGCTCTCGTATGCGAGAGGTGAGCCTTCGGGATTTCTGCCAAAAGAAGTTGCGGTTTTTCAACCTGCCAAGCGTGTAATCTCACCTTGGTCCCTTCCTTGTTTTTGGATCCTTGCGGTAAAATCTAAATTTTCCACCATGCGGTGGGCGTTTGGGTGGGGAGCGTTTTTGCCTTGTTTGCAGTTACGGCCGCCGGCTGTTGACTGGGCGGTCCCAGTTAAGGGGCCGAAAATCGGGGACGGAGGTGCTCGACAGAAAGGCGGAGGCCGGCCGGGAAGGCAACAGGGAAGGGATGAAGGCCAGCCTTCAAAAGTAGGTTTGGGTGAGAGCAAGTCGGCGGGGAGAGTGCGGAAAAGACAGAGTAACAGGAAGTGAGAGAATTTCTTCGCGAACTTTTTAGGAAGGAACTTTACAAACCGAACCAGGGCCGGATTGTTCGTCAACTGACGGCCCTGGGTATTGCGGTGCTTTTACTGGCAGGGGTTTACCAGCTATTCGAGAGTTTAAGATTTGGGCTTCGGGGATTCCCCGGAGATTGGATCGAATGGTTGAATAGCTGGCTTCTTTATGTCGGGTTGGGGGCAATCGGGCGAAATCCAACGGCGGAGGCTTGGATCCGAGAGTTGACTCGGTATGGATTGCCACTTTGTTTGGTTTTTTTGTCATTATGGGTTGCATTTCGGGCCGTCAATTATCCTCGGTTTGCCGACTTTTTAATCGCTGTGGAGGCCGAGCTGCATAAGGTATCGTGGCCGACTAGCACTGAGGTATACCGAAGTTCGATTGTAGTTTTGGTTACGATCTTCGGTTTGGCTTTTGTCCTTTACGCCTTTGACCTGTTTTGGCGAGTGATGTTTCGTTGGCTCAACATATTGTGAGGAACTCCTGAGGGTGCCGTGCGGCAATTTGGCCGATTTACGGGGTGCGGCGAGTTCCCCCGAACTGGCGATAATCGGTAAATTCAGGACCAAAACTGGTGGGTCATCGACTTTGGTGGGGGCCGGGTGGACGTTTCGATTCAGTGTGGGCCTGGGAGTGGCTGGTTAAGGGCTGGAATAACCGGCGAGGAGAAGCGTAAACTCGGATTGGAGACCGCGAGTCACCGTTGGGAATATGGGCGAGACATTTTCGCAGCGATGTGGTCTATGGGAGTAGGTGGGGGCTCAGGGTTGATGTAGGGGAACGGCAATGAGCGGGGCTGAGGTAGTGGAGCCTGAAAAGACCTTGGAGGGGATCTCTAGCCAGGCAGAAGGATCTGCCGCAGTTCAGAAGGGCCCGCGGAATGCCGCAGAGCCCTCGGAGAAGAAAGTGGCGGAGGCCTCTCCGAGATCCTCCGAAAAATCCGACAAAATGGATTGGTATATCATCAAGGTCCAAACCCAGCGGGAGGAAGCGATCCGCGAGACTTTAAGGCGGAAAATTAAACTCGCTGGGATGGAGCGATATTTCGGGGAGATTATTATTCCCACCGAGACGGTAACAGAGTTTCGGGGCGGCAAAAAGCGGATAACGAAAAGAAAGCTTTACCCTGGGTATCTTTTAGTCCAGATGGAACTAAACGACGACACATGGTTCCTGGTCCGGGAAACCCAGGGAGTCGGGGATTTTGCAGGGGCAGCCGGAAGGCCTTGTCCGGTGCATCCCCATGAGGTTGCAAGAATACTTGCCAAACAGGAACAGAAAGAGGGCGAGGTTCCGAGGCTGAAGATCAATTTCAAGACTGGGGACAAGGTGAAAATTAACGAGGGTACGTTCGAGAATTTCCAGGGGGAGGTGTCCGCTATCGACGAAGCAAGTGGACGCGTGACCGTGATGATCAATATTTTCGGTCGCAGTACCCCGGTAGAACTTCAGTATTGGCAGGTGGAGTTGGTCTGAGGGGTTTGGCGGCACGGTCGATACGGCTTCATAAGGACTGCGAAGAACGGTTTTTGGCCGGGAATAGAGTTTAAGGACCTTTTGGAACAGCAATGGCTAAAGAATTAGTCACAACGGTTCGCCTTCATATTACGGGCGGGCAAGCAACCCCGGGACCACCGGTGGGTACTTCGCTTGGTAAGTACGGAATTAACCTTGGACAATTTGTGCAACAGGTAAACGAAAAGACTCGCCAGGATTTGGGATTGCGGGTCCCGGTGATCGTGCGAGTTTTCAAAGACCGGACCTTCGAAGTGGAGGTCAGGTCTCCGGTGGTGTCGGACCTGTTGAAGCAGGCAGCACAAATTGCCAAAGGGGCTGGGAATCCTCCGAGGGAAAAGGTGGGGAGGGTGACGCGGGCTCAAATCGAGGCGATTGCACGCCGGAAATTGCCCGACTTGAACGTGAAAGATCTCGCGGGTGCGATTCGGGTTGTGGAAGGCACAGCCAAGAGCATGGGGCTTGAGATCGTGGACTAGGGGGTGGCCACGCAGGGGGGGTACCTCGTCCCACAAAATCGTTCCCCGGGAGTTTGCGACCGTCGATTATTCCGCGGTTAGCTTTTGGGGTTCACTTTTGACACACGCAAGCATACGGGTTTGGAAATTTTTGTACCGACTTTGGACTGATTGGGGCGAGTTTTATCGCAGATTGATTTTTGGACGTTTGTGATTTGGAGATTTCTTGGGAGGGATTGAGAGTCCGGGTTGGGCGGCTTTACGAGGCGTAGACATGGCCACACGATCAAAACGAATGCGGGCGTTATTGGAGAAGGTGCCCGGAAAAAAGCCGTTACCTTTGCCACAGGCAGTGGCTTTGTTGAAGACATTCAATAACACGAAGTTTGATCAGACGGTAGAAGTAGCAATCCGTCTGGGGATTGATCCCCGTCGGGCTGAGGAAAATGTCCGTGGCTCCATCGTTTTACCCCATGGACTAGGTCGGCAGTTGCGGGTTGCTGTGTTTGCAAAAGGCGACAAAGTGGACGAGGCGAAGGCTGCCGGGGCCGATATCGTGGGCGGAGCAGACCTCGCCGAAAAGATCAAAAGTGGGTGGCTTGAGTTTGACGCATGTATTGCTACCCCAGACATGATGGGGATTGTCGGGCCATTAGGGAAGATTCTCGGGCCTCGAGGCCTGATGCCTTCCCCGCGGACGGGTACTGTTACTATGGATGTTGCCCGAGCAGTCCGCGAGTACAAGGCAGGAAAGGTGGAATTCCGGAATGATTCGACTGGTAATATCCACGCCCCTGTGGGCAAACTGAGCTTCGATGCGGAGAAGTTGGTGGAAAATATTCAAACGTTCATTGACTATGTGAACAGCCTCAGGCCGCCCAGTGTAAAAGGACAGTTCATTCGGTCGGTGACCATCTCGGCAACAATGTCTCCCGGAATTCGAGTGGCTGTATAGGAGTCAGTCGGCGGGGAAGTCCGACTGCGGCATGAGGAATTGGCCGTCGGAGGCCTGATCGGGTTGCACCCTTTTGGCAGTATATCCCTAGGCAGTTAGTAGACAGTGACAGACGCAGGAGAAGGAACACAGGGGTAAAGCCAATCGGGTAGGCTCAGACGGGAAATGACGCGTAAACTTTCTGCGGTTTTGTTTTAGGGACGGATGGTCGGGGGCAGGAGAGACAAACATAAAAAATAATTTTCAGTCCGGAACTCCGGCGGTTCCGAGAAGACTCCGTGGCGTCCCTAAAAATTAAATACAGTCACCCGTCCTTCCGAAAGCAGACTCGGTTGGCTAACGAGCGTTAGCCGCGAACAGACCGCGGAATTTGGGAACATTTGTCCAAAATCTGGGCTGTGGAAATTGGAAGTCCAGATTGGTCGGCTTGGCAGCCTCGTCCTAACCGTAGCAGTAAAGTGTAGGCACGGGAGGATGCTTACCAGCCGGCCGGGGGCGTGTAGCTTCATTCCTGGGCTCTGTGGAGCCTTCGAGAAATTCTGAGTAGAAAATCCAGGAAAACAGAAGTTCAGTAAGCCGGATTGACGGTCGGAAATTTCTGGGGTTTTGGGTTCTCAAATTTATCCATCCAATCACGGACGTTAGTGCCCGTATGAGCAAGTACGTAAAGGCCTTAATAACAGAGGCATATCGAAAGCGATTGGCAGGGGTGTCCGAGGCCATCTTGGTAAACGTGATTGGCATGAAGGCCAACACCACGGTCAAGCTCCGATCCCAATTGCGGCAAAAAGGAATCAATCTCCTTGTGGTGAAGAATTCGCTGGCTTGCCGTGCCACGGCCGGGACACCGCTTGCTGCATTGTTTGAGGGAATTAGCGGGCCGTGTGCCATCTGTTGGGGCGGTGATGATATCGTATCGCTCACGAAAGAGGTAGTCCGATTAGCTAAGGACGACCAATTTAAACCGTTCCAGGTCCGAGCGGGGTTGGTGGCAGGCAGGCGGCTGTCGCCCGAACAGCTGGAGGAGGTAAGTAAGTGGCCGACACGCCAGGAGCTGCTTTCCATGCTTTCGGGACAGATTATTGGTGTAGGCGGGAGGATCTCTGCTCAGCTGCTCGGGGTTGGCGGCAGGTTGGCTAGCCAGATCGAAAAGCTCGCTTCACCGCCCGCGGAGGAGACTGGAGCTCAGGGGGCTCAAGGGTAGGCAAAACTTCGGAATTTGTCGTGGCAAGGGGGCACCAGAAGGTCAGGGTGAGATTTGGGCATTCCATTAATGCTGCGACAGTGCTGCATAGAAACGGAGGATATAGGCTCTCGGTTGAGATTACAACGGGCATAAGGGCCTGTGCGGCGAAAAAGCATTGGCATTTCGGGAGTTGGAAGTTAAGTACTGGAGGTTCTTGAGGGAGAAAGGGCTAAGGTAACTATGGCAGAAGGTACGGCAACCCGGGAATTCTCGGCAACGACGATCGAGTTGGGCGACCGGATCGCAAGGCTGACATTGATCGAGGCCAAGGAGCTGAGTGATTACCTTCGGGAAAAATATGGAATCGAACCTGCTGCGGGTGGCCCCGTGGTGATGGCTGCGGCCGCGGCGGGACCGGCTCAGGCCGAGGCTAAGCCAGAAAAAACCGAATTCGATGTGATCCTGGAAAGCTTCGGTGCCAATAAGTTGAACGTCATTAAGGAACTCCGAGCTGCTACTGGCCTTGGATTGAAGGAAGCAAAAGATTTGGTGGAATCTTGCCCGGCGAAGATTAAAGAGAAGGTTTCTAAGGAGGAAGCTGAGGCTCTCAAGAAGAAACTCGAAGAGGCCGGGGCGAAGGTCACCATTAAGTGAGATGGGATATCTGCGACCGGAGCGTGCGGTCACCGAAGGAGGCCAAGCGGCAGTATTGCTGCTTTGGGGTTTAACTGCAATTTTGGGATTGCAGGCCGGATTTTGTCCCGAAAAAGACGAAAGTAGGTCGGCGGCTGTCCTATCTGGCTCCGGGGTGGTAAGTGACCTAGGTTGGCCGTTTTTCGGGGAAAATACCGGGCAAAAGGGTACCCCGAGATAGGCTCAATAGTTAGCCACTGTAAGTATCTTCCCTGGGCGGTCGAGTATTCGATGGGAAATTTCGGAGGGAAGTGGGTGAGAATTGTTCCCATCCACTCCCGCCGGGTTTTAGGGTCGCGAAGAGTTTCATGGCTACTTCCATGAGCGAAGGGCCGGAACGCCAGTGGGTCGACCTTGAGTCGCGATCCAACACGGCGATGGATTGGCGGCTTCTGGAAGTTGCCATTTGGTAGGGTATCTTGAGTTGAGTTTTCGGAAGGGGGCACTTCCCCAAATTGGGACCCAAGGTAGCTCGAATTCGAAATGGTTCGAAGGCCAACTGGGGAAGAACTTGAGAGGTCGAGAAGGCGAGGGAGGGGCTGCTCAATCCGGAAGGATTCACTAGTTCCATGCACAAAGATTGCGGTCGGGCAGGTGAGGGTTATCCCCGCCTATCGTTTTGAGCCGTTGGCCGATCGGGTTTTCGGTGGGCTCAATGATCGAGGATGGTGGAGGCTTATGGGGTTTGAGATTTGCCGTGGGTTGGCGGGCTGGGGCGGCAGAAACTTTTTCACCGGACATGTATCCCGCCGTATTATCAGTTCCTTTCTGCAGCATCGCTCGTGTTCGAGTTGGTATTCGCTTGTGCTGATGGTTTGTTCGAATGGATCGGCCAGGTACTGGAGCTTGGCAAACTTGCCTGTGTGAGTGTGCCTACCCAATTGTCTGCTTTTGGAGGGGGCATTGGGGGAGAGTGGCGAGGAGCGGGAGGGTGGGAACGGTCTTGTAAATTCACGGCGAGCATCAAGGACTTCTTTTTCGAACTTTCGGGTTTCGGCGGCTGGGATTCACGTTTTTATCCCTGAGGTTGAGAAGTAGGGCCTAAGCCGAGGTTAAACCGTTCCACGGTCGTCGGTCGGAAGATTCCTATCCTCGAAAAGGAGGATCGCGATTCATGGCGGTGCCTGCACAACGGCGTCTGGAGACCAAAGAAGTTCGTTACTTTGGGCGGACTCAACTGGATTTCGAAGTTCCCGATCTAACCGAAATTCAGCGGAGGAGTTACGAAGAGTTTTTGCAACCTGATGTTCCGTGGCAAGAGCGGAAAAATCAAGGTTTGGAAGCCCTCTTCCGGGAAGCATTCCCGATCGAAAGCTATGACAAGTCCCTGCGGTTGGAATACATCCGCTATGAGCTGGGGAAACCGCGGTATCGGCCGGAAGAGTGCCGGGAACTGCGGTTGACTTATGCCCGCCCGATCCACGTGTGGCTACGGCTGGTGAAAGACCAGCCGGTGGAGGAGTCGGTTTACCTCGGCGATATTCCCATCATGTTGGGTGGAGGGGAGTTTATCATCAATGGAGCGGAGCGGGTTGTAGTCAGCCAGCTTCACCGGAGTCCGGGAATCGACTTCATCGAAGAGAAAGAGCAGGACCGAACTGTTCTCACTTGCCGCATTCTGCCCGAGCGGGGGAGTTGGATTGATATCTTCTTGACACGACGGGAGGCTTTGGGTGTCCGCATTGACCATGGAGGGAAGTTCCCGGCGATGACTTTGCTCCGGGCATGGGATCCCCGCTTCAGTGATGATGCGGCGATCCTTCGAGCTTTCTATCCCACGACGGTTGAACGGATTGTGGATCGCCGAACTGTGAGCAAGTTGGCTGGCAAGATTGCCGTAGGAGATATTGTCTATCCGCGGACAAGTGAGCGGGCTGGGGAGGTGATTGTTGAATGCGGCAAGCAGATTAGCCCGGAGCAAGCCGAGCTGATTTGTACCTCCGGCTTAGAGAGCGTGGAGGTGATGCCCGTTCCCAAAAATATGGTGATTCTCAACAGTGTCATCGAAGACCCCACCAATAGCCACGAAGAAGCTTTAATGCGGATTTACCAGCGGCTTAGGCCGGGAAATCCTCCCCAGTTGGAGAAGGCAAAGCAGCTTTTCTACGAAAAGTTTTTAGACCCAAGCCGCTACCGTTTAGGCAGGGTAGGTCGGTTTCGTATCAATCGCAAGCTAAAACTGGACGTTCCCGAGGACGTCATGGTCCTGCGGGCGGAAGATTTAATCGCGGCCATGGAGTATTTGGTCCGCCTGTATGAAAAAGACCCGAGTGTGGAGTTGGACGATATCGACCACTTGGGTAACAGGCGAGTCCGCACCATCGGCGAGTTAGCTTGCGAGGAGTTGCGGAAGGGATTTGCGAAGCTCCGCCGCACCGTGCAGGAGCGGATGAATTTGAAAGATGCCGAGGATCTCACCCCTCGGACGTTGGTCAACCCGAAGCATATTTCGGCAGCGATTGACTATTTCTTTGGACGGGGCGAGTTGTCGCAGGTGGTTGACCAGACGAACCCGTTGTCCATGTTGACGCATGAACGTCGACTAAGTGCATTGGGACCCGGCGGGTTGAACCGGAAACGGGCCGGTTTTGAAGTTCGCGACGTTCACATTTCTCACTATGGCCGGGTTTGTCCCATTGAGACTCCGGAAGGTACAAACATCGGCCTTATCTCCAGTTTGGCAATCTTCGCAAAGGTGGATGAGTACGGGTTTTTGATCACGCCTTATCGGGTGGTCAAAAACGGGGTCCTCACGGATGAAATTCATTGGCTGCGGGCCGATCAAGAGCATGAAGTATGCGTAGCTCCGGCCGATGCTCCTGTGGAAAATGGCCGGCTTGTCGGGGATAAAGTGACAGCCCGGTATCGGGGCGATTTCAAGACGGTTCCTGTGAACGAGGTGCAATACATGGATGTTTCCCCGGCCCAATTGGTTGGGGTTTCGGCCGCCTTGATCCCCTTCTTGGAACATGACGATGCCAACCGGGCCTTGATGGGGTCCAACATGCAGCGGCAAGCGGTCCCGCTTATTGTTACTGAACCTCCGCTGGTAGCGACGGGATTGGAGCCTATCGCCGCGCGCAATTCCAGTATGGTGGTCCGTGCCAAGAGAGGTGGGACCGTTACCTATGTCGATGCCGCCCGGATTGAAATCGAGGGGGGAGCCTATCATGACGTGTATCACCTTCGGAAATTCGTCGGTCTTAATGAACGAACCTGCTTGAACCAAAAACCGATTGTCCGCGTTGGCCAAAAGGTTGAAGCCGGCGATGTGATTGCCGATGGAGCGGCCACCTGCAACGGGGAGCTTGCCCTGGGGCGAAATGTGCTTGTGGCCTTCATGGCTTGGGAGGGATTCAACTTCGAGGACGCCATAATCATTAGCGAAGAGTTGGTTCACAACGATACCTATACGTCCATACACATTGAGGACTTCGACGCTGAGGTCCGCGAGACCAAGCTGGGGCGGGAAGAGTTTACCCGCGATATTCCCAATGTCAGTGAAAAGATGCTTCGCAATTTGGACGAGAATGGGGTGGTCCGGGTAGGCACATATGTGCGACCGGGGGACATTCTGGTAGGTAAAGTGGCCCCCAAGTCCAAGACTGAGTTGACGCCGGAGGAAAAGTTGCTCCAGGCGATTTTCGGCCGTGCAGGCGAGGACGTGAAGAACGACTCTTTGGAGGTACCTCCCGGTATCGAAGGGATTGTAATCGCCACCCAGAAGTTTTCGCGGCGAATGGCCCTCAGCGAGAAGGAGCGGAAGGAGTTCGACGAACAGCTGAAACGAGCCGAGGCCGAAGGACACCGTCAGATCGCTGAGGTATTCATCCGGATGATCTCGGAAATTGAGGCGGTGTTGAAACGGCAAGTGCTCGACGATGACGATACGCCTTTGACTGAGGGCAAAGACTATCAGTATCTGGCGGAGCAGGCCCAGAAGTTTTTGAAGGAGCATCAGATCGGTAAGTCCATTTGCGATCGATTGGGTGTGCGGAGTGCTCAGCGGCGGGCGGAAGTGGAGGCCATCGCCGCCAAGTATTGGCCCTTGCTCGAGGAGGCAATCGACGAAGCTGCCCACCGAGTCAATTCTTTGAAGCGGGGGGACGAGCTTCGCAGTGGCGTCCTGCAAATGGTTAAGGTCTATATCGCCACAAAGCGGCACATCTCTGTGGGGGATAAGATGGCCGGACGCCACGGAAATAAGGGCGTGATCGCTCGAATCCTGCCAAAGGAAGACATGCCATTCCTGCCGGATGGGCGTCCTGTGCAGATTATTTTGAACCCGCTCGGGGTGCCTAGCCGGATGAATGTGGGACAAATCTTGGAAACGCATCTGGGTTGGGCCGCCGCCACGTTGGGATTTCGGGCGATTACCCCCGTCTTCAACGGGGCTTCGGAGGAGGACATTACCAAGTGCTTGGAAGAGGCGGGCTTGCCTAAGCACGGGAAAACAATCCTTTATGATGGCCGTACCGGAGAGCCCTTCGAACAAGAAGTGACAGTAGGGTACATCTACATGATGAAGCTCCATCACCTCGTAGATGACAAGATCCACGCCCGAGCAACGGGGCCTTACTCTCTAATTACCCAGCAACCTTTGGGCGGAAAGGCTCGCTTCGGAGGGCAGCGATTCGGAGAAATGGAGGTATGGGCCTTGGAGGCCTATGGGGCAGCTTACATGCTGCAGGAGATGTTAACTGTAAAGAGCGACGACGTCGAAGGACGTACAAAGATTTACGAGGCCATGGTGAAGGGGCAAAATACGTTAGAGGCTGGTACTCCGGCAAGTTTCAACGTGCTGGTAAATGAGATTCGTGGCTTGGCATTGAATATGTCTTTGGAAAAGGGGCGAGTGTAAAGGCACGTATTGCAGCAGGCATCTGTTAGAGCAGGTACGCTTGTAGCTGTGGGGGCAATACAGCGAGGATTCCATGCGGAAAATACTTCCGAGTCGGGGCAGACTGGTGAGGTAGCAAGGAGCTTCTTGAAAATATCCGCCTGCGAAACTTGACGGGCTTTTTCGAACAAGGGTGGGCAGAGGAAAGGTGTGTCGGCAAACAGGAAGGGCAATCTGAGATAATCGCGGTTTGGTGCCGCAAAGGTTTTAGTCGGAGGCCTAGCGGGGTCCCAGAGTAGGAGGGCCAACGGTGAGCTTCGGCGACAGTTCCTACGAACGTGTTAACGATTACGTGGCTGTCAAGATCAGCTTGGCACGGCCACACGACATCCGGAGTTGGTCTTTCGGCGAGGTGAAGAAGCCGGAAACGATCAATTACCGGACTTACAAGCCGGAACGGGATGGTCTCTTTTGCGAGCGAATCTTCGGCCCGGAAAGAGACTATGAGTGTGCTTGCGGCAAGTATCGGGGGATGAAGTACAAGGGAATGGTGTGCGACCGGTGCGGGGTGAAGATCACCCACAGCCGGGTGCGTCGCACACGCATGGGGCACATTGAACTGGCGGCACCAGTCGTGCACATTTGGTTCTTCCGGGCGGTGCCCAGCCGGCTGGCTATCCTGCTGGACATGAAACCCAGCAGCTTGGAGAAGGTCATCTACTACCAAGACTATGTGGTGATTGACCCCGGGCAAACACCCCTACAAAAGCAACAGACACTTACGGAGCAGGAATATCGGGACGCCCGCAGGGAGTACGGCGAAGGGGCTTTCAAAGCCGATATGGGGGCAGAGGCGATCCGGAAATTGTTGCTCGGCTTAGATCTGGTCGCCCTCTCCCAGGAGTTGCGTGCGGAGCTTGCTGTCACTACGGCGAAACAGCGGCGGAAGGAACTCATCGAGCGTCTGCGGCTGGTCGAGGGAATCCGCGACAGCGACAATCGGCCGGAGTGGATGGTACTGGATGTCATTCCAGTCATCCCGCCGGACTTACGGCCCCTTGTGCTGCTAGACTCCGGTAATTTTGCTACAAGTGACCTCAACGATTTGTACAGGCGAATTATCAACCGGAATAATCGCCTAAAGAAGCTTGTCGACCTCAACGCTCCGGAGGTGATCATCCGCAATGAAAAGCGGATGCTTCAGCAGGCAGTGGATGCCTTGTTCGATAACGGCCGATGCAAGAAGCCGGTTCTCGGTTCGAGTAATCGGCCGTTGAAATCTTTGACCGACATGATTAAAGGCAAGCAGGGCCGTTTCCGGGAAAATCTTCTCGGAAAACGTGTTGACTATTCCGCCCGGAGTGTGATCGTTGTCGGCCCCACCCTGAAGCTTTATCAGTGTGGTTTGCCCAAGAGGATTGCTTTGGAACTGTATCAACCATTTATCATCCGTCGCCTCCGGGAGCTGGGGCATGCCGACACGATCAAAAGTGCAAAGAAGATGCTGGAACGCCGCGACGAGGAAGTGTGGGATATCCTCGAAGAAGTCACCCGCAATCACCCCGTATTATTGAACCGAGCTCCTACCTTGCACCGGATGGGGATACAGGCTTTTGAGCCTGTGCTCATCGACAGCAATGCTATCCAGCTTCACCCGCTTGTTTGCAAGGCTTATAACGCCGACTTTGACGGTGACCAGATGGCGGTCCACCTGCCGCTTTCTATCGAGGCTCAGGTGGAGGCTTATACACTCCTGCTGTCGGTTCACAACATTTTCTCGCCGGCCCATGGAGGGCCGATTATCAGTGCAACCCAGGACATCGTAATGGGGTGCTACTACTTGACGCGGGAGTTGCCGTCCGCCAAAGGCGACGGAATGTGCTTTGCCTCTTTTGACGAGGTTGAGCTTGCACATTCCTTGGGCAAAGTGGCCACCCATGCAAAAATCAAGGTCCGCCTGCCTCAGGGCACGACGGTCAAGGGACATCCCGAAATCGCCCCGGGTTCCGTAATCGAGACCACAGTGGGTCGGGTGCTTTTCCACCGAATCCTTCCCAAGGGGATGCCCTTCTATAATCAAGTCTTAAAGTCGGGGGATTTGGCAACGGTAATCTCGGACTGCTATGAAATTCTCGGGCGAAAGGCCACGATTAAGTTCCTGGATGACCTCAACCGGCTCGGTTTCCGCTGGGCAACCCGGAGCGGGTTGAGTTTTGCAGTAGATGATCTCATCACTCCGAAGAATAAGTGGAAGATTATCGAGGAATCCGAACGCGAAGTGGCCCGGGTTAACCGGCAGGCCATGCGGGGAGCGATCACCGAAAAAGAACGTTACCACCAGATCCTAGACATTTGGACACGTGCCCGGGACCGCATTACCCAGGAGATGATGAAGGCCCTGGAGACTGACTACCGAAAGCCCGGGTATGTCAATCCCATCTTCTTGATGGCAATTTCCGGTGCTCGGGGTGGTCCGGAACAGGTCCGTCAGCTAGCAGGGATGCGGGGATTGATGGCCAAGCCTTCCGGGGAAATTATCGAGACCCCGATCAAAGCAAATTTCCGAGAAGGGTTGAGTGTCTTGGAGTACTTCAGCTCGACCCACGGGGCAAGGAAAGGGTTGGCCGATACTGCTCTTAAGACGGCCGACTCCGGGTATTTGACCCGAAAACTGGTGGATGTGGCTCAAAATGTTACCGTCACGATGTACGACTGCGGCACCACGCAGGGCATCTCCAAGCGGCCGATCCGCCGTGGCGACAAGATCGAGGTGCCACTGTCCGATTTGATTCGGGGTCGCGTCAGTCGCCGGACGATTGTCCATCCGGTCACGGACGAGGTGATTGTCCGGGAAAATGAGCTAATCACAACGGAGGCAGCCCGGAAGATTGAAGAGCTCGGAATGGAAACCGTTCAGGTTCGCAGCCCCATGACCTGCGAAGCACCGTTAGGGGTTTGCGCGCTTTGCTATGGCATGGACCTGGCCACGGGCCAGCTAGTAGAAGAAGGCTTAGCCGTGGGGGTGATCGCCGCCCAAAGTATCGGTGAGCCCGGCACGCAGCTGACGATGCGGACGTTCCACATCGGTGGGGCTGCCGCGAGAGTGGTGGAGGAAAGCGAGGTTCGGGCAAAGTTGCCGGGTTTTGTCAAATTTGATCGAGTGGACCCGGTGCGGAATTCCAAGGGCGAGTTGGTGGTTCTCGGGCAAAACGGCAGTGTGGTGATTTTAGATACCCGGGGCCGCGAACTGGATCGTTATTCAGTCCCGCGAGGGGCAATCCTCAAGGTGGAGGAGAACATGGAAGTGAAGCCGGGGGATGTCCTGGCTGTTTGGGATCCCCACAGCACCCCGGTTCTAGCCCAGGTTGGTGGGCGGATTCGGTTCGAGGAAATTATCGAGGGTGAAACCTTGGCCGTGGAGCGGTCGCCCGAAGGTGGTGTACGCCGTTCCATCAAAGAACACAAGGGTAAGTATCAGCCGGCTATTATCATCGAAGATGCTAACGGTACAACCCTCGATATCTACTATCTCCGGGACAAGACCTACCTGCTGGTTGAGGAAGGCGAAGAGGTTACCCCTGGAACAGTTTTGGCAAAAACCCCGCGGGAGATCACCGGCACGCAGGACATCACCGGTGGATTGCCTCGGGTTACCGAATTGTTTGAGGCCCGCAAGCCCAAAGATCCCGCGGTCATTGCGGAGATTGACGGAAGGGTGGAAATCCGCAGTGAGAAGCGGCGAGGAAAACGTACGATCATTATCCGGAGCGAGACGGGAATCGAACGCGAGCACTTGATCTCTGCAGGGAAGCAACTTCGGGTTCACACCGGCGATACGGTGCGGGCAGGGGATCCCTTGGTGGAGGGACATTTAAATCCGCACGATATTCTGCGGATCTCCGGAGAGGAGGCCGTTCAGCAATACTTGCTCCAGGAAATCCAGAACGTTTATCGGAGCCAGAAAGTCGACATCAACGATAAGCATATTGAGATCATCATTGCCCAGATGCTCCGCAAAGTGCGGGTGGAAAACGGCGGGGACACAGGACTTCTGGAGGGGACTCTGATCGACAAGTTTGAGTTCCGCCGCCGGAACGAAGAGTTGATGCGGTGTGTGAAGATCGTGAAGCCGGGTGACACGAAGTTCCGGGAAGGCGAAATTGTACCTCGGGAAGTATTCGAGCAGGAGAACTCCCGGGTGGAAATGACCGGAGGAATGCCGGCCGAGGCTACGAGGCCTACTCCTGCTACGGCAAGCACTCAATTGCTGGGAATTGCCAAGGCCGCGGTGCAGAGCGACAGCTTTATCTCGGCGGCAAGCTTCCAGGAAACCACCAAGGTGCTAACCGAAGCTGCACTATTTGGGAAGGTGGATCGGCTAATCGGTTTGAAAGAAAATGTTATTTTGGGCCGGTTGATCCCGGCTGGTACAGGATTCCACAAGTACCAGAAAGCGGAAGTGCGGATTCGGCCAGAGGCATTGGTGGAACTGGGGGCCCGTCGGGGTGCAGAGGCAGAGCCTGCGTTTACGCTATTGAATGCAGATTTCCCGACGAAGCGGCCCGAAGGTCCGCTGGCCACAGAACCGGTGGGCACAACCGCTGGGATGGAGGCCACGTCTTCGCCGGCAGATCAAGTACCTCCACCGCCCCCGGCCTTGTAAGCACTTCGTGAAACTCTGAGGATTTC
>Ga0272449_1002108_pt1 | contig 19016 bp, 11 predicted proteins | sample YNPCB0241_FD_198679 | JGI IMG/M metagenome (GOLD analysis project Ga0272449, IMG submission 198679) | Hot spring sediment microbial communities from Yellowstone National Park, WY, United States - YNP-CB-024-1 | ecosystem: Environmental > Aquatic > Thermal springs > Hot (42-90C) > Sediment... | reverse complement strand
GGCTGCCCGGCCCATGCCAAGTACCCGGACGGCCGCCCGGACCACCCCCCGGCCGATCCCCATCGCCATGGCCCCGGCTGGGGAAGCATCAGCTCCGGCTGCCAGTGCCGGCCCCAGTCCCGTACCTACCCAACCGGTGGCCGGTTCCCCCATCCCGGTCTCCGGAGTGCCGGTCAGTGCGGGAGTGGCTCCGGTCCGGTACGATCAGCCGCATCTACCCAACTACGCCTGGCCCAGTTACGCCGCCTATCCGAACTATGCGGCCGTAACCTATCCTAAACAATACTCGCCCACCGCCTGGCCTTATATTGGCCCCTTCTATCCCTATCCTCAGGTTCCGCTCGGATGGCGGAAAGTAACCTTAGAGTGGCACGACGGCTGGTGGTGGCTGGATTTCGACGACGGCGTGGCTGCCAAACCGTTTAACGGCCTGTTCCGCCTCAAATAAACCCTCCGCTTGCCTAAAATATCCCCTCCTTATACCCCAAAAGCCCTTCTGCCTCCCCAGGCCGAAGGGCTTTTTTATTTACCCCGTAACACCTTAGCCAAATGAACGGGAGCAATGGGCTTTCCTGCGGAAGCACAGTCCAAGCTCCTTAGGGCCTGCTACGGTGTTTCGGTGTACCAGCCGGCAGCAGAGAACATGGACTTCTCTTCTGTTTCTGTTGTGGATTCCCGCTTGTGCAGGAATGACAGGCTGGGTTTAACTCCGCCAGGAGAGAGGCGAGTGATTTCATTTGGGGAAAGGGCTCCAGGAGAGAGGCGAGTGATTTCATTTGGGGAAAGAGTTCCAAGAAGGCAAAAGCACCAGAGGCCAGCCGCACAGGGGGAAGGGCGAGTTTCCGTTCGGAGGTTCCATAACCTCATCGGAGGCTCTAGGAACCGCCAAGACCTAGCTGCGCCGGGGGCCCAACGAGGGGTGGAGAGGAGAGGGGGATCGCCATGAGAGGGTTACGATTATCCCCCCATTTGGGTAGTTTTTGGCTTTCTTTTTAGATGTCCGGCACAAACCAAGTTTACCCAATATTTCCAAAATCCAATACTTTCGGAAATACCTGCAAGTCCCACACAATTTAACACGATAACTATTGTAGTACCGCATTATTTGCGGAGGGTGCAGGTTATGCCGGGGACCTTCCTGCCCAAGCAGGTTGCCGGAGGCGTCGGCCCGGCCAAGTTTCTCCTAAGAGCCACCTGACGAGGGATGATTCATGTGCCGGAACATCTTCTATCCCATGGCCCTTGGATTCGTGGTCTTATCGTTTCTCAGTGCCCCGGGATGTTTTAATGTGTATGGACCGAGCCTGGGGTATTTGAGTATTCCGATCCCGGTCAGTCCCTATTTCCAGGATCGTTTGGAAGACCAATTCATCGAGCAGGAGCGGTACAACAAGGTGCCGATCCTGGGGCCGATTACTGCCGGGGCGCATCCGGTGGCGATGGATCCGCCCTCCGATGATCAGGTGCTCCGGGCTTTGGAAAAGGTCCGGCCGGTCGAAGGCGGCATCCCCTTCTTGCACGAAGTGCAGCGAACCAATGTGCGGATTGTCAAAGAACTGATTGCCGATTATGTGGATCCGCCCCGGCATTATCCGCTGATCGGCCCGGCGCAGGTGCACCATTGCCACTATAAATGCACCATCTATTTCACGGAGATTACCCGAGTGGGCTGGCCCATCCCTTACACCACCAAAAAAGAAGACGCCCAGGAGGTCATCTACATCGACCTGAACCACTTCCATATCGTGGGCAATGTAGAATGTGGTGCCAGCAGCGAATACTAATCCCTGCCCACCACCTAAAGGGGGAGTAAACGCATACCCATTAGCAACACTTACCCCACCCTCCCGACGAGCTGATCTGGAAAACCAATAAAACAATCGAAAACCAGAGGGACTCCTACCCATGGATGCCGGGGGCCGAGTAAACGGCCCCCTTTTTTATTGCCCGTTTTTATTGCCCGAACACTTTGGAAAGCTGTTCCGTACTTCTGGCAACCAGGAGCTGGGAAAGAGATCCTTGGAGGCCCCTCCACCGCCCAATACCCCGGCACAGCAAGGTCCGCGCTTCTTCGGGAGACGTCGGAAAATAGTCTTTGGGAGTTCCCTTCACCAGCCGAACACCGTTCCTCCGTGCCTCTTTATTTTTTGGGAGTGCGGGAAAATGGGCAAATTGCAGAAACCCTTCCGGTTTTGGCTTTCTTGACCATCCGATGGGTCTAGACTGCCGATAGGAAAAGAACAGGGGAACTCTGGTCTGATTCCGGATGCTGGGGATGGGCTGCCTAGTCTTGAGACGGCTCCTGGCAGTAGGCTAGTATACTGCTCCTGGGATGCCAAGCCGCCGGAAAGGATTTTGGGGCTTGCCTAAAGGGGCTTTGCGGATGGATCGCCCTGTGCGTTGGCCTTATGGCTACCTCTGGATGGCCTGCCTGGCCGGATGCCTCGGGATGGCAGGAGGAGGCCATCGTCTGGCCCTGGGCGCAGAATCGGGAACCTCCTCTTTAGGCCTGTTGGCAAAGGCGGTGAGCCCGGCCAACGCCCCCTCCCAAGAAGGAGTCCGACAAGCCCCAGAAGAGGTGGCCCAACATGTTTCCCCCGGTGGGATGGCCGCTCCGGGAACCGGTATGCCCCCTTCCGGCACCCTCCTAATTGTTCATAACCTTCCCCCCACTGTTCCTAATCTTGCCCCGCCGGCCAACACGCCCCACCTTCCCCCGCCGGCCAACACGCCCCAGACAGGAAGTTTTTCTGGTTCGGCCAGTGCGTCCGCCGGTGGGGTAGGCCATCCGGGAGTTTCCGGTTCGACTCCTTCGTCTGCCGGGGGGGCTGTGAGTCCGGGAGTTTCCGGTTCACCCCCGGGGTCTGCCGGTGGGTCTGGGAATCCGGGAGTTGCCGGTTCGGGCACTCCGTCTGCCAGTGGTTCGGCCAATCCATCTGCCCTTGGTGCTCCTGTTCCCTCAGGGCCTTTGAACCCGGCGGAAGAGCAGTATATGTTGGCCGTTGGCCTTTATGGCCGGGGGGATTGGACGTTGGCCGCCCGGGAGTTTCAGAGCTTTCTTCGGCAATATCCCCGGCATCCCCATGCAGCACGGGCTAACTTCCTGCTGGCAGAAGCCCTCTTACAATTGGGCCAATATGAGGATGCCTTGGAGCGGTTTAGCGAATATCTCCGGCAGGAGCCCCAGGGCCTTTGGGCCGGCAAAGCGGTGTTCCGAAGCGGCGAAGCCGCCTTTTTCGCCGGTAAATCCCAACAGGCCACCAGCCTCTTGAAGGACTTCTTGGGCCGATATCCCACCGATCCCCTGGGTGCGTATGCCTTGGCCTATCTGGGCCAGATCGCCCGAAAAGAAAAAAATTGGTCTGCTGCGGCCGACTACTTCCACCAATGTCTGGAGCGATTCCCTCAAAGTCCGCTCCAAGCAGAATGCCAATTGGGTTTGGCCCAGAGTTGGGAGGCCCTGGGAAAGGCGGAGGATGCCCTTCGGCTTTATCAGACGGTAGCCCAAAAGGATTTCGGCCCGATCGGTCAAGAAGCCCAATTTCGCCTGGCCGCCTTGCTCTATAACCTCCAACGGTATCCGGAGGCGACTGGGGCGTTTCAAGTCTATGAGCGACGATTTCCCCAGGCTGGGCAAGCAGCGTATGCTCGGCTGTATCGGGGCTTTGCCCTGTTTCATCAGAAAAACTGGGTAGAGGCCGAGGAGTGTTTTGCCTCTTTGGCCGGGATGATTTCGGGCCGAGACCCGGCAAATCAGGGGCCGGGCGGGGCAAGTGCTGGTAGCGGCCAAGCTGGACCTAGAGCGGCCCCAGCGGGGGCCGAACATCTTGGGCCTAAAGAAGATGCTAGCGGCCAAGCTGGATCTAGACTGGCCGGCCCCGGAATCGTGCCCCACCGTTCGGACGGAGCAGCTCCTGGGACTTCTAGTACTGGTGGCTTACCGGGTTTTCCCGCCCTTCCGGCCAACGAACAGGACCGGCTCCGACGGCAGGCCCAATATTGGCTGGGCATGGTGCAGCGTCAGCAGGGTCGGTGGGCCGACTCGGCCAAAACATTTGCCCAATTGGCTCGCACGGCTGCCAGCCCGGCCGAACAGGTGGAATGCCATTTTTATGCGGCCGACGGTTGGCTGCAGGCCGGGAATTTTCGGGAGGCGATTCAGCAAGTCGATGGGGCCCTGGCCGGGATCGCTCCGCAGCCGGCTCCGGCCCCAGCCGCTTCGGAAAAATCGCCGCCTGGTGCTAGTGCCGGCCAGCCACAAGAAGGCTCCCGCCTCAACCCGGTGGACCGTCTTCCGCAGGGCAGCGGGGTGGCCGGCCAGCCTGGAGAAAACGCCGGTGCCAACCCGCTTTCGCCCTGGTTGGACAAACTTCTCCGGGCCAAACTGCAAGCCGCTGTTTTACTTGGCGATCATAGCCTGGCCGATCGCACCGCCCAGGAGTTTTTCCAGCGCTGTGCGGAAAGCCCTTTGGCAGCCGAGACGGCCCGTTGGCAGGCCCAATCCCTCCTTCAGCGGAAGCAATTTCAGGAAGCCATCCGGGTTTTGGAGTCTTGGTCCGCCAGAGCTTCTGAGGAAGACCTGGCCTGCCACATCCGATATTTATTGGCGTATGCGTATCAGGCAGTCGGGCGATTTTCCGAGGCGGAGGCCCAACTTGCCCTCTTGCTTCAGGCCCAAAATAGCCAGTGGAAATCCGTAGCCCAATTGGCCCAGGCCGGCATCCTGGTGGCCCAGAAACAATACGCTCAGGCGGTGCCGCTTTTGGAGGCCTATTTGGCTTCCGGAGCCGGTCGGCAGGATCAATCTGCCGCCCAGGCCCAGTTGGCCCTCTGTTATGCTTGGCTTCGGCAGACGGAAAAAGCCCAGGAGCTTTACAAGGTGCTGGCCCGGGAGTACTCGGGGGCGAGCTGGTTTGGGGCTTGGACCGAGCAATTGGCCGAGGCCGCCCTGCAAACCGGAGATTTTCTCTGGGCCAGGAGCCTGTTTGAGCAATTGGCCGGCCAGGCGGATGCGGCCGGTAGGCAACGTGCCCTGTTAGGTCTGGGATGGACGCAGTATCGGGCGGGTCAATTTCCGGAGGCATCGGCCACGTTGGGACGGCTTCTGGCGATGGATAAAGTTCCACCCTCGGTGGTTGCCGAAGCCGCCTTCTTGCGGGCCACCATCCTAGCCAAACTTCGGCAACCGGACGCCGCCTTGGGGCTGTTTGAAATGGTGGTGGATAAATATCCGGATACCCAGTGGTTTGGGCCGGCCCTTTTGGCTGCCGGTCGGCTTCAGGCCCAACTCGGCCAGCACACCCAAGCCGCCCAATGCTTCCAACGCTATGTCCAGTCCTTCCCCCAAGCCAACGACCTGGATGCCGCCCTGTATGATTGGGCCTGGAGCCTAAAGCATTTGGGCCAATCGGAAGAGGTCCTGAAACTCTTCGAGCGCATCCATCGGGAATTTCCGAAAAGCCCCTATTGGGCCGAGGCCACCCTCCGACTAGCCCAGCAAGCCTACCAGACCGAGCAGTACGATCGGGCCGATCAATTGGTCGGTGCGGTGCTGGCCCATGCGGCCAACTCCGATCTCCGACCGTATGCCCTGTATTTGCAGATTCAGATAGCGGCGGCCCGAGACCGGTGGGACAACGTTGCTCCCTTGGTTCAGCAGCTGCTCCGGGAGCATCCCGGAAGCCCCTTGCAGGTGTATGCCGAGTTTTGGCAGGCGGAGCTGGCCTTTCGCAAAAAGGATTTTGTCACGGCGGAAAAGCTGTTGGAAGAGTTCGGCAAGAAGTATCCGGCACCCCCAGCGGGTTTGGCCCCTTGGGTGGCGCTTCGGCAGGCGCAACTTTTGGCCCACCAACGCCACTGGGAGGAGGTGATTCAGGCTGCCCGCCGCATCCGCGAAACCTACCCCCAGTTTGACCAGCTTTACGAGGCCGACTATCTGCTGGGCCGGGCTTTGGCCATGAAGGCACGCTTTGACGAAGCCCGCGAGGCCTTCCAACGGGTCATCCGATCCCCCCAAGGTGCCAAGACAGAAACGGCTGCCATGGCCCAGTGGTATATCGGCGAAACGTACTTCCACCAGCGGGATTACCAGACCGCACTGCGGGCGTATCTATTAGTTGATGTATTGTACGCATATCCACAGTGGCAGGCCTTAGCCCTCCTGGAGGCCGCCCGATGCCATCAGATGCTCGGCCAACCCGAAGAGGCCCAAAAGCTCTACGCCCGCCTGCTGGCCGAGTTTCCCGATACGGCGGCCGCCCAACAGTATCGCCAAAGCTTGCCGGGGCCTGTCGGCCAGCCATCGGCCGGTCCCTCTCAGCCTACTTCGGCCCCGGAAGGTCTTACCCCGGAAGGCCCTACCCCGGAGAGTCCGGCGCCGAAAGGTCTTGGCCCGGAAGGCCCGGCGTCGGAACCTTCGACCCCGAAAGGCCATGCGGGGCCAACCTCTCCGAAATCCTCTTCGAGAAGATCGATTCCCGGAAGGTGGAAATATGAAAATATATACATTTTGCCGGTCTGACGGAGATTCCCAGGATTCCCGGGGGCAATCCCCCCAGGCAGCCAATCATGCCTTTGATACCCGATGGAACCATCACGTATGGATTTTCCTTTCTGCCAGAAAGATAAAGTGTACTATGAGACACATAGGCCAGGTCCCTAAGGAATACTCTCGGCGTGGCGGGCCCATGGCAAGTTGGATTCTGCTGGCTGGGTTGATCGCAGGCTGGCAGGCAGCCTGGCCGGGGGGAGCATGGAGTGCCCAGAGCCCGTCGTCCGCCTTGCCCAGTGCGGCTTCTCCGGGTGTTTCCCCGGCCGCTACGTTCCCGTCGCCATCGTCTGCGGGGCAGACAGGGACGTCCGCTTCCACGTCTGCTCAAGGTCCGCTTTTACCGGAGGGTCTTCAACAGCTCATCCCCACTCGAAACCTTTGGGACATCATGCGCCAAGGCGGCCCCTTGATGATCCCGATTGCCATCTGCTCGGTCATTATGGTGGCCCTGGCGATGGAACGAATGATCAGTCTCCGCCGAAGCCGGGTCATCCCCAAACCGTTTGTCAAACGCTTCCTGCAGCAAATGGAAGAGGGTAGCCTGGACCGGCAGACCGCTCTAGAGTTGTGCGAGGAGAACGGCAGTGCGGTGGCTCAGGTGTTTGCCGGGGCGGTGCGCAAATGGGGCCGACCCGCCGTGGAAGTCGAACAGGGCATCATCGACGCTGGCCAGCGGGTGACCAACGGACTGCGCAAATATCTTCGGGTCTTTAACGGCATTACCACAGTCACCCCACTTTTGGGGCTTTTGGGCACGATTTCCGGCATGATTCAGGCCTTTAATGCCCTGGCCCTTTCGGACCCGGCAGGTCGGACCCGCCCGCAACTTCTGGCCGAGGGAATTGCCAATGCCCTGCTTACCACCGCAGCGGGTCTTTCCGTGGCTATCCCGGCGCTGATTCTCTATCTGTATTTTTTGGGGCGGGTGGATCGGCTGGTCACCGAGATCGATTCCCTAAGTGAACAACTGGTGCCGATGATCTGCGCCGAAGAGATGGGCAATCGGCCCGCCAAACAGGCCAAATCCCGACGCCCACGCCAAGAAGCCACCACCTCCTGATATGCTCCGCCTCCTCGTGTTTTCGGGAGTTGCTTCCTATGCCGCTAAAAACCCTTCCGGACGAATTGCCCCAATTGAACATGACGCCGATGATCGACTGCGTGTTTTTGCTGTTGATCTTTTTCCTGGTGGCCACCCGCCTGGAGGAGCAAGCGCCGCAAATTCCACTCCAGCTTCCGGAGGTGGTGGACCGAGGCGCTTTAAGCCCGGCGCCAGAGAAATTGGTCGTTAGCGTATATCGGGACGGCTCCATCACGCTGGACAATCGGCCGGTCAACCTGGAGGCATTGACAGAGCAACTGGCCATTTTGCGCCGCCACTATCCCGATCTGGCCGTGATGGTCCGAGGCGACGCCCGGGCACCGTACCAGCATGTAGCCCAGGTGCTCAATGCTTGTAAGCAGGCGGGTATTCGGGAGCTAAACATTTCTGTACGTACCGTGTCGCTTGAAAAGGCCCCTGCATCGCCTCCGCACTAGGAGCCTATCCCAAAATCAGGCTTAGCGTAAGGCAGGTTGGATCGGTCCTGCCCCCGGAAACCTCTCTGGATGGAGCAATCGGAAGGGGGCCGACCTGTTGGGATAGGTTTTAGCCCAGGCGGAAGGCCAGGGGAGGAGTTTGCCGCCATGTGGGCGGTCCGGATCGAAAAATGGTTTGCCTTTTTCACAGGCCGGGGATTGGTCTTCGGCCTGCTGTGGGCAGGGCTTGCCTGTTTGACCATCGCCCTGGCTGCGTTGCTGTGGACCCGCTGGGGCCAATCCCAACCTCTGCGCAAATGCCTGGTGCTGTCGCTGCTGGCGCATGTACTGTTTGCCATGTATTCCACTACGGTGGAAATTGTCGTCGGGGCCGCCTTGCCGGCCCAAGAACCAGGCGTTCAGGTTCTCCTGGTGGGAGAAGACTCGCCGGCGCAAACCCCCTCGGCCCATACCGCCTCTGGAGCGTCGCCCATTTGGGAGGAGCTTGGGGCGGAAAAAACGCCCCTTTTGACGGAAGAGCCGCCTCCGCACGTTGCCGCTCTTCCCGAAGCCCACCGGCCCCCAGAGCCACAGCACTTACCCCCGGCGCTTTTCATGCCGTTGGCCCAGCCCAAACCAGAACCTGCCGAGGGCGTGGCCTTCCGTCAACCTCTCCCGCCCACCATCCGGCCAGAATCAGCCGGGCAGCCCGTTGTGCGTCCTTCGGCGCCGGAACCAGTGGCAGCGCCTCCGCCGATGCGAAAAGACTCTTCTTCTCCTGTGCCGCCGCTGGAACTGTCCTTAGGCCGACCTGCTTCCCAGACGGGCATTGTCCATGCGGACCGGTTGCCGGTGCCCGGAGCGCCGCCGGGCCTGGTGGCACTTCCTCTGCCGTCGGCGCCGAATCCCCGGCCTCCTTTTGAGAGCGGTGCCAGCTCTCCGGTTTCGCCACCCAAAACGGTGAGGGAAGTTCCTGGGCCGGAGCTAGCCCGGTCGGAGGGTGCTCCTACTGGACCGACCGGCCAACAGCAAGCGACGGTCCTGTCCGGCCCGACCGGAGCCTTCGGGGCTCCGGTGGGTTCCGGTGCGGTGATGCCGTTGGTTCCCAGCGATCGGCTTCCCGGGAGCCATCCGCTTCTTAATCCGCCGGCGCCGCCTGGCCCCGGAGAGGTGCCCAAGTTGTATCAGGCCCGAATTGCGCCGGATCGTCAGCAATGGGCTGCCCAACACGGAGCCACGGAACAGACGGAGAAAGCCGTCCAGGCCGCCCTAGCCTGGTTGGCCGCCCATCAGGAGCCGGATGGCCGATGGGACGCCGCCCGGCACGGCGCCGGCCGGGAACTTTTCGTCGGGGGCCGAAACCGCCAAGGTTCTGGCGCCCAGGCCCATACGGCTACTACCGGCCTGGCCCTATTGGCCTTCCTGGGCCGGGGCTACACCCATCGCCAAGGCGAATACCAAAAAACCGTAGCCCAGGGACTGAATTATCTTCTGCGGACCCAAGCGCCCGACGGCAACCTGGGCGGGTCGGCCGACTTCTACGCCTTCATGTACTGCCATGGGATTGCCACCTTGGCCTTGAGCGAGGCCTATGCGATGACCCAGGACGGCCGGCTCCGAGAACCCCTTCGACAAGCCATCACCTTCACCTTGGCCGCCCAACACCCCGAACAAGGCGGCTGGCGCTATCGCCCCAGAGAAATGGGCGACACCAGCCAATTGGGCTGGCAACTGATGGCCCTGAAAAGTGCGGAATTAGCCGGCCTGGGCATTCCCCAAGCCACCAAACAGGGAGCATGGCGCTTTTTACAGAGTGTTTCCAGCGGGCAGTACGGCGGCTTGGCCGCTTATCGGCCCTTGGAAACTCCCAGCCCCGCCATGACCGCCGAAGCCCTCCTGTGCCGATTGTTCCTCGGACAACCCCCCACCGATCCCCCCTGCCAGGAAGCCGGCCAATATCTCCTCCAACACCTGCCCGGCCAATCAGAGGCCAATCTGTACTATTGGTACTACGGCACGTTGGCGATGTTCCAACTGGGCGGCCAGTACTGGAAAACCTGGAACGAAGCTTTGCAAAAAACCCTTTTGCCTCGGCAGCAGCCAACTGGTCCGTGGGCCGGCAGTTGGGACCCGGATACCCGCTGGGATAATTACGGCGGTCGGGTCTATGCGACGGCCCTGTCGGCCCTCTGTCTGGAAGTCTATTACCGGTATCTGCCTCTGTATATCCACGCTGCCCAGCCCACTTTGGCCCCCACCAGCTCCCCAAACCAATAACCGCTGGGTAACCCTAGGGCGGAATCTAGGAACCCAGCGGCCATCCCCCTAGCTCTCCAACCCCATAACGCCTTCGGCTGGCCGAGAGGCCAAACTGCTTGGCCAATCCACAACCCTTCTCCTTCCCCCCAAACTGGAAGACCCTGCTGTTTGGCCAGGGGCTGGCTGGAATCCCTTCTGCCACGCTGTTTGGCTGGTGGGCTGGCAGGAATCCCTTCTGCCGGTGAGCTGTCTGGGAGATCTTCTGCTGGCGGGCTGTGGGGAATCCCTTCCGGAAACCGCAGCTTCACCGTTTCCTAGCTGGACTGTATCTACCCGGCCGGCCCTACCCGATGTAGCGACCAAGTTGACGGTCTCTACTGGAAGTAATTACCCCAATCTGTTGGGCTTGGCCGATTCTTACCCCCTACAGGTTGTAGGGGCCTGTCCGGGTAGATCCAGTCAAACTAGACCTCTGTCAGGCAGTGGATGGGTCGGTAGTGAGCTTTTTCAAACATTCCAGCATGTACTGAAGGCTCTCTCGTGCGAGCCGTTCCACCCCGGGGCTATAGTCGAAGACTTCCACGGAGACCCAGCCTCGATAGCCTACCTGGCCTAGGGCTTCCAAAATGGGCACAAAGTCCAATTGGCCGAAGCCCGGTCCTTGTCGATTCGGATCGTTGGCATGAAAGTGAGCAAGCAAGGGATGATATTGACGGATGAGTTCCGGAATCGGCACTTTTTCCGAACTCATCGCCTTGCAGTCCAGGTGCAACCGAACCTGAGGTGATCCGATCCGTTCGATAAGTGAGACGGCTTCCGCCGCTGTACAAAGGAAATTCGTTTCCGAGGGGGCTAAGGGTTCGACGGCCAAAATCACCTGATTTTCTTCCAAAACTGGGACAATCCGCTGGAACACCTCCGCCGCAAAATCCATACCCTGCCCAGGGGAAACCCCTTCGGACAGGTCCCTCTGTTTGGGGGAGCCGAATACCATGACCCGTCCCCCCAGCTCGGCGCAGAATCGGCAAAGCTCTGCCAAATAATCTGCGGTCCGGCGGCGGACTTCCGGATCCGGGCTGGTTAGGTGGAAACCTTCGGTTTTGGCCAACAGCCAATGCAGACCAATGATTTCCAACCCTGCTTGTTCCGCCTGGCGGCGAATGGCAAGTCGCGTGCTCTGGGGAATCTGGGTAACATAGGGGGCTATGGTAAACGGCGCAATCTCCACCCCTTCATACCCACATTCGGCGGCAAACTCAAAACCCCGCTCCAACGGCCAATCCTGAAAGGTTTCATTGCAAATGGCAAACTTCATGCTGGGTCCTTTCCCGGGCTGTGCTGGTTCATTACTTCCCGAAACCCAAACCCCATTGGAAGAGTGTAACAGTTTAGATTGCCCGTATCCACCGAAGTGATTGGCACAATTTGTAGGGTTCGAGCCGACTTTACCTACTACATGTTGTGGGGCCTGGCCGGGTGGACAGAGCCGAATTAGCCCAACGAACCAATTCCCCTTTTTCTGGGGAAACCAATCTCCTGGGAAACCAATCCCACCGTCTCATTCCCGCGCAAGGGCCAGTCCCCAACGTAGGAGAAGTCCCTGTACCCTTGAGGGCTACTGCTACACGGAAACACCCGAGGGGGCACAAAGCGCCCTGCACTGGTGATGACACAGCAGCCACACCTCACGTCGGTTCGTTCGACTAAGTTGACTGGATCTCCCCGTCCGGCCCCTACCAGTTGGAGGGGTTCATCGGATCGAATATCCCAGAGGGTGCTCCTAATTCCCGCCGGATACAGGCACCTTAGGGAATACCCAGGGGCCTTTTTTCCCTTTTTTCGCCGGGGAATAGACGCACTCCATGTGCATTTGGGTCATTTGGAAAATCTCGATAAATTCTGGCTAGAATAAAAACCTACCGGACTGGATTCCATGAGTCAACTAGCTGTCCCTCCCAAGCCTCCTCCCTTTGGAGGAGCCAGCCTGGGGGATACAGTCAAACTAATGAAAATCTTTGCGAATCAACGGGCCTCCGTTCGTCCGAACGCGCCGGATTCATCCACGGCGATTTCTTCGACACCAAGGCGAAAAAATCGACAATCCTTGTTCTCCTCCTCGTAGGGAGGTCTCTTTTTTCCGGCAATATTTCTGTTCTCCCCCGTCGAATGGGCTTGGGAATGATTTTTGCAAGGTATGTTTCTTTTCCCAAAAAGGCTTTGGCCCTGGTGGAAGGGCACCCTCTTTAAGATGCGAAAAATAGAAAAAAACACAAAAATAGGCAAAAACGGATAAAATTAAAGATTAAAGAGAGGATGTTTCTGCCCGGAAATATTTATCTTCGCAAAACCAAGGGACACCAACGTGCCAAAAACCAGGCAGTTGCATGTCTCTACAATTTGTTGTTTTGTGAAGATCATTAGTTTGACTGTATCTCCCCCTCCGGCCCCTACCAGTTGTAGGGGCTAATCGGATCGAATTTCCCCGGGGAATAGACGCACTCGATGTGAGTTTAGGCAATTTGGAAAATCTAAGATGAATTCTGGCTAGAATAAAAACCGACCGGCCTGGATTCCATGCTTAAACTCTCTCCCCAGCCCAGGCCCCCTCCTTTGGGAGGAGCCAGCCGGGAGATACAGTCCAATTAGATACTCTGTAGATATTCCGTTTCACTTACCACGGGTTAAAGGAGGCTGCTGCGATGAAAAAGATTCTCGTTGGGCTACTAGTTGGGACGGCTCTGATCGGTTCGGGGGTAGTGTCGGCCTGGCAAGCGGCGTTGGCTGAGGATGCCAAACCAGCCGATCCCGCACAGGCCTATCAGCAAGCCGTGGATCGGGCTGTGCAGTATCTACGAACCAAGGGGCAGGCGGAGGACGGTTCTTTCTCCAAAGAAGCCGGCATTGGCGTTACCGCCGTGGTTACTGCCGGGCTTTTATCCGTGGGCATTAGCCCGGACGACCCCATGGTAGCCAAAGCCTTGAAATTCTTGGAAGGTTTCCGCCAACCCGACGGCGGCATCTACCAGCCGGACACCTTCTACAAAAACTATGAAACCTCCCTGGCGGTCATGGCATTCCAGTTGGCCAATAAAGACGGCCGATACAACCAACTGCTCAAAGATGCCAACCGGTTTCTCAAAGAGCTTCAGTGGGATGAGGGCGAGGGGCACCAGCGGAGCAGCATGTTTTACGGCGGAGCCGGCTATGGCCGGAGCAAACGGCCGGATCTATCGAACACGGCGTTTCTGATCGAGGCGCTTCGGGCCACTGGCAGCGGCCCGGATGACGAAGCCATCCAAAAGGCCCTCATCTTTGTGTCCCGTTGCCAGAACCTGGAAAGTGAACATAATACCACTCCATTTCCCACCAAAAACCCCGATGGCGGATTCTACTATTCCCCGGCCGCCGGCGGCGTCAGCATGGCCGGGACCACCCCCGAAGGCGGGCTTCGCAGCTACGGCTCCATGACTTATGCCGGGCTGAAAAGCATGATCTATGCCGGCCTGACGCCGGAAGATCGCCGGGTCAAAGCCGCCCTGGAGTGGATCCAAAAACACTATGACGTCAAAAGCAACCCCGGCCTGGGCGATGCCGGCCTGTTCTATTATTACCACACCATGGCCAAGGCCTTGGCCGTCTTAGAACTGAAAGAACTCACCGACGCCCAAGGGCAAAAACACGATTGGCGCCGGGAACTCCGGGAAGAACTGCTCAGCCGACAAAAACCGGACGGCTCCTGGATCAACCAAAATCCCCGCTGGCTGGAAGCCGACCCAAATCTGGTCACCGGCTACGCCCTGCTGACCCTGGCCTACCTGAAACCGTAGGGGGGTCTTCGGCTGGAACCTCTGATTTGCAGCTTGAGGATTTTCGGGGATGGTTCCGTTTTCCGGAGTTTGAGTGTATCTGCCGGCCCGGCTCCTACCAGTTATTGGGGCTAAGAATCGGATCGTCCATCCCGGATTGGGGGCATAGTGCCTGGGAATCCTTTCCAGGTAGGATGACGACATAGGCTAAAAATTATGAGGAAGCAGGAGGGACTTGGAAGTCCAGGCAGTTAGAGGGTGTGCTGAAAATCTGTTTTTAGTTTGACTGGATCTGCCCGGCCAGGCTCCTCAACTGGTAGGGGGTAAAAATTGGCCCGGACCCCACAGCTTGTGGTAATTACTTCCGGTAGATACAGTCAAATTAGGCAGATGGACCAGGCAACCGGCGGCCTCCAGACTGCCAAAAACCCTAATAAAACAGGCCCTTTGGGAAACCCGAAGGGTTTGGAACGGTCTGGATCGCCGCCCGAGTACCAATTTCGGGAGAGCCTCTTAGAATTTCGGTGGGGCGGGTGGGAACCTGTGGATTGGCGGGCCGGGTTAGCCTTTGGGTTGGACGGCCTCGGCGGCTTCTTTGGGCATGGGGGTTTTCCGTTCCGGCGGCCAGGGGGTGGGAGGGGGGAGTCGGAAGTAGGCCCGTGCCCGTTTCCCGGAGGCCAGATCCCGCACTTCGATCTGCCAGACGCCCGGGGTGTCGTTGGGGGCAATGTCCAACGGGAGTTCCAATCGGCCGTCCACAGCCGCCCAATAGCCGGTCGGCTCCGCCTGCCGGGCTTCCGGATCGGTAATCTGGACGTGGAGGGGAAAGACCGCTTCCAGGGGGTGGCCCTGAGCGTCCACCATTTCGATCCGGAGCCGGCCGGATTCGCCTGGGGCCAATTGTTCAGGAGCCTGGAGGCGCACCTCCGCCACCGGCGTGGGTAAAACCAAAAACACCGTTCCTTCACACGGCCCTAGATCCACGTCCCAGAGGAGAGAGTCGGGGTGCTGCGGTTCTTTCCGAACCGGCACCTGCGCATGGCGCAACAGATCATAGACCACGCCGTCCGGCCGACGGAGCCGAACCTGCGCCCGGCTCGGATCGCCCTGTTCCATCACCAGACCGTGATGGCCCACATCATTGCCGTAGTGCCGACGATCGTTCACTAGGAACACATATTCCGCATCTTTATATGCCCGGCGGTAGGGGATAACATCCGGATGGTCGGTGTCCAGCCGTCGGGTATAGCGGGAGTCTAATTGTTGGCGTAACTGGGCGGCCAGGGCCTGCAGGGCTGCTTTATCTTTGGCGTTGTGTCCGGTGCGCTGATAGACCGGAAGGAGGATGTCCGGTTGGATGGCCGGGATGAGCCGATCGTCGCCGATGATCAAGCCGCCAGCCTGTTGGAAGGCACGGATTCGCTCGACTAGGCTGCGGGGCAGGACATCGCAATCGGGCATGACCAGCACGCGGCGCCTTTCCAGTCCGCCGGCCAAGATGGTTTCCTCGAAGAGGATGTCGGTTTGCAGATGGGCCCATTGGAGCACGTGCCAGCAATCGCCGGCCCAGGAGCCGCCCCATCCGAAAGTGCCCCGGCCGGCGAACATTTCCGATGTAAAACTTTCCAGCATAGCCACGTCGCTCCGCACGCCCGGCACCTGCCGAAGCATCGGTCCCAGCGGTTCCACCACCTCCCGAATGAGGCGGGCCAGCTCATGCTGCGTCTGAGGATGTGTATAACGATAGCTGCTGTGCCCTTCGCACGGCACCAGCGACTCCCACCCGTGGTACATGATGCCCTGAATGGGGCGGGCGATTTTCGTCCAAAACGCCTCCCGCAAATGCATCGGGGCGATGGTGATAAAGGGGGCGTCCGGCTGCTCGATCTCCCAACGTGCCTGATAGGCAGGAGGCAATTGGCCTTTTTTCGGTTCGGGAGCGGTCTGGCTCCGATACCAGATGATCTGTGTCATTTTCATCACCTGCTGCCCTCCGGAACCGCTCTGTTTTGGGTTGGACCCGGCCGGGTGGGGCTCGGAAGCAGTCTGGGTGGCACCGGCGGCCATAGTCAAAAGTTCATCGGTTGCCAGGCCGATCCGGATGGGGTCCGGATATGTATAAGTCCATTGGGAAATTATGTCCACTTCTCCGCCGGAGCCATAGACCTTCGCCACGCGCACGGCCGGATCGTGCCAGATCCAGAAGTCCGGACGCACGCCGGTTCGTAGTCCCCGGCAGAGTACCGTGTTCAGCCCGTTCCAACCGTCGCCCTGTTTCCAATACCATCGGTAATACAGCAGCAAGGGGTGATCATCGGGGATCACTCGGTCCTGGGGGAATTGGGCCAATCGTCGATAATCGACGCCTCGGGGACTGGCTACTTCTGAAGGAATTTCCAGGCCGGTAGCCCGCCGAAACGCCTCCCGATCGTGCTCATGGAAACAGGGAGCGGCAGCGTCCCGGACTTCCGAGTGGACCAGAGCAGCCCCGAAGGCAGGGAATCGGCCAAACGCCCGAGCCACGGAAATCCCTACATTTTGGCAAAAGGCATCCAGGCCGGGGTAAAGGGCACAAATGTCCTCTTTTCGGGTCGGTTTGCCGTCCCGGCCCACTCGCCGAAACTGCTCCTTGCTCCGAAGCCAGTCCCCGGGCGACAGGGAAATGGCAATGGTAAGATCGGCGGCCAATGCCTCGTCCAGAAGTTGTTTTTGGGCTTCCAGGGCTTCCGGCGGCAGGGGATCAATCGGTCGGCCCGCCTCGAAAATGCTCCCGTAGTTCACCCCAAGCCCTAGGGCATGGGTGAAGCCGATCCGTTTGAGTCGCTCGATTTCACCCGGCTGGCCCGGGCGACCACCCCACATGACGACCGGCATCCGATCCGGCCCCGGCCGGGGCACAATCCGAAGCGGGATGGTCTGGGCCGCCACCGGCTCGCCGCCCCCCCAGGGGCAAAAATTTCCACCTGGAGCGGATACACATCCGGCCGAAGCCGCGTGTCCAGCCGATAGACAATCTCCTCCTTTTGTCCCGGCAAGAGTTTTTGCAACTTTTTCTCTTGTGGCGGCATGTCGTTCAGCGCAAGCCGAACCGTTACCTCCTCCATCGGCCGGCTTCGCCGGTTGACAATTTGTAGCCGAAGTTGCACATCCGGCTCCATCCGGAGAAAAACGCGGCGATCCGAGAGCACCCGGACGGCTACGGGCCGAAATTCCAACACCCCTTCACACAGACGGACCTGGTCGATCAGGCCGGGAAAACCGGCATATCGGCTGCCCAACCGATCGCCGATGGACAGGCCATGGGTGCCCGGGACAATGCCAGTCCGGCCTGGATGGGTGCTTTGGCTGATCGGGACACCGTTGAGGTAAAAGACGCCGGTCCCTTGGCCGTCGTAGGTGAAGGCCAGATGATACCATCGGCCCGGTTCCCACCGTCGGGCGGGGGCGTACCAGGTATCCGAGTCCTGGCCAAAACCTAAGCTCATGCGGAGGCCTCGGGCGCCGGAGCGATCCGGTACGGTCATGACCAATTGGTAATCGGTATGGGCCACGTATTTTTTGTCCACCAGATAGGCCTCTGCCTTTAGGTTTGCCAGCTCCGGTTTTGGGCAAATCCAAAGTTCCAGACTGAACGCTTTCCGGGGGGAAAGGTCCGGTTTGGCCGGGACCATGGCTCGATGGGGCTTGTCCTCCACCGGCCAGCCGGGAAAACATTCCAGCGCTCCGCCGAACCGGCCGGTAGGACTAAGCCGGGCGCCTTGAACTGTGGCGTCATGGCCTCGACCGCTCAGGTCCTTGCCGCCCGTTTCCGGATCAAATGTCCACAACCCCACCACATGGGGACCGACGGCGTTTTCTCCCTGGTACGGCTCGTCCCAGGACTGACAGAATGGCATTTCCGCCGTCTGGCTCGATGGTTTTTCCGCAGCTAGAATGGGCAGCGCCCCCAACACTCCGGTAAGACTCCCTATCCACCAGCCAAATCGGAGAGCGATCGCCGTGGACACAGGGTTCCTTCGATGGCCGGAACCGACTTCGGAGGCCGTTTGGCCGCTCGATTGCTCACAATGGGAGGATGAACCTTTCGATCGCACACGTGTCTTGCGGGCCGTCGGCCCCCAAGATGCTTGTCCAGCACGTACGACCAGACCTTGCATGGCGGATTCTCCAGGAGAGGTAAAAAAGAACAAAAGCCGCTTCCACTTACTGGTCTTCGCAAAACCCAGGGACACCGGGGTGGGCAAAAATCAGGCCATTCCGTGTCTCTACGAGTTGCGAAGCTCAATAGTTTGACGGTATCCACCGGAAGTAATTACCCCAATCGGTGGGGTTCGGGCCAATTTTTACCCCCTCCACGTTGAGGGGCCTGGCCGGCCGGATACAGTCCAAATAGGGAACAACGGAATCGGCGTGGGGAAAGTCAAAAATAGGGGATGGAGCATCTTGTGGCGCTTTTTGTTTTTTGTTGTACCGGCAAGCCAGGAGAAAGCCAAGCCCCCGGTGCTTCGGAGGACACCCAGGATATTCCGCCAAGGGTAACATGTTAGCCGAATGAAGCCGGGTCTGTCCCCGGCGGGCCAAATCCAGCAGGTCATTCCCGCGCACGGGGAATCCAAAAAGAAGGCAGAGTGCGTCTTCTCTAGGTTTCCGCTTATATGGGGATCAACCGGACTGCTGCCTGCACAGGAATGACACCACGCTCCGGTTCATTCGGCGAAAGTGTTCCCGCCGAGGTTATTTTTCTGGGGAGGGCACGGACGGAGGCGGCGCGGGAGTTCGGAGTTGCCAGCGGAGTTTGCGCACCGCTTCCTGGACGGCCAGGGGCAATTTGGAGCGGAGGAAGTTTTTGCCGCCGAACCAATCGTTCGGCTCAGCGAACAGAT
>Ga0272449_1002107_pt1 | contig 19024 bp, 16 predicted proteins | sample YNPCB0241_FD_198679 | JGI IMG/M metagenome (GOLD analysis project Ga0272449, IMG submission 198679) | Hot spring sediment microbial communities from Yellowstone National Park, WY, United States - YNP-CB-024-1 | ecosystem: Environmental > Aquatic > Thermal springs > Hot (42-90C) > Sediment... | reverse complement strand
GTGAGATGGCAGGGGATAGTGGATGCGGTCATGTACCTTTTCTTCTTTTTTCCAGGCTTGGTGCTGTTTTTCATCGCCGGATGGGACTATGCATCCAGATCATGGTTCATGGCTGAGAGGTCAGATGCTAGCCCATGGCGGCCACCAATCTATCCCTTCAAGACGGTCATTCCTCTTACGGCGGCCCTTCTTCTGATCCAAGGCATCTCGGAGTTTGCGAAGTCACTCTATAGCGCAGTGAAGGGGAAGCGGTATGAGCCCTGAACAATTGGGACTAGTGATGCTGGGTGTTTTGCTTGTGGCAATTTTCCTGGGATTCCCTATGTCCTTCACCCTAATCATCGTCTCTTTGTTTTTCGGTTACATAGGGTTCGGGCGAATAGTATTTGACCTCATGGTCATGCAGGCCTTTGGTTTCATGAAAGAGGAGGTCCTCGCTGCAGTTCCTCTTTTCGTGTTTATGGGCTATGTGCTCGAAAGATGTGGCCTCATGGAGAGACTCTTCACATCCTTCCAGATGGTGATGGGCCCGGTGAGAGGGTCCCTTTATCTGGCCGTTTTGGTCGCCTCCACTGTGTTTGCAATGGCCACGGGGATAATAGGAGCTCCCGTAACCGTGATGGGTTTAATGGCAGTTCCCGTCATGATGAGAAATCGATACGATCCGAGGCTGTCTGCGGGTGTCATCACTGCAGGTGGGTGCTTGGGCATCCTCATCCCACCCAGCGTCATGCTTGTAGTGATGGGACCTGTGGCCAGTATCTCCGTGATAAAGCTCCTCGCAGCTGCCGTAATTCCTGGCTTCCTACTTTCCGGCCTTTACATCGTGTATGCGATGGCGAGATCCTACTTGAACCCAGATCTTGGCCCCCCTCTTCCGCCAGAAGAAAGAGCCCAATCTTTTCTTCAAGCCATAAGAGAGCTCTCCGGAGGAATTGCTCCGGTTGTTTTCCTGGTCTTGGCCTCCTTGGGAAGCATCCTTTTCGGGCTTGCAACCCCCACAGAAGGTGCCTCTCTGGGAGCCTTTGGGGCAGTCATACTGGGATTGGCCTACCGTAAGCTCAAATGGCAAACCCTGAAGGATGCCACGAGGCAAACGGTGCAGACCTCCAGCATGGTTTTGTTTTTGGGTATGGCGGCGAACGTTTATGGAGCGGTGTTCTCCAGGCTCGGAACAGGGACCATGATGGTCAAGACCTTGTTGGGCTGGGAAATGTCCCCAGTTGTGGTCCTCGTGATGTTGATGATCTTCTTTTTCCTTCTTGGGTGGCCTTTGGAGTGGCCTGCCATCATTTACATATTCCTTCCCATGACTCTCCCCATTGTGGATGCATTCGGTTTCAATAGGCTCTGGTTCTGTATATTGGTCGCTGTGAACCTCCAGACCGCCTTCCTTTCGCCCCCTGTGGCCATTGCGGCGTACTACCTAAAAGGTGTCGCTCCGAATTTGAGCTTGTGGGATATATACATCGGTATGTTTCAATTCATGGCCCTTCAGCTTGTGGGGCTCATCCTTGTAGCCTTGTTCCCGGAGCTCGCTCTGTGGCTTCCCAGGGCACTTTTCGGTTGATATGAGAAGCATGTGAATGACGGTCTTTCAAGGGAGATAAACAGAGGACCTGCCCCCGAGAAGGCCAAGCCTTCGGAAGGGGGGTGTCATTTCTCTCCAAAGGGAAACCCGGTGAGGAACCTCACGATTAAGGCGAGCCAATTCTGGAACACCTCCCTGTAGGAGGGAGCTGGTAGCCAGCTTCGCCTCATGGCCTTAGCCAGGTGGTGGAAGCTCTCGCTATCTGTCCTCGAGATGTTAAAGGGGAACTCGTGCCTTCCGAGTGTTAGAAAGACCGTTGCCATCCCCTCCCCAAGGTGCCTCGCTATGGCCTTGCCCGGGAAAATGGGATCGTGGGGATCAGCCACGAGGAGAAGCCTGTCCCTCAAAGGGGCTAGCTCGGCTTTCAAGGGGGAGAAGCCACTGTCTCTCAGAAAGAGTCTCCTGAAAAGCACACCTTCTCGGCTATCCTCATAAAGGGCCACGAATTCCTTGGGGGAACTCAGCCTGTACGTTCCCAAATAGAAATCCGTGCCTTTGCGATAAGCCTCCTCATCCACAACCAAGACACTGACCGGATTGGCCTCATCCCAGGCCGCGAAGGAATTGAAAAGAACGCATTTACTTTCCTCGAAGAGGCCCTCACCATCCAGGAGAAGCTCGCCCAAGAAAAGGTAACCGCTCAAGGAGTATCCGAGAAAGTGGACGATGGCGCCCTCTTGGGTCAAGGCCAGGAGTTGGCCCCCAGAAGCCACCTTGAGCTTTCCCGAGCGGATGAGCCTCACGAGATCGAGCAAGTCCCCGTGGCTCTGGAGAGCGCCCAGGAAGAATCTCTGGGGAGCCTCTGACATCCTCTCGCTCGCCACAGAGTTGAAAGGACTCGAGGAGCGATTGGCCTTGATCTGTCTCCTCTTGTGGTAAAGGGACCTACTCAGCTTGACCCAGTGAGAAGGCCTCCTGTTCAGATGAAAGGCGCACGGAAAAACCAAAACTGGGATCCCGAGTTCCCGGCATAGAAAGTAAGACCAAGGGAAGATCTTGGCGTAGTCCGTCTCGTTGAATCCGTGACCCAAAATGAGGCATTGGTCTGCTGGGATCCCTTTTTCTGGAAAGGAGAGGGGGATCCTGAATCGGATGTTTTCATTTATGGCTCGATCCCCTTCCAAGAGGACTTCCCAGCCCCTAGAGCGCATCTCCAAGGAGGAGAACATGACCCCAGAGCCTCCAGCCCTGGCTTCCGAGCTCGTGAGGGAAGACCTGAAGGCTCTGTACACCCTTTCCAATTCAGACTCCAGCTCCATGGCCCTCTCCGAGACTCGAGCCCAACGGAAAGTGCGGCATGTGACCTCTCCCCTCAGGATCGGGAAGGGGATACTCGAGCCGCTCGTTTTCACTTCTAGCCAAAAGGGATCTTCATCTCACATCAGTTAGCTGTAACCACAGCCTCTTCTTTCCGAGACTCTTCTCCTTCCTTGGCGCAGCTTGCCCAGCACCACGAGTATTCCTTTTTCCAGATCTCGTCTGCGAGCCTGGCATATCTCGCAGCGTACTCATCCATCTTGTCCTTGAGACGGGTGTAAATCTCCTCTGCCCCGGGATGGGTGAATCGGGGATGGAGCTCCTCTATTATCTCCCTCATGACATGGGGGTTATCTATGATCATGCACGGCCTCAGGTGATTCCTATTGTGAGGTTGCCTTGCCCTTATGGCCCTGAAAAGCTCGCTATTTAGGGCCTTCTTCAAGCTTGTCTCGTGAATGTTGTCAACTGCGATATGGGTGTAGACGCAGGGTTCCACATCTCCGTTTGCGTTTACATGGAAGTAGCTCCTTCCTCCTGCTATGCATCCGTCGACGTAAGGGCCATCGTTCCAGAAATCAACTATGAAAATTGGCTTCGTCCTTCTAGCGGTGAGGACTCTTCTCCTCAAGAGATCCCTCTGTTCAGGCGTGACCATGAGGGAGAAGTCAGCCTTTCCATTGACGGGTAGGTAAAGGAAGTACATCTGGGCCAAGGAGCCCTTGGAGATCATGAAGTCCAAGAAGTCGTCCGAAGATACCACCTCCACGTTTTGGGATGTGACTGTCGCCGATGTGCCTATTATGAGTCTCGCTTCCCTTGCCAGGTCCATTGCGTGCATGATCTTGGCATAAACGCCCTTCCCCCTCCAGGAGTCCGTCTCCTCCTCCCCACCTTCGATACTGAAGACCAAAGCTGCGTTTCCCAGTCTGGAAAGCTCTCGAGCTATCTCCTCGGTGAGGAGAGTCCCATTGGTGTAGACCTGGAAGAAGATATTGGGATGGGATCCTATGACATCGAGAAGGTGCGGCCACATGAGAGGCTCCCCTCCCAAGATGGTCACGAAGAAGATGCCCATCTCCTCGCACTCTCCGAGGATCCTCTCGACCACCTCCTTGGAGAGACCCTTGGAGGTTCTCGCATATCCCAGTGTGTAGCACCCTTTGCATCTCAGGTTGCACTGCCAACTGGGGCTGAGGATCATGAGGAGAGGAGGCTCGTATCCGTTTTCCTTGGCGAACTCTTCTCTCTTCCTCTTGCTCAAGAAAAACCCGTGAAGGAAAAGGCTCTTGAAGAGCTTTTCCCTGTTCTCCCTGGGAAGATATTCCATCACCCTGGCGAAAAGCCTCCTCGCTGAATGGTTCTCATCCTGAAGGTAGGATCTAACCCCTCTCACCACCCTCTTTATCTCGGGATCATGGGTGAGGAGCTCACCCAAATGGGTGAGCTGTATCATCCTCTCGAGGGACACGCCCCCTAGAAGACGACATATCTGGTTTACGACTTCTTCCGCTCCGGCCCTCTTGAGATCGCTTATGCCCTTCATTTCCCCCTCACCTCCTCAAAGTGGGTATCCTGCCCTTGCAAGGAGACTGGACTCCGTTCACTCCTCTATCACCCCTTTCAATTCCTCCCGGAAGCTGAAGAACCTCTGGCCCCGCAATCCCCTAAAGAGGAGATGACCTCCATGGGATCACCCTCCATATTGGCCAGGACCTTTATTCCCTTTCTCTCAAGCTCCATTTGGACTCCCCTGCTTATCCCCCCGCAGACAAGCACATCCACACCCAAAGAAACCAGCTTCAGCACCCTCTCCCTCGATGACATCCCCGCTGTCGGAACCTTCCCCGAAAAATGGACCTTTCCTTCCTGCAAGATCACAATGAGAAGCTCTGGCGCACTTGTAAAGTGGGGAGATATCCTCTCTCCGAAAAGGGCGACCGCAACCTTCAAGTTCCCCTCTTACCCTCCTCGTCCTCCGAGTACAGCAACAGCCGTGCCAGTTGACGAGGATCTGAGCCCTCCCTGCGCCAAGGACACAAGGGCCCGAGGCCCTCTAGGAAAAAGGACCCCTTTGCTCCATCTGGAGCACTTTCCCCATTGGCCTCGAAGGGAGGAGATGAGGGAAAAGGAGGGGCGCATCTCATCTGAATGTTTCTGGATGGTGAAACTGTTTCAGAAACGTTTCACGAAAGGATCTATTGGAGGCCCAGTCTTCTCATCCTTCTCCAGAGGGTTATGCGACTCACCCCTAAGGATCTTGCAGCCACCAGTTTCTTCCCTCCGGCAGCTTCGAGGGCCTCCTTTATCCTCATCGCCTCTTTTTCCCACATGGGGTCCAAGGTGGCGATCGATCTTTCCCTCGAGGCCCTCGATTCCTCGATCAACTCCCTGGGAAGGTGTCTTTCCTGGATCGTGGATTCCCTGCAAAGGACGTATGCGTGTTCGATTATGTTCTCGAGCTCCCTTATATTGCCCGGGAAGGAGTGATTCATGAGGATTTGCATGACCCTCTCCGAGACCCCGGATATGTTCTTTCCTTTGATGGAGTTGAGCCTGCTCAGAAAGTGTTCCACGAGAAGGGGGATGTCTTCCTTTCTCTCCCTCAAGGGAGGGAGCTCTATCTTGATGATGTTGAGGCGATAGTACAGGTCGTCCCGGAAGATCTTTCTAGAGACGAGCTCTTCCAGGGGACGGTTGGTCGCAGCTATGATCCGCACATCCACCTTCACTGGGGTTGTTCCCCCGAGTGGAACGAATTGCTTCTCCTCCAGCACCCTCAGTAATTTCACCTGAACTGCAGGGGACATATCTCCCACTTCGTCCAGAAACAGGGTCCCTCCCTGGGCCAGGGCGAAACGGCCGGGCTTATCCCTTTTGGCGTCCGTGAAGGCTCCCCTCAAGTAGCCGAACAATTCGGACTCGAGCAAGGTGTCCGGGATGGCCGCACAGTTCACCTTGACAAAAGGCCCTTTTCTCCTAGGGCTCAGCTCGTGAATGGCCGCTGCCATGACCTCCTTCCCAGAACCCGTAGGCCCCTCTATGAGAACCGTCGAGTCGCTTTCGGCTATGTCTGGAAGGATATCAAATATCTCCTGCATGCGGGGGCTCTTGCTCACCATCTCCCCCATGCGAAACCTTCCAGAGAGAGCCTCCCTCAAAGTATGGACAGCGGAAATGTCCCTTATGGTCTCAACTGCTCCCACAGGCTGGCCCAAAGCATCCAGGATGGGAGCAAGGGTCACGGTGACCCTTATCTCCCGTCCCTTCCTGTCTATGAGGGTGCATGGGACATCCTGGACGGGTTTTCCCCGGGAAAGCACTGTGTCCAGGGGGCAGTTTCCCTGGCATATGCTCGATCTTAGCACATCGAAGCAATGGCGGCCCAAGGCTTCCGAGGCGGTGAAACCCGTTATGCGCTCCGCTGCCTTGTTGAATATGGAGACGATTCGGCGATGGAGGTCGATGGTCAGGACCCCCTCGCCTATGGAATCCAGGATCACACAACAAGGGTTGGGATGGGTCTCGGAGGTGCAAAGAGGCCATCTGACCTCAACTTGTCGGTCCATCGCTCACCTCCGATTTGGGGCCCTCCAAGGAGCCTGGTCATTTGCAGCTCACATAGCATACACCAATTGGCGTCTCCACCGCATAGGGGAAGTATTTCTTCCTGAACCAAAGGGCCACATTCACCAGGCTTATGAGCACAGGCACCTCCAGCAGTGGTCCTATCACCGTGGCAAAAGCCTGCTGGGAGGCTATCCCGAATATGGCGACAGCCACCGCAATGGCCAGCTCGAAATCATTGCTTGCCGCAGTGAAGGCCACTGCCGTTGTCTGACCATAGTTGGCCTTAAGCTTGTAGGCCAAAAAGAAGGTGACGAACCACATGAAGAAGAAATATATGGTCAGGGGTATGGCTACCCGAACCACATCCAGAGGCAGGGTGACGATGTACTCCCCTTTGAGGGAGAACATCACTACTATGGTGAAGAGCAAGGCGATGAGGGTTATGGGGCTTATCTTGGGGGCAAAGACATTCTCGTACCAATCGTATCCCTTGGCCCTGAGGAGGGTGAACCGGGTTATCAAGCCAGCGAGGAACGGGATTCCGAGATAGATGAAGACGGTCTTGGCTGCCTCGGATATGGAGATGGAGACATTGACCCCTTTCACGAGCCCTAGCCAGTTGAGACCGAAGGTGATGAAGATATAGATGTAAACTGCGTAAAACAGTACCTGGAACACAGCATTGAAGGCCACAAGGCCCACTGCGAGCTCCCTGTCCCCCTCAGCCAGCTCGTTCCAGACGATCACCATGGCAATGCACCTGGCCAGCCCAACCAGGATCACCCCTATCATGTACTCGGGGTAGTTCCTCAGTAAGATGATGGCGAGCAAGAACATGACCACGGGCCCCACGATCCAGTTCTGGATCAGGGACACGGCCAAGAGCCTCTTGTTCTGGAAGACCTTGCCCATTTGCTCGTACTTCACCTTGGCAAGGGGAGGATACATCATGAGGATGAGGCCAATCGCAATGGGGATGGATGTCGTGCCCCACTGGAGCCCCGCTATGAAGTGCGTGACCGAAGGGGAGAAGTAACCCACTCCCACTCCAATACCCATTGCAACGAAAATCCACAAAGTCAAGAACCTATCCAGTGTAGAGAGCCTCTTTCCACCAACTTGCTTCATGAGTCCCTCACCTCCAAGAGATTTCTCCCTCCCGTCCGCTCATTGGGAATATCAGAGCCTTTCATCCCCTCTCTCCCCTTTCTCCTTCTCCCCCAAAGACTCGGCCAAGAATATAGGGTCGCCTCGAAGGACCGATGGATCATACCCTTTCAGCGTGATCATCGTCCGGCGCAAGTGAACCATCCCTTTTGGGCTCCTCGCTAGGAGACCCATGGGGAAGATCCTTTAGGGTCTCAACGAAATTCCGAATCTCGTCCCTGACCCTCCTATAGTGATCCAGAATCTCTTCCTCGTCTTTGGCTTGAGAGGCGAGGAGGGGAGGGTCGTCGAAGCTCCTGTGAATTACACCCATGCGAGCTGGAAAGAAGGGGCAACTTTGCCTCGTATCGTCACAGAGGGTAACCACGAAATCGAAATCCAAAGAGGATACCTCATCCAGATGTTTCGACCTCTGTCTCGATATATCCACGCCAGCCTCGGCCATCACTTTCACTGCCCTGGGATCAACACCCGAAGGGGCCACCCCTGCTGAATGGGGCTCCACCAAATCCCCCAAAAGCGCTCGGGCCCAACCCTCAGCCATCTGGCTCCGGCAGGAATTTCCAGTGCAGAGAAAGAGCACGCGGAGCTTTCTCTTCTCCCTCTCACTTCGTCCTTTCCGCATGCGCTAGCTCCTTCCCCCTCGAGGGGACCCTCTCCCTCGATGGGGCCTTGCATATTTCTTCCCTCCTCAAGGCAGAAGCCCGCTCCATGAGGGAGAGGATACCGGGGTCTTCCTCGAGCCAGCCCCTTAGTTGAGCCAAAAGTGTGGCGGCGTAAGGATTCGACGGCGAGGGATTCCACAGATAATGGATCCAAGGGCCCTCCCTTCGGGAGGAGACGAGCTCAGCCTCCGTCAAAATGCGCATGTGTCTAGAGACACTAGGCTGGGTTATGCCCAAGGCCTCTGCAAGCTCGCACACACACATCTCCCTCATTTGCAGCATCTTCATGATGCGCACCCTATTGGGATCGGAGAGGGCCTTGAGCACCTTTATGAGGGCATTCATGGGATCGGAAACCGCCCCCTTGTATAGCCATTTAGCTAAATGTATCATCGCCTCCTCTCCATGTCAATTGCCCAAATCCTCTCTCTCGCCTCGCCGAGCCTCGTTCCCGTGTGTTAATCTGAGGGGAGATTCATCCGTCTTGAGGTCCATGGCCGAAGACGAGGGTCGAAGACTCGAGCACAATTGAACAAGGAGGAGGACGCATGGAGGAGGTCCTTTTGGGAGAGGCTCCCCTCGAGATCCCTCAGCTGGTATCTGTTGCCAGGGAGGCGAGACCCGTTGCCATATCACTGGCTGCCAGGAGAAGAATAAGAGATAGCAGGGCCCTGGTTGAGAGATGGACCCGGGAAGGGAGGAGAGTTTATGGAATAACCACAGGCTTCGGGGCCCTGGCGGATGTGGCTGTGGATACATCTCAGGCAAAGAGACTCCAGACAAACGTCCTCCTCAGCCATGCAGCTGGGGTTGGGGAGCCCCTTCCCGAAGAGGTCGTCAGGGCAGCGATGCTCCTCAGGGTTCAGGATGCCACACTTGGCAGATCCGGCCTGAGCGAGGAAGTCGTGGACCGGATAGTCCTTTTTCTCAACCGAGGGATTTTCCCCCTCGTCCCCAGTCAGGGTTCAGTGGGAGCAAGTGGAGACCTGGCTCCCATGGCCCACATGTTCCTCCCGCTGATTGGTCAGGGTACAGTGATCCACAAGGGAGAGAAGATGTCAGCATCCGAGCTTCACAGGCGGCTCGGCCTCCGGCCCCTGGAGCTGGGTCCAGGGGAGGGACTGGCCCTCATAAACGGGACCCAAGTCATGACAGCCATTGGAGCCCTGGCCGTCTGGGACGCCATGGATCTGGTCCGGGTAGCGGACATAGCTTGCGCCATGAGTCTGGAAGTCCTCCTGGGCACGCGGACGGAATTCGACCCCAGGATCCACAGGGTGAGGCCTCATCCGGGGCAGGCCATATCTGCTGATAACATGCTGAGAATCACAGCATCGAGCGAGATAGTCTCCTCCCACAAGGACTGCTCCCGCATCCAAGACGCCTACACCCTGAGATGCTCTCCTCAGGTGCACGGAGCCAGCAGAGATGCCATACTCTTTGCCCAGAAGGTCATCGACACAGAGATCAACTCGGCCACCAACAACCCTCTGATATTTCCCGAGACGGGTGAGTTTCTCTTGGGTGGGAACTTCCACGGCCAGCCAGTCGCTTTGGCCATGGATTTTCTGGCCATGGCTGTTGCCGAGCTGGCGAGCATATCGGAACGAAGAATAGAACGCCTCATAAATCCACAGCTGAGCGGCTTGCCGGCCTTTCTAGTTCAAGACGGGGGGCTCAACTCGGGCTTCATGATAGCCCAATACACCGCAGCCTCTTTGGTCTCGGAGAACAAGATCCTAGCTCACCCTGCCTGCGTGGACTCCATTCCCACCTCTGCCAATAAAGAGGATCACGTGAGCATGGGGACCATAGCTGCGAGAAAGGCCCGAAAGGTGGTCGAGAACACCCAGCACGTCCTGGCAATAGAGCTCATGTGTGCAGCCCAGGCACTCGACCTCTTCACGGACCTGAGGGCCGGGATCGGCACCCAGAGGGCCTATCAGGTCATTCGCTCCAGGATCCCCCACTTGGATGAGGACAGGTTTCTCGCCTCTGACATAGAGGAAGCCGTGAAACTAGTGAGAAATAGGGAGCTCCTCCGAACAGTGGAAGAGGCTGTGGGTCCTTTGGGCTAGAGCCATTGACTAAAGGGGGCAGGAAGTGTTTGAATACAATTCTCGAGCCGCGAGCTCGATGAAGAAGGGAAGAATCGGAGACCAGGAGGCCGAGCATGTCCAGTGACCCCAGAAAGAGGCTCTTGGAGAGACTCCGCATAGGGTGTGGAGAGCCCAGACCGGTGAGCGCCCCAAGGGGAAGGGAACTCCACTGCAAGGGTTGGCATCAGGAGGCGGCCCTCAGGATGCTCCTCAATAACCTGGATCCAGAAACAGGGGAGAAGCCAGAGGAGCTCATAGTCTATGGAGGTTTCGGGAAGGCGGCTCGAAACTGGAAGTGTTTCGATGCACTCGTGCTATCGCTCCTGGAACTGGAGAACGACGAGACCCTTCTGGTTCAGTCGGGGAAGCCAGTGGGCATCCTCAAGACCCATTTCCACTCCCCTCGGGTGCTCATAGCCAACTCCAACATAGTGCCCCATTGGGCCAACTGGGAGACATTTCACGAGCTCGACCGAAAGGGGCTCATCATGTATGGCCAGATGACTGCTGGCTCCTGGATCTACATAGGGACCCAGGGGATACTCCAGGGCACATATGAGACCTTCGCCTCTTTGGCAGAGCTCCACTTTGGAGGAACTCTGGCTGGCAAGATAGTCCTGACAGCCGGTCTAGGAGGGATGGGAGGGGCCCAACCTCTGGCCATTGCCATGAACGAGGGAGTCGCCATCTGTGTGGAGGTTGACCCGGATAGGATCCAAAGGAGACTCCAGACCAAGTACCTGGACAAGGTCGCTAACAGCTTGGAGGAGGCACTGGCGATGGCCAGGGAAGCGGCCTCTCGAAGGAGGCCCCTCTCCATAGGTGTTCTGGGCAATGCCGCTGAGGTCCTCCCAAGGCTCCTGGAGATGGGGTTCGTCCCAGATGTGGTGACCGACCAAACAAGCGCCCATGACGAACTCAATGGTTACATTCCAGCTGGAATGTCCCTGGAGGAAGCCCTGGCCTTGAGAAAAAGGGATCCCAAGACCTACATGGAAAGGGCACTGGATTCCATGGCAATTCACTGCAGGACCATCCTCTCCTTCAAGGAAAGGGGAGCCATAGCCTTTGATTATGGGAACAACTTGAGGGGGCAAGCCCTGAGAAGAGGGGTCACCAACGCCATGGACTACCCAGGCTTTGTCCCAGCCTACATAAGGCCCCTGTTCTGCGAGGGAGAGGGGCCATTCAGGTGGGTGGCCCTATCCGGGGATCCCCAGGACATAGTGGTCACGGATCACGCCCTCATGGAGGCCTTCCCCGAGAAAAAGAGGATGGTCCGTTGGCTGAGCATGGCAGAGGAGAAGGTGGCCCACATGGGATTGCCAGCTAGGATATGTTGGCTTGGGTACGGCGAGAGGGACAAGGCTGGAAAAATCTTCAACGATCTCGTCGCATCCGGTGCTGTCAAGGCCCCCATAGTCATAGGGAGGGACCACCTGGACTGCGGATCCGTAGCATCTCCTTACAGGGAGACAGAGGCCATGAAGGATGGATCCGATGTGGTGGCCGACTGGCCCCTCCTCAATTGCATGGTGAATGTCGCTTCAGGGGCAAGTTGGGTCTCGTTCCACGATGGAGGGGGTGTGGGAATAGGTTATGCCCTCCATGCGGGGCAAGTCACAGTGGCCGACGGAACAGCTGAAGGGGAGCTCAGGGTAACAACCGTCCTCCGCAATGATCCTGCAACGGGCATAATCCGCCACGCAGATGCTGGGTACGAGAGGGCCATAGAGGTGGCAAAGGAAAGGGGGGTGAAAATCCCCATGATAAACATGTTCCCCGGATGAAAAGGGGCCATCAAAGGGTGCAGGTGAGGCAGAGGCGAGGCGGATGGAGATCCTCCTGGAACAGGTCCTCAACGGCGTGGCAATAGGCTCCCTCTATGGGCTGATGACCCTTGGCCTCACCCTCGTCTACGGGATCTTGAGGATACTCCATATAGCCCATGCCGCTGTGTACACAGCTGGGGCATACTTGGGGCTGTGGACCTTCCAGTGGAGTGGTAGCCTCCTTCTCGGGGCCATAGTGGCGATGGCGGGATGCTCGGCATTGGGAGTGGGAATAGAGAGGCTCGTGTATTTTCCCCTCCTCCGCTATCCGCCATTTGTGCCCCTCATCGCGAGCATAGCGGTGCTTCTGGGGACAGAGGAGGTCTGTAGACTTCTTTTCGGCCCTTACATATTGGCCTTTCCCGCAAAGGTCCCCCTACCGTCCATCTCCCTCGGCAACTTGGTCGTCTCAGCGCCTCTTCTGGCCGTGTACATTGTGACGGCCGCGATCCTTTTGGCCCTTTGGTACATAGTTGCGAGGACAAGGCTGGGTTTAGCCATGAGGGCCGTTGCCCAGTCGCGGCCAATGGCCGATGCCCTAGGCATCGACACCCACAGGATAATAACCATCACCTTCGTTCTCGGCTCCTCCATCGCTGCCTTGGCAGGGATTCTGGTGGGGATCTACTACAATCAAGTCTATCCCACTATGGGCGCGGTTCCCGCTTACAAAACCCTTGCGATCATTGTGGTGGGTGGCCTGGGAAACATTCAGGGATCAGTGATAGCGAGCCTTCTGGTGGGGATGGCAGAGACCTTGCTGATTGGGTTTGCCAACATACCCCTTCCCAGGGATGCTTTAGCCTTCATGGCGATGATAGCGGTTCTCCTGTGGAGGGCCGAGGGACTTTTCAGGTCGAGATGAGGAGGTCCTTCTCACCATGAGTGGGTATCTGGTGACAGTGGCCACGGTCATAGCCATCCAGGCCATAGCGGCATGCGGCCTCAACGTGATAGTGGGGTTCGCGGGCCAGATATCCCTGGGTCACGCGGCGTTCATGGCTATGGGGGCTTACACCACAGCCATGTTGTGCACCAAGGTGGGACTGGGCTTCTGGTCAGCACTTCCACTCGTCATTTTGGTCAGTGGGGCAATGGGTATTCTCCTTGGCCTCCCTAGCCTGAGGGTTAGGGACGATTTTCTCGCCATAACCACAATCGGGATAAACTTCATAGTCGAGGCGGTTTTTCTCTACACCCCGTTTTTCGGTGGCGCTTTGGGGATCTCGGGAATCCCGAGGATAAGTTTTCTAGGAGAGCCTCTCAAAGGCGTGGGCTTTCTCGGTCTGTGCACTGGGTTCTTGGCCTTGGTCATGTTCTTTTGTTGGTGGTTCGTGAGGACGTTTGCTGGACTTGCGTGCTTCGCCCTGAGGGAGGAAGAAGCAGCTGCATCCAGCATAGGTATCTCGCCGGTGAGATTCAAGCTCATGGCCTTCACTCTGGGAACAGTCATGGCGGGCCTTTCTGGAGCCCTCTATGCCCATTACATGAGAATGATAAACGCGACGGATTTCGGCTTTCCCCACTCTGTCATGATGCTGTGCATAGTCGTCCTGGGCGGGATGGGGACACTCTGGGGGCCAGTACTCGGGGCAGCCGTTCTCGGAAGCTTGCCGGAGATATTCAGGCCCCTTGTGGACTACAGAATGCTCCTCTACACAGCGCTACTTCTGTTCATGATTCGATTTCAGCCAGGAGGGCTTCTCGGAGAAGCGAGTGTGGCCAGAGGGGTGATAAGGAGGATTTGGAGGATCTCTCCACAGGGGGTAAGAGGGTGAAGGAGCCCCTTCTCGCAGTTAGAGGAGTGAGCAAGCGTTTCGGCGGGCTCAAAGCAGTGGACCAACTGGACATGACCCTCCACGAGGGAGAGATACTGGGCCTCATAGGGCCAAACGGAGCCGGAAAGACCGTCACATTCAACATGATAAGTGGGGTCTATCCCCCCGATGAGGGGGAGATAGCACTGGATGGAAAGATCATCTCGGGCCTCCCACCTCACAGAATAGCTGCCTTGGGCATAGGAAGGACGTTTCAGGTGGTGAAGCCCTTCTCGGAACTCACTGTCTTGGAGAACGTCGTGGCTGCCATGGGGGTCCACAATTACAGGGGCCTTGGCTCCCTGGCAAGGAGATGGGACACTGGCGAGAACAAGACCAGGGCCTTGGAGATTCTGGAGAAGGTAGGCCTCGAGGATATGGCGTACAGAAAGGCGGGGCTCCTCCCCTTGGGCAACCTGAGGAAGCTGGAGATAGCCAGAGCCCTCTGTGTGGCCACAAAATGTCTCCTTCTCGATGAGTCCTTCTCCGGGCTCAGGCAGAGCGAGATGGAACAGCTTGTGGAATTGGTCGAGGACATAAGGGAATCGGGAATAGCCATCTTGCTTATCGAGCACAATATGCGGGTGGCCATGGGGCTTTCGGACAGGGTTGTGGTCCTGGACCACGGGAGGAAGATAGCAGAGGGGACTCCGGAGTTGGTCCGAAACGATCCCCTGGTCATAGAGGCCTATCTCGGGGAGGCCGAGACATAGGATGTTGCTAGAGGTGAGGGATCTCGTCATAGCTTACGGGAATCTCGAGGCCGTCCATGGAGTGTCCTTCGAGGTGGAGGCCGGGGAGCTCGTATCCATAATAGGAGCCAATGGAGCGGGAAAGAGCTCCATATTGAATGGTATCATGGGGCTCGTGGAGCCCAAGGCAGGGGCCATTTTCTTCGAGGGAAAGGAGATAGCCTCCCTTCCAGCCCACCGCAGGGCGAGGATGGGGCTGAGGCTTGTGCCAGAGAGGGGAGTCGTATTTCCGTACCTGACGGTGTTGGAGAATCTGATGGTTGCCCTCCATGGGGAGAGGGACCGGAAGATTGTGAACTCTAGGCTGGATTGGGTATATGGCCTGTTCCCCATATTGCGGGAGAGGACCAATCAGGAGGCGAGGACCCTCTCGGGAGGGGAGCAGCAACAGCTTGCAATTGCGAGAGCCCTCGTTTCCTCTCCCAGGCTTCTCCTGGTGGATGAAGTGTCCATGGGCCTGATGCCCAAGCTCGTGGGGAGGGTCTTCAACCTTCTCCAGAGCTTGAACAGGGAGCAGGGCATAACGATTCTCCTCGTGGAGCAAAATGCCCTGGCTTCCCTGAGGATCTCCCACAGGGCCTATGTACTGGAGACAGGGGAGATGGTCCTGGAAGGGAAGGCAGAGGATCTCATGAAGGAGGAAAGGGTGAGGAAGGCCTACCTCGGCATCTGATGGGATCGTCGACCTTGCTCGGAGGGGACAGGATGAAAAGGGGACTTCACAGACCCTCCCCGAACATGATGGCTCAAAAGGGAGGATGCACCTTTGGGGCCTCATCTTTCTTCCAAACGGAGGCAGTGCAACCGGGGCCATATTGCCCCCGAAAAATCATCCCATGGAGGTGGCAGATGAGAAGTTGGAGAGCGCTTTCGGTTTGTTTGGCTTTGGCCTTGTGTGTCTTTGGAAGCGACATGGTTTTCGGCGCAGATGAAATAAAGATAGGGGTTATGGTGCCCTTGACAGGCCCTGCGGCAGCAGATGGTCTCAGTGCATCCAATTCCGTGAAACTAGCTGCAGAGAAGGTGAATGCAGCAGGCGGCCTTCTGGGGAAAAAGGTCGTGCTCGTGGAATACGATGACAGGGCGGATGCCAAAGAGGGGATAGCCCTTGCGAGAAAACTCATAGAGCAGGACAAGGTAGTGGCCGTTGTGGGTGGCTCTTACTCAGCTCCCAGCCGGGCTGTGGCCCCGATCTTCCAAGAGGAAGGGGTGCCCTTTGTCGCTGCATATGCAGTTCATCCCGATGTGACCAAGGCTGGAGATTATTGTTTCAGAAACGGGTTCTTGGGTCACGTGGAAGGAGCAGCAGCAGCCTACGTGGCAGTCAACAAACTCAAGGCAAAGAGGATAGCTCTCCTCACAACTGACAACGACTTCGGAAGGACCCTCGTTGAGGGATTCAAGAGATATCTTTCCAAGGCAGGAAAGGACGTCCAGATAGTCTCCGAGCAGGTCTACCCCTTCGCCGAGAAGGATTTCAAGGCTTACTTGGCAAAGATAAAGGAGGCCAACCCCGACCTGATCCAGGTATCGGGCTACTATTTCCACACTGGTCCCACCCTCAAACAAGCGAGGGAAATGGGTATCACGGCCACGATAATGGGCGAGGAAGGCGCCGATTCCCCAAAACTGTTCGAGATAGCCGGTCCTGCAGCTGAGGGCTTCATCATAGTGACCAACCTGGATCGAGACGACCCAAGGCCGGTGGTCCAGAACTATATCAAGGAATACAAGGAGAGGCACAAGATCGCCCCTGACATGGTGGGGGCCTCGGCTTACGATGCCTTCATGCTAATAGCTGATGCCATAAAGAGAGCCGGGAGTCTGGACAAGAAGGCAATTAGGAACGCCCTTGCCGAAACCAAGGACTACGATGGCCTCACAGGCGTCATAAAGGGGTTCACACCCGAAAGGGAGGTCATAAAGAACGTTCAGGTCCAGATAGTGAAGAATGGGGAGTTTCGTCACTTCTGGGTAGTGACCGACCCTGAAGTCATAACACCGTGATCGTGTTGGGGATGGACCCTCTCGGGGCCTCGGGCCGTTTGGGCAGGCTCCGAGAGGGCCTTCTGCTTGTTCGAGGAGGATGAGGCCCATGGCCCTCAAATGGATCGAATGCGTTCCCAATTTCAGCGAGGGAAGAAGGATCCAGGTCATAGAGGAGATCCTGGACCCTTTGAGGAAGACCAGAGGATGCCATTTGCTGGATCACAGCTCGGATCCTGATCATAACCGCCTTGTAGTCACCCTTGTGGGCGAGCCGGAGGCCATATGTAAAGCCCTGTTAGAGGCCTCCAAGGTCGCAATTGAGAGGATAGATCTAAACCACCACAGGGGTGCTCACCCTAGAATGGGAGCGGTCGATGTCATACCATTTGTCCCCCTTTTGGGCACGACCATGGAGGAATGCGTGGAGATAGCCCATGAATTCGGGAAAACCTTCCACAGGGAGACCTCGGTGCCCGTTTTTTTTTACGAGGAGGCCGCCCTGAGACCCGACAGGAAAAGGCTCGAAGACATAAGGAGGGGCCAATTCGAGGGTCTCAAGGAGGAGATCTCCAAGCCCCAAAGACATCCCGATGTGGGCCCGCCTCAGCTTCATCCCACCGCGGGGGCGACAGCGATTGGGGCGAGGCAATTCCTTGTGGCCTTCAATGTCAACCTGAAAACGAGGGACATCAAGGTTGCCAAGGAGATAGCCAAGGCCTTGAGGGCATCCAGTGGAGGCCTAGCTTACGTGAAGGCCATGGGAGTGGATCTTTCCCAGAGGGGCATGGTGCAAGTGTCCATGAACCTCGTGGATTTCGAGAAAAATCCCCTTTACAGGGTCTTGGAGATGGTCCGCATGGAGGCCAGAAGGTGGGGTGTGAGCGTGGAGGGCTGCGAGATAGAGGGAGTGGTTCCAGCCATGGCCTTGATAAGGAGCGCTGAATACTATCTCCAGCTCGGAGAGCTCGAGCCTTCCAGGATCGTGGAATTGGCCCTCCTGGAGATGATGAAGGAAGCTGGGAAGGAGACCTGAGGCAGATTCTCAGAGAGGGCAGGGGAAAAGATCGTGAGAAAGCTATTTCGAAATGCTCGGATTTACACTCCCCGAGACCCGGGGGAACCCCTCAGGGGTCGAGATCAGGGATCTTTGACCGCTTTCCCAGAAGGAGCCCTTCTCGTGGAAGATGGCCTTCTCGCTGCAATTGGCCCGGAGAAAGAGGTATTGGATAGGGTGGCAGGGGGGCAGTTATGCCAGGAGGTGGATCTCGAAGGAATGTGCGTGATTCCGGGTCTCGTTGACCCCCATACCCACATGTGTTTTGTGGGCACGAGGGAGAGAGAGTTCCAAATGAGGTGCGAGGGAACCTCTTATCTCGAGATTCTAGCTGCGGGAGGCGGTATACTCTCCACGGTCCAAAGGGTCCGGCAGGCCAGGGAAGAGGAGCTTTTGGCCGAGACCACAGGAAGGATGAGGAAGGCTATGGCCATGGGCACGACAACCCTGGAGGTGAAAAGTGGATATGGCCTCAACATCCAAGACGAACTCAAGATGCTCCGAGTGATAGATAGAGGGGCTAGGCTCGCGGGGGCGGATGTCTCTCCGACCTTCCTCGGCGCCCACGCAATACCACCAGAGTTCAAGAATTCGCCCGGAGAGTATGTGGATTTGGTCGTGGAGGAGATGCTTCCAAGGGTTTCCCAGCAAGGGATAGCCAGGTTCTGCGATGTGTTTTGCGAGGAGGGGGTCTTCTCCCCGGATGAGACGAGGAGGATTTTGAGGAGAGCCAGAAGCCTGGGTTTGGGATTGAAGATCCATGCAGACGAGATAAAGGATACAGGTGGAGCTAAGCTCGCAGCGGAGCTCGAAGCTGTCTCTGCGGAACATCTTCTCGCAGCATCCAACGAGGGGTTGAAGGCAATGGCCGAGAAGGGCGTCATCGCCATATTGCTACCAGCCACAGCCCTCAGTTTGAGAAAGCCTTACGCCAGGGCCAGGGAGATGATCCAGATGGGGGTGCCAGTGGCTCTTGCCACGGACTGCAATCCGGGCTCTTCCTACACGAACAGCATGCTCCTTGTAATGGCCCTGGCTGTGCTGGGCATGGGTCTTTCAGCGGAGGAGGCCTTGGTGGCATCCACCATAAACGGGGCCTATGCCATTGGCATGGCCCAAAAGGTGGGCACCCTGGAGGTGGGCAAGCAGGCTGACTTCGTTGTCCTAGATGGCGAGACTCCGTGGATCATACCCTATTCTCTCGGGGCCCAATCATCCGTTCGGGCTGTGT
>Ga0272449_1002106_pt1 | contig 19026 bp, 11 predicted proteins | sample YNPCB0241_FD_198679 | JGI IMG/M metagenome (GOLD analysis project Ga0272449, IMG submission 198679) | Hot spring sediment microbial communities from Yellowstone National Park, WY, United States - YNP-CB-024-1 | ecosystem: Environmental > Aquatic > Thermal springs > Hot (42-90C) > Sediment... | reverse complement strand
TGAACGAGAACGAGAGGGGCTATTTCAGGGATGTTGGTACTATTGACGGGTATTTCAATACATCTATGGAGATGGTATCGGTATCTCCGCCATTTTCACTCTACAACGCCGAATGGCCCATCAAGGCAATTTCGCTCAATATGCCACCCGCCAAATTCGTATTTGCAGACTTCGCATCCAAAATAGCCGGTTATGCCCTCGACTCTCTCATATCCGAGGGTTGTATCATTTCAGGAAGTATGGTCAAAAGGTCCATACTCTCCCCTTGCATCAGAATAAATTCGTATTGCGAAATAGAAGAATCGGTCATATTCGACAATGTAATAATTGGAAGACACAGCCGAATCAGAAAGGCAATCATATACAAGGATGTATATATCCCCGAAAAGACAGTCATTGGTTATGACATCGAGGCAGACAAGAGGAGATTCTATGTATCTGAGAACGGGGTTGTGGTTATCCCAAGGGGATACAGGTTCTAATCAATAAAACATCATTATCCCTGACTGAAAATAGTAGATGGGTTCTGTGACAGATACAGTCTTATTTGTATCGTCCTTGTATTCTGTACGATTTATCGTATTCAGCAGTGCCGCCCCTGCCTCACCAGGAATCAGGATTCCCCCTATAAGCTGTACCTTCAAAAGTCTGTCGAAGAGGCTCAAATCCACAAGTAAATCGTTCTCCCAGCCCACAAAGTTACTATTCATAGAGTTGGCATCGTTTGCGGTAAACAACAGTCCGGATATGGGACCAACCTTTAAGAAGTCGTGAGTGTAATAGACCCCAACATCGAGTCCAATGAGCCCGGCCTTCATCTCATAGAACACCCCGTCGAATGCACCAATCCTCTTGTCGATATTGTCACCGATTGGCCTCATATCATTCTCGCTCAAGAGTAGGGAGGGTCCGGTTCGTCTCGAGCTGAAGAGAAATGCCCCTGAGTCATTCCCTTCATAATTGTCATCGGCGGACATATATGAGAAAACCCCCTCTACACTCAGGATGTCTTCGTAATTGAAGTTTGCACCCGTAATCAATCCGAATGCAGAGATATCGGTATTCTTCAAATCTGCACCACCCTTGTGTCTGTACCCTTTAAGATATACACCCGATGCATATACCTTAAGAATATCCATATCATAGGAGATTTTCCCTTCGTATGCAGTAACCTGTCTCCTCCTGTCGATTAGATGCATATCATCTACGAAATAGATTCCAAGGTATAGTTTCATATCCCTCAGGACATTATAAAATCCATCCAATCCAATCACATATACATCAGTCAGGAAATTCTGCGAAGAGAAATCCCAGCCCTTATATGTCTGGTCGGGGAATTCACCTGCAAGGAGATTTACACCGTACTCATCATTTATATACCCGATCTTCAATGCACCTATCCAGTGATTGATGAAGAGCGTAGAAAGATCCATTACCCTCTGAAAACCGACCTTTAGATGTAGTTGGTCATAATTCACCTCATTGTACAACTCCCTCTGTTTTATCCCTATCGCCATCTTTGAATTCTTATCGTCGAGTCCTATGTCAGGGTTGTTCTGGCTCCACAAATCGAGCCCGATCTCGGATTGCCAGTAGAATCTCAGATGATTGTTTGCCCTTATACTGAGCATTGGTTTGAAGAATGTACCAACCAGCCCCATCTCCTGCCCATACTTATCGTAGTATGGCGGTGTCCTGTCAAAGTCTGTATCATTCCTGATAATGAACATATTCAGGGACTCAAAATCGAAGTCTATAGAGGAAGACGATTCGTTCCTGGTGAGTCTGTTTTCCTCGGCCACAAGGGCAGTGCTGAATATCAAGAGAAATAACAAGATTGAACTCTTCATATAATCACTCCTCTCTATTACCTACGAGAAGATGTCCATCACTGTAAAAGTAAGACCAACCTGTGTACTCCCGATTGGGCTGCACAGGTCTTATGAACACCTCGTGAATAGAATCTGGACTATCATTGGTGGGGTACCAGTAGAATATAGAACTCCCTTTCTCGAAGTATCCCCAACCATCGGACAACCAGATATAGAAACCATCTCTGTATTGTACAGATGGGATGAAGATCTCTGTGGGCATATCGGATTCCTTGCTCTCCATCGACATATAGAATTCGCGCCAGGGATCCAGCTTGCCCTTGGAGGAGTCATAATAGTGGTAGTCGGAGTAGAAGTGCATCTCCCTCGGTTTGCCCGATAAAAATTTTGGATATGGTCTTGAGAACGCCCTCTCTGCACGGGGTTTACCATTGGGGTCGATAATGGAGAAGTCCTCGTAATTCCATAGGTCTCCCTTTTCGTAAGAGTTGTTCGCTGAGAAGCACCAGAGCATACGGCTCAAGAAGAGGTTTTCGAAAGCCTCGTAGTAGTTGTCAAGGATCTCAGCGGATATCCTGTAACCAGATGCCTTTGAATTTTCTATCCCATTGTAGTTGAAGTAGGTCCCGAATTCACCAAATACAGTTGGCATAAGCCCAAATGTTCCCTTTACAGCATCTACCTTCTCCTTGATATAGGGCGTAAAGTCCTGTACCCTCCACTCTTCGACTGTAAAATCTCTCGGTGGAGAGTTTATCCCAAAGAAGGGATAGATATCCGGATACCAGTGAGGTGTAAACACCACCTGCTTCAATTCCTCCGGTTTATATAGATTGACCGTTCCAATGGTTTCTCCCAATAGTGAATCGAGTGCGCCTCCACCCTCCTCGAGCCAGATGATTGCATTCGGGTCCACCTGCTGTATTGCAACGCCAATCTTCCTGTATAGATCCACGAGATATACCACAAAATTCATATTCAAATCCAGTGTGGCAAAGGTATCTATGTTGTCAGCCTCATACTGGCGCCTGAGGGTCTTTTTGTACTCTGCCTTCTCCTTTTCTATCTCTTCCCGATGGGCATCGATGTAAAATCTCGTCTTCAGGAACGCGGATTTATCCTCTTCATTCATCCCCTCAGTCTGTTTCTTATACTTTTTTTCATCAGTGGCAAGCCAGTCCTCGTATTCGTTCTGATGGGAAGTCACATAGTCATATATTTCCTTTTTATGGGCATTTACATATCTGTCCTCGAAATAAGAATCGGTCGGGAATAAAGGCAGCAGGTTCAAGAGGAATATGAGCCTGTATAAGGACTCCGCCTTCTCTTCTCCCACAAAGTCTGTAAGGAGATTCTTCACCGACTGGGGATTGAATTCGGAGCTGAAATAGGCAGACATAATAGTCAACATCAAAAATCCCCCGGGCGGCTCATTTATCAGATCGTATCCGATGATATTGGGCATATCCTTGACCGCCTCTACAACCTTGATCCACGAATTGATATATCCCGTCTGCAGGTAATCTTTGACATTCATCCTGAGCATCCTTCTGCCGGTCGGATCTGTTATGTCGGGATATTCGTATTCGTAATTGGGGAATACCTTATCCCCTGCAAAGAATGCCGCATAACACCTATTTATGTCATAACTCAAGAGTGTATTGTTCCACCAATTAGTGAAGGGGAAGACATCCGTGGTCTCGGTTACATCGAATGGTATCAAAGGTTCCTTCAAGTTATTCTGCATCTTCAAGACCATATCCTGAAGCCACTTCGAGAGATCTCTCTCCTCGGCTATAGGAGGTCCCAGAATAGATGAATTACCCAATAGAGAGTTTATTGAATTTATTATCTGGTCTCGCATAAAGCTGTCACCAAGTGCACCAAGGAGTTTGAATGTACCCCACTTCTTCGAATCGAGATTCTTTTCGGGCAGGCAGGCCCTCACCGCCCACTTTGGAGCGCCATCCCCCATAGTACGGCTATCGAACTTTACTCTGCCTCTATCCAGTTCGGATTCCTGCGGAAAGACCGAGGCCAACATATATTCCAGCGACCCCTTTTCTCCAAATTCCGGGTTCCTGTTGAAGTTTACAAAGAGCATCCTTGAGAAGAGATTTTCGTGGAAGTTTACCAATACATATATCCCATATTCATTTGCCTTTTTTACGATCTCTCTGATGTAGTTCAGATATTCATAATCGAACTTGCCCGGCCCCTCGTGTTCTACGGCCTCCCAGTTGACAATCAGCCTCATCGAATTGAAACCCAGGTCTCTCAATTGTGAAAACCACTTGTCTGCCTCGGAGAGCGGGAATGGTCTGCCAACGAAGGATACAGGCTCTCCCCGCGGGTCTGCTGTGGGGATAGGTGTTACCGGCAACTTATTCGTGCAACCTACATTTACACCGTTGAAGAATATGTATCTATTGTGTTTATCTCTGAAGTATGTCCTGTCAACCATTGGTCTTAAGAGTCGAGAGTCGGGCTTTCTCTCTCCATCAAGACAGGAAAGAATCAAAATCAGCGACATAACCAGCAAGAATCTCTTCATAATAAAACCTCCGTCTATTTTTGAAATGACTTTAATATATCGAGCATCCTCTGATTTGGTTCGAGGATGATATCTCTGTATGACTCAAACTTCCTCTTTATCTCCTCTTTCGAATCGAGGTAGATATCAGCCCTTTCGAATTCGGATTTGAGCCTATTTCTCACTCCCCACATCGATGAGTGATTGTAGAGCAGCTTTGCAACAGGACAATCGATGCGCTTGTATGTCCAGACAGACCAGTGATATCTCCTCTTTTCATACCATTTAATAAGTTCCGATAATGCCTCATATGCCCAGTCTGTATCCTTTATCACCGAGAAGCTCCCTATAAAATATGGAACATTCTGCTTCTTCTGAGCATCAAGATAAATACCATCATATAGACTTATGAGGGTCTTGTATGATTCGAGAGATGTGACACCAAATTCGAATATATGTGTAGAGTAGACTACATTTGTCCATCCATATTTGGAGGGCTCTGGCAGGGTTCCCATCCCCTTGAAACCATCGTGAATCACGAGGAGATGATCGTCCCCCTCTTCCCTGATACCCTTTACAATTTTGTCGTATACACTATCCCGTGCCTCTATGTTCGGGGCATCCATAGGCTCTGCCAGGAGTGAGTACATAGCAACAATATCTCTCTCTTTGTACCTTCTGGAGATATACTTCCATAGTTCTACTGTGAGTTCCTGCATCTTTTCGTTCTCGTATAGATAGGCCGGCAGACCAGAATAGTCGTTATGTCCGCCCGGGGATTCCTGAAGGTCTATTACTGCATATACACCGTATTTCTCACACCAGGTGAGGAGCTCATCTATTACTGAAAACACCTCCTCGTTATAAGTAAGTTTCTCAGGCAGAGGAGAATCCACATCCTTTGTAAGGGTCCTGTAACCAATGGGAATCCTGATGAGATTAAATCCCTGCTCTGCTATCCACTTTATATCACTTTCGGTAACCCACGATTTGATAAAAGATAGCAAGAGCTCGTCTCTCCCTGCAAGTCCAAATCTTTGATACAGAAGTTGTCGTAACTTATAATCAGAGTCATCACAGATAGTTGGGTATTTCTTAAGTTCATCTACGAACTCCTCTGTATCACTCTCAGGGATTCTCTTTAAGAGTTCTGTTCTGAATTTTTCGAGCCAACCATCTCCATTGCCAATACATACATTTGGAAGGGGGTCGCCACCCTTTGCCTCCGGGATCGAATCTATGAGCGCTGAAATTATCTCCTCTTTATACTGACTCATATGAGCAAACTCATAAGCCCTCGCAGATGTGGTATAATCTATCTGATTTACCCAGGTCTCTAAGAAGAGATACCCTCCTATGTTGAAACCTCGCAGACGAACCTCATTCCCATTCTCATCCACAATCTTCTTGCCACTTGCCTTGAGCCTCGAGAATTTTTTTACTACACCTGTATCCTGAGTTGCATCCTGAACCTCAAGGATATCTTGACCTGTTAAATTGCCCGTGACATCCCTTTCAGCACAGTATAAACAAGATATAGTAAATAATATAAGTATTACCAACCTAAACATAACATATCTCCTTGTAAAAAAAAATCTGAACTCAAAATAGTATTTGCATAAACCATATTGAAACTCGGTATCATATTTTTGCAATGCTGACAACAAAATATATTAAGAGTGTCATTTAAATTTCAAAAGTGGACTGATTTAAGTCTTTACGAATATCCGCTGATTATTATAGAGTTCCTGCATCACTAAGTGCTTACTAAGTGCCAGTTACCCCAAAAGGGCAAAAACAAATCTAACCTATTGATATTACGGATTTTCTTGAAATTAGTGCCAGATACAAATCCTTCCCAAATCCTTCCGTAACCTTTTTTAAAAATACTCGTATGTATACCTATCCACATAAGACTCTCACACCTCGAATCCAGAAAATCGGCCGAAATTCATTCGGCACGATAAATGAAAGTAATCAGAATCTATAGTCTATCCCAAGTACCAAATAATGGAACATAGCAAATGTATACACCTCTTTATCATCCCCTCCCCCTTCCAGGAACCTGTATCCAAACTGAGTAGTGAATCTATCCGATTTCAGAAGCAACGCAAAGAGGAAGTCCTCTGCCCTCCCTTGAGGCGCTGCAAGTCCGTCTCCCTGTATGAGAAATGAAAACATATCCGAAAGAAAGAGCTCATATCTGACTGTCAGAAGCGGGACAAACCCAATATTGGACTTTTCGGCGTTTACATTCCCGCTCTCTAAGGCAATCGAGGCATCTCTCATCTTTATGGCAACCCCTCCCTCCAATCTCATCATATCATTCTTGAGAAAACTATATCTGTAATATATCCTGTAAGAGTCGAATCTGTAATTGACATTTACAAAACTATCCTTTGTAAAAGTCTTGCCCTCAAACAATATATCACCCTCTATCTTACCACTATACTTCATACGCAGAAGTGAACCCATCACCCCAAAGTAATGATTACCATAATAATACCCCAGCTCTAATCTTGGAGAGAGTGCCGCCTCATAGGAGAGATGGTCAGAAATCGAAAAGAGTGTCCCCTTATCGCCCGGACTCCTCACATAATTATACCCATCGAATGCCGTAGAAAGTTGTAGATTGGTAACAAACTCTCCAAATCCCAAAACAGGGATACACATTAGCAATAGAACCATCATCAGCCTTTTCATAAAAACTTCCTTTTAAAAAACATTAAATCGCTCAGAACTTTCTGTCATAATAGAGATTTAGTCCGCTCCCGTATCTCTCTGTAAACTTGTCGTCGTAGAGTGGTATACTCAGGGTTACATAGACGGTGTTGAAATCATCTACTATGAATCTGACACCGGGGTTCAGGTATATATTGGATATACCATTTGAGAGGTCTCTGAAGAGAAGGGATTCTGTCAGGACACTGATTCTTTCTTGTTCAAAAAGATATTCTATCCTGCTCTCTATACTGAAGCCGCTATTTGCGCGAGTGATATATAAGCCGGAATACCTGCTCTTATCCGACAATGACTGATAGTACTGAATACTAAGATCAAACGAAAGATACTGGATAATCTCACTGTGAGAACAGAGATATAACGAAAGGTTATTGTTCAATTCATTCTCTTTGTTGGAACCAATGTTGAGCGCGGGGGTAAACTGAAGACCCGCCATCAGCCTGATCGATGTGAGATCGAATATATATCCACCGTCTATTACTATCGTATTCAACATAATATCATCGGTGCTGCTGTCGGGATTGATGATTATGGGGAGAGTAAGAGAGAACTGGAGATTCCCGCTCAGATATCTGCCACCAAAAAACAACGGCGTAATTGTAGTCTCCGAACCATTATATCCAAGTTTGTCCGGCATATTCTTGGGCATAAGACCAACCGATATTCCACTCTTATCAGGAATATATCTCGTAGTCATAGTCATATCATCGGCAAACAGGTTCAGAGAAAAAATGGTTGTAAAAAAAATGAAGAAAAATCTATTCATCTTAACGCCCCTTTATATTGCTCTTCTGCACTATATGAACTCCTTACGAATCTGCCAGAATACACATATTCAATACCGCACTCCATTGCAACTCTCCTTATATAATCGAACTCCTCATCAGTGTAGTACTTTACGACATCGATATTATCAAAGGTAGGCTTGAGATACTGTCCTATTGTAAGCATCCGCACACCTGCCTCTTTTAGATCCAAAAAGGTCTTTCTCAATTCATCCATTTCCTCACCGAGCCCGACCATAATCCCGCTCTTTGTAAAAATCCCTTTGCGGGAGAAGTACCTCAAAAGGTCCAGGGATCTCTCATAGTCTGCCTCCGGTCTTATGGAGGGATATAGCCTCCTCACCATCTCGATGTTGTGACCAAGCACATCTACCCTCGTTTTTGCTATTATCTCAAAGGCCTCTTTATCACCTCTGAAGTCGGGGATCAGAAGTTCTATTCTCAAATCCGGTATAGCCTCTTTTAGCGTATTTACCACCTTTTCAAAGTACCTGGCACCTCCATACGGGAGGTCATCTCTGGTAACTGAGGTTATTACTGCATATCTTATCCCCAGAGAGATTATGGCATCCCTCACTTTGAATGCCTCGTCCTCATCTACCTCTGATGGAGAGTAGTGTCTCACCGAGCAGAATCTACACCCCCTGGTGCAACCATCCCCCATTATCATAAATGTAGCCCTTTTCTTACCCATACATTCGGATATATTTGGGCACCTCGCCTCCTCACAGACTGTATGAAGCCCATTCTGCCTCAATATAGATAGTATGCTGTGTATCTCGCTCAGCCGTATTCGCTTCTTATAGATCCTGTTTTCATTCATCGGTACAGAGTGCTCATTGAGGGACTCAGATCGCGGGCTGAGAACTGCCAGAGGGCCTTAGAACCTGTATATACAACAAGCCCCCAGTCCCTGCTATGGTCTATTGGGTCGTTCACGATCTTCATTCTGGATGGTGTAACCATCTTCTCACCCGCAGAAAATCCAAAAGCATTTAAGAGCATCTTCGAGACAAACTTCATCCCCCTCTTTGAAGGCTCTTTACCCGATTTTATGGTAAACGAGATATGGGAGTAACCCTCACTATCCCTCAGCACAAATGGTGTATTCTCATACGCACGACCCATAAACCCATAACCGTCTATTTTGACAGTCCAGCCATCACGGGGCATCGTGTAAAAGTAGTATTTCTCAAGGCAGTCATCGTTCGGGAGAGCCCCAGTAACCGATATCCCATCATACGAAACCGAGATTATATCAAACTCATTCTCCTCTACAATAGACCCATCATTACAATTCTCGACAGGGTTTCCATTTACATCCATAAGTTTAAGTATATCCCCCTTTATTATGTTCAGGTTCTCAAACCCGATGATATCTGGGACAAACTTCCCGTTTACTATACTCCCCATCCCTTCAATGATAACGCCCTCGTAGGCGATCTCCATCTGGCGATCAAACATATTTGCCCTGAATAGCCGAGATACCCCTATGCCGAAGTTTGCATCAGAATTGTCCCATCTCTCTATGTATGGATACTCTGCCATACCCTGCTCGTTGTAACTCAAGGTTCTGTCATCTATTATCAATACTGGTCTTGATACAGTCGGATAGAGTAACTCATTCTCCACAGGTAGATTATACCACCCTTTCTGAGAGCAGGGGGACTTTGTCGCCCTTGAATCCGCCTCTTCGCAGAGGGTACACCCATTTACATCAATGAGAAAGATATTACCTGAGGTGTTTGTAACATAAGCCACTGTCCCGGTACACATATTCTGAGGCGCATTTTTGATTGTACCCAGGCTGGCATCCTTTACAAATACCATATCCCTTACTCTCTCCGTCTGAAAGTAGCGATTATAAACACTGCCCAGGATAGATTCAGGGAGCATAGAGATAAAACTCATCTTTGAAAGATCGAAGACGGCAAACCTGCTCAACACTGTATCGATGAGGTATAGATTCTCACCGTTTATCCTTATCGTATCAGGGATGAGTGGTGCATCTATATATATCAACCCCCGCGAAGAGAGGTTTATCATCGCAAACTTACTCTTATCCCTCGAACCAACAAATACAGTATCACCATAAGAGGTATAGACTATATCCGATGGCAGTATATCAAGACTCAGGTCAAAGAGGGTCTTCCCCAGATCCTCATTCACCCCTCCAGAAGCGTTCTCCTCATCAATATCGATTATCAAAAATCTCCCGTTGAAGTTATTATCAATCCCTGAGACAAGCAGGAACTCCTTCTGCAGTTCTCTATCGTACACCGTCTTAAGATCAGAGCTATAGATATCGATATACTTCCTTAGTGCTTTATTCTCCTGATCCCTCCTGACAACCTTACCATCCAGTATTTGAGGGAATCCAGCCTCTACGAGATTTACCGTATCAACTACCGATATACTCCTATCGAGATAGTTCAAAACAAATAACCTCTTCTGAGACCTGTCTATAGAGAGTCTTGTGGGGTATCTCCCAACCGGTATTTGAAGGGGGAAGTATGGGACTTCCGATTCCACAAATTTTCTGAGAGAGAGATTCACAGGATAGATACTATCCTTATAGGCATCACTTATAAATCCAAACAGAAGGGGTACTGCCTCCGTATTTATATTAGGTACAGCCACCTCAATATCCACAGGTTCAGAGAGGCTACCAGAGAGCCTCCCCGAATAACTGGTACAACCGACTATCACAATTATTACCAATATTATCAGGTTTCTCATCAGTACTCACCACTCTCCTTGGTCCTTGGTCTACCTATACTGAAAAGGAAATCAAACCTCTGATCCTTATCGTCATATTTATAGACTGATACAGTTGAGTTCTCAAAATTCCCCACAAAGAGGTATGGTATGGCATCTATATATGTAAGCCTCATAGCATAAGGGCCATCCAGCCCCTCCCTTATCTCAGATACAAGGCTCAGACTCCCCGTGTCATATACCTGTATCCTATCATCGTCCTCCATAGCCACGAAGAGGAGTTCTCTCTTCGAGCCCTCAAGACCCGCCACATATATTCTCGAGGGGTATCTATATAGAGGGATGAGTCTGTAATCAACTACAATAAAAGTCCCATCCTTATAAATGGCATAATCTACAGATAAGAGGAGATCAGGGTTTCTGAGGGTTATGAAGAATCTGTTCATAATTCTCGAGAATTTTACCGAGACCTGATAGGCGGTGGTTATCTGATCTGTAAAATCCAGAAATACTGTATTCTTAACACCCTTGAAGTCATAGAATACGGGTATCAAATTCCTCCCCCCCATCATATAGGCGTAGGCTGAGACCATTATGCCATCTGAGGAAATATCTATATCCTTGACCCCTCCTATTTCATATCCGTTGGAAAAGTCTGAATAGACCGAGGGGGCATTGAAGGGCTTATCGGCATTGACACACAGAACCAGCCCGTTCTTCAAGAAGGATGTATATATACAGCTATCCCCATCCCTCTTTACGAGGGAAAATGGCTCTTTGTATTCGAGGTCAATCAGATGTTGTTCATCACAATCCCCGATTACTGACTTCTCCTTGCCACAGGAAAGATTCCCCTTTGCATCAGTCTCGATTATGGCGATTTTGTTGTCTCTCCTCAGTGGTACGAAAATCTTATCATTGTAGAATACTGATATCCCTGCATAACTCCCGATGCCCACTCCCTCTCCTACAATCACAGATGAGTTGTAATCCCTGCACTCGTCTTTGCATGGAGCTTTCAAGAGTGGTTTCAATGCATCTATGGATATACCCTTTATATTTCCGTTTTTATACCCAAGGTCGAAGTTGGAGGATACTACATAGATGTTCTTATTATAACTATCCAGGACCAGATCTACGGGGAAGCTGAACCTGTCGAATGGGAGGTCCTGCTTCTCAGAACCACCACAACTTAAGACAAGTAAAACCACAAGTATACAATTTAAGATTCTAACCTTACTCATAAAAGCAAATTAGACTTCTATCACAACAACCCTTACAATACAACAATAAATATACGAATCTTTACCAACCCGATGCCTTCAAGATTTTTATATAGGTTAGTTGAAGTTGAAAAAAAAAGAGCGTTTAATTCGGATTGTTTATTTCATCTTTCACCATTTTTATAACTGACTGCACAAATTTACTCTCTTCCTTATCTCTTAGAATATCAGTAAAGATTCTCTTAATATTTTCATCCTTTTCAACTAACGAAGACAAACCTGTTGCTGCCCTTGCTCGCACCAATTCATTTTCTCCTTTATCTGTCAATATTTTAATAAATTTTTCACGAACTTCTTCTCCCTCATCTCTTAATAATGTTTTTTCAAAAATTCTATATATAGTCGTTTTTGGATGTGGTATTATTACAAATTCCTTATCTCTTTTTATTTCTAACCACCAATTACTAATTCTATTAATTACCTCCTTTCCAATACCCCTATAAACCCCTAAATCTTCAGCAACAATCTCTCCTGCAAGCAACAAATCATCAATTTTTTCACTCTTCATTAATTTTTCAACTATCCTTGTTACTTCTTTTTCTCTTCCATCAACAATTCCAATCCATCCTGCTGAAAGCAAGAAAATCTCTCTCCATCTCGGATCCTTTCCATACTTTTTTAGATATTTATCATACTCCTCCTTCATTATTAATGCCCTTGCAGATAAGAATTCTTCAAATGATAAATGCCTGAATCCATAATAATCCTTCCCTTTTGGAATAATCAGTTGTGTTTGTTCTGCAAGATATTTAAAAAACTTATCTACTGCGGCTTTTCTTGCACTTTCAGGAATTCCTCTCTCCTTCATTATTTCAATAATCTTTTCTTTAAGTTTTTCCTCTTTTTCAATTCCCCCTGGACAATTTTCATGCATCCACAAAGCGAGCGGAGCGAGAACCTTTTCACCATCTTTATAATCCTTTGCATCTACTAATGATCTCCCTGCAATATTACTTGCCATAACCCATGTTTCAAACAATGTCTCACTCATAATTCTGTATAATTCGACCCTATATCTTGGAAGTTTAAAACCACTCTTTTGAACGAGACATATCAAGGATAAAAGGAATGGATTTTTTGCCAAATCCTTTATGTTTTTGTCTTCTTTTATTGACTCAAGCAATTTTTTTATCTCATCACTTACAAGTTTTTCAATTGCATTTTCAGGCATACCTCCTTTTACTCTTCGTTCAAACGCCATAAACCAATTTTTAATAAACTGTTCTATTTCATCATCATTCAACGGAGAGACATAATATTCATTTATTGAATCAACATTTATCTTTTCATATCCAATAATCCTGCTTGTTATAATAAATCTATTATTGCTGTATCTTTTTATAAAGTCCTCAATCCTTTTTGCAATGTTGAATCTTCCTTGTTGTTCAGGAATTTCATCAAGTCCGTCAAGCAGAATTATACAATTTCCTTTTTTTAAATATTCTTCAATAAATTTTTCAGTATTTTTTATTTCCCTGCTATTGTAATAATTGGAAACTGCATCAACAAAACTCATAGTTGGATTATCTTTTATTATTGTGTATATCGCAGAAACAGGAACGAAGACAGGAAGCAATTTTTCCTCAAATCCAAATTTCTCATAAATCTTTCTTAACCCTCTTGAACAAATAAGTGCAATATATTTAAGAAGTGTTGTCTTTCCTGAACCCGGATCACCTAAGATTACAATATGTTTATCTCTTTTAATTGCATCAACAAAATTAACAGGGATACCTGCTGCACTACTTATCCTGCGATCTTTTACTGGGAATCTCCCATCCTCTTCAAGTTTTTTCGAAAGATCTTCACCAATAAATTTATTTTCTACCCTTTCTAATCTCAATGGAAAGAATCCCTCTTCGAGATCCAGAGTTGGAATCTTTTCCATCTGTCTTATGCCTGTAACCAGCAGAGTTTTATTATCGCTCTCGATAAATTTAATATAATTAAAGTAATCTTCCGAATAGTCTTCTTCTTTCCTCAGAAATTCATCCCTCTTTATTCTATCTTTCTTTTCAGCAGGATAAATAAATGTCAAAACTTTATCCTTTTTCGTTATTCCACAAACCTTGAATTTATTTTTCAATTCTTCCGAAAGTCCAGAATACACATTCTCTGTAATCAAAATTGAGTTTTCAGGGCATACAGAGTTAATATGTCCTGTGTGAGAAATTTCAAGGGAAGTTATTCTTCCCAGTTCCTTCTTATATTCAATTATTCCCGCACCAATTGAAATACGAACAGGAATTTCAACATCAATTCCAACCTTTAATTCTGCAATACACTCAATTGCTGCCCTTACAGCATTATCTTCTACCCTATCACCAAAAAAGAAAAAGAGATTTCCTTCGCCGCTCCAGCCCTTCCCAACTCCTTTAAAACTCTCAAAAATCCTATCAACTGTGTCTCTGTAAAAATTTATCCTTCGTTTTGCCTCTGCTTCATTACTATCAATATGTTTCGTTGAACCCACATAGTCAATACAAACGAATGCGGCATAATATTTGCTGCCTTCTTTTAATTCTTCTCTATATTCATTATCCATTTCTTATTTCTCCGGGAAATAAATCGTCAAAATAACCTCTTCTCCAACAATCTCTATCTTTGGTTCTTTTCCTGTAATTTTTCTCATTTCCTTTATTATCATTGGAACTCCTCTACCTGTCCTTTCGGCGAGACGATAATCACTAACAAATTGTGCGATGATAGGATTTCTACGAACAGAGACACCTATTTTCATATTCTCTATAGTTATAGTATTTGGTAGAGTTCCAGGACTTCTAATCTCCAATCTGTCGTCAAACATAAAAATCCTTATATTTGCACCATAGATTGTATAATCCCTGTGAATACAGGCATTCACAATCGCCTCTCTCATAACCCTTTCGGGGATTATCTCCTTCTCGATCCTCTCTATTCCTTCTATCTTTGAACTTTTTAGAATATTTAACCTTATTATCTCACAAGCCTCTTTAATACTTTCAACTATTGTTTTATTTATCTCTTTCCTGTCAATCAATTCTCCTGAAATTTCGGTCCCTTTGAAATGGGCAAACATAATTCCACTCTGTGAGAGAAATTTTGAGGGTTGGTTGCCGAACAGGAGCACTCCTGCAACAGTACATACAATTCTATCTTCACATTGTGTAAGAATTTTTGAATTTAATAAAATATTAATCTTTTCTTCTTCAGATTTTTCCTTAAATTCTATCTCTCTAAACTTTTCAAAATATTCTGTAATCTTATCCGCTGATAAATCTTCTATTGATGAATTATATACAGGATTTTCATCATAGTGTATCATCCCTGATGCCTGAAACAACCTCCTCAACTCATCCCTTGTCGCCTCTCTTACCGTTGTTCCTACCCTGATATAGTATGTCTTTCTGTTATTTCTATAAACATAATAAGGCTTATCGATTCCATTTACCTCCAGAATGACGATAAATTTTCCATCGATCAGGACCTTTTCATAGATAGGTATTATTTCGGGTTTTATAACATCACGGCATATATTCATAATGATTTGTTCGATATTCTTCAGTTCCTTCTCTTCGACTCCTTTGACTCTGCCATCGTCACTCACTCCAATAAGAATCTTACCCCCTCTCAGATTCAGGAGTGCAACAATCTCCTTCTCCAACTCTATGTCTTTTGACAGACTCTCTTTGAATTCAACATAAGAATTTTCGCCATTTCTTATGATTTCCTTGATCTTCTCAATGTTCATCTTGTTCAATCCTTTTATCTATGATTTATGTTCGTTATCAGATATAATTTAATTGTATTGCTCATCATAGATGATTTAAAACCACATAGTTTCACTTATATCAAGCAAATTTACTATTTTATTTGCCATAAATCCCTGATAAATATATAATCTCAAATCTCGATTGGGGAATCCTTCAGAGGAAGTTTCGTGGAAGAGTATACCTACAGGATCAAGTTACCTGAGACATCACCATTTCAGAAGGTCAATTACGAAGAACTTTTGAACGAGGAGCAACTGAGGGTGGTAAAGTCTGAGCCCGGACCAGCCATTGTGGTTGCGGGTGCGGGTTCAGGTAAGACTCGGGTCATTACATACAGGGTGGCATATCTATTAAATGACTTGAAGATGAGGGAGAGGATAATCCTGCTCACCTTCACCAACAAGGCAGCGAGGGAGATGCTCTCAAGGGTAGGAGGAATATTCCCCTCTCACTACCAGATTGTATGGGGTGGTACATTCCACCACATCGCCGTCAGATACCTGAGACAGTTCGCTGAGAAGCTGGGATTCAAATCCAACTTTGCCATACTTGACAATGAGGACTCAAAGGAGCTTATAGACCTCTCGATGGATGAGCTGTCCATCAAGCGGGATTCATTTGTCCAATCCAATGTACTGCTTGATATATACGGACTCACCATAAATACCCTCAAAAGCGTAGAGGATATCATATTCGAGAAGAGACCGTATCTTACCAGATATGTTGAAGAGATCTCCCGAATATTTATCAGGTATAATCAGAAGAAAGAGTCATCCAACCTTATGGACTTTGACGATATACTCAAGTACTTCTACATCCTCCTTTCCCAGAATCAGGATGTAAAAAAAGAGATAGTAAATGAAATCGGTTATGTCCTCGTAGACGAGTTTCAGGATACCTCCCCGATTCAGGCAGAGATATCGTATCTACTGGCATCGAGGGATAACCACATTATGGTGGTCGGGGATGACGCCCAATCCATCTATTCATTCAGAGGGGCGAGTATAGATAATATGCTTGAATTCCCAAAGAGATTCAAGGATGCACAGATATTTCACCTGAATTCAAACTACAGGTCCACAAAGAATATATTGAGCATAGCCCAGGATGTCATCTCAAATAATGTAGAGCAGTTCAAAAAGAATCTGAAGCCTGTCAGAAAGGATGGAGAAAGACCCTGGCTGGTATCCGCAGCAGATGTCAGGGAGGAGGCGAGATTTGTTGTGGCAAGGATCGCAGATTTAATAAATGACGGACACAAACCCTCCGAGATAGCCGTACTCTACCGGGCCCATAGCCATTCAATGGAACTACAGATGGAACTCACAAAGGCAAACATCCCCTTCGTAATAAGGAGCGGTTTGAGATTCTTTGAACAGGCACACATAAAGGATGTCACCTCATTTCTGAGAGTAATATACAACCCCGAAGACGAGATATCCTTCAGACGGGTGATAAAGATGTTTGGCGGCATAGGCAATACCACTGCTAATATGCTCAGAGACTCGTTCATCTCTTCTAAAATGAACCTCTTCGAATGGGCAAAGTGCGACAAAATGGAGTTGAAGGGTAGGGCCAGGGCGGGGTTTGAAGAGTTTAAACGAATCCTGAATAAGGTAGAATCCCTTCCCGAGCAGAAACCAGTTGAGATACTCCACATATTCAACAGGGAGTTCTATTCAGACTTCATAAAGAATCACTACACCGATGCCATAGAGAGGCTCGCAGACATTGAGTTTTTTCTGGACTTTGTATCCCGATACAATACCCTGTTAGAGCTCTTCTCAGAACTCGCCCTCATCAGCAATATGGAGATCGAGAAGAATACCGCAGTAGAACGAGATAAGGAGGACTATATAATCCTCTCCACCGTCCATCAGGCAAAGGGGCTTGAGTTTCAGACAGTATTCGTCATTGGCCTCTGCGAGGGGATGTTTCCATCTCTGTTTGCCAGCAATAGACTTAAGGACCTCGAAGAGGAGAGGCGTCTCTTCTATGTGGCAATCACAAGGGCAAAGGACAATCTCTATCTCACATACCCAAACTCAGTAATTAAAGAAGACAATACCCTCTCTATCAAGAAGAGGTCAAGGTTTCTGGATGAGATTGAGAATATGGAAAGAAAATTAAAGTTAGTCCGAATCAAATATGAAAATGAGGAGTAATTTTATGAAAATGATTATAACACTGCTTTTCAGCCTGTCTATTATCAACGCCGTCTATGCCAGTGAGGTTCTCGAATTTATCATCGAATACGAGAATCAAGAGTTCACCATTCGATCTTACAATGTATTAAACGGAGAGGTCGATGTACCTGTAAGGGGAGAATATAAACTCACCCTCTTTAATTCGAAGGGCAACGAGATATACTCCACGAATTTCGATATACCTCTGTATATCGATGTACCTCCCGACCCGATAACCGGCGATTCCTACCAGATAAGGTTATCAAAGGGAGCTAAAGTTCTCAGGGTCCCGTTCTTTCAGGACATAAAAGCAATGCAGATTGGCCCTCAATATTTTGACTTCAGATTTATTCCATTTGCCTCACCTGTTCCAGCCCCGAATACAGAGGTTATTTACGGGAATTGCTTGGGCTCTTCCTGTTTCGACCTGCTCTTCGTCTCCGATGGATATTCCGATATGAATCAGTTCAAGACTGATGCTGCAGTAATTGCAAACTTTTTCGGGACTATCGAACCATACAGGTCGAATCCGGACAGGATAAGGATTATTCGGGTTGACAATACTACACCTCTCGGATGTTACAACAATTGTAGTGGAATCCAGAGACTTATATGCTGTGACTCCAGCAAGGTATTCTCCGCTGTATCCGGACTGGACTACGACGAGATTCTCGTAATAACCAATATGAATGAATATGGTGGCTCCGGTTACATAGACGGGACCAGTTGTGCCGACAGGAGCACATATGCGGTCACATTCAGGGACACGAGTTACTACGCAAAAGAGGTGGCAGTACACGAGACAGGGCATTCATTTGGTGGACTATGGGATGAGTATGAATACGGTAGCAATGGCAGCGGGGATGGACCAAATTGTGTCCACGATTCTACCTGTGCGAAGTGGAAGGGGGTTTCAGGAACAGGCTGTTATGCAGGTTGTTCATATAACGGTATGTACCGACCAACAGAGAATTCCTGCCTGATGAGGACACTCACACCTGATGGTGGATACAAATTCTGTCCTGTGTGTAAGAACGAAATAGATAGCAAATTAAAGAGGTGTTTTTCGAGCAGCTGTATTCCAAATTGTGCAAACAAGGAGTGCGGTGATGACGGTTGCGGTGGAAGTTGTGGAAATTGCAATAATATACCTGCAGATTACTGCCTGAACTCCACAACACTGAGAGACTACAAT
>Ga0272449_1002105_pt1 | contig 19046 bp, 17 predicted proteins | sample YNPCB0241_FD_198679 | JGI IMG/M metagenome (GOLD analysis project Ga0272449, IMG submission 198679) | Hot spring sediment microbial communities from Yellowstone National Park, WY, United States - YNP-CB-024-1 | ecosystem: Environmental > Aquatic > Thermal springs > Hot (42-90C) > Sediment... | reverse complement strand
TATGGCAACAACCCTTACTCCAAAAAAGACCTACACCTACGAGGACTATGCAAAACTGCCTGAAGGTGCTCCCTATCAATTAATTGGAGGAGAACTCATTATGAGCCCCTCACCAGTACCCTATCACCAGATTATCTCTGGAAGGATTGAATTCGAATTAATGAGATTTGTGATGGAAAGAAATCTTGGGGTAGTCATATATGCCCCTATGGATGTCTATCTCTCAGATACAGAGACCTACCAGCCTGACATAATATTTATCTCAAAGGAGAGGGCTCATATAATTGGAGAGAAGAAGATAGAGGGTGCTCCAGACCTTGTGATAGAGGTCCTTTCTGAGTCCACAGCCTATTATGACCTCAGGCATAAGAAGAATGTTTATGAGAGGACAGGGGTGAAGGAATACTGGATAGTTGACCCTATAGAGAAATCCATAGAGGTTTATGAGAATACATCTGAGGGGTTCAGGCTTTTCATGAGGGTAGTAGAAAAGGGGAGGATAAACTCAAAACTCCTTGAGGGATTTTCTGTTGAACTCGAGAAGGTATTTTGAGGCGTAGTCTGTGTTAGATAGGGCTTCAGGAGAAACACCTCAATTTTCCGTTGTCATACCCATTTATAATGAAGAGGAAAATATTCCTGAACTTTACAATCGGCTTACTGCTGTGATGAATAGGCTTTGTGAATCGGAAGGATATAATAGCAGAGATTATGAGATAATAATGGTAGATGATGGAAGCAGTGACAATTCATGGGCATTAATCAAGTCACTTAATGGAAAGGACAACAGAGTAAAAGGCATTAGTTTTTCTCGTAATTTCGGCCATCACATAGCTATCACGGCAGGGATTGATTATGCAAGAGGGAATGCTATTATCCTCATGGACGGTGATTTACAGGATCCGCCAGAAGAGATACCAAAGTTGTATGATAAATTTAAAGAGGGATTCGATATTATTTACGGTATCAGGCTCGAAAGGAAAGACTCCTTTTTTAAAAGAATTACTTCTAAGGTCTTCTGGTGGATACTAAGGAAATTTTCTGGGGTTGATATCCCAGCTAATCAGACGATGCTGAGGATTTTAAGTAAAAATATCACAAATGTTTTAAAAGATATGAGAGAGTATGCAAGGTTTATTCATGGCATGATGGCATGGGCTGGTTTTAAGCAAGAAAAGGTCTTAATAGAACATGCACCACGAATTAGGGGTAAAAGTAAATATAATATCGCCAGAATGTTTAAACTCGCCTTTCATGCTATTACCTCCTTTTCCACAGTGCCTCTGAGATTGGCCATATGGCTTGGCCTTTTGAGTGCTTTTGTGAGTTTATTTTTTGGTTTATATTTTGTATTAAGGAAAATATTTTATAACATACCAGTTCCTGGATATGCATCTATAATTGTTGCAATTTTTTTTGTTGGTGGAGTGCAGTTATTAGTTCTGGGTATTTTTGGGGAATATATAGGCAGAACCTATCAGGAGGTTCAGAAACGACCCCTATATATAATTAGAGAAAGATTATGATTAAGTATCTCAAATGGGATAGTGAACTTTTAAAAAAGAAGATTGGGGAAATAAAAAATATTCCTATTGCTGAAGAAATAATACTAAAGCATTTGGAAAAAGCCAAAAAGACATCTTACCAATATTTAATCCTCCGTTTAAATGAGTTTAACTGCAAGGAGCTTCTTATCTTAAAGAATTGTGGGTTTTATATTTCAGATATTGGTGTTACATTAAAATCATCATTAAACAATCTTGTGACTCATAAATCTAACAGATATCCAGTAAGAGAGGCAACTTTAAAAGATCTTCCTTCCTTAAAAAAGATAATCAGTGGACTTTTCACTGATAGTCGCTTTTACAACGATCCCTTTTTCAATAGAAAAGAAGCAGACTTGATATTTTCTAAGTGGATAGAAAACTCGATAAGAAAAGAGGTAGCTGATGTTGTTTACATTATTCCCGAAAAGGCTTTTATTACCTGCAAGAGACGAGGTTTAACAGGTGAAATATCCCTCATCGGAGTTAAAAAGGGGGAGAGAGGGAAGGGAATGGGTAAGGCCTTATTTTTTAAGGCTGTTGAATGGTTTAAAGATAATAAGGTCACTTCTATATATGTAAGAACTCAGTTAAAAAATCTGAAGGCCTTAAATTTTTATGAATCCCTTGGTTTTAAAACATATTCTTACGATATCCTCATGGCAAATATTTTGACCTGAATTATGTAAGGTGTTAATACCACACTACCCTTCCATCTTTAAGCCTTACAGGGACCTTTCTTAAAGGAATCTGTTTCTGCCAAAGGGGTTTGTTGTTTATATACCACTCAATTGTCTCTTTAAGGCCTTTATCAAAGTTGGTAGAGGCTTTAAAGCCAAGGAGTCTTTCTGCCTTTTCTGTTGATGATATATGATTCTGAACCTGTCCAAGTCCTTTAGAAAGGACTTTCCGATTTTTGTCCACTATATGCTCACCAAATCCAGACTTGGAGAATTGACAAGATTATTAATTTACCTTCGCAATATACACATTATGGAGTATTCTGTTAGCGGTATGGCTATTAGGATAATCAATATTAACAATATTAAACGGAGATGTGTTTTTAAATATATATTCTATTGCTTTATTAGCATATTCTTTAGAACACCACATGGCAGAGAGGTTTATAAATATCTCATCTACTAAAATAAAATCAACCTTATATTTCTTAATAGCGGATTTAAAATCTGGACACTGCTCTTCAATAAATAGATAGCTTATAAAACGGATATCTTCCCTTTCACGGAAGGCAAAATAGTAAATGCCAGATCCCATAACAGTTGCTCCTTTTGGTAAATAAAGGGAAATCTCTTTTACTTTATTAAAATCATACTTCATCATATCGAAATTTTTTTTCATTATGTCCATAATCCCCACAGTTCCATAAAGAAATACTATGCTGTAGATAAACAGGGTTTTAAATTTTTTAAAGGATAGCTTTTCTCCGACCACATATATTGAAAGAGAAAAAAGTACAAAAGAAATGACAAGAAACACTGAATTGTGAAACCAGTTCCATGCACCAGTCAGGAAGGTACTTATACCTAAAGGTAAAATTATCATGGAAATCAGAAACATTAATTGATCCCTTTTTGGGGCAAATATGACAGAAAGTAAGATTAAAAGTATTGCAAAATATGCAAAACCTATATTAATATTGCTGAAATATTTTGATTTCAACCAGCTCAAGTATTGTGGTGAAAGAACCCATAAGAATTTTTCAATACTTTCAATGAACAGTGTATCAATATTTTTATTAATAATAGGCGGAAGATATTTTTTGTGAACTGTCTCAAAGGCTACAGAGCTGTAAGGTAAATAGTTACATACCATCCAGATAGTAAATCCAACAAAAAGTCCTAAAAGAAGGAGAAAAGATGACTTTGAAAATACTCTTTTTCTATACAGGACTGGATAAATTATCAAAATGGCAAAGGCAAAAAAAGTTCCATTAGGATGAACCTCTACAGAAATGGTGGATATTAATCCGCTCAAAAAAAGAAAAATATCTTTTTTATCCTGCCATGCTAGATAAAAAAGGTATACGCTCAGTGTGGAAAAGGCAAGGAGCATCATATCTGGTCTTATTTCACGAGAATGCCATGAAAAGACGGTGGAAGTAGTTAATAAAAATGAAGCTATAAGTCCAATTTCATGATTTCCTATCCTTTTTCCGAAGAAATATGTGAGGATAACAACAAATAAACCACATAAAAAAGACAAAAATCTTCCTGCCCAGACTGAGGTTCCTAAAATATAAAACACTCCTGAAAGAGTACCATTGTATATCCATGCTGTGGTTACTTGAGGTGTTTCACTAAGTGGTGTCCCTACATGCATGGAGGCAACAGGTCTACCAGACCTTAGAAACTCTTCAGAAATATTAGTCATCCATGATTCATCCCCTACATTGTCTATTGGAGGGAAAACCGTAAGAAAAGGGAGATTGATACTTACATAAAGGCAAAGTATTAATAAAAGATATCCTTTCTCTTTTGTTAGTAAATCAAATCTTAATACCACACTACCCTTCCATCTTTAAGCCTTACAGGGACCTTTCTTAAAGGAATCTGTTTCTGCCAAAGGGGTTTGTTGTTTATATACCACTCAATTGTCTCTTTAAGGCCTTTATCAAAGTTGGTAGAGGCTTTAAAGCCAAGGAGTCTTTCTGCCTTTTCTGTTGATGATATATGATTCTGAACCTGTCCAAACCTATCCGGTATGTATTCAAGGTTACTTTCTTTATCTTTGTTGAAGTGCCTTAAGATTTTTTCTGCAATCTCTATAACAGACAAACTCTTGCCAGTTCCAATGTTTATCACCTCTTTTTTAATTTTTTCCAGAGGAGCTATCAGGGCAAGCTCTATCGCCCTTGCAGTGTCCTTTACATAAATCCAGTCCCTTTTTGCAGAGCCATCTCCATGAATCGTCAGGGGCTCTCCAAGGATACAGCTTGTGATAAACCTTGGAATCACCTTTTCAAGGTGCTGTCTCGGTCCATAATTATTGAAGGGTCTTATGATAACCCCGGGGATATCAAAGGCAGTTATATAGGAATAAACAAGCCTGTCCGCTCCTGCTTTAGCACCAGCATAAGGTGTGGTGGGATTGAGGGGGTGTTCCTCATCCATTGGCTCTCTCAAGGCAGTTCCATATACCTCTGAGGTTGATATGTGAATAAACCTTTCTATTCTGTCAGAATGTTTTAAAACAGCATTTACAACTGACTGAGTTCCGAGGACATCTGTTACAAAAAACTCCCTGTGGGTATAAAGGGACCTTGCCACATGGGTCTCTGCTGCGAGATGAACAACCATGTCTGACCTTTTTACAAGGTCACTCACAAGGTCTATGTTATTAATATCTCCATACCAGAACTCGAACCTTTCCGAGTTTCTTATTTCTTCAGGTATATTCTCGATATTTGCAGCATAGGTAAGGGCATCAATTACGAGTATCTTCCAGTCCTTATGGGTATGGAATATATGCTCAATAAAGTTGCTACCGATAAACCCAGCACCTCCAGTAACGAGTATGGTTTTCATATCTCCTCCATGATATTTTTAAGTGTAGATGTAACAGCCTTTAATTCCTCTTCCTTTAATGAAGGATACAGTGGCAATGAAATAGTCCTTGCGCCAATATCCTCGGCAACAGGAAAATCTCCTTCTTTATATCCAAAGGTCTTCCTGTAATAAGAGAGCAAATGAATTGGTCTGTAATTTACTGCTACCCCGATGCCTGCATCCTGGAGCCTCCAGAGTATTTCGTCCCTTTTTTTAGGGGGCACAAGGATTGTAAAGAGGTGTCTTGCATGTCTTGTATCTGGGAGGGTCTTCAATATCCTGATGCCCTTTACCTCCCTTAATTCCTCTTCATAGAGATTCCAGAGATATTCTCTCTTCTGCCAGAGTTCGTCAATCCGTTCAAGCTGACCAATGAGAAGGGCAGCCTGTATGTTGTCCATATTATATTTCCATCCCAGAAGGGGCATATCATAGTGCTGGTATCTCTTTGTATATCTATCAATTGCTGATTTGTCTATTCCATGAAGTCTCAAGACCTTAAGCTTATCTGCCACAGTGCCATCATTTGTAACAACAGCCCCTCCTTCGCCAGAGGTGATATTCTTTGTTGCATAAAAACTGAAACAGGCAGTAAATGAGAGCTGGCCTGGTTTAATCCCATCTCTTATTGCTTCGATACTATGGGCAGCATCTTCTATAATCTTGAGGTTATATCTATCAGCTATTCTTTTAATCTCCTTCATATTGCACATCTGTCCATAGAGATGGACAGGTATTATTGCCTTTGTCCTTTCTGTAATTGCCTTTTCTATGAGCTCGTGGTTAAGGTTGCCTGTATCTTCTTCCACATCAACAAATACAGGTCTTGCCCCTGCATGGAGGATAGAATTTGCAGTTGCACAGAAGCTCATTGGTGTTGTGATAACCTCATCACCAGGTCCTATACCTCCTGCAAGGAGGCTCAGATGAAGGGCTGCTGTACAGCTCGTGACACCAACAGTATATCTTGAGCCGATATAGGTAGAGAATTTTTCTTCAAATTCCTTTACCACTTCGCCTGTTGTGAGGAATATAGACCTGAGGACAGAGTTGACCCTCTTTATGTCTTCGTCATTAATATTGTGTTTGAAGAATTCAATTCTGGGCATGACATATTATATAATACTTCTGTGAAAAAAAATCTAATCCTTATCCTCTCTTTCTTTCTCTTTCTGGCATGTGCGGAGGAGGCAGTTGAAAAGCCACCAGAGATGTACTGGCCTCTTCCACCTGAAAAACCAAGGATAAAACTTGTTGACATAATCATCGGTAGTCTTGATGCAAAGGCACGATTTGGAAAGCTCAAGCAGTTTCTCTTTGGAGTTGAAAGCGAGGTAAGGTTTATTAAACCTTTTGGTGTTGCTGTAGGTGAGAGAAAGATGTTTGTTACTGATATAAATGGTGTCCACTACTATGATTTTGACAAAGGTGAATTTAAGATTATTGGTACCTCGGAGCTTAGGCTTCCTACAGCTGTTGCCTATGCTCAAAAAAGACTTTATGTTGGAGATTCAATTAAAAAAAGGGTTTATGTATATAATGATAAATTTGAGCCTGTTATGGAGTTTGGCTTTAAGGAGCTTGACACCCCTTCAGGGATAGCCATTGATGATAAGAATCAGAGGATTATAGTCTCAGATTCGAAAAGGCACTGCCTCTTTGTATATGGTCTTGATGGAAGACTTATCACAGCCTTTGGTAAGAGGGGGAAGGGTCAGGGTGAATTTAATCTTCCTTACGGGATTACTGTTGATAAAAATGGAAATATATATGTAGTTGATTCAGGGAACTTCAGGCTCCAGATACTTGATGAGGATGGCAATTTCATAAAGGCCTTTGGAGGTGCTGGCACAGCACCAGGGAGTTTCTCCCGTCCAAAGGGTGTTGCCCTTGATTCAGAGGGCCACATCTATGTCGTTGATTCTGCCTTTGGTAATTTTCAGATCTTTGATTTCGAGGGTAATACCCTCCTTGCTGTTGGCCATACAGGGAGTGGACCAGGGGAGTTCATACTTCCCTCATCTATAGCAATAAATGAGAAAGATGAGATTTATGTTGTGGACCAGATAAACAGGAGGGTACAGATATTTCAGTATCTTAAAGATAGGGATTAGGGGGTAGGGAGTAGGGGGGTAGGGGGTAGGGAGCGGATAGCTTGTAGTGGGGTTGGCATGAAGTTTGCTTTTTGGTTTTTAAGGTCTATGAATAGTAGCAAGGCCCTTAGTGGACTATTGCTCAATTTTTTTATTATCTCCAGTGCCTTTTGTGAGTTAAATAAGGCTCAGGGATATTTCCTTAAAGGTGACTGGAAGAGGGCAGTTGAGGAATTTTACGCAGAAGGTGTGCAAAATTTGTCACCTGAGTCATTGAATAAACTGGCTTTAAGCCTTTATTACCTTGGTAGATACGAAGAGGCAAAAAGACTTTTAAAGCCCTTTATTGATAAAGACTTGCCTTCAAGGTTGGTCTATTATCTTGTCATTGCAACAAAGGATAAAGATATAGCATTAAAAGAGTTATCACAGATTAGCACAGTTGAGGCATTAATATCGCAGGCAATAATTATAATGAATAAAGAGCCTGAAAAGGCACTGGCGCTTCTTAATGAGGTAATTAAGAAAGACCCCGACAATTTCTGGGCATGGTTTTACAGAGGTGTTATATTAGAGTCAAGAGAAGAGTTTATGGAGGCATCAAAGGCTTATAAGAATGCCATAAGGCTTAATCCCTTTTTTGCCCAGGCCCATAACAATCTCGGTTATTGCTATAAGGAGATGCATTACTATTCCTATGCAGTTGAGGAGTATCTCAAGGCTATTGAATTGATGCCTGATAATGCTGGTTACTATTATAATCTTGGAAATGCCTATACCCATCTTGAAAGGATTGAGGATGCCTTCAATGCCTATAAAAAGGCGGTTGAACTTGACCCTAAATTTGCAAAGGCCCATTACAACCTTGCAAGAACCTATCTCAGAAAGGATATGGTCAGGGAGGCTATTGAGGAGTTCAGGCTTTATATCAAATATGGTAATAAAGAGGTATTTAATTTTGTTGCACCCAAGGAGGCTGTCCTTGAGGAGATAGAACAGCTTGAAGAATATCTCAAACTCTACGGACCAGTGGAGGGAAGATAAGGATGAAGCGTATAGCGTGGAGCGTAGAGCGTATGCGTTTAGCGTGGAGCATATAGTTGAGGGAGGGGTATGAGTTTGCCCTTCAAGTCTATAAAGAAGAGGCTTTTTGAGATGAAAGGATATGGATTAGCAATTCCCGTGCGGAGGATTTTATGCACTCTCCGCTCTTTTCTATCCCCTACCCCCTACACCCTAATCCCTACCCTCTACACCCTAATCCCTCTTCTTATACTATTCTCCTGTGCCCCATCTATAAGAAAGGACATAGATACACCATTCTTCTCTGAGAGAGATTCGCAATTAAAGACAAATATTATCCTTCACTCAATAGAAGAGAGGAACAGGACTATTGAGGACGACCCCCGATGGATAGCCCGTTCTTATGAGAGATTTTTTATTAAAGGTCTTCATGAGATAAACGAAGAAGACTATCCATCTTATGCAAGATTTCTTGACAATGGCTCAGTCTATATAATAGTTCATCCAGCCTATTATACCTTTTTCCAGAAGTCCCCTTTTCCTGTTGAGGCTGAAGACTCTATAAGTCCTGAGAATGAACTTGAAAGGCTTCTCAACGAAAAGAGCCTTTCCCCAAAGACGAGCTTCATAAAGGCACAGGAGAAATCCCTGAGGGATTTTCTTGAATATGCCTCAACAACAAAGAGACTCATTATCCTCATACTCCCAGGGGGATACAAAAACTATCCTGCCTATAGATTTAAAGGTCAGAGGGATGAATTCAGGAGATATATCAATGAGGTAACCAATGAGTCAGAATCTGTTATCTACCTTTATTCAAAAAAGCCAAATAGAGGTCTCCTCTCTGAGAAAGACACAGCAAGATTATTAAAGTTTCTATCAGTCATAAGACCCCAAAGCATTCTCATAGGCGGAGGTTATCTGGGAAGGTGTCTTGAGGACTTCTGGAGGACCATGGAGCCCTATTATAGCGATAGGCTCTATCTTGTTCCTGAGCTCGTTGCCATATCCCCATCTGATATGAGCATCTTTCAGGCAAGGAGTATGTTGAGGTCTGACGGTACTATTGATATTGACAAACTCACAAAGAATATTAAGGAGAACAATATAGGAAATCAAGAGATACAGCCAAGGGTGAGGAATATTAGTAATTAGCGTATAGCGGGGAGCGGGTAGTAATTAGCGGAGAGCGTATAGCGTGGAGCGTGTAGCAATTAGCGTGGAGCGTATAGCGGGTAGCGGGGAGGGATTAGGGAGTAGGGGTTAGGGTGTAGGGCGTAGAACTAATCCCTACCCCCTAATCCCTATTCCCTAAAGTTGACACTTAATGATTGATATAGTATGCTATCTTATGAAAAAATCTCTCAATTCCAGGCTTTAAAATAGGGAGGTCTTCATGGTAGGGCTTGAAGAGAGGGTGGCAAGGCTTGAGGGAAGGGTAGAGGAGCATTCGAGGTTTTTTGAGTCCATCAGTGTAAAACTCACCCTTCTTGAGGATAAGGGAGAGAGGAATACAGAAAGGCTTGAGGAGAGGATAGAGCTTCTGAGAAAGGAAATCGGCACTATCAGGAATGAATTAGCCACTGCGAAGAAGGAACTTGAGGAAAGAGACGACCAGAACAGGCAGGGTCTTGAGGAGAAGATAGACAGGACCAGGCAGGGCCTTGAAGAGAAGATAGAGATTTTGAGGAATGAATTAGCCACTGCGAAGAAGGAACTTGAGGAAAGAGACAACCAGAACAGGCAGAGTCTTGAGGAGAAGATAGACAGGACCAGGCAGGACCTTGAAGAAAAGATAGACAAGACCAGGCAGGGTCTTGAAGAAAAGATAGATAGGACCAGGCAGGGTCTTGAAGAAAAGATAGATAGGACCAGGCAGGACCTTGAAGAAAAGATAGATAGGACCAGGCAGGACCTTGAAGAAAAGATAGACAGGACCAGGCAGGGTCTTGAGGAGAAGATAGACAGGACCAGGCAGGGCCTTGAGGAGAAGATAGACCTTACCAGGAAGGAACTTGAGGAAAGAGACGACCAGACCAGGCAGAGTCTTGAGGAGAAGATAGAGATTTTGAGGAATGAATTAGCCACTGCGAAGAAGGAACTTGAGGAGAGGGACGACCAGAACAGGCAGAGTCTTGAGGAGAAGATAGAGATTTTGAGGAATGAATTAGCCACTGCGAAGAAGGAACTTGAGGAGAGGGACGATCAGAACAGGCAGAGTCTTGAAGAGAAGATAGAGATTTTGAGGAATGAATTAGCCACTGCGAAGAAGGAACTTGAGGAGAGGGACGACCAGAACAGGCAGGGTCTTGAAGAGAAGATAGACAAGACCAGGCAGGGCCTTGAAGAAAAGATAGACAGGACCAGGAAAGAGCTTGAAGAAAAGATAGAGCTTAACAGGAAGGAGATAGAAACTACGAGGAAAGAGCTTGAGAAGAAGATGGAGACCTGGTTTAGGTGGATTGTGGGCATACAGCTAACAACATGGATTACAGTATTGTTAGCAATATTATTTAAATAAATTTTTAGGAGGAGACAATGTATAGATATGTGCTCCCCGGCTTAATTCTTCTTTCCCTTCTTATACTTATCAGTTCCAGGCTCACAGATTCCTCTGCGCAGGAGGTTGATTGCCTCATGTGCCATAGTGCCCTCAGTCAGGAAAAGGTCGTCCATCCTGCAGTACAGATGGGATGTCCGACCTGCCATGTGGCAGTTGATGCAACAAAGTTCCCCCATAAGTTTACAAATAAGATTTCAAAGGGCCTTTCATCAGAACAGCCAGACCTCTGTTATGGCTGTCATGATAAGGCAAAGTTCACAAAAAAGACCGTTCACATGGCAGTAAGTATGGGATGCACAGGCTGTCACAATCCCCATTCATCAAAGAACGAGAAACTCCTTAAATCACCACCACCAGACATCTGTTATGGCTGTCATGACTCAAAGGCATTTTCAGGGAAAAAGACCGTTCACATGCCTGTTATGGGAGGTATGTGCACCTCCTGCCACAGCCCCCATTCTACAGACACAGGAAAGCTCCTTCTTCAGGAACTACCAGACCTCTGCTATAGCTGTCATGATAAGGCAAAGTTTACAGATAAATTCATCCATGCACCAGTAGGGATGGGATTCTGCACCATGTGCCACACACCCCATCAGACGGATAATGAAAAACTCCTCCAGTCACCTCCACCTGACCTCTGTTACAACTGTCATGATAAGGCACCATTTTCAAAGAAGAATGTCCACATGCCTGTAATGGGTGGTATGTGTCTGAGCTGTCATAAGCCCCATGCAGGTGCTGAGACTCAGCTTCTTCAGAAAGAGCCTGTTGAGGTATGCCTTGATTGCCATCCTGATATAAGGAAGACACCCCATGCCATAGCAGGCTTCTCACAGGCAGGCCATCCCATTGGCATTAAGAGAAAGGGCAGACCACAACTTCAGGACCCTGCAAGACCAGGGAAGCCCTTTTATTGTGGAAGCTGTCACAATCCCCATAGCTCAGACTGGATGAGGCTCTTCAGATACGAGGCAAACTCTGCAATGGGAATATGTACTTATTGTCATAAGTATTAAAGCGTATAGCGTGGAGCGGATAGCGGGTAGCGGGGAGCGGATAGCGGATAGCGTGGAGCGGATAGCGGGTAGGGGGAGGAAGAAGGGATTAGGGTATAAAAAATTATGAAAGGTTATTACATAAAGGCCTGTGAACATGGGTTAGTGGTTAAGATACAGAAAATCCTCCTTGCTCTTTTTTCCCTACTCCCTACCCCCTCTTCCCTACCCCCTAATCCCTACCCCCTAATCCTTCTTATTTTCCTCCTCTCCTGCTCTACCATGAGCACTGAAGACAGGTGGAATCCCTATTCCCTTCAATGGCCAGAGACTCACCCAAGAATAAGGTATCACTCCTCCTTAAGAGGTGAGTTTGATGTGGTAGAGATAAAGGAGCCTTTAAAAAAGATTGCAGGAGAGGAAAGGGTTCCTGTAGTACTTTTAAAACCCTATGGAGTTACTACAGACGATAAGGGGAGGGTATATGTTTCTGACATAGGAAGGATATGTGTCTTTGACAGGCAGGAGCACAGATTTACTGTCTTTGAATCTCCTGATATGCCCAGAAGGCCCCTTGGTATGTTTTTTGATAGAAAGGACAGGCTTCTTTATGTAGCTGATGCAGAACTTAACAGGGTTTTTGTATATTCAGAGGATGGCAGGATATTTCTTGAGATAGGTAAGAATGATGAACTATTGCGTCCTGGTGGTGTAGTGGTTGATTCTATCCGCGACAGGGTTTATGTAACAAATACTGGAAGGCATACCATAAGTGTCTTCAATACCAGGGGTCAGTATATTGGTGACATAGGGGTAAGGGGCTCAGGACCTGGGCAGTTCAATTTCCCAACCCAGATAGCAATAGATAATGATGGTAACATATATATTGTAGATACAGGGAACTTCAGGATTCAGGTTCTCGGTCCAGGAGACGGATTTATGAATTTCCTTTCGCAGTTTGGCTCACCTGGTACAGGGCTTTGTCAGTTTGGGAGGCCTAAAGGTATTGCCCTTGACAGGGATGGTAATATCTACATTACTGATTCACTATTTCATGGAGTAACTATCTTTAGTAGGGATGGAAAATGCCTTCTTACATGGGGGAAGAGGGGATGGAAACCCGGACTCTTTGAGGTACCAGCAGGGATACATATAGACAGCAATGGCCTTATATATGTTGTGAGTCAGACAAATGCAAGGGTGGATGTATTTGAGGGGTTAGGGAGTAGGGATTAGGGTATAAGGTGAAAATTATGAAAGATTATTACATAAAGGCTTGTGAACATGGGTTAGTGGTTAAGATACAGAAAACCTTTTTTGCTCTTTTTTCCCTACCCCCTACCCCCTACTCCCTACTCCCTCTTATACTAATCCTCCTTTCTTCCCCCTCTTATGGAGGCCTTGAGGGTTCGAGGCATGACATGAGGATACCTGGCTCACCAGAGCCACCATGTATTTATTGCCATCTTCCTCATAAAGAGACAGAGGAGCCTCCTTTATGGGACAAGGCTCCAAAGGCCCGTTCATGGCCTGTTAAGGCATTAAAGAAGGAGAAAGCCCCTGCATCAAAAATCTGTCTTAGCTGCCATGATGGAAATATTGCACAGGATGTAACAGCTTTTATCCCATCAGAAGAATTGAGAAAAAGGTATTACCTCCAGAATAGGGGCTTCCATTTTATTCACGGTGTTGAAGCAGACTTTGAAGAAGGGAGGGATCACCCCATAGGCATCAAACAGAAGAGAATTGCAGAGCTCAATCCTGATATCAGGATGGAGCCAATGGGTCCAATGAAATTAAAAAAGGGCAGGATAGACTGCACAACCTGCCACTCTGTCCATGCAGAAACCCCTTATAAGGCATTCCTTGTTATGGATAATTCAAATTCGGACCTTTGCCTTGGATGCCATACAAAGTGAATCAATTGATATTCAGGAGGTTGGCTTATCGATGAGAAGATATATATCTATAAAGGCGCTCCTGTTGCTGTCAATATTCATTGCTGGCTTTCTCTCTATATTAATGCCCATAGGCGACCCTGATTTCTTCTGGCATATAGCAACAGGTAGATGGATATTCCAGAATAAGACCCTTCCCTCTGAAGACCCTTTTTCATTCACAACACCAAAGGTCCTTGAATTAAGAGATCAGGCAATCCTTAAGGGCTACTGGCTATCACAGGTTCTGTACTATGTCATTTATCTTATAGGTGGATGGAACGGCATTATCTTCTTAAGGATTCTTGTAGTATTTTTATTAATATTCTTCCTCATAAAAAGAAGGGAGGCTGAGTTAAATATTCATCTCCTTGTTGTCTTCCTCTCAATATTTGTTGTACTAAACCATTATTTTCTTGACAGACCTCAAGTCTTTTCATTTCTCTTCTTTGCCGTGCTCCTTTATCTTATCGATACCATTAGAAAGGCGCGGGCATCAACCATTCACTATATCAGCATGCCCCTCTTAATGACCCTCTGGGCAAATATGCACGGAGCCTATATACTCGGCCAGTTTGTGATATTTATCTACCTTGTATCTGAAAACATAAAGCCAGAGCCCTTAAGGTCAAAAGAGCTCAGGCTATTTTCATTCATATCCATAATCTCCATAGCCACTTCCTTTATTAATCCACTCCTTTACAAAACCCTGCCAGCTACCTTCCAGTTTATGAAGACCTCTTATTTCACAGAGAATATCATAGAATACTCTTCCACAATAATAGGATTCTTTAAATTAAATCTATATGCCCTTCTTTTTTACTGGTTGATTGCCTTCCTCACTTTATCTGCCCTTCTTTACAGGATAATCCATAAGGATATAGACCTTGCAGATATAGTTATTACAGGCATCCTCCTTTATTTCTCCTTTACCCAGATAAGGTATGTAGCCTTTTTCATTATCTGGTCTGTTCCCTTAGTGTCAAACTTCCTTAATAGCCTTTTAAAGGAAGGTTCCTTAAAAAGGTTTATAACTGGATTCTCAACCCTCTCCATTCTTTTCCTTGAGTTATATACCTCTGGTAGATTAGTAAAGAATTTAAGCTCCTTCTATGACGGAAATTGGATAAGCCTCCAGTATCCAGCAGAGATGGCAAGATTTATTAAAGTCGAGGGCCTTAAAGGCAATATGTATAATTCCTATGACTGGGGTGGCTATCTTATATGGGAACTCGGTCCTGAAAGAAAGGTCTTTATAGATGGAAGAGGCCTTCATTCAAGGATATTTGCCACATGGCTTGTCCTTGCACAGGCAGTAGATGAGCCAAGGATAGAAGGTATACCTTACTGGCGTGCCATCCTTGATACATACAGGATAAACCTCGTTCTTTTACCCATAGCCCAGCGCACAGGCATTCCAGACCCTCTTGTAACAAAGCTCCTTTATGAAAGGGACTGGATTCCTGTGTTCCTTCTCGGAAACTCAGTTCTTTTTGTAAAGGATGTGCCTGAAAATAGACCTGTAATCTACAGATATTCTATCCCTAAGGAGACCCTCATAGATGATATGATTGCCAACATAGACTGGCAGATTCAGAGGGGTGATTCTTTTAACCTTTATATCTCAAAGGGAGACCTCTATCTCCTTAAAAATGACCTTTCCTCTGCAGAGCAGGCCTTCAGAAAGGTTCTTGAGCACGCACCTTTTAATACTATTGCAAAGGACAGGCTAAGACTTATAAAATCAATAAAGGACTCAAAGAAGGAGGTTCATTGACCATGTTGAGGAAGACCTTAATAATACTTTTCCTTTTTTTGCTCCCATCCTGTGCACCTGAGTTTGAAAAAAAGCCCGTTGATATTGTCTGGCCCCTTCCACCTGATGAACCAAGGATAAAATATGTGGATTACATAAGGGGAAGTATGGATATTGTTAAGAAGAAGAAATTTACAGAGGCCCTCTTTGGTGAGGAGAGTTTAGATGTATTCATAAAGCCCTATGGTGTTACTGTTGACAGACAGGGCAGGATATATGTTACTGATAAAGGCCGTGTCTGGGTTATAGACCTTGAAAAGGGTGAATACACCTTTCTCGGTACAGAGCCTGGTATTGGAAGGCTTGCAAATCCCATAGGCATTGCAACCTCCTCTGATGGTAGGGTCTTTGTTGCTGATGTATCACAGGACAGGGTCTTTGTATATAAGGATGGAAAGCCCGTTGCCCTCATTGGACACGAGGGAGAATTCAAGAGTCCCAGCAGTATAGCAATAGATGAAAAGAGAAACAGGATATATGTCTGTGACTCAAACAGCCATATAATAAATGTCTATAACCTTGATGATTACAAAAAGATAATGACCATTGGTAAGAGGGGACATGACAAGGGAGAGTTCAATTTTCCGACAAACATTGCCCTGAATTCAGAAGGACACCTCCATGTCGTAGATACTGGTAACTGGCGAATTCAGGTCTTCGACCCTGACGGCAATCTCGTAAGAACCTTCGGTCAGATAGGTGATGTCCCCGGGACCTTTACAAGACCAAAGGGCATAGGCATTGATAGCGAGGACCATATATATGTTGTAGATGCAGCCTTTGAGAATGTCCAGATATTTGATAAAGAGGGTCGTCTTCTCATGCCTTTCAGTGGCCCTGGCATAGAGCCAGGGCAACTCTCCCTTCCCGCAGGCCTCTTTGTTGACCATAATGACAGGATTTATGTAGTTGAACAGGTTAACAAGAGAGTCCAGATATTTCAATATATGGGCAAGAAGTGGAAGGAGTCTCAGAAAAAGTGAGGGAAAACACACACCAGCTATGGAAAAACACGCAGAATCAAAAGAGCAATATTTACAACAATCATTATAAATCAAATAGTTATTAAGCATATTAACCCTGGCATGGCTTTTGCTTATTAAATAGTGATGGCTGATTTTCAGCCTATTATATCTCAGAAGAAAGGAGGTGTCCAGATGAAAAAGGCCTTAATACTCGCAGTAGCCCTGGTTCTCATGGCAGCAAGCGTGTCCTTTGCGCTGATTGCAGGCTCAAGACACGACCTCACAAGTGGTACCTACTACAGTGGCGCACAGGTCTCAGCCTGCCAGTTCTGCCACACCCCACACTTGAGGAATAACCCTGTACTTCAGGGTGCACCACTCTGGAACAGGGCCCTGCCAACAGCTACTTACACTCTTTACGGTAACGGGCAGACCATAAGTGGTACGACAGTTGGCCAGCCTGGTACAAACTCAAAGACATGCCTGAGCTGTCATGACGGAACAATAGCCCTTGGAGATATCCTCGTTGGTACTAGCAGCACTATCCAAGGAACTGGCGGTGGAACAACTGTCACGATTGTAAATGGCAAGTTAGCTGATGGCGTGACAAACCCAGTGACGGGTAGGGTTCCTGGTATCGGTACTGACCTCAGGCAAGAGCATCCTGTTGGAGTTGTTTATAACTCCTCCACAAGTGGTCCAGGCCTTAACTCCTCCGTAAACTCCAGTGCTCCATACTACATTGGAGGTAAAAAGTGGAGGCTCTACGGTGGTGGTGATGGCACTGGAACAGTTGAGTGTGCCTCTTGTCATGACCCCCACAATACAACTGCTGGGGAGCAACCATTCCTGAGGGATAGCTACAGCACAATCTGCACAGACTGCCATTCACAGAAGTAGTTTTTAAAAGGAGGAGGGAGCTTGTCTCCCCCTCCTTTTTTATCAAGACGCTATACGCTTTATCCCCTACTCCCTAATCCCTACTCCCTACACGCTACACGCTATCCGCTTCCCACTCACCTTACGCACCTGAACCCCACTCCACTTGGCATGGAATCTGGTGTAGCATGTCCCCTTGCAGAAACCCTTATGCTTTGAGCACCGCCAGCCCATGAGCCACCCCTGATGACCTTTTCTCTTCCAGAGGAAGGACCCTGAGGATTATCCTTTGGAGACCTTTTATAATAATCAGGGTCATACCAGTCATTAACCCATTCAGCAACATTCCCTGCCATGTCATAGAGCCCATATCCATTGGGATGATAATTCCCTACTGGAGATGTTGGCACAGGAAAGGCATTGTCTATCCAGACCTTGTTGTATATAATCCCTGTTGTTGGATAGGCATCTCCCCAGGGATAGAGTTTTCCCTTTAAGCCTCCCCTTGCTGCCTTTTCCCATTCTGCCTCAGTAGGAAGCCTTTTACCGAGCCATCTGCAATAGGCATCTGCAGCATACCAGGAGACAGAATTTACAGGATGACTCTCAAATCCCTTAACAGGTTTGTATATTCCATCCTCATATACTATCTCAGCAGGCCACCACTCCTTCCTTTCCTCTGTTTTGAGGTCAGACCTCAGGACTATCCAGGACTTCCTTGTTGCCTCATCAGGCTTTACTGTATTCAGAAACTCTGCAAACTCCTTATTTGTTACCTCAAAGATGTCCATATAAAAATTATCTATATATACCATGTGAGAAGGTTTTTCATCCTCTGGAAGGTTTGATTTCTCAGGGCTTCCCATAATAAATGCCCCAGCAGGGATGAGAACCATTTTTTCTTGAGCATAGAGTGTGGAGGGTAGAGCGTGGAGCGGGTAGCGTATAGCGGGTAGGGTAGAGGGGGTAGGGGGTAGGGAGTAGGGGGAGAGGATGAGGATTATAATGAGAGCGTAGAGCGTGGAGCGTATAGCGTATAGCGTATAGCGGGTAGCGGGTAGCGTAGAGCGTGGAGCGTGGAGCGGGTAGCGTGTAGCGGGTAGCGTGGAGCGGATAGCGTAGAGCGTGGAGCGGATAGCGTGGAGCGTGGAGCGTATAGCCGGGAGGGTGCTACTATGTCTTCTGGGTTTCAGATAAATTGTCTTCATATCAATCTTCATACCTCTTCAGAATAAAGGATTAAATAGGCATAAGTAGGCTTAAGGATTAGGTTATAGGGTGTAGCGAATAGCGTATAGCGTGTAGGGAGTAAATCTCTATTCTGTTCGCTACCCGCTATCCGCTCTACGCTTACTTCAGCCTATGGTCTATAGCCTAAAGCCTATTTGACGCCTTATGCCTTATTTTAAAAGCCCTTGCCAATTTGTTTTGGACAGCAATGATCCTGAATAAAATTTTAACATATCTGATAATGAATAGCGTGGAGGGTTCTTGCGTAAAAAGGAAATAAAATGTAGTATAATTGGAAAAAGGAGTATACTGAACCCTATGAGGACTGGACACGCCAAAGGTGTAGAGGTTAAACTCTCTGCATAAGCAGAGTAAACCTTTAAACTGGAGGTATAGAGATGAAGCAAAGGAAATGGACCGCAGAGGAGAAAT
>Ga0272449_1002104_pt1 | contig 19057 bp, 8 predicted proteins | sample YNPCB0241_FD_198679 | JGI IMG/M metagenome (GOLD analysis project Ga0272449, IMG submission 198679) | Hot spring sediment microbial communities from Yellowstone National Park, WY, United States - YNP-CB-024-1 | ecosystem: Environmental > Aquatic > Thermal springs > Hot (42-90C) > Sediment... | reverse complement strand
CCCGTAAAAGCTCTCATTTTACAAGAATCCCGATAACAGCAGGATGAGGAAGATGATACACAACAGGATCTCTATTCCTCACAGCTTCATAACAGTTCCCCTCCTTGTACAGGGAGAGGGCTTCATCCAGCAGGGCTTGAAGCTCAGTAGCCCTATCCTTGCTCAGCTTTCCGGCTGTGATGCCCTCACCCTTATAATACAACCTCTCTGAGATTTTTAAAAATAAAGCCTTGTTAAACTGATTGTTTAACAGAAAGACCTTTCATGAGTGGTTAGCGGTCCAGAATCGGATCTTATAACAGCTGCGTAGCCCTAACACTAGGATATCCTCGAACTTATATTTGAGCGAAATCCTTATAACTAACTAGCCGCTTTTATTACTTCTTGATGATTATACTAACCCATGGAAAATATAAGGAAAATGCTGGATTTATCTTCTTTGGAAAAGATAAGGAGTTAAATTTGGTGAGGGAGGGAGACAGAAGGGAGGAGGTATGCATCCCTAATTTCCTAAGTACTCTTTTAGAATGTATTTCTTTAGATTATATTTCGACCCCTAAGTTAGAAAAAATAATTGAAATAAGTGGGGAGAAAATAAAAGAAAGATCAATAAAAATAGAAAATCGAGTAAAGAGGATACATAAAAGAGTGAAAATAAACAATAATGGGAGGATCCAGGACTATCAGATTGATATTGCCCCTGTATGGTATAAAGGATTATCCACTAACGAGAGGGCATGCGGAAGGTGGAAATATGGAAATATTTAAAAGAATAATAGCACTATTTAGGAAAATTTCTCGCATCTTTCAAAAGAAGGAGTTATATATAGGGGATCTATCCAGGGAGCAAAGAAGCGAACCTTCTACTGTCGTAGAGAGCATAATAGATAAGGAAGAAGCTCGGGGAGAATTGGAAAAAGAGATTGAGGGCGAGTCTATAGGAGAGCTAGAAGAGAGAGTAGAACAGAGTATTCCTGAAGGAAGGAGAAGGAAAAAGCCTCAAAAAAAGAGAGCTCCTACTGAACAGGATATAAAGACGAGAAGGACTGTTTATAAAGAACAGAGGGTACACGCGATAGGAAAAGAGGTGAAACTAGGCAAAAAGAGATCTACAGGGAGAGCTAAGAGGCCAAAGTCATTAGAGGCAGTTCCAAAGGAAAGAAGAGAGGAAAAATCGGCTCAATCCTCTATAAGAGTGAGAGCGCCATTTGTTGAAATTGATCTTGACAGGGCTAAGGTTTTTCTCGTGATCCCAAAACAAAGCTTAACGGTAGAAAATTCCTCTAAAAAACAATTGAGTTATAGGGTATCCTTAGATAACGAAGTAGAAAGAGCGCTTCCAGTTGGAATTACCGGTAATGAAGAATATCCGGAAACAGAAGAAGAAAGGATTGAAATAGAAAAACCTATAAAAAATTTTAAGATTGCCTATCCAGAAGAGCTTGGAGGTAGGAATTATACTTACGAACATAGGGATGATTCTATTTATACTTTCATCGCTGTTGGAGATGGTCTAGGCAGAATGCACTATCTATACGAAGATGGGAACATCAATCCACTTCCTCAAAGAGAAATATGGGTCCTTCTTGAGGAGGATTTTGAGCCCGAGATCGAACCGATTTTAGAGGAGGATAGATGGATCTGGGAAAAATATAGGCCATTATATATCGATTTGAGAGATAAAAGTGAATTAGTTATAATAAATAGAAAGTTAAATAAAAGAGAAGCTATACCTTGTAAATCTACTTTTTCCATTGACGGCGAAGAGATTATTTATGATGATTTCAGCGATCAATCTCCTATTTTTACGGGTAACAGTATTAAAATAAAAGCTCCAACAATAAATGAAGAAGGATGGGTCGTTTATGTTCAAAACAAACAAGATGGTTATAAGATTGTTTCCGATAATTGGTTAGGGAAGGATCCCCTTGAGCTGAGATTTGACCGTGATCTACCCTGTGAATGCGGGGAATTCCAGGTAGATATCTGTGGGCAAGATGGGAAATCTGTTAACACACTGTTCTTCAGGTATATTCCATCTTTGCGATTAGATTATTCGAGGGAACTCATCATCCCAGATCCCAAGAAGGGCCATAAAACAGAGAGAGTTGAGATTTCACTTCCATATGCAGAATATTTTGAAATAGAAACTGAAGAGCAAATAAAACCCACCCCAAAAGGATATGAGATCATTTTACCACCGAAAAGAGATGTCTTTAGGTTCTCCATCTTCAAGAAGAATAAGCCGGAAACTAAAGTAAGCTTCAGAGTAACGGTTCCAAGATTAAAATGGAAGACCTCAAGACATATAGATTGGAGGGATACTCCGCTACATTTAGAGAGGGAAGAACTGCTCACTAGCGAAGAACTCTACCTCTATATCAATACGAATAGTTTTCCTAACTATAATATTTCGGCGATACTCGAGGCAAATAACCAGAAACTGCAGGAATCAAAGTTTGTTAGAAAGAGAAATATTTACAGCATCTTATTAAACCAATTTTATGATACTATTAAGGAAAGCAAAGGTAGGATTGTGCTTAAGATTAAAATCCTTAAAAACGAAAGGATCATAGGTGAAAATATTCCCGTTCTATATCTCTCTGAAAAGATAACGCTTAGACCTATCCCGCGAGGATCGAGAAAGAGTATGAGACCGATTGTAAGGTGCGGCATGGGCATGAGGGAAGGAAGGGGCTTTAGTAAAGAAGAAATAATCCAGGCTGGGATTAGAATAGAAGATGCTAAACGATTGAACATTCCGTATGATAAGCATAGGAAGTCAGCACATCCCAAAAATATCGAGATTTTAAGATCGTTAGTTGGAGGTGATAATTATGCCGATAGATCCGATTAAGGTTACACAGAATATTCGTGAGAGCTATATCCGATATTTGACGAGTACTTTCCACCTCAGAGACGAACAACTTCGAAGTAAATTCCGGCAAGAAGTTGAAGCTTTTTCCTTTATAAAGGGCCCCATTTTAGAGGCAACACCACCTTTCGAAAGAGGATGTCATCTTAAGGATTTAATTAGAGAAGGGTTGCTCAGCGATAAACTAGAGAGTTTTATTTTTGATGCGATGGATTATTTGCGCAATAATCCACTATACTTACACCAGGAGAAAGCTATTAGAAAGATAATTAAAGGTAGAAATGTGCTCATTGCCTCCGGTACAAGTAGTGGGAAGACGGAGTGCTTCCTGATACCAATTTATAATCATCTTTTAAGAGAATATGAGGAAGGAAGGCTCACACCAGGAGTAAGGGCTCTTTTGCTCTATCCTATGAATGCATTAGCTAACGATCAGCTGAGAAAGCTGAGAAAAATAGCGAGAGTGATGGAAGAGAAAATTCCCGAAGTTAAAATAACCTTCGGTAGATATGTCGGCGACACTCCTGAAGCTAAGGGAGATGGATTAGAGAAGTTCAAATTGATGAATCCCAAGGAGGAGCCCGTAGAGAGCGAACTTCTTTCGAGAGAAGAGATGAGAGAAAATCCACCTCATATACTAATAACGAATTACGCAATGCTCGAATATTTACTTTTGAGACCAAAAGACTCGCCTTTCTTTGATGGAGAATACGCGAGAAACTGGAAATTCTTAGTTCTCGATGAAGCTCATATCTATAGCGGGGCAACGGGAATTGAAATGGCTATGCTCATCCGTCGCTTGAAAGATAGAGTCTGTAAAAATATGGAAGGTGACTTGCAGTGCATCGCGGCAAGCGCAACTCTTGTTAGGGGGGAGGAGGATTTTGAAAAAGTAGCAGATTTTGCAACCAAGCTTTTTGGAGAGAGATTTGAATGGGATCCAGAGGATAGTGAAAGACAGGACATAATTAAGGGAGAAAGAATCAAAATAGAGGGATCGAAGGCTGAATTTAAGGCATCACTCAAGCTATACTTAGAACTAGATAGAATCATTCAAGATACTTCCTCTCCTACTCTGGAACAACTGTACAAGACTTGTGAAGAAAATGCTATTCCTAAAAGTATTTTGGATAATTCGATGGATATTTGCGACAATAATCCAAAGAGATTCCTTTACGAAGTTCTTTCAAAAGATGAGATGGCAATAAAACTGAAGTCTCTGCTAGAAGGAGGAGCGAAGGGGATTGATGAATGCGCTAAATATCTTTTAGAAAAAGATGAGCCCTCAAAGGAAGAATATAGCCAGATAATTAGCCTTATTAATGTATTAGTGTGGGCACGCCCAGATGAGGATTCCTTACCTCTTTTACCGGCTCGTTACCATCTATTTGTTCGCGCACCGGAGGGGGTCTTTATATCCTTTTACCCTGAACCAAGGATATTCCTAGAGAGGAGGGAGCTGACGGATGATGGGTATCCCGTCTTTGAACTCGCTTCTTGCCGACGCTGTGGGCAGGAATATTTAGTCGGAGAGGTCGTAGAGGGTAAATTAAAGCATTCTTTTGCTGAGGTAGATACTCAGAGGAAGAATAGGTATTTCATGTTATGGGGGGAAGATATTAAACTAAAGGAAGACGAAGATCAGGAAGTAGCAGTTCCTGAAGAAATTGCTAAAGAAGGAGATGTATGGAAGCTGTGCGTAAAGTGTGGGTCGATATGGAAAGATAAACCTACCTGTAATTGTGACCATGAGAGAGATTCCGTAAGGACATTGATCGAAGTAACTCCCAAGGACACAGTTCTTAATAAATGCTACCTATGCGGATTACGCTCCATAGATATTGTTCGCGAATTCATTTTCCAGAGAGATGCTCCTGCAGCAGTATTAACTACAGCATTGTACCAAAATCTTCCGAGGGAGCACGCAAGGGAGAGAAAAATACTCATCTTCTCGGATAGTAGACAAGATGCCGCATTTTTTGCTCCTTATCTGGAGTTCACTTATAAAAGGATCTTATTCAGGCGTTTGATAGTTGAAGCCATAAAAGGAAATCGATTAGAAGATTACAGGCTTGAATCCTTATGTGAGGATGTTCTGCGGCTCGGTGAAAAAAGTAAAGTTTTTGATCCAGCGAAGGATGAGAAAGAAAGGAAAAAAGAGGTCTGGAAATGGATAATTCAAGAGTTCTGCGGAATCTGGGATAGGAGAAATTCTCTAGAAGGTGTTGGGCTGATATCATTTATCCCGATATTTCCTGAAAACTGGAGGCCCATCAAAGAGCTACAAGAACCGCCCTGGAATCTTACAGAGGACGAAGCGAGAGCATTATATCAAACATTGCTCAACTCCATGCGCTTCAATATGGCTATTACTTTTCCTGATGGACTGAATTCCCAAGATGAGTTCTTTAGCCCAAGAAATAGAGAGTACAAATTCAGAGGGGAAGGCTCCGATACCGGAAGAGGGATATACTCCTTCATACCATCTCAAGGCAGGACTAATGCAAGACTCGAATATTTGGAAAAGTTATATAAGAAGATTACGGGAAAGGAAGATGAAAACAATGAATGTAGGAAGCTATTAGGAAAAATATGGGAGGATTTGAGAGATAACTGGGTTGATAGGGGTATACAGAGATTTAGCAACTCGAGAGATGGTGTCCTTTACAAGCTTGATTATAGATATTGGAGAATAATCCAGCCGAACACCTCTTGGTTCATTTGCGATCGCTGCGGAGTAATTGTACCCTCAAGCGTGCGGGGAGTCTGCCCGACATTCGGCTGTAATGGAAATCTCATTCCAATAGATAACCAAAAATTTGAAGACCTTGAAAGAAATCATTACCGCTATCTATATACTCACTTAGAACCCATAGTAATGGCTCCCCATGAGCATACAGCACAGCTCACCACCGATCATGCCTCAAACATTCAGCAAAAGTTTATAAGAGGGGATATCAATATCCTGAGTTGCTCAACTACATTCGAGCTAGGAGTGGATATTGGAGAATTAGAAGCTATCTTTTTACGTAATGTCCCACCAGAGCCCTCAAACTATATTCAGCGCGCAGGAAGAGCAGGAAGAAGGCTCGGTACCATAGGATTTATTCTGACTTTCGCTCAACTTCGTTCTCATGACCTTGCATACTTTAAAGAGCCAGAAAAAATGATTGATGGAAGAATAAAGCCACCTATCATTGAACTCAAAAATGAGAAGATAATTTCCCGTCATCTCTACTCCATTGCAATTGCGGATTTCTTCAGAAAATTTAGCGATTATTTCGGGGATGCGGACTCGTTTTTCAGATTTGAAGGAGGTATTTCAGGCACAGAGAGAATAAAGGAGTATCTTCTCACAAAGCCCGAATCCATCCTGAAATCATTAAAAAGAGTCATACCTGAGGACTTGCAGAAAGTTTTTGGAGTTGATGATTGGAAATGGGTTGATGGTCTTGTGGGTAAAGAAGGTGTTCTTACAAAAGCAGACGAGAAAATAAGGGACGAATTTACCAGGCTTAAGGAATTCTATAGATTAAAGGAGGAAGAATGGAATAGTGCCCAAGATCAGCAAAAAAGAAACAAAATACATGCAGATATGAACTGGGCATACAAAAGAAAGGAGACTATTAAGAGAAAACAGCTCATAGATTTCTTAGCATCTCATGCAGTTATTCCCAAGTATGGTTTTCCAGTGGATGTTGTTGAATTGGACATTCTATCACACCAGGACGCTGCTAAAAATATCCAGCTAGAAAGAGATTTGAGCATAGCTATTTCAGAATTCGCGCCAGGGAGTCAGGTAGTTGCAAATGGGTATATTTGGGAGAGTGAAGGGTTGAAAGTCGTGAGAAATAGGACATGGCCGATTTACTGGTATGCTATCTGCAGTGAATGCAATAAATTTTTCATAAAAAGTGGAACAATAGAAGAAAACCCACCCTCCTTCTCATGCGATGTTCATGGACCCATCTCACGGGGGGATATACATAGATTTGTCACGCCAATGTTTGGCTTTGTGACCTCTAAGGATTTTGAGCCAAAGAAACCGGGTGAATCGAGACCAAAGCATGAGTTTACCACAAGACCATACTTCTTCAGTTATGAGAAACCAGAGGAAAGAACATTCACTATTGGCAGATTTAAGATTAAATGTAATTACTCTTCCGATGGAGAATTAGCCGTTATCTGTAAGGGGAAGAGGGGTGGATTTTGGATATGTTTTGATTGCGGTACGGCTTTCCCGGAGAGAAAAAGAAAGCATAAAACGCCTTACGGGATGGACTGCACATCACCTTTGAAAGGCCCGTTTCACCTTGGACATACTTTTAAGACTGACGTGCTTTCTATTTCATTTGAAGAGCCAAATATAAATGAAAGTTATATTAGAGAGATATTTAGATCAAAGTCTATTAAGATAAATAATAAGTTTGTAGAAAGTTTCTGGCTATCCCTCTTATATGCAGTACTAGAGGGCGCAAGCCAGGCCCTCGGGATAAAAAGAGAGGATCTGAATGGATGCCTTCATTCATCTGAGGGCAGAATTATGCTAATATTGTTTGATAATGTTCCTGGTGGAGCTGGGCATGTAAAACGAATAATGAGCGAGAGAAACTTGTATGAGGTTCTCAAGGGTGCCCTAGCCCGAGTCAAGAATTGCGCATGTGGGCTTGAGACCAGTTGTTATGGATGCCTCCGAAGTTATGAGAATCAATTCTGTCATGACCTACTGAAGAGAGGCGTTGTCTGGGAGTTTCTCGAAAGAAATCTGGAGGGGGATCAGTTACGTAGATAGGCAACTTAACGAGCTATTTACCCTCCACTGAAGAAATGATCTGTATAGCAAGATAATTTTTTCTTATGAAATCTGTCCCATGCTGAGGGGAATTCTGCCCTTCCTGCTCAGGAGATTCTATTATTTTTATCCCATCCTTTCACTATTTTCGAGAGGAAGTTCAAGTTGATCCGTAAGAGAGGCTAGCGAGCCTCTTCAGTAAATCCGGAGACTTCGTGTGTATGGGCTTCACATCCTTGGGCCTCACTACGCTCATTATACGCGTCAGCTGATAGGGATAGTAGTGGCCCGATGCCCTCATCCTGTAGTGCTGCACCCCCATGGCGGAGAGCCAGTTAGCTATCACATCGTATTCCAACGCCTCCTCTACCTCAGGCTCCGGCTCGGAGAGTACCGCCACGGGGCTCCTCATAGCAGAGCGGAAGCTCGGATCCCTCAGTAAATCTACTATCTCCCTGTGGGAGGTAAGTATGAAAGAGTTCCCTCCTATCTCCTCAAGGGAAACCTTCTCCCTCATCGTCGGATATCTCACGAAATCCTCAACAAGATTTATCTCAACGGGGGGCTCTGGTATCCTCTCCAGGAGCTTAGCTATTTGAGCCGATGCAACGTAGCAATCGAATCCGAGCTCCTTCGCTATCTCGAGAATGAGGTAAGCGTACTCGAAGTCGAGACCATGGAGTGTGAATAGCATGGGAGCTTGAGAGGATTTTTGGGAGATAGCGATCCTCCTTATCATATTTGCGACATCATCCGGTGAGATAGGTGTCCTGTTCGACCCTACATTCGTCCCCTCTATTATGAGAGTGTCCACTCTCACATCCGGATTCTCCCCCAAGTAAGTGAGGAGATCCTCGCCTATTAGCTCGAGGAACCTCTCCTCCCCGAGGAAGCTGTCGACTCTGAAGTCCCCTGTGTAAAGAATCGTCTCCTCTCTGCCGAAGTACAGGAATGCGTATGCTGGATAGGCGCTGTGGGATACTGGAAGTGGAATCACACCGTTTTCATCCTCTTCTAAAGGTTTTATCTCCCTTATCTCCAGGAAATATCTCCCTGCAACTAGCTGGAGCCATGAGGAGGAGTTCTCCCACCTCTCCTTCATATCCTCGTATACCGAGAGGCTCGGCAGGTATACGCGAGTCTCCGAGGGTATGTTGTGCAGGAGCCCCAGATGATCGAGGTGCATGTGCGATATGTATATGCCGCTGGCGTCCATGTACCATTCCTGCTTCGGGATGACCCCGAGTCTCCTGAGCTCAGCTATCCCCTGAGGCGTTACCTGCATAGAGTAATACCTGCTCATTATATCGAATCTGATCCCCTGATCGAATACAAGAGTTTTATCTCCATCCCTTATCCTTACAAAATTCCCACCTATGCTGTTCTCCCCGGACAGTATCTCTATCAAGGCTTCCCCTCCTTCGGCCTCAGGATGTACCTCCTCTCCACCCTCTCGAATGCCTCCCAGTTCATGGTGCTGACAGGATCCCTGAACCTGATCCATTCGGGATCGGTCCCTATATTGTAAACTATGTAGAGCCAGTACCTTTCCCTCTCCCTCTCAGCGAGCTCTGCTTCGTAAGAAGTCAGCTCCCCGTATACTTCAGGCCCCAGATGGCCCTTCACCTCTATTATCCTAACTTCCTTCGTGGATGGATCGACGCTCCTTATATCGTAGTGCTCCTCCTCCGGGACTACCTCGGGGATCCTCCCCTCATCCCTCTCCACCTTCATGACGATCTCAAGGGCCTTCTTCTCTACCTCCTTTTTGACTTCCTCCGGGATATCTAAGCTTCCCTTAGGGGGCTCGATGAACTGTATGGATCCCAGATCGTTGGAAATCCTTATATCGAGGTCCTCAGCTTTCATCCAGTTATCCGGACCCCTGAGTCCCCCCTCCTGCAACTTCCTGGAGTAGTTGATGATCGGTGAGAGGAGTTCCCTGCAAGATTTCTGGAATTCATTTATCACTATGGCCCACAATTTCACGGAGATATCCGAGTTAGGTATCTCAGCTATTCCAACTAAATTCGAGATCGCTGATGAGATTAAGTCAATGAGTTCGGATCCTCTTATGATCTTCTCTTTCTTTAGATCTATCCCGATGGGCTCCTTGTAGAGCAAACCCCCGCTCCTCCTATCCCTTATCTCCACTAGTTTTATGAGCACCCTCCCGTTTGGCCCGTAGGCCACTAGATTCACCGGAGATGAACTCTTACATTCCCCGAGAAGCATGCCATAGATGGTCCTTAAGCTTGTTACCGCTACGGGCATCTCCGATCCCCTGATAACCTTTAGCTCATCCCTTTCCGAGAGAACCCTCAACCCGAGGAAGCCGGATGCTGACTTGAGGAGCTTCTTCATCGAATCCATCAAGTCATGATGACTCTCGAATCCGATCTGGGCTATCGTATTTATTATCGCTTCCCTAGTTTTTTGAGCGTACAGCACCCCCTTGGACTTCAGTTCCCTCTCTATCTCCTGCTTGGCAGCTATTATGGACTCTATTAGGTCGCTCAAGCCCTTCTCATCTTTCCTCAGATAGGTCTCTATTAATCTAGCTTCAGTAACCTTGAAGAACCTTTTCTTCCCCTTCTCACTCTTCGTCACGACGTAAGGAGGCAGCTTCGTGAGATCCTCCGTTTCCGTATAGAGGATCACTTCCTGCCCGGTTATAGGCCTCGCGCCCAAATCCGCTCTCTTCAGGTTGAGGAGCTTCTCGTAGATGGATCTAAGCGCAGCGCTATCGGCTTTATTCGTCATGAAGAGGGTGTATATCTCAACCTCCCTCCTCTGCCCGAGCCTCCACACCCTGCCTATCCTCTGCTCCAGTTTTATCAGGCTCCAGGGGACCTCGTAATTTATCAGGATATGAGCTACCTGCAGGTTCAGGCCCTCAGCCGCGACATCCGTAGCTATGAGAACTCTAGCCCTAGGATCCCTCTCAAAAGCTCTTCTTATTTCCATGAATTTCTTCTCATCAGCCGTTTCATCCGAACTGAGTCTGAGGATCGAGCCTTCAGGCCACCCCTCATTCAGGAGCTTTTTCATTATGTAGTCGAGCGTGTCCTTATACTCGGTGAAGACTATGACCTTCGAATCCTCCTTCACCTCATCCAGCAGGGAAATTAGAGCTTTTAGTTTACTGTCTCCCTCCCTCATTATATCCCTCGCCATCTCAACGAGCTTCCTCATCTCCTCCCTATCCCTCTCGGACATGAGGGAGGATGTGGCATCCAGGAACTCCTCCATGATCTCCTCGGGATCTCTTCCCGGATACTCCTGATCCTCATATCCAGTTCCCAAGAGCGTCTCCACACTGTGCATCAGTTCCTCCAAATTCTCGTGGGCTGTCCTCCTCAACAGCAGTCTCTCGAGAGTCGTCACAGCGGCATAGGGGCTGGAGGATGCCCTCTTGAATATGAGAACTAATAGGAGGGGGAGTGCCTTCTTGCTGAGCTCCTCCTTCTCATAGGCGAGATCTCTGAGTTTTGACTTCAGGAAATTGAGAAGTCTATTTATGAACTCCTCTTCATCCTTCCTCACCTTTATAACTGTCGCGTAAAATCTGGCCATTGGGAATATCTCTTTTCCCTCGTATATCGTGTTTATCTCCTCCTTCGTCCTCCTGAAGATTATAGCTCCATGCGTCAGCTCATAGAACTGCTTCCTATCCAACGATCTCCAATCCTCCAGATAGGGATCAAGGAGCCGAAGCCTCGATATGTAATCTGCAGGATCCCCTCTGTGAGGTGTCGCTGAGAGGAATATCACATTCCTTCTGGGCTTTCTCTCTATAAGCTCCCTTCCTACCTCCTTGAATCTCTTCGTCTTCATCCCAAGCTTATGGGCTTCATCTACAATTATTATATCCCATGGGACATCCAGAACTTCTTTTATCCTTTTCTCCCTTTTTATGAAGTCCATTGATGAGAGATAGTATCCGTCAGGGAACCCCTGCTTTTTTATATATTCTATGTTATCCCTCTCTATCTGATTAACTTTACCTATGCCCATCCTCTCGAGCTCCTTCCTCCACTGCGGTATGAGGACTCTGGGGACTATTATCAACGCCTTGGATACTCTACCCACTCCTTCCATATATCTGGAGATCGCTAGGGCCGTTATCGTCTTTCCAAGCCCTATCTCATCCCCTATGAGGACTCTGACGGGGTTCCTGAGAGCGAGTCTAGCGAGGACTTCGCACTGATGGAGGTAGTGCTGAGGGGGGTCCTCCGCGGAGGTCCGGAGATACGGGTATATCAGGGGGTGATAGCCCAGCTCATTCAAGAATCCTGAGATGAAGCCGATTACCCCGTCCTCGAGTTTCATTACTATCACGAATTTGAGGAAAAATAACTTAAAAGTTTAGCTGTCCATGGGAAGTGTTGCTATCCTCATTACCAGCGATGAGCTCTCTTTTGATAGTTAAAGGGAATCGCACATTTTCTAGATGTTTTCAGCCTTTATGACCCTTCCTCCTCACTAGGAGTTTGAAGATAGCTCTTCCATTCAGTTGAGATAGCACCGCTATTTTCTGGTCATCCAACACCACATGATCCTCGAGCTCTATGCTTCCATTTAAATGCGTCCTCAATCCGAGCTGGCTCGTTTGCCTTGATATTTCATCTAACTTCTGGACTAGGAACCTCGCCATATCTATGCTCACTCCCTCCATTGAGAAGCGTATATTCCCCCCGAACTCAGCATCGATACTCACTTTAGCCTTCATGCCCAGCTTGCTCACATTTTCTATCGCTATTTTCAGCGAAATTAGATCGGAACTACTTATTGATAGGAGCTTCTCTCCAGAGATGCTGCTATCTATCTTATCTACGTCTCTCTCCTCCTCAGGGCTCAAGATGACTATGGAGACGGATTCCTCCTTGAGCAGCCCGTCCGAGCTCACTGCCCTTATCTTCAGGGGAAACCTCCCCACCCTCCTGGGCGTTACCTCCCATGAGACCTTCATCGGAGGCCTGCCTTTCCCCTGACTGAGCTCCCCTTCCTCTACCTGGAGCTCTATCTCCTCCGAATAATCTTCTACGGGTTCTATGGATATCTCGAATACTGCCTTCTCTCCCTGGTTCAATTCCACATGCTTCGGTTTCACATCGAGGACGAAGCCCCTCTTCAGCTCCTCCTCCCTCTTCTCTATCACCCCGGCCCTCAAGACCTCTTCCCATCCTTCCTGCTTCACCAAGTCCTCGAGAGGTATTCTCTCCCCTCCAATCTCTACTTCGTACCAGATCCTCTTCGTTACTCCGTTCTTCCGCACACCGCTTTTGGAGAGGAGCTCCTCCTTCATCTGCTCCGCAGCCCTCTTCCAGGAAAGTATCACTGCTGTATCCCTCAATACCTTCGGCCTCTCAGCGCCTGAGGATCCGATCCTCTTCCAGTAGAGCTCCCCCTCTATCTTAATCCCTATATCTAGTTTATCCAGGCCCTCGAGGAGGGCTTCCTCAACCGCTTTTTGCGTAGTGAAGGGAGCCGCTGTATTCGTGTAGAATACATCCATGATTTCCTTGAACTCGAACTGCCTGTCTCCATTCACTAAATCCCATCCGAGATTGTCCTTAAGAAAATCGGAGATATCCTTGAATTCCAGTTTTGTCCTGAGCTTCGGTCCAGTTCTCGGATCTTTGAGCGCCGCTTCCACCTGCGATATGAGGGAGGAGGAAGGACTCGCTTCCACGATCTTTATATCGTCCCCCTCCTTCCCCCTGTACGGGTAAGCGACCTTCGTTAGGAGGGAGAGTATCTGTTGCATCAAGTATCCTTCGTTCTCATTAATGTAACTCTCCAACTTATTACTCTGGATCTTTATTATGTCCTTATCTGTGTAGTACTCGCTCAGGTTTTCCTTTATTTCTTCAGCTGCCTCTATCTTCGCTACATATCTGAGCTCATCCGCTAAATCCGATTTAGATGGGAATACTACTGCTATCGTATTTGCATATGTTCTCTTTCCCCCTCCGGGTTCTCTCAGTACTATATTCCTCAGCTCCTCCACACTAACATCCGGTTTTACCATTACGACTAACCTCAACGATTTCTCGTCCCTCAGCTCTCTCCCTATGTCATCTCCATATCCCAGTGTAATCACGTTCTTACTGTCAAATACCTCGCCTGATGGCTTCTCTCCCTTCTTTCGGGTTCCGGATATATCTCCTTTAACATGACTTTTTACATAATTGACCAGCTTCCTGTGGAGGTCGAGGGTCGCGCCTCTCAGCATCTCATCAGCTCTCCTCTCTACGTACTCCAAGACCGATGGATAGGGCGTGAACCAGAACCTGTTCTCCTCCCCGGTGAAGTGGGGGAGTTTGACCAGCATCTCCTCTACCGTGGCCTCTATATCTGGTGGCTGAAGATCGCTTGATGAAAAGCTCTCGGGATCGTAGGTCATCAAAGCTATGTCCTTCAGATCTGGGAATACTTTTAGAGGTTCTTTGAATGTTTCATAGGTGTAAGTCTTCAGTAATACGACTGTAGCTATCTTGAGGGCGAGCGCTGGCTTTGAGCAGTTCGCGATAGAGCCGAGGCTTCCATCCTCGGATACTATGTCCCTGCTCGCGACATCCCTGAAATTCTTGTAGCTCTCCGTGAGGACCAGGTTCCTTATATCCTTATCCCTCAGGTCTATGTGCCACGGCATTATGAACTCCGAATCCTCCCTCCCGCTGAGGATCCTCCTCACGACCTTTCTAGTTATCCTTATCGCATCCCTCGTCTTCTGAAGATCTCTGTTCCTCGTGACGAATTCTCTGAGTACTTCCAAATACTTTGGGTGGAAAGGATAAGTATCCTTAGCCGTGATCCTCTTCTCCTCGAGTGATAGCTGCCAGTCGGATTCCGTCCCGAATATCTCGTAGCCCCTGTAGGTAGATTGGAGACCATCCTGAGCTTTCCATGCCGCATCCTCAGATATGTATGAGAATATCCTCCTCTTGAGGACCATCACCATGTCCTCAGGGGCTACAGGAACTAATATCTTGGTGGTCTCCCTGCGTATGTGCCTCAGTATCTTTTCCACTACGTCCCTGTAAAGCTCCTCGGGGGTGAGCTCCTCCTTCCTGTACTCCGCTTGGATGGAGATCACGAGGGCTATCCTTTTAAGGAGTTCTATGGCTCTAGCCAGATTTTCCAGGAAAAGTATGACTTTCTCCCCATAATCCTTGAGATCCTCGGATCTCGTCATATTGAAAACGTAGGGGACTATCTCATCAAGCAGTATTATCGTGGGATCCTTCGATCCAGACAAGATGGACCTGAGCCTCTCGATATCGGGAGCAGGAGATCCCTTGCTATCAAGGTGCTCTATATCGGCGTATCTGCCTAGCTTATAAGCTAACATACCCCATATCGTCCTTATTTTGAATCCCTCAGCTTCATAAGGCTCAGCTGGGTGAGGGACTAATTTCGTGCTGCTCGCGTCCATCACCACGACCTTTACCCTTCCTAGCCTCGATATCCTAGCGGCGAGTTTCTCATCGAGATCCCTCAGGCTCTCCGGGCTCTCGAAGGCATGGTAGAGCGTTATCAGCGTATGGGTCTTCCCTCCCCCGAAGAGTGATGTCAAGAGGAATATATTGCTTCCCTTTTTCCCCTCTAGAGAATCCGCTATCTCCTCTATAAGCTCCCTCATTGATTTAGTGAGGTAAGTATGCTTGAAGAACTCCTTGGGGTCTGTGTAGAGGGGGACCTCCCTCCGGAAGTAGACATCGCATAGGTTAGGAGCAGCTTTATCGTCCAAGCTCGTATCGTAGACATCATCCCAGACCTTCACATCTCCCCTCCGCAAGTATTCCTTCAGTCCCATGAGATCACCCCAAATCGAGCGGAACTGCCCTAGGCACCGGCTCTAAGCATCCGACGATCCTCTCGCACAGTACCCTCTCCTTATCGTCCTTAGATAGGACCTTAGCCATCATCTTAGCCATTAAAATTGCCTCCTCGACTTGAGAGGGGTACTTCGATCTCAGTTCATCGAGCTTCTTCTTGAATTCCCCGCAGGCGAGCGAGACGGAATAATACTCGAGGACGTGCAGGGCATCTATCGAGCACCTTATCTCGGGTTCCCTCACACCCACCCCTCTGACCTCTAGAAGTTCCTCTAATTTAGCTTTTTCCGTAGATGTGGGCTCCATTAGGATGAGGCTCTGCGCTCTCGCTACTTTAGCCCCTTCGCTCTCCCCTCCCTTCAATATCCTCAGTTTCTTCGCCCTTCCCAGATCCAGGGAGGTCCCTATTGAGAATATCCTGGCATCTGTGCTCTCTATCACTTTCTCCTTCATCCCGCTGAGGGCAAATTTTACGATAAGGTAGAACATAGCCTCAGGGCTTTTTATAGTCTCTTTAAGATCCGCTTTATATGCTAGGGCTCTCGCGAGGCCCAGGAGGGAGGCAGGGTATATGTAGCTGTCGACTAGCGTCCTGACGTCAACTCTCCCCATAGACCTGACCTCCTTGTACTTAGTGGCCACTGAAAGGGCTTCCGCTAGAGTCCCTATTATGAGATCCCTCCCGCTTATGCCCAGATCTATTAGCTCCCTCGCTCTCCTCGCTGAGGCATCCGCCATCTCCTCGTAGAGGTCTGATGCATCTATCGATCCCTCGGATCCCTTCCTCCACACCACAATAATGCTAGTGTCCATGGATAGCTTCCCTCTCTTGACAACGCTCTGCTCAGATTCCGTGACCAAAGGGAACGCGTTCGTGATCCTCAACCCAGAGTTCTCCCAACCGGCCTCGAGGAGGGCCTTCCATGCATCGGGACTAGTGTGAGCATAGAAAGTCACTAAAATTCCATCTTCCTTGAGCCTAGAGGCCATGTTATTGAAGGAGAGATTCAGGAGGTTCTGGAAGTGTTTTATGCCTTCCTCCTTCTTCGCATTCGGGCCAAGCCTAGGCGGGTTGAGGCTCACCTCACTCAAGGCATATTTTTCCCATTGGGTAGGTATCTCTATATAGCTTTCACCGACTTTCTCGAAGAAAGCCTCCGGTATGAATCTAGGAGTGAGTTTGTTGTCAACAACATCGCTTAAAGCTCTCTTCAACCAGACGTAGTAAAAATCACTGAGCTCTGCATATGAAACATCATCATAATAGGGTGGATCAGTAACTATAAGATCGAACTTCTCCTCAGCATCAAGCTTGTTTAGAATTGTAGCATCATCCAGTAATACTTTTACTTTTTCGGTCAATTCCCCTCCTAACACATTAGTATCGGTAAGCAAAACTTTATTATCTCTATAACTATTAAGAGTGAATATGAGATATGGCAGCATTTTATCTATTGTTTTATCTAAATTGGATAGTAGCGTACCAGTACCACTCATTCTAGCGAAGGGAGAAACATCTCCCCAGTTCCACATCATCGCTATACCCCTCATGGATAGGGTATGAGCAACCTGAGCCGGTAATTGACCGCCGTAATTCCAGACTGTACCCAAAGAATTGTAATCAACATATCTGACGAGTACAATGGCGAGATAGGTTACTATTGCTTCAGCGTATTTGAATGCCTCTTTTTTGCTTAATCCTTCCTTGACTTTTTCTTGCTCTATCCTCTTTCCGGCCTCTCTTATCAGCTTAACGAGCTTGACTAATGTCAGAAGCTGGCGGGGGTTAAAGAATTCATACCAGCTTTTAACAATTTGTGTTGGAAATCTCAATCCTCCACCTTTATGCCCATAAGGAGGAATTGGTTCTTTCGGTATGTCTGGGTCGTTTGACTCTAGAAGTTTTTTCACTTCTTTCTTTGCTTTCTCAAGTTTTTCTTGATCTTTTTCAGTACATGGCTCGAATTCCAGGTCTCCCTGTTTAACTTTGACTTTAACGAGCAGCCTCTGCCTTGCTAAGCTATCATCCCCCTCATTATACCTCGAGAGCGCGTACTTCACGTACCACTTCAGCTTTTCACCCTTCCCGGGCTTGATGACATGCCTTCCATCCTCAGCATCATAATACTTTATGGGTTGATTGCAGAGGAGGCATACAGCCTGCTCCCTTCTCGCCTCCATATTGCTCTCTGGAACTCTGAACTCCTCGGAATCTATTATCACTCTGTTCTTCACAATTTTAGCTCTCTCAACGGCTCTATCTCCAAACATTTTATTCAGATCCACTACCTCTATGCCAACTCTATCCCCATTTACCACGGGCTTCATCCAAGCAATTCTCTCATATCCTTTGTTCCCTTTCACCCTCGCCAGCCACCAGTTTCCCACAAGCGGGGTCCACCTCCCGCAGTTAGGGCACTTCACCTCCCAAGATCCGATGTAGACAGCGACGTCCTCATCGTAAAGCTCCTTCACCTCCTCCTTGAGCCTCTCAGTAACCCACTCCCCCCACTTTTTCACGTCATCTGAGAGCTTCTTCCCATATTTAGGGTACTCCAAGATAGCCTTCAGGAACACGTAAGCTGTTGGAAGAAGTTCTACAGCTGTTGCTGAGATCCCAAGCCTAAGTGCTTCTAAGGGTATCGAGCCGAACCCTGCGAATGGATCCAAGAGCTTTACTCCATCGAATTTGTATGAGGGAGCATTTCTATGAGCCATTCCCTTCCCCCTTATCCCTATCGAGCGGAGGAAACTCTCTCTATCAGTGTTTTCAGGCAGGAGGCATCCGGCTATCACAGCTCTCGCTGCTATTAACGGCTTCCTAGTCCACCAGAAGACCATCTCCCAATGAGGGGGCCTTCCAGGTCCCTTCTCTGCAGCGGATGCTCTACTCACCTCCTTGACCGGGAACCTCGGCGACTCTATGAACTTCCTTTCGCTCACTCACACCCCTCTGCTGGGTCCTCTCCATGAAAAATATAAGTTTTCGCTCCATCTTCCAATAAAAGTTTTCCCGGCTTTCCACAGCATTCATAGGGGTTAAGGGGCCCGCGTCGAGGCTCTTCAGCGGGTTAGATATATATGTGGAATACCCCTTTCGAGCTCGCGTAAGCTCTTATTCCCTGATCCGAGGTTATGAGTATGGCATTATACTGTAGTGCGATGTCCACTATCTTCTCATCTCTCGCCTTGTTATATTTTTGATATCCCCTCAACTTTTCCCGGGCATTCAAGTCCTATCCTTCCTATCGATGGGCTCAGCTAATTTACCGGGTTCTCGCTTCCCTTCTATTATCCCTTTTTACATATTATGGGGAGCTTTCACTAATCCCTTAGAGAAGTAGGCGCTCATACGGATACCCTTAGAGGATAACTGTGAGGAAATTATTTATCTTTCTCCCCGTGAAGAATCGGGGTGTTGCGTTGAGTGAGATCATAGGTGTGATATATCCGGTACCCTCTAACCTGTTGCAGAGGATATTCAGCGGCAAAGATGTGTTCATAAAGCATCCTACTTGCTTCAAGCAACTTAAGCCGGGGCACAAG
>Ga0272449_1002103_pt1 | contig 19058 bp, 24 predicted proteins | sample YNPCB0241_FD_198679 | JGI IMG/M metagenome (GOLD analysis project Ga0272449, IMG submission 198679) | Hot spring sediment microbial communities from Yellowstone National Park, WY, United States - YNP-CB-024-1 | ecosystem: Environmental > Aquatic > Thermal springs > Hot (42-90C) > Sediment... | reverse complement strand
TATTTTGAATATTTAAAAGAAAATTATAAAGATGAAAAAGAAATAGTTATAAAAAGCAAAGCTTTTGATGTTGTAAGATCTATTTTACCAACCTCTACACTTTCTCAAATTAGTCTTTTTGGAAATGGTCAAGCTTTTGAATATTTAATTTTAAGATCAAGAAAACATAAACTTTATGAAATAAGATGGCTTAGTAAAAGAGCTTTCGAAGAATTAAAATTAATTATACCTTCTTTTTTAAGGAGAATTTATAAGAAAAAATCTATAGATTATCAAAAATACTTAGGAGAAAGGATTATAAGAGAAAGAGAGGCTATAAATTCAGTTCTTGGAAGTTTAGAATTTAAAAAAACAAATATTAAAATTAATGAAAAAGTAAAACTTATAGAATATGATAAAGATGGGGAAAATAAAGTTATAGCCGCTCTTTTATATTTTCAATCGCAGATGCCATATGAGAAAATTTTGGAAAAAATTAGAAGGCTTTCTTATAGCAAAAAAGAAGAAATTTTAAATAAAATAATTTATGATAGAAAATTTAGATGGTATAAAGTTCCAAGAGCTTTCGAAAATGTATATTTAAGGTTTGAAATAGTTACAAATATTGGAGCTTGGAGAGATATACAACGTCACAGAATGCACACTCAGCAGCATCAGATCTTTACAATTTATAATGGATACGAAATTCCAGAAGAATTAATAGAGGTAAAATTAGATAAAGATTTTAAAATTACTTTAGAAAAAATTGAAAAACTATATGATAAAATTTATAAAAAAGATCCAATAGTTGCTCAATATTGTGTTAGTTTTGCTCATAATATAAGATTTATGCAATTTCAAAATTTAAGACAATTTTTCTGGGAAACTGAACTAAGAACAATTCCTCAGGGTCACAAAGATTATAGAAAAATAGAGCAGGAAAAAGCAAAAATAGTAAAAAATATTTATCCAATTATTGGAAAATATCTTTTAGTTGATTTTAATGATTATTTTTTTGCAAGAAGAGGTGTAGAAAAAGGTATTTTAAAAAAAGAAAAAGAATTAAAAAAGATAAAATATGGATAAAGAACTTTGGGATTTAGTTAAAAAAGAAATAAAAAGACAAGAAGAATGCATTGATTTAATACCATCAGAAAATTTAATAGATATAGAAACAATGTTTTTAGTTGGTTCACCCCTTTCAAATAAATATGCAGAAGGTTATGTTGGTAAAAGATATTATCCTGGAAATGAATATATTGATAAAATTGAATTTTTAGCTAAAAAAAGAGCTCTTAAGGCTTTTGCTCTTAATCCAAAAATATGGGATGTTAATGTTCAACCTTATTCTGGTTCTCCTGCAAATCTTGCTGTTTATCTTGGGCTTATAGAGCCAGGAGAAACAATTATGGGTCTTAATCTTTTTCATGGAGGACATTTAACTCATGGCCATAAAGCAAGCTATACAGGGAAACTTTTTAATTCAATTCACTATAGCGTTACACCGCTGATTAACGCAGATACGACACAGATAAACGCAGATAATAATATCGGCGTTAATCCGCGTTATGATCCGCGTTTATCCGCGTTTATAGATTTTGAAGAGCTTGAAAAATTAGCCCTGAAACATAGGCCAAAAATTATTATTTCAGGAACAACTGCTTATCCAAGAATTTTGGATTTTAAAAAATTTTATGAAATTTCTAAAAAAGTTGGTGCTTATCATGTTGCTGATATTTCGCACATTGCTGGTCTTGTTATCGCTGGACTTCATCCTTCACCGTTTCCTTATGCTGATGTGGTTACAATGACAACTCATAAAACGTTAAGAGGACCAAGAGGAGCAGTAATTTTTATGAGAAAAGAACTGGAAGATAAAATTAATAAATCTGTTTTTCCAGGGATTCAAGGTGGACCTCATATAAACACAATTGCTGGAATTGCTTATGCTTTTGGTAGGGCCTTGAAAAAAGAATTTAAAGTCTATCAAAAACAAATAATTAAAAACTCAAAAAAATTATCAGAAGAATTAATAAAAAGAGGTTTTGAACTTTATACTGGTGGAACAGATAATCACTTAATGATTATAGATCTAAAATTTATTGGTTTAGAAGGGAAAAAAGCTGAGTATTTACTTGAAAGAGCTAATATTATTGCTAATAGGAATTCTTTACCAAACGATACTTCACCATTTAATCCTTCAGGAATAAGACTTGGTACTCCAACAGTAACTTCTCGAGGAATGAAGGAAAAAGAAATGATAAAAATTGCAGAATTTATTGAAAGAATCTTAATCAAAAAAGAAAAACCAGAAAAAGTAAAAAAAGAAGTTATAGCTCTAACAAAAAAATTTCCTTTGTCTTATAGAAAGTGGTTGAATTATGCGAATAAAATAATCAACCATCTTTAGACCATATTTCTAAAATTTCATTAATAGCTTCTTTTGAAATTTAAAAAACTCTCTTGTTGTCTTATTGTAATTTGTTTTATCTTCTGGTGGAAATGTGAGCATTTTAGAAAATTTTTGTTTTTTATTTAATTAAACGAGATTTATATTATCTTGGCTTATAAAATCTTTTCAATCTTTCATCAATTTCTTTGAGGCTTTCTAAATTGATTTCAAAATTAATAATTGTTCTTTCTGGATTAACAGTACTTTTAGATTCACCTCTTTCCTTAATGTATCTTTTTATTTTTTCTTTCCCTAAAATTCTCAACATTTCTTCGTTCTCTTTATAGACTGAAAATTCTACTTTTTCTACCTTCAAAATCTCTAAAGCAAAATTTAAAATTAAACCTAAGGCTTCACCAATTAAAGGTGTTTTTCTAACTTCTGGTATAAAATAAGCAGAAAGTTTGACTGATTTCTTTTCCGGATCTAAGCCATAAAAGAAAATTGTTCCTACTGTTTTATCTTTCTTTTTAACTAAAAATTGATAATTTCTTCCATGAGTAAACCAGATTTTTAATATTTCTTGAAATTCTTCGTATGTTTCTGGTACAGGCTCGTCGCTTATCAAAAATCTATACTCATCTTTATTCTTTTTTATTAACTCAAATAATTCTTTATCATTTTCAGTAGTAAGTTCTTCTAAAAAACAGAATTTGCCTTGGGCGGTGTACATTTTTTATTTTTTATCTTTTTGCTTAATTTTTAATTCCGAAAGTTTATACTCTATTTCAGAAAATTTTATTTCTATTCCGCATTTATGGAGCTTAAAATCTAAAAACTTAAAGATCAAATATAATATATCTAAATATTTTTCAATTTCTTCAATTTCCTTTTCGAATCTATTTTTAAATTTTTTCTTAATAGAAAATAATTTAGGCTCAATGATAATTTCCTTTTTATTTTTATAATCTATAATTTTTGTAAACAAAGCATCTTCGTCTAATAAAACAAAATCTTCAAGATAATAATAAATAAGGTTGTAAATATCTTTTTTAATTTTAAAATTATTGATTTCTAGAAACCTAAGTATATTAAAGATTTTATCAATTGTATTCCTTAAAAGTTTTTTCAATTTAAAAAGTTCTTCCTGAGTCTTGGTAAAATCATGCTTATTCGAATATTCTAATATATTTTCTAATACGTTTTTGATTAAATTATAGGTTACCATATTAAAAATTTTAAATCAAAAACTTAAAAAAGTAAAAGGGTCCCCTAGTTCGGGACCCTTTTGGTTTGAAAAATTACTTACTGCCCGACTTGTTGGATCCGGACCGGGACAGGTCCGGGTTGCACCAGTCACACTGACCGCGATGTTCCACCCCGCTTTTTCCTGAGCTTTTATCTACCCAGTAGTGGCAGTGGTCTTTTTCTCCTTTGCCGGTTACGTAAACATCAACTTGTTTGCCGGTATCTTTGACTATAACTCGGTCACTGCCAGACCTATAAACCTCACCCTTCGACATAGGCTTCCTCCCTTTTTTAATGTCAAGATTTTTATTTAATCCTCAATATGTTAAAAAATTAAGAAAAATCGTGGGTTTTGAAAATATTTTAAGGAGTTATCCACAATTTTAATAAATTTAACTAAAAATTTCCTCTGCTTTATAGAAAGTGGCTGAAGATTGTAGATAAAGTAATAAATTGTACCTAATATTTTTAATATGCTTTTTAAAATTAAAAGATGTTAAATTTTGTTGAAATTGAAGGTTCGAAAAAATGGTATAATTTAACTTTGAAAATAAAAAAAGGAAGTAATATGAAGAGAATTTTTTTTATTTTAGTGCTTGCTTTTTTATTTATAATATTTATTTTTCTGCCCACTCCTATAATTATTGTATTTTTTAAATTTTACTGGGAAAAGTTTAAAATATTATTTTACTTGGAAACATACTTTTAATCCCTTCGCCCCGCTTCGGGGCTTTTTTATTTTTTATTATAATTTATTATGAAAATTGAAGATATAAAAATTAATAAAATTTTAGATTCAAGGGGAATGTGGACAATAGAGGTAGAAATTTTAAGCGAAGGAATAAGAGAAAAAGCATCTATACCATCAGGGAAAAGTAGAGGAAGTTATGAAGCAAAAAATTTTGAATATGAAGATATTTTAAAAAAATTGAAAGAATTTTTAAAAAAAGTTCAAGATATAAATTTTAATAGTTCGAAAGAATTTGATAATTTTTTAATTGAAAGTGCTGGGGAAAATAAAAAGGAGTTTGGTGCTAATTTTACTTTAGGTTTATCAATTGCTTTTTCAAGAATTTTGGCAAAAAAGGAAAATTTAGAATTATGGCAATATTTAAAAAAAGAGTACGCAGATCAAGATGAACTTAAGACTATACGGCACGAAAAATTTTATATACCCGGTCTTATGATTAATGTTATTGGAGGAGGAGTTCATTCTAATAATAATTTAGACTTTCAAGAGTATTGGCTAACCACAGATAAATGCGGATCTAACGCGGATGAACGCGAATATTTTGATGATGTTTTAAATAAAATTTTAAATGCTATAAAAAAATTAGAAGAAAAATTACCAAAACCCCTAGGTAAAAACGATGAGGGAGCTTTTTGTACTAATTTTTCAGATAATTACCAGCCATTTGTATTTTTACTTGAATTTAAGAATGATTTTGAGCTTGGTGCTGATATTGCTGCAAATCAAATAACAAAATTAGTTAATTGGAAAAGAATTTACGATAAATTAAAAGTTTTAGATGTTAAATATTTAGAAGATCCATTTAAAGAAGATGAGTTTGAAAATTTTGCAAAATTAAGAAAAGAGGGATTTAAAGTTATTGGTGATGATTTAACAGTGACAAATGTTAAAAGATTAAAAATTGCTTTAGAGAAAAATTCAGTTGATGGAGTCATTGTAAAACCAAATCAAGTTGGAACAATTTTAGAAACTTTTGAATTTGTTAAATTAGCAAAAGAAAATAATTTATTTACAATTTTTTCTCATAGAAGTGGAGAAACAAATGATCATTGGCTTATAGATTTAGGCATTGCTTTTGATACTGATTTTTTTAAAATTGGACCACCAGTTCAAGGCGAGCGAGTAGCTAAATATAATAGATTAAGAGAAATTTTGGAAAAAATTTAGTATATAATAAAGTTAAAAGTCGATAATTAATAAAAAAACACGAATAGCAACGAATAACAAACGAATTGCAACTAATAATTCATGGCATTAGTCAATAAATTCGTCGCCATTGGTGTGCTAATACTTTAGATTCGTTGCAATTCGGGATTTACAAATGGAATTTAAAAAATCACTTCAAATTGCACTTGGAATTTTAAGAATGGCGGTTGGATTTATTTTTCTTTGGGCATTTTTTGATAAGCTTTTGGGTTTGGGTTTTTCTACTTGTTTTGATATGCAAACAAAAACAGTTAGTTATTTTTGCACTCAAGCATGGATAAAAGACGGTTCTCCTACTTTTGGTTTTTTGAAAGTTGCTACTAAAGGTCCTTTTGCTGAAATTTTTCAATCTATAGCAGGGAATGATTTTGTTGATTGGCTTTTTATGTTAGGTCTTTTGGGTGTTGGTTTAGGGCTGATGCTTGGAATATTTATGGAGCTTTCAACATTTTTTGGAATTTTAATTCTTCTTTTAATATATCTTGCTGGATTTTTACCGCCTCAGCATAATCCAATAATTGATGAACATATTATTTATATTCTTGTTATGATAATTTTACGCCTTACAGAATCTGGTAAATATTTAGGTCTTGGGAAATTTTGGTCTCAAACAAAATTAGTTCAAAAATTTAAGTGTCTAGAATAGGAATGAATATATTAATTGCTTTAAAATTGAACATCTATTATAATTAAAGGGGTGGCAAATTAATTTTTAACCTGTCTATTTTAACAAAAATTCTTGTTAAAATAGATGATTCAAAATGAAAAAATATAAGATTTTTGCAGGTATTATTTTACTTTCAGCATTAATTTTTAGTTTATCCACACTGGTAAAGGCGCAAAATTTCAAAGAAAGAAAAATTGTTGTTTTTGAAATTAGTGTTGATGAAAAAGTAAAAGAGGCTCTTTTAAGTAGTGTTGGTGCTGAGAAAATTAAAGATTTAAAGTTGATTAATGGTAGGGCTGTCTGGGTTAGTAAAAAAGGAGAAGTAGAACTTTTGAAAAGTGGAAAAGTTTTAAGGATTGATCCTGATGTTGAAGTTTTTGCTTTAGAAAACGTAAAGATTAAAGAAGCTAAACCACAACCACCTCAAACTTTAACTTGGAATATTGATCAAGTTGATGCAGAAATTTCTTGGGGAATTTCTACTGGTGATCCAGTTAAGGTTGGTGTCATTGATACAGGTATTGATTTAAAGCATCCTGATCTTCAAGCAAATATTAAAGGAGGATATAATGCTATCAATCCTTTAAAATCTCCTAATGATGATAATGGTCATGGTACTCATGTTGCCGGGATCATTGCTGCTTTAAATAATTCTATTGGAGTTGTTGGCGTTGGTCCAAATATTAATCTTTATGCTATTAAAGTTTTAAATGCTTCTGGTTCAGGTTATCTTTCAGATGTTATTGAAGGATTAGATTGGGCAGTTACAAATGGAATGCAAGTTGTTAATATGAGCCTGGGAACATCACAAGATGTTCAATCTTTTCATGATGCTATCGTGAATGCTTATAATACTGGAATAACTATCGTTGCTGCAGCTGGAAATTCTGGTGGAGCAGTAGTTTTTCCTGCTGCTTATCCTGAAGTGATTGCTGTTTCTGCTACTGATCAAAATAATCAAATTGCTTCTTGGTCTTCTAGGGGTTCGGAAGTTGATTTGGCTGCTCCAGGAGTTAATATTTATTCAACTTATAAAGGGCAAAGTTATGCTACTTTAAGTGGAACATCAATGGCTGCTCCTCATGTAAGTGGCGCCGCTGCTTTAATAATTGATACTAAAAAATGTGACCTTAATTTAGATGGCATTTGCACTCCAGCTGAAGTTCGACAAAGATTAGAACAAACAGCAATTGATTTAGGAGATCCAGGAAAAGACAATCTTTATGGCTCAGGCTTGGTTAATGTTTATAATGCTTTAACTAAATAAAGTTTAGAGATAGAAGAATTGGAAAAATTTTGCCGGGCTTTGTCGGGTTTTTTATTTTCCATAAATTATGGTAAAATTTTAAATGAGTAAAATTTTTATTATTTTTATTTTATCTTTTTTATTTTTTCCATTTATAACTTTTGCTTATTGTCCTTTGTGTGTAAGAGGTGTTTTAGTTTTAACATTTTTAGGTTATGAGATTGGAGTTAAGAAAATTGTTTTAGGATTTTTAATTGGTGCTTTAGCTACTAGTTTTGGTGAATGGATAAACAGACTTATTAAAAGAAAATTATTTAAAGGTCAAGATTTTTTAATTATCGCTTTGACTTTTGTTTTGACTTATTTACCAGTCAAGAATTATATTTTTAATTACTACTCTTTATATTTCCCTAATTTAGGCATTAACACACCAATTTTAATTGATAAATCTTTGATTTCAGGAATTTTTGGTGGGTTTTTAGTTTATATTGCGCCATTTATAAGTAGGTGGATATCTCAAAAAAGAGGTAAAACAATTTTATTTCAAAGAATAATTGTAACTTTAATTTTACTTTTAATTTTTGGATTAATTTTGTAATTTGTTTAAAATTAAATTATGGAAATAAAAACACCCGAAGATTTAATTAAAAAAATAAATGAACTTAAAGAAAAAGTGATCGATCTTTCTGCTGATGAAGATTTAGCTGTTGGGATTATGAATTTAATTAGTATGGAAGAACATCTTTATTTTACAGCAGAAAAAACAGGTAAAGATGAATATTTTGATTTACTTAATCAAGTAAGGGAGATAAGAAAGAAAATGATGGAAAGATTAATTGGAAAGCCGGAAGGAGAGCTTTGGTGCTTTGTAAAACATACACTATCAGCGACAATGAGGCTTATTGAAGTAGGGACAAAACTTCAAAGTCAAAATAAAAAAGATGAAGCTAAAGAAATTTTTGATTTAGCTTATGAGCTTTTTAATATTTTTTGGGGAATAAAGTTGAATATTATACCCACAGATGAAAGCGGATCAACGCGGATAAATAATAACTATGCGGATAAACGCGGATCAAATAACACACAAATCAGTGCCGATATCCGCGATAATCAGCGTAATATATATCAGCGTGAATCCGCGTATGATAATAATATCAGCGTAAATCAGCGTGATAAGGATCTGCGTGAATCTGCGTATAAAACTAATAGTCAGCATAAATCCGCCTGGTTAAAAAATTTAATTGAAAAAATAATTGATTGTTGTAAAGAGTAAAATGTTAAAAGTTTTAAAAGAAAATGAGGTAAATGATAAGCTTTGGGATGATTTTTTAAAAAATAATAATGGAAATTTTCTTCAATCTTCATTGTGGGGGAAATTAAAGTCTGAATTTGGTTGGTCATATTTTAGAATTTTAATTTTAGAAAATGATCTACCAGTATCTGGCGCTCAAATTCTAATTAAAAAAATATATAATTTTTTAACTATAGCTTATATTCCAAGAGGACCAATAGGTGAAGTTTATTTAGATTTTTTAATTAAAGAAATTATAAATTTAACAAAAGAAAAAAGAGCAGATTTTTTAAAAATAGAACCACAATGGGAAGATAAAGAAGATTTATTAATTAGTTTTAATTTTAAAAAAGGAAAAGAGGTTCAATTAAGTAGCACTATAATTTTGGATATTTCTGATGATATTGATAAAATTTTGAATAAAAAAGTAAGATATGAAATTAGAAAAGCTAAAGAAAATGGAATAAAAGTAAAATATGGCACCATAGAAGATATAGAGAAATTTTATTTTATTTTTGAAAATACAGCTAAAGTTAATAATTTTCCTATAAGACCAATGAATTATTATAGAAAAATTCTAGAAATTTTTAAAGATAAAGTTCTTTTAATTTTCGCAGAATATGAATCAAAATTAATTGGAACGGCATTTATTTTATGTTGGAATGATACAATTTACTATCTTTATGCTGGCACATTAAAAGAGTATAAATTTTTACCAATATCTTATGTTCTTCATGAAGCAGCAATTTTGTGGGGTAAAAGTTTAGGATGTAAAAATTATGATTTATGGGGGATATCTAGTAAAATGCCAGGAGTAAATAGATTTAAAAAGAATTTCGGAGGAAAAATTGTAAATTTTATTGGAGCTTGGGATTTACCATTTTCTAAATTTAAATATAAAATATTTCGTTTTGCTGAAAAATTTCTAAGAGGTTAATTTATAATTTTATTATGCTGGGGTTAGATTTTAAAAATTTTTTATCTTTTAAAGAAATAAAAGTTTTGATTTTTTTCCTTTTAATTTTGGGTTTAAATTTTGTTTTGAAAAAATTTTTGAATTTAGTATTTAAAAATAGGATTGGCGACTCAAATAAAAAAATCAATAATTTTATTAAGTTTTTTATAAAATTAAAAAGTTTTTTGTTGTGGGGAATATTTATTTTAATAGTTCTGTCGATATATAATGTTAATTTAAAAAATGTTTTAACTGGAATAGGAATTTTAGGAATTGTAGTTGCTCTTACAACGCAAGCTTTAATTGTTGATGTTTTAAGTGGTATATTTTTATTTTTAGAAGGAGTTTTTAAAATTGGGGATAAGATTAAAATTGGAGATATTGAAGGAGAGGTTATTGATATGACATTGAGGAAAACATACGTAAAAGATGATAAAGGTTATATTCATATAATTCCAAACAGTCAAATTAAGATAGTATCCAAGAAAAATAACTATGAATTTTAAAGAAAAAGTTTTTGAGATTGTTAAAAAAATTAAACCCGGGCAATTTTTAAGTTATAAAGAGATTGCTAAAAAAGCAAAAAACGAAAAAGCTTATAGAGCCGTTGCTAATATTTTAAAAAATAGTCCCCCTAATGTACCTTGTCATCGTGTTATAAGAAGCAATAATTTGGTTGGTGGTTATATGGGAAAAGAAGATTGGGATTGGTTAAAAGCTGCGCTTCTTTTAAAAGAAGGAGCTATTGGAGTAATTCCTACTGATACTATTTATGGAATTTGCACGAGTGCTTTCAATAGAAAATCAGTTGAGAAAGTTTATAAATTGAGAAAGAGAAACCCAAAAAAGCCATGTATAATTTTAATTTCAAGTTTTGATGATCTCGAAAAATTTAATGTTAGTTTAAATTCTTGGCAAAGAAAAATTTTAGAAAAATTATGGCCAGGGAAAATAAGTGTAATATTGTCACCGCGGATAGACACTGAAAAAGATACGCAGATAAACGCAGATAAAAATACGCAGATAGACGCGGAAACTATCTGCGTAGATCCGCGTAATAAGTATCCGCGAAAATCAGCGTATAAAAATAACATCTGCGTAGATCCGCGTGATAATAATCCGCGTAAATCCGCGTATGAATATCTTCACCGTGGTACTAACTCTTTATCTTTTAGACTTGTGAAAAATAAATTAATTTTAAATATTTTAAAAATCTCTGGTCCTTTGATTGCTCCTTCAGCAAATTGGGAGGGGTATGAACCAGCAAAAAATATTAAAGAAGCAAAAAGATATTTTGGAAATAAAGTTTTTTATTTAGATAGGGGAAATTTAATTTCAAAACCTTCTACTTTAATCGATTTAAGAAAAAAGAAAATTGAAATTTTAAGAGAAGGAGAAGAAATTAAAAAAGTTTTTGAAATTCTAAAGCATCTTCAATAGCGTGACCCTCAGCATCATTATTAAAATAAGCAAATAAAATTTTTGGTTTTAATTTTTTTATTTCTTTTGCGTATCTTTGGAGTTCTTTTCTTTCGTATTTTGAGGCAAAAAGATGTGGTTTTCCATGAAATCTTATATAAACAAAATCTGCTGTTTTAACAATATCAGTAGGCCAACGAGGAGAATCTGAAATAACAAAAGCAATATTTTTCTTTTTTAAAAATTTATAAGTTTCTTTATCAAGCCAAGATTTATGCCGAAACTCAATCGCAATTTTTAAGGATATTTTATCCGCGTTCATCCGCGTTGAAATCCGCGTCAATCTGCGGCTTTCAAAATTCTTCAAAAACTTTTCCAAAACTTTTAAGTCTTTTTTAAAGCTTGGAGGAAGCTGAATTAAAATTGGTCCTAAATTTTTTCCTAAAACTTTATAATTTTCAATTGTTTCTTTTAAAATTCTTTTATCATCTTTATTTAATTTTAATTTTCGAAAATGAGTAAAAATTCGATGAAGTTTGATAGAAAAAAGAAACTTCGCGGATGAACACGGATCTAAATCGGATTTACGCAGATTCTTATCACGCGGATCTACGCAGATGTTATTTTTATACGCTGATTTTCGCGGATACTTATTACGCGGATCTACGCAGATAGTTTCCGCGTCTATCTGCGTATTTTTATCTGCGTCTATCTGCGTGTTATTTAATTTATCCGCGTTTATCCGCGTATTTTTATCTGCGTTTATCTGCGTTAGCCATTTTTCAAAAGTTGATTTTTTAGTAAAATGATAAAAGCTTGTATTAACTTCAACAGTATTAAAATATTTTGAGTAAAATTTCAAAAAGTCTTTAGAGGGTAAATTTTCAGGATAAAATTTTCCTCTCCAATGATAATACTGCCAGCCAGAAGTGCCGATGTAGTTTTTCATAAAAATATTATAGTATAGAGGAAATTATTAATTTGCGGACGTCGATATCAGAAATTTTTAATTTCTACCAAAATTTACGATCGTAAAAATCAGTATAAATAAAAGACCGCCTAAAGAACGGATGTCTATTAGATGGTCATAATACATAAAATAAGATGTTGCGCAGATTTAATGGTAATTATAATTTATGCTTTTTATTTTATAATATGAATAGATTATGGATTTTGGGCTCGTAGCTCAGTTGGTAGAGCGTCTCGATCACAACGAGAAGGTCGCTGGTTCGAATCCAGCCGAGCCCACAAAAATTAGAGATGAGTAATGGGAAATGAGAGGTGAGAATAAAAAGTGGGGAAGATGGACAACAATCTGTTTTTCATTTTCACTTTCATATTCTTCCAAGATTTAAAAATGACAAGCTAAACACATGGCCTAAATTGCCTAAAATAAAAGTTGACCCAAATGAATTATTAGAAAAATTAAAAATTAATCATCAGCGTTAATCCGCGTTCATCCGTGATGAAAATTTTTCTTTGTGGAGATGTAATGATAGGAAGAGGAATTGACCAGATTTTACCTTATCCCTCTAATTCTAAAATTTATGAACCATTTGTAAAAGATGCAAGAGATTATGTTAGATTTGCTGAAGAAATAAATGGTAAAATAGATTATCCAGTTTCTTTTGATTATATTTGGGGAGATGCTTTAAAAGAATTAGAAAAAGTAGATTTAAGAATAATTAATTTAGAGACAACAATCACAACTAGCGAAAATTTTGAGCCTAAAGGAATAAATTATCGAATGAATCCTAAAAATATTGATGTTTTGAAAGTTTTTAAAGTTAATGTTGCTTGTTTGGCTAATAATCATATTTTAGATTTTAAAGAAGAGGGGCTTTTAGAGACAATTGAGGTTTTGAATAAAAACGGGATTTTAACAGTTGGAGCAGGGAGGAATATTGAAGAAGCTAAAAAGCCAATAATATTTAGATGTCGTACATCCAAAATATTGATTTTTAATTATGCTGATGTTTCAAGCGGAGTGCCAATTTGGTGGAAAGCAGAAAAAAATAAAGCAGGAGTTAATCTCATCACGAATTTAACGCAGATAAACGCAGATAAGATTACGCAGATCAACATAGATAAATACATCAGCGAGAATCCGCGTAATAAACATCCGCGTCAATCCGCGCGTGAAAATAATATCTGCGAAAATCCGCGTTCATCTTTGGTTATTTTTTCTATTCATTGGGGGCCTAATTGGGGATACGAGATTACAAAAGAGCAGAAAAATTTTGCTTATAGATTAATTGATGAAGCTAATGTTGATATTGTTTTTGGTCATTCTTCTCATCATTTTAAGGGCATAGAAACTTATAAAAATAAAATTATTATTTATGGGGCAGGAGATTTTATTAATGATTATGAAGGAATTGGTGGATATGAAAATTTTAGGCCTGATTTAGTTTTGGGTTATATAGTTGAAATTTCAAATAACAAAAATGAATTAAAAATTAATAGACTAATTTTACTTCCTTTTAAAATTAAAAAATTTAGATTAAATTATTGCAACAAAGAAGAGATAGATTGGATTTTTAATGTTTTGAAAAGAGAAAGCAAGGTTGATGGAGAATTTATTAAAGAAGAAAATAGAATTATATTAAAATTGTCATAATCTTTAAAATTTTAATATACCCCCCACCGGTATATTATGGTATAATATTATTATGAAAAAATATATTTGTCCAATGGGATGCATTGAACCTCAGGATCAGCCTGGAAATTGTTCTGAATGTGGAATGAAACTTATACCCGCAGATGAACACGGATTACAACGCGGACGATGGGTTACGCGGATAAGCGCAGATTAAGCAATACACAGATACACGCAGATAATAAATATCCGCGTGAATCCGCGTGTGAAAATAATATCAGCGTAGATCCGCGTAATAAATATCCGCGTGAATCGGCGTTATTACAAATTGCTGCTTCATTGAATCAATTTTCCCAACATTTTATTTCGCAAGGAATTCTAGAAAAAGCGAAAGAAGAAAAAATTGAAATTTTGAAAGTTGAAGATTTTGAAAATTTGCCTGGCAAAGGAGTAAAAGGAAAAATCAATAACAAAATTTATTATCTTGGAGGAGAAAATCTTTTAAAAAGTTTTAATTTAAATTCACCAAAAATTGAAACTATCGGCACAACCGTATATTTAATTGATGAAAATAAAAATATTCTTGGAGCCATAATTTTAGAAGATGAAATTAGAAAAGAATCATTTTTTGCCATAAAGGAACTTCATAAATTAGGAGTAAAAACAGCAATGATTACTGGAGATAAAAAAGAAGTTGCTGAAAAAGTTGCTAAAGAACTTGGCATTGATGAATATTTTGCTGAAGTTTTGTCTCAAGAAAAACTTGAGAAAGTAAAAGAACTTCAAAAAAGAAATTTGAAAGTAATGTTTGTTGGGGATGGCATTAATGATGCTCCAGCTTTGATGCAAGCAGATGTAGGAGTTGCTATTGGTGCAGGAACAAACGTTGCTATTGAATCAGCAGGAATTATTTTAGTAAGAAATGATCCAAGAGATATCGTCAGTTTAATTAAACTTTCAAGAGCAACTTATAGAAAAATGATAGAAAATCTTTTTTGGGCAAGTGGTTATAATGTTATTACTATTCCTTTAGCTGCTGGAATTTTATCCTTTAAAGGAATTTTACTTTCTCCAGCAATAGCGGCTATTTTTATGTCCCTTTCCACAATTATTGTCGCTATTAATGCTTTAAGGCTTAAAAAAGTTAAATTATAAAAATGGATAAAAAAATAAAAAAGAAAATTTTAAAAAGATTGAGTATAATTAAAGGGCAGGTTGAGGGCTTGGGAAAGATGATAGAAAATGAAAAATATTGCTTAGATATTTTGATTCAAGCTTCAGCTATCAAGAATGCTATTTCTTCTATTGAAAGAGAAGTTTTAAAGAATCATTTAAAAACGCACGTAATTGATCAAATTAAAAATAATAAAAAGAAAAAAGCAGTGGAAGAATTAATTAAAATTTATAAATTGAAAAAATGAACAACGGATCAACGCAGATTTTAAACAGATTAAAACGGATCAAAATAGTCCATAGATTAAGAAAAACGATATTTTTTGTTTTACTTTTAATGTTTTTACCGTTAGATAAAATAATTTTATTTTCTTTATATCCGCATTTATCCGTTCTGAATCCGTATATATCCGTGGTTGCTCATACTGAGGACGCAAATTTAAATCAAGAAATTCAAAAAGGAAAAGAAATTGTTGAAAAATTTTATCGAGGAGAAGTAAAATGTCAAAATTTGAATGATGAAGATTTTCATTCTGTAGGTGAATATGTTATGGAACAAATGGTAGGTGGTAGCGACCATTTAACAATGAATAAAATGATTGAAAAGATGCATGGCAAAGAAGGAGAAGAGTTGATGCATATTAATATGGGAAAAAGATTTTTAGGATGTAATGGAGGTGTAAATTGGATGATGCCAATGATGCCGATGATGGGTGGTGTTATGCCGATGATGGGATATTGGGGATTTTGGAACTTACGCGGTTGGAATTTTTTGGCTCCGATTTTTAGTATATTTGGAAGCTTGTGGTTTTTAGTTGTTTTATTTTTCCCAATTTTATTTTTAATTTTATTTATTTTAGTTATAATTTATTTAATTAAAAAATTAAAGTCAGAAATTAGAAAAGAATAAAAAATGAAAATAATAGAAAAAGACAATAAAACATATTACCAGTGTGAAGAATGTGAACATATCTATGAAACAGAAGAATTATCAAATAAATGTGAAGAGTGGTGCAAGAAACATAAAAGTTGTAATTTAGAAATTGTAAAAGAAAGTGTAAACGTAAAAGAAAAGATAAATTTTAAGCAATTATTTTTAGGAATTTTAATTGGTGGAGCAGCTATTTTAGTTTTGGCAAATTTAAAAATTCCTTCTTTAACGGAAAAACCTCAAAAAAGTTTAATCAGTGATATCCCAATAGAAGCTATCGAAAAACTTTTATCTGAAAAACCAGAAATTGATGGCATTGCTCTACCAGAAATGCCATCAGGTTTTCCCGGAATGCCAGGATTTAAAATTGAAAAATGGAAAATTCATTCAATCAAAAATGGCCAAGATCAAGGAATATTTATAGAAATTTAATTTTATAGATAATTTAAAATGAACATAGATAAAAAATTAAAAATAACAATAATTGTTGGAATTTTAGTTTTTTCTTTTTCTGTTATTTGGTTTGTTTATGAATATACTAAATCAAGGCCGGAGTTAAGAACATTTTCTGTTTCAGGTGAGGGAAAAGAGGTTGTTGTGCCAAATATTGTTGAAATTAGAATTGGAGTTATTAGCGAAGGACAAGATTTGACTTTGCTTCAAAAAGAAAATTCTGAAAAAATGAATAAAATTATAAGTTTTCTAAAAGAGAAGGGAATTGATGAAAAAGATATTCAAACAGAAAATTATTCAGTAACTCCAAAATATGATTATTCAAAATCTCCTTACAAAATTGTTGGCTATGCAATTAGTCAAAATTTAAAAGTTAAAGTTAAAGATTTAAGTAAGATTGGAGAAATTTTGTCGCAAGCAGTAAGTTATGGAGCTAACAATGTCTCTGGCCCAAATTTTACTGTTGATGATAAAGAAGTTTATGTAGAAAGAGCAAGAGAAAAAGCAATTAAAAATGCTAAAGAAAAAGCAGAGAAAATTGCTAAATCCGCTGGTTTTAAATTAGGAAAAATTGTAAGTATTACAGAATCAAGTCCTTTTGAACCTACCCCAGTTATGTTAAAAGAAATAGGAGATTCAGAAATTCCTCAAATCCAATCCGGCTCTCAAGAAATCAAAGTCCAAGTCAATATAATTTTTGAGATAAAATAATTTTTTGATCCTGCCTGCCGGCAGGTGGGACACGATGTATAAGGATAAAATTTGAAATAGGTCTAAAGGCAGAAGATATAGGATTTATATTAAAATTTGTATTATGAAAATCATTTTATTGGTTATTGCTCTTTTGATTGGCATTATTTTTGCTACAAATTTTTTAATTTTTCCTCAAAAACAAATCTCTGAGAAATCTTTAGAAGAAATTAATTCTGCTGAATTAAAAAATGTGGCAAAAGTTCATATCTATGAGATTTATGATGAATATGAGAAAAATTCTGAAGGTACGACAAAAAAGTGGACAGGACAAAAAGTTATAACTATAGGAATATTTTGGTAAACTCGCGGAGAAGATGAACTGCTTATTTATCCTTTTCCATATGTCATTAAACCAATTCAAGTTTTTGCCTCTTGCCCAGTTAAAGATAAAAAATTGATTAACAAAATAAGATACGGAGATAGATTTGTAGCTATTGCTGGAAAAGTTAATAAAATAGGAATATTTGAAGGTATGACTCGTTCTCCCGCGCCTACTGAATTCTATAAATTTTTCGAATTAGGACTTAAAGATTGTGAATTATTGAATAGAAAAGAAGTTCGTGAACTAAAAGCAAATTTTTCCAAAGAGAATTGGACGTTAGAAATAGAAAATTACGGTTATCTTTTAGAAGTTTGGATGAGAAAGGTTGAAGAAGTTCCAGGTGAATTAAATAGATGGAAAATTTTTAGTATGAATCCATTTGAAAGAAAAGTAAAATTAAATTTAAAAGAAAGTATTCTTGGAGGATTTAAGCGCCTTGGTGATTATGTTTTAGAAATTATTGATGGAGAAAGCACAATCGAAAACCCAAAGGTTCTGAAAAGTTGGGAGTTTAAAATTCCATAAAAATTTATTGTGTATAAAAATTTTTTAAAACAATATAAAAATATTCCAACATTCTGCACCTGCCTGCCGGCAGGCAGGGAATGTTAGAATATTGTTTGGTATTAAAAATTGGGTAAAATAAAATTTATGGAAGGGATTGCTAAGGGTTTTGCAAGTGGTTTGGGCAGAGGATTAGCGGAAATAGCTATTATTGCTTTTTTGTCGTTATTCAGTAAAATTAAATAAAATAATATCATGAATTTTCCAAAAGAAGTTGGTTTAATTTTATTTGGAGGAGGAGCACTCATTGCTTATTTAATAGCTTTTATTTTACTTTTATCAGTAATTAGGCGAAAAAAGAAAAGATCTTTAATAAAAATAATATTTATGATTGTTTTGATTATAGTTTTTGTTTTAATCGGCTTTATTTTTACATTTATTTTTCTTATGATAAAACAAGGAACTAATTTTGGTCCATTTTTACCAACAAATTTTTAAATTAAGCTTCAAAAACTCTTTTAAAAATTTCGTTTAATATTTTTTGATAGTCTTCTTTTCCATCAGAAACCAAATCCATTTTTTCTTCTAATTTTCTTGTAAAATCTTCAGATATAAGATCTTTATGTTTTTTTATTAAGTAACTATAAATTTTTTTGCCCCAAAAAGTTGGAATTAAATAATTTGATTTAATTGATACATATTTTCTTTCAATTAAAGTTTGAATAATATTTGAATAAGTTGAAGGTCTTCCTAATCCTCTTTGCTTCATTAACTCAATAACTTCTCCTTGAGAATAATAATATTCTTTTGGTACCATTTTAATTTTTAAATTTTCAATTAAAAATTTTCCAGGAACTAAATTTACAATTTTTATATTTTTGAAAAATTTCAAGTGATTTTCTTCAATAATTTTAATAAATTCATCGCTCTCTTTTTCAAAATTTCCTAATTTTATTTTAATTTTTGCTTTTATTGCTTTACTTGGCTTTGTTTGACTAGATAAAAAGCGATTAAAAATCAAACTATAAAGTTGTAAATGCTTTTTAGTTAAATTTTTTGGTTCAAAAATTAAAGATTCCATAAGATCTCTAACATCCAACGGCCTTGTTGGTCTAATTCCTTCGTGAGTTCCGGCTTCCCCCCACGATCTTTTATAAATTAATTCCTTT
>Ga0272449_1002100_pt1 | contig 19070 bp, 20 predicted proteins | sample YNPCB0241_FD_198679 | JGI IMG/M metagenome (GOLD analysis project Ga0272449, IMG submission 198679) | Hot spring sediment microbial communities from Yellowstone National Park, WY, United States - YNP-CB-024-1 | ecosystem: Environmental > Aquatic > Thermal springs > Hot (42-90C) > Sediment... | reverse complement strand
GGTATTTTAGTAAATTTTGGTGGTAAAGATTTAGAAATAAAAAGAGTAGTATGTTCCGCCAAGTCTGCGTCAAGTCCGCCAAGTCTGCGTAAGTTAATTGTTCATCGAAAAGGAGCAACAAGGGCTTTTTGGAAAGGACATCCAGAACTTGCACCAAAATATCAAGAAATTGGTCAGCCAACATTAATTCCAGGTTCAATGGGAACTTCAAGTTATATTTTAATTGGTCAAGAACTTGCTAAAGAAATTTCTTTTGGTTCAGCTCCTCATGGCGCAGGAAGATTAATGTCAAGAGCAGAAGCAAAAAGAAAAATTAAGGGAAGTGAATTAAAAAAAGAACTTGAAAAAAGAGGAATTGCTGTAGCTGCTGGAAGTATGTCAGGATTAGCTGAAGAAGCGCCAGTTGCTTATAAAGATGTTTCTGAAGTTGTTGAAGTTGTTCATAATATTGGCATTGCTAAAAAATTAGCAAAATTAGTACCTGTGGGAGTGATTAAAGGCTAAATGACGTCGGGAAATTTTTTATAGAAGAGTTTTTTGACAAGTTCAGTGCCTAAAATAAAAATTAACATTAAAAGAAAAGCATAAGTTAAAAGTTGGGGATTAAGAGAAGAAAACGAGAAAATATTTTTGAAAGGAGAAAAGAAAACAAAAGTTAAAGTTAGAGTGAGACCTAAAAGCGAAGCGATTACAAAAGATCTTGAAGGTCGAGAAAGAAAAAACCAATCTTTAGTTCTAATTAAAAAGGAAACTAAAAGTCCAGTCATTGTAGTGATAAAGAAAATATAAGTTCTAATAACTTCAACCGATTCTTTTCTAACAATCAAATAACCCAAAATATTAACTAAGCCAGCAACAATTCCTAAAGCTAAGAGAAGAAAAACCAAATGTTTTCCAGACATTTTTAATGGTCTTTTGACTTCTTTAATATTGACATTATCATTAGCAAAAGCAATTAAAGGAATATCAGTTAAAAAATTAGTTAGTAAAACCTGGAGTGGTGTCATAGGTACAAAAGGTAAAATTGAACTTAAAATTGCCACTGAAGTTAAATTGCCAAAATTGTCACTCATCGTATGTTTAATATATTTGCCAATATTTTCCAAAACTTTTCTGCCGCTATAAATTCCTTCGACAATTGTTTTTAAATCTTTTTCTTTCAAAATAATATCAGCTTCTTGTTTAACAACATCTGAAGCATTATCAACAGCCAAAGAAGCATTAGCAATCTTTAAAGCAGGAGCATCGTTAATTCCTTCACCCAAAAAACCAACAAATTTTTCTTTTTGCAAAATTTCAATTATTTTTAATTTATCTTCAGGTAAGACACGAGCAAAAACTTTTACTTCTTTAATAATTTTCTTAGCTTCATCTTCAGGTAAATTTCTTATTTCTTCTCCTAAAACAACTTTTTCGTCTTTTTCAATTAAACCAAGTTCTAAAGCAGTCTTTCTTGCTACTTCTAAAGAATCCCCAGTTAAAATTTTTATTTCTAAGTTTAAACTTTTAGCAAGTTGAATAGCTGAAAAAGCAGTTTCTTTTAAAGGATCAAAAAATGAAGCAATGCCTAAAAATTTTGATTCTTCATCAGTTTTTATTCCCAAAGCCAAAGTTCTAAAACCATTTTTATCTTCATTTTTAAAAATTTTTAACCAATAATCTTTATTTTCTAGGTGAAGATAATCCAACACATTTTCTGGTGCCCCCTTGATGATTTCAATTTCTTTTCCATTTTCTTTAACAATTATTTTTCTTATTCTTTTAATTGGATCAAAATCAATATCTTCAATAAGTTCAAAATTTTTAGACGCAGACTCACGCAGACTGGACGCAGACTTACGCAGACTTAAATTACTGTGTGCATTAGTTCTACTGTCCACGTTGGTCCGCGTGAAGTCCGCGTTAGTCAGCGTCTTTAAGATTGCTTTTTCATAAGGTGTCATCTCTTCTGTCAAATAATAATCAGCTAAAAAATATTTAATAAACTTATCTTCAGCTTGAAATTTGTCCGCGTTAGTCCGCGTATAGTCCGCGTCAGTCCGCGTAATAATTCTTTCTAATTTAAGTTCGTTAGTAGTAATTGTTCCTGTTTTATCTGTACATAAAATTTCAATGGCACCTAAATCTTCAATTGCTGAAAGTCTTTTAATAACCAAACCTCTTTTTGCCAATCTATTTCCAGCTAAACTTAAAACTAAAACAGTCATTGTTGGCAAAAATTCCGGAACAATAGCTACAGCTAAAACAATGGCAAAAATAATTAACTCTTGAATGTTTGGATAACCTGGTTTTAAAAGATTGATAAAAATTACAGTCAAAGCAATAAAAATGGAAACAAAAGCAATGTTTTTAGCAAAATCAGACATCATTTTTTGATAAACAGTTTCTTTTTCAATTTCTAAAGTTTTTTTAGCCACAGAACCAAAATAACTTTCCTTTCCAGTAGCAAAAACAATTCCTTCAATTTCTCCTTTTATCAAAGTTGTTCCCATCAAAGCGATATTTTCTGGTATCACGGATTTATGCGGATTTGAAACGGATTTATGTGGATCATCTTTGTCCGTATTAATCACTTTATAATCTTCATTTATCTGTGGGTAATCCGTATTAATCCGTTCTGTGTCCGTATTAATCCGTGAGTTTTTAAATACTGGTTCGCTTTCTCCAGTAATAATTGATTCATCAACTAAAGCACCTTCAGCCTTTAAAATTCTTAAATCAGCAGGAATTAAATAGCCAACAGAAACCCTGAGATAATCTCCAGGAACAATTTCTTTAGCATTAATTTTTTGCCACTTACTATTTCTTTTTACATAAGCATAATTTTCAAAATATGAAAGAAGCTTTTCGCTCAATTTGTTAATTCGATAATCTTGTAAAACCGCAATTAAAATTGAAAGAAAAAGAAAAAAGAAAATCAAAATAGTTTCAATTTCTGGTCCTTTAATTAAAAAGGAAAGAAATCCCGCAAAGAAAAGAAAAATATTGAAAAAATTCAAAGCATTTCTTTTAATAATTTCCAAAAGATCAATTTTAAAAGAAACAATATTATTTAAACCATAAATTTTCAATCTTTCTTTTGCTTCATTTTCATCCAAACCTTCTTTCGATGTTTTAAGTTCTTTTAAAACCTCCTCTTCACTTTTTCGAGAAATCTCAAAAAATCTTTCCATTAATTTAATTGTATAATAAAATTAATGATTATTGAAGGAAAAAAATTAGCGGAAGAAATATTAGAAAAGTTAAAAGAAAAAAGGAAAAATTATGATAAGTTAAAAATAGCTGCTTTTTTAATTGGCAAAGATGAAGAAAAATTAAGTTTTTTAAAAATTAAGCAAAAATTTGCACAGGAGTTAAATATTGAATTTAAAATTTATGAGATTGATGAAAATTTAAGTAAAAGAAAAATAAGAAAATATTTAAGCCAAATTTTAAAACATAAAACTATTCAAGGAGCCATTTTCCAACTGCCCATTCCGGAAAAATTTCCTATTCAATATCTTTTAAATTCAATTCCGATAAAAAAAGATATTGACTGTCTTTCCTCGAGACTTTTGGGGAAATTTTATACTAATATTCCAGTTATTCGTCCACCAGCAGTTGAGGTCGTTGATTTTATAAAAGAAAAGTATAATTTAGATTTTCAAGGAAAAAATGTCTTGATTGTTGGTTATGGAAGATTGGTTGGCAAACCTTTAGCTCATTATTTTGCTAATTTAAACTCAACAGTGATTATTGCCCAAAGCAAAACTGAGCTTAAAGAATATTTGAAAACTGCAGATGTAATTGTTACCGGAGTAGGTAAAGCGAATTTAATTGATGATTGTAAAAACGGAGCAGTTTTAATTGATTTTGGTTATAGTTTTGAGAATGGAAAAATTTATGGAGATATTAATTTTGAAAAATTAAAAAATAAAGCCAGTTTAATTACCCCAACTCCAGGCGGCACTGGACCTATTTTAGTTGCTAAACTTTTCGAAAACCTCTTTAAATTATTAGAGAAAAAAATTGTGATATAATAAAAATATCCCATCTCCCATTACTAACTTCCCACTTCCACTTTTTGGGCGGTTAGCTCAATGGCAGAGCGTCCGCTTGACGTGCGGAAGGTTGTAGGTTCGAATCCTACACCGCCCACAAAAATAGAAATGAGTGATGGGAAATAAGAAGTGAGAATGAAAAATTGTGTTTTCTGCAAAATAATAAAAGGAAAAGAAAAATTTTCAACTTCTTCAGAGCTTCATTAATCATGAAAAGATAAGGGGAACACTCCAATACCAAACCGCAGTCCATATGCCTTCAGGAAGGTAAAGAAAAATCTTCACAATTGTCCGGAAATCTCAAACACTTTATGATTTTTTAACTTATTTTTGGCGAGTCCACGCAGACGGAGAGAGCCTAATGAATTTCCTAATCCGAAAAATTACACTTCCTATTTTTGCGTGTTAGTGTTATAATATAGAATGATATAGCGAAGCCTATTTTGAAGAAATTTGCTAACTCTGTGGTTCGGTGAAAGGAAGTAGGTATGATGAGAATTTTCTATCATATCCGCCTATCAAAATTTCAAAATAAAAAATACAAAGGGTCGTAATTAAATTTTTTAAAGACATAAATGGCACAACAAGAAAATTATATCCCTACTGTTCCGCCAGAACCAACCCCCAAGTATCCGGGAAGAAGGGAAGGAATTATAGCGATTATTTGTGCAACTGTGTCTTTGTTATTTTTCCCTATAATTTTCGGTCCAGTAGGAATTATCTTGGGCGTAACCGCACATAAAAAAGGAGAGAAAACTCTTGGTCTTGTGGCGATAATTCTTTCGGCCATTTTTATGGTTATTGGTATGATTTTGGGTGTATATGTTAGACTCAAACAAGTTCAAATTCAGGGGGCTGCGGGACTTCTTTTTCCTATGTGGTAAATTAACTCGCGGATTGAATATATTTTTTTAACTATGTTGATAGGCATATTATTTTTGATTACAATAATTATGCCAGTAATTTTCTGGTTATGGTTTTTTCTTTCACAAGATAGAGCCGATCCTGAACCAAGAAAACTTCTGGTTAAAATTTTCCTTCTTGGCATTGGTGCATTTTTTCTCGCCATGGCTATTGAAGTAACACTTTTCTCGATAGTATTTCCGTCTCAATTTCAGGATATCTTACTTCAGAATATCTTACAAAGAGGATTGAAAAAATCCTTTTTTGTTACATTTACGCTCACAACCGCCGTAATGTTTTTTCTAGCGGGTCTTATTGAAGAGTTTTTGAAATATTTTGTATTGTGGGAATTCGCTTACTCTAAGAGAGAATTTAATCAAATTGCGGATGGTGTATTCTATGGAGTAACTCTTGCCCTAGGATTTTCACTTGTAGAAAATGTATTATATTTTTATAAATTATCCTCCGCTCCAATAATTATTTTTGCCTCTGTTTCGTTTATCCGAGGCATAGCAACAATGCTATTACATATAACTACCGCTGGGTACATCGGCTACGGATTAGGGAAGATGAAATTTACAGTGGGTCATAATAAATCGATTATTTTAAAATTTCTGTTTTTAGCTATATTACTCCATAGCTTGTTTAATGTTCTGGTATTGTTGCCGCATGGATTAATTTTTGCTTTCTCAATTTTGTTCTTAGCTTTCATTTATCTTCTATCAATTTTAGGAAGACCTGAGACGAATCTGGTTTGGAGATTGAAAGCTCCTCAAAATATTGTCAATAAAAGCGACTAATTTCTTTATCTCTTGTCTGACTATCAAGCTAACGAATCCTTTTAAAATGGGTTTGACTATTATTAGTTATACCACACAAAAATAGAGATGGGAGATTCGAGATGATAAATAAGAATGAAGAAATGTGTTTTTTGTAGTGTCGAACTTTGTTCTTAGCTTGGCCAAAATCGCCTAAAATAAAAGTTAACCCTGATGAGTTATTGAAAAATTAAAAATTTAACTTCTCCTTTAAATAATCTTTTATTTCTTCAATCTTGATTCTTTCTTGTTTGGTTGTGTCTCTATCTCTTATTGTTAAAGTGTTATCTTCCAAAGTTTGAAAATCTATTGTTAAACAAAAAGGGGTGCCGATTTCGTCTTGTCTTCGATATCTTCTTCCAATTGAGCCAGATTCATCATAAAAAGCAACAAAATTTTCTTTCACTAACTTATAAACTTCTTTTGCTTTTTCAACTAATTTTTTTCTATTTCCAAGTAAAGGAAAAACAGCAACTTCTATTGGTGCTAAAAATGGAGGAAATCTAAAAAGTCTTCTTTCTTCCTGATCAACAACATCTTCGTCATAAAATTCAAGCAAAATTGCTAAAAACAATCTATCAACTCCAACTGATGGTTCAATGACGTGGGGCAAAATTTTCTTTTTTTCTTTTTCATCAAAATAAATAAGTTCTTCTCCAGAAAAATGGCTATGTCTTGATAAATCATAATTGGTTCGATTAGCAATGCCTTCAAGCTCATCCCACCCCCAAGGAAATTTATACTCAATATCAGTTGTCGCCGAAGAATAATGAGCCAATTCTTCTTTTGAGTATTCTCTTTTTCTTATATTTTCTTTTTTAATACCAAGTTTTAAATAAAAGTTATATCTTTCTTCAACCCAAGAATCAAACCATTTATCAGCTTCCTTGGGATCAACAAAAAATTCAAGCTCCATTTGTTCAAATTCTCTAATTCTAAAAATAAAATTTCTTGGTGTGATTTCATTACGAAAAACTTTGCCAATTTGAGCAATACCAAAAGGGAGTTTTGCTCTCATAGAATTTAAAACATTTTTGAAGTTGTAAAACATTCCTTGAGCAGTTTCTGGCCTTAAATAAGCCTCGGAAGCTAATTCTTCAACAGGACCAATATAAGTTTTAAACATTAAATTGAAATTTCTTTCTTCAGTGAGTTCTCCGCCACAAAGAGGGCATAAAGGTTTATTATCTTTTAATTTTACTTCTCCATATTCTCCTTTTATCAAATGATCAGCACGAAAACGATTATGACAATTTTTACATTCAACTAAAGGATCCTGAAAACTTTCAATATGTCCAGAAGCTTCATAAACTTTTCTTGGTCCAATAATTGAACTTTCAATTAAAAAAACATCGTCTCTTTTAAAGACAATTTCTTTGAGCCATAAATTTTTGATTTTATTTTTTAATAAAACTCCTAAATGACCATAATCATAAAAACCTTTCAGCCCACCATAAATTTCTGCTGACTGAAAAATAAAACCTCTTTGCTTACAAATTTGAATAATTTTTTCTAAATTTTTCATTGATAAAGAACTTGACTAGCGGTAATTTCTCTTAGGGTTTTTCTTACCCCTGATTGAGTAAAAGAACCAAGAGCTGAAACTTCTGTTTGGGGAATAATTATAAAATTTTCTCTATCTACATTAGCCGGCATTTCTACAATTAATTGAAAAGCTAAATCCATTTCTTTTTGGGAATAACCCAAATTAGCTGGGAGCTTATTTAGATTATAAACAAAAGCTCCTGTTTTTGGATCATATTTTAAATTGTCTAAAATAGCATCGCCACCAACTTTGCCGGTAAAATTAACTCCAGCCGGAAATCTTGTGCTTAAGGTAAAATTATCAAAATCTTCGCCAATTGATCTAATTTTTAGATGCCAAACTAAAGTTGTTGGTTGATTGGGCTGGGGGGGAAAGGGACCACGGGGAATAAAATTTTGATCTTTATAAACCAATTGATTTTCAAGATCAAAATCACCAATAATTCTTTTTTCATCTTCTTGGAAAACAACATATTCTTTGCCGGTTTCTTCAACCTCTATGGGAATGCTTGGAGTTCTAAACTCAGCTCTAATTTTTGCTGTAAAATTTTTATTAGTTTCTCCCAAAATTGGATAACTTCTAAATAAAGAAATTGAAAAATTAAATTTCACTTTATCTCCGGGTTTTAAAGATAAAAGCTCCGGTTTGTTTCTTGTATTAAAATAAAGAGCTCTATCAAATTCATTAAAATAGCCATCAGAATTTAAAGATGAAAGATCAAAGGGACCATTAAAAATAATTTTAACCTCACCATTTTCTAAAGTTGATTGACTTTTATTTTCTAAACTAATTTCATAAAAAAGACTTGAACCAATGGGCAGACTTTTGCTTTCAGGAGTAGATTTAAGATAAAAAATAACAGGATTTTCTAAAATATTAACTTTAGCAATCTCTTTGGTTAAAGAAAAAGAAAAATCTTGGAAAGAAAAATCTGTTTTAATAGAGAAAATTCCTGAAGATTTTGGATCCTGGATTCGGCCAATTAAAGAAATATTTTTTGTTTCTCCAGGGTTTAAAAAATTAAATTCCCAATAAAAATTTTCTGAAGAAGGAAAAGATGAAGTTAAAAGATAGCCTGAAGGAACTTCAATGCTCACTTTAATATTATTTAATTTTTGTTTAGTTAAATTAATGATTCGAAAATTAGTTTGAAATTCTTGATTGATGTAAGCCTTGGTTGGCAAAAATATCTGGGTTTTAATGGGCGGGCTTTTGACTAAAATAGAAAAATTTTCCTCTTTAGCAAAAACATAATTTTTATTTTCAATCTTATAATTTAAAACAAATTTTAAAGTTTCTTTCAACTCCCCAGCGTTAATAAAAAAAAGATCCAAATTTTGTTTTAAAGATTGACCCTTTTCTAAATCTCCTAAAAATAAAGAAATATTTTTTTCTTGAGGATTTTTAACTGAAAAAGCTCCTTCAGGAAGAGAAATTTTTAAAGTCACACCATTTAATTTTTTATTTGAGCCATTAATAACTTCAATTTGATAACTATAATTTTCCAATGATAAAACCTCATTTGGTCCAAGAAAATTAATTCTTAATCCTACTGCCGGCGTGGGCCGAAAATAAACAAAATAAATAAAAAAACCAATAGCAAAAACAAAAATAAGAAAAGAAAAAATTAAAACCCTATTCAAAACCCTCTCTTTCATTAAATTTATTATAACACAATTTTTATTTGAATTTTAATTTATGCGACATCGTATGTCACACATATTCAATTTGCGGATGTCGTACCCTGCCCGCCGTCAAGCAGAGTCCGCGATTTCTGAAAAATAGCCTAAGAGCATTTTTTTGATAAAATTAGGAATTTTTTCCGGAATTTTAATTAAGTTTTTAATTTGTTTTGCCAAAGTCAATTCTTCTTTATTAATTTTTGAATAACCATCTTTTTTACAATAAAAACAAAAGAGAGATTTTTTTTGATCAAAGAAGGCAAAATTTTTTAATTTTCTTTGACAATGATAACAACTTTGTAAATCGATTTCATAACCGAGTTCTCTTAAAAGATGAAATAAGAACCAATAAGGAAAATTTTTTGGATTTTGCTGAAGATAATTTTCTAAATGATTTAAAACAAACCAAAGAAATTTCGGTGTTTCCATTAATTTTAAATTTTTTGTTAATTTTAATGTCCAAAGAAAAAGATAAGGATATTTTTTAAAAGTATGAGTTGTGATTTTTAAAGGCAGAGCAGAAATTATTTGATATTTATTAAAATTAGTTAAAATAAAAAGGCGATCAAAATTGCCGGGTTCAAAAAGGCTTAAATTCTTGCTTTGAGGTCGAAAAATGCCCTTAAGATAACATTTCAAAATTCCATCATTTTTTGTTAAAATATAAACTATGGCATCGTTTTCTTTTATTTTTTCTTTGTCCAAAATTAATCCCTGAATCTTAAGATAAATCATGAATAGAAGAATAAAAAAATTATCATTCCTTTTAATAATTTTAATCCTAATTTTGTTTGCTTACAAATTTGGTTATGAAAGAGCGTTAGCAGAAACTTCAGCGGGTAAATTTTTTAGTGTGCAAAATTTTTTGATGTTTCTTAAGGCTTGGGAATTGATTAATAAAAATTTTGTTGAGCCCCAAAAGATTGATACCGATAAGGCTATGTTCGAAGCTACACGAGGACTTTTAAAATCTTTGGATGACCCTTATTCAGATTTACTTTCAGAAAAACAGAAAAAACTTTTTGAAGAAGATCTTTCGGGTTCTTTTGGTGGTGTGGGTATGGAAATTGGTATAAGAAAAGGTGTTTTAACGGTTATTGCTCCCTTAGAAGAAACTCCAGCAGAAAGAGCTGGTCTTAAAGCAGGAGATAAAATTTTGAAAATCAATGGTGAAGAAACTGAAAATATGTCTTTAGAAGAAGCAGTTTCTAAAATCAGGGGCGAGCCAGGAACTAAAGTGACTTTAACAATTTTTCGTAATGAATGGTTAGAACCAAAAGATTTTGAAATTACCCGAGAAGTAATTAGTGTTCATGTTGTCAAAAGCAAATTTATTTCGCCGAACATTGGCTATATAAAAATTAATAGTTTTGGAACTAAAACTTATTCTGATTTTGTTAATGCTTATAGAGATCTTAAAACTCGTGGAGCCAATAAATTTATTATTGATTTAAGAAATAATCCCGGAGGTTATTTAGAGATGGCCATTAAAATGAGTGAGCTTTTTCTTGATCGTGGCAAAGTGATATTAAAAGAAGTAACAAGAAATGAAGGAACAAAAACGATTGTTTCTGAAGGACCAGGAATGATCAAAGAAAAAGTTGTTATTTTAATTAATCAAGGTTCTGCTTCAGCTTCAGAAATTTTTGCTGGTGCTTTAAGAGATAATTTGGGAGTAAAATTAATTGGTGAAAAAAGTTTTGGCAAAGGAAGTGTTCAGCAAACGTTTCCTTTAAATGGTAATTTGTTAAAATTAACTATTGCTTATTGGCTGACTCCACGGGGTACAAAAATTGAGGGCAATGGTTTAAAGCCTGATATTGAAGTAAAAGAACCCGGCGAAGCAGAAAAAGAGAAAAATCCTAATTATGATCCTGTTTTAGAAAAAGCTATTCAATTTGTCGGCCAATAATTAATCTCTAATACCCAATGTCAAGGAAGAAAAAAGAAAAAAAGATACCAGTTTTGCTTTTGGAGGATTTAGTAAATTTAGGACAAAGAGGAGAGGTTGTTTTAGTGAAACCTGGATATTTTCGTTATTTGATTTCTCAAAAAAAGGCTGTTTTGGCTACAAAAGAAAAATTAGAAAGAGAATTGAAACCATTAGTACTTGAGGAAAAAATTAAAAGTCGAGAAAAGGAAACTGAAAAATTGAAAGAAGAAATTGAAAATTTAATTTTGGAATTTAAAATTAATCAATATGTGCCAAAAATTACTAAAGAAAAAATTATAAAAGCTTTAAAAGAAAAAGGAATCAATGTTTCTAAAAATCAAATTGAGCTTGAGGGAAAAATTGAAAAAGAAGGAGAATATAGCTTAAAAATAAGACTAGGTTTTGGGATCACTGCTAATTTAAAAATCAAAGTTATAAAGGGCTAAAATATCTTCTAAAGAAAGTTGATGTGGTCGAAAATTAGCTAAATGATTAAATTCTTTAGGCAAATCTATATTATTTTTGATCATTTTTCGAGGCTGACAAAAGACTTGCTTTAAAAACTTTGCAAATTTTTCTGGATCATTAACTAAAGGCTTTTGATAAAAATTAATTTTTAAAATCATAGAATCAACTTTTGGTTGAGGAAAGAAATATTTATTTTTTACAAAATCAATTTTTTCTACTTCACCCCAGATTTTTAGCCAAAAACTCAAAAAACTATTTTGCTTTAAAATTTTTTCTCCGACTTCTTTTTGCAAAGTTAAAACAAAAACCCGAGGAAAATTTTCTAAAGTTAAAACTTTTCTAAAAATAAGACCAGTGATTCGATAAGGAAGATTACCAACCAGTTTATATTGATGATTAAATTTTTTTAGATCAGCCTTAAGAAAATCCCCATTAATTATTTCTATGTTATGAAAATTTGAAAATTTTTCTCTTAAAAAATTAGCTAAATTTTTATCAATCTCATAAACAATTAATTTTTTAGCTTTTAAAAGAAATTTTGTTAACTCACCATGCCCACCACCAATTTCGACAAGAGTATCATCCCCTTTGATGTCTAAATTATTTGCTATTTCCTTTAAAAAAAGCCTATTTTTCAAAAAATTTTGCCCCAAATTTACTTTTGCCTTTTGATTTTTGATTTTTAACATTTTATGATATAATTATATTATCCTCTTAGTCGATTTTAAATCAAAGATTATAAAAATTGGTAAGTTAATTTCTAAAGTTCTTTTAATATTATCTTTTTTATTTTTAGGGAGTTTTATTTGGGCACAACCTAAAGATTTTAGTCTTAATGAAAATCAAGAAAATTTTTTAGTGATTAAAAGTCAAGAAGAGTTTTATCAAAAAATGACAAGTGATTTTCTTTTTCCATTGAAATTGGACGATGAATCTTTAAAAAAGATAGTTGAAGAAAAAGAAAAAAGTAAAGGCTCTGGTTGGCAATATATAGTTAAAAAAGGAGAAACCTTGTGGCAAATAAGTAAAAAATTTAACGTGCCTCTTTCTGATTTACTTTATTACAATGGCTTAAGTGAAAATTCAACCATTAAAACTGGTGATAAAATTGTTATTCCTGGAGTTAAGCCTCAAGCAATTATTGTTGGTCCAGTCCAAAAATTCGCCGGCAAATTTGTTTCTGCTTTAAAAGAAGTCAGTGGTTTTATTATTCCTACTTCTGGATTTAATTGGGGTAAGAAACATGGCTTAAACGGAACAGATATTGCTGCTCCTTGTGGTTCTGAAGTTTATGCTTCACAATCGGGCGTTGTTGTAGAATCAAGCGATGGTTGGAATGGTGGTTATGGAAATTATATTATTATTAGACATCAAAACGGAAGTTATAGTCTTTATGGTCATTTAAGTTTAAGAATAGTAGAAATTGGAGATGAGGTAGAAAAAGGAGAATTAATTGGTTATGTCGGTAATACTGGTTATACTTTAGGAGCGACTGGTTGTCATTTACATTTTGAAGTCAGGGGAGGCCAAAATCCATTGCTTAAATGAACCTTGACCAGTTAATTAAAAAATTTTTGAAATTTTTAAATATAGCTTTATTGATTTTCTTTGTTTTAATTTTAATCTTGTGGTATAGTAATAATAAAGAAAAATTTTTCCCTCAACGTGAGGTTCCTTATGTGCCTAATCCAGTTAATCCACTCCGCTAATGCTTTCCTTAAAACAAATCCAAAGTTTTATCAGCCAGATCTCTGATGTTCGTGGTCTTTCTGAAGAAGACGTAGAAAATGCTATTTTAGAAGCTTTAGGCATTGCTTATAAAAAAGATCAAGATCTTAAAGATGCTTTGGTTGAGGCCAAAAAAGAAAAAAATGGTGAAATTAATTTTTATTTGGTCAAAGCTGTTGTTGATGATGAAGGAGTCGAAAAAGGAGAAATTAAATTTAATCCCCAAAGACAAATTTTACTTTCTGAAGCAAAAAAAATTAGATCTGACATTGAAGCAGGAGAAAAATTATATTTCCCCTTACCAAAAATTGATAATTTTAGTCGTATTGCTGCCCAAACAGCCAAACAATTAATTTTACAAAAATTGAGAGAAGCAGAAAAAAAATCTCTTTACTCTGAATTTAAAGAAAAAGAAGGCAAGGCTATTAGTGGTGTTATTGAAAAGAAAGATACCCATGGCAATATTTATGTAAATTTAGGAAAAATTTTAGGAGTGATGTTTAAAAACGAAACTATTCCTGGAGAAGTTTATCGTCCTGGTCAAAGAATGAGATTTTATGTTTATGCTGTTGAAAATACTCCACAAGGAGTTCAGGTCTTTTTATCAAGAGCCCACCCCCATTTAGTTCCAGCTATTTTTACCATTGAAGTTCCAGAAATTAGCGAAGGAGTAGTAGAAATTAAAGGAGTAGCCCGAGAACCAGGAGTAAGAACAAAAATGGCTGTAAGTTCCAATCTTCCTGGCTATGATCCTGTTGGTGCTTGTATTGGAGTCAAAGGAGCTAGGGTTATCTCGATAATGAACGAATTAAATAATGAAAAAATTGATATTATTCCCTGGGACGAGGATCCATTAAAATTTGTAGCTAATTCACTTTTACCCGCTAAAGTTTTAGAAGTTAAAGCTTTACCAAGAAGAACAATGTTGGTTTTAGTTCCAGAAGAAGAAATACCTTTAGCCATTGGTAAAAATGGTCAAAATATTAAATTAGCAGCCAAACTCACAGGTTGGCAAATTGACGTCCGTTCAGCAGCTGAACCAGAAAAAGCTGTTGAAGGAGGTTTAGCCAAGCCCGAAGAAGAAAATGAATTACCAGAATCTTAATCCAGGCCCAAAACCACCAAAAGAAATCTATGTAGTTATCGAAATTCCCCAAGGTTCAAATGTTAAATATGAACTTGATAAAGAAAATAATGTTTTATTTGTCGATAGATTTTTGCATACCTCGATGGTTTATCCTTTTAATTATGGTTTTATTCCTCAAACTTTAGCCGATGATGGTGATCCCATCGATGTTTTAATTATTTGTGAAAGTCAAGTTTTGCCAGGATCAGTTATTAAAGCAAAACCAATAGGAGTTTTATTAATGGAGGATGAGGCGGGTAAAGATGAAAAAATTATTGCTGTTCCTTTACCAAAAATTGATCCTATTGAAGGAAATTATAATGATGTTAAAGATATTCCTTTAGCCTTAAAAAATAAAATTAAACATTTTTTTGAATATTATAAAAGTTTAGAGCCTGGGAAATGGGTAAAAGTTAAAAATTGGTTAGGAAGAAAAGAAGCAGAGAAAATGATTGAGAAAGGAATAAAAAACTACCAATCTAAAAAATAAATGGTTGAGTTTGTTATTAAAAGTAACGGACAAAAAGAAGCTTATCAAAAAGAAAAAATAATTAGATCATTAAAAAAGCTAAATCTTAGCCAAGAAAAAATAGAAGAAATTCTTTTAGAAATTGATCAAAAACTTCCTTCAGTTATTTCTACAAAAAAACTTTTTGATTTTATTTTTTCTTCTTTAAAAGAAAAAGAACCAACTTTTTCTTATAAATATAATTTAAAACAAGCCATTTTTAAACTGGGTCCAGCTGGTTATCCTTTTGAGAAATTTATTGCTCATCTTTTAAAGCTTTATGGTTATCAAACTAAACATAATTTATTTTTAAAGGGAAAATGTTTAACTTATGAAATTGATATCTTAGCAGAAAAAGATAATATAACTTATATTGGTGAATGTAAATTTCATCAACAGGCCTGGAAGGTAAATGATGTCAAAGTTGTTCAATATTCTTATGCTCGTTTTCTTGATCTTAAAAAAGAAAATGAAAATCCTTGGATTATTACTAATACTCGTTTTACAAGTGAAGCTCATAAATTTGCTGAATGTTATAATATCAAACTTTTATCCTGGGATTTTCCCAAAGAAAACCTCCCTTATTTAATTGATAATAAAAAAGCTTATCCTTTAACAATTTTTGATTTTTTACCTTTAAAAGCCATCCAAAAACTTTTTAGTTATGACATTATTTTGATTCAAGATATAATTAAAAAAGATAAGAGTTATTTAAAGAAAATTTCTAGCTTAGACGAGATGACAATTCAAAAAATCTTTGATATAATTAATAAGATTTTAGAATTTAGAATTTAAATTTTAGATTTTTATTATGGTGGGCGTAGCTCAAGGGTTAGAGCGGAGGCCTGTGGAGCCTCAGGTTGCCGGTTCGAATCCGGTCGCCCACCCCGCACCAGAACAAAGAATCAAAAGTCATTGGCAAGCCCCTTAAATGAGGTTTTTCAATTCATTTATCTCTATCGAAGCTCTTCCTAAAACGTAGCCATTAAATTTAAGTCCTTGATAAATTTTTGCCAGTTTTGAGTTGTAAGAGCCTCCATAAAAAATTGGGAATTGAAAATTTTTTTTATACCAACTTAGAAAATCTTCTAAAAATTCTCTTGAAGGAAATTTACCTCCCTCGGTGCTTATAGCCCACCAAGGCTCATAAACAAAAATTATTTTTTTATAATTTTCTTTTTTAATGACACTCAAAAAATTTTTCAAATTTCTTTTTGTTTCTTTTTTTACCTGAGAAAATTTATTTTTCGGCTCATAAGAATTTTCACTAAAGAAAATTAAAAGTTTTAAATTTTTATCTTGTAATGTTTTTATTTTTTCTTTAATAATTTCTTTATTTTCTCCTAATTTATATCTTTCTGAATGCCCAAGTAAAACAAAGTCAGCTAAATTAATAAGTTCAAAATCATAAATAGTTTCTCCTGTTTGCGGTTTCTCTGAAATTGGTCCAATATTTTGAAGCCCAATTTTAAATTTTTTTCTTTTAATTTTTTTAATTAAAGAAGGATAGAAATAAGGATTTAAAGCTAACCAAAATTCTCCTTTCAGCTTTTCAATTTTCTTAATTAAATTTAAATAATCTTTTTCTTTTTTCAAATAAGTCTTAAAATTTAAAACAAAAATCATATTTTTATTTTAGCATAAATATGTTATAATTATTAATTATGAAAGAAGAAATAATTATTGACGCTAAAAATAAGGCTTTGGGAAGATTAGGAACCGAGATTGCTTATTATTTGCAAGGAAAGCATCGACCTGATTATGATCCTTCGAAAGATAAAAAAGTTTTTGTTTTGGTGAAAAATTTGGATCAGGCAAAATTTACAGGAAAAAAATTTGATCAAAAAGTTTTTATTAAACATACTGGTTATATTGGTCATTTAAAAGAAATTCCTTTAAAACTTTTATGGTCAAAAAATAAATTAGAAGTTTTAAGAAAGGTCGTCAGTAGAATGCTACCAAAAAATAAATTAAGAAAAAAAAGGCTTTTAAGGATAAAATTAATTAATGGAGACAATAACTGAAGAAATAAAATTAGAAGAAGAAAAGACTCCTCAGCCAGTTCTTTTGCCGGTAATTGAAAAAGAAAAATATCTTGAAGCTATAGGAAGAAGAAAAAGAGCCACTGCAAGGGTTAGAATTTGGCAAAATGATTCTCAAAAAGATGTTAATATTTTAATTAATAACATTAGTTACAAAGAATATTTTAAAGATATCGAATTTCAAAAAATAGTTGAAGCACCACTTAAAAAAATTAAAGGACAAAAATTTTATAAAGTAACCGTGCAAGTTAAAGGAGGAGGGAAAAGGGGACAAGCAGAAGCGATAAGGCTGGGACTTTCCCGAGCTTTAGTATTACTTAATCCCGAGTGGAAACCTAAATTTAAAAAAGCGGGTTTTCTAACCCGTGATCCCCGAGAAGTAGAAAGAAAGAAATATGGCAAAAGAAAAGCAAGAAAAGAAGAGCAGTGGCAAAAACGATGATCAAAATAGATAAATTTCTTCTTATTATGGTTATCATTCTTTCTTTTTTGGGATTGGTTAATTTTTTTAGTGCCTCTTCCTATTTTTCTTTAAAAAATTTTAATGATTCCTATTTTTATTTTCAAAGATTTTTTCTAAGAATAACTCTTTTAGGTACAATTTTATTTTTGCTTGGCAATCTTTTAGCTAAAAATCTTTTTCGTTATAAAAAACTTTTAATTTTTTTCTTTTTTCTTTTTTATTTTTCAATTTTTTTAGGATTTTTACATCCGTTTCGTCTTTCTGAAGCCAGTGCTTTTCGCTGGGTCAATTTAGGTTTTATTTCTTTTCAACCTTCAGAAATCATTAAACCATTAGCTATTTTATTTTTTATTTTTTTATTTTCCGGGCTAAAAAAATTTTCTTTAATTCAAAAAATTTTGATCTTTGTTTTATTTTCTTTAATTTTACTTTTACCAATCTATTTTCAACCATCATTAAGTAATGTTTTAATTATTTTTACAAGCACTCTTATTGTTTTTGTCAATTATTTAAAATCAACTAAAGAAATAATTTTTAGCGGTTTAGTTTTTTTGATTCTGGCTTTAATTTTAGTTTTAATTGGTAATTTTTGGAGCTATCGTAAAGAAAGATTTCTTTCTTTTTTAACCAAAGGAAAAGTTTATGAAGAAAAATATTTTCAAGTTGAACAATCAATTTCAGCAGTAAGTTCTGGAGGTTTATTTGGTAAAGGTTTAGGAAAATCAGAAATAAAAATTATTGGTCTTCCTCAAATGCTTACTGATTCAATTTTTGCTATTTATGCCGAAGAAACCGGTTTTTTGGGATCTTTAATTTTAATTCTTTTGTTTTTTCTTTTAATTTCAAGGATAATTTTCATAGGAGCCAAAAATGAAGATTGGCAAAGACCATTTTCTCTTGCTTTATCTTTTTGGTTATTTTTACAAACATTTCTTCATCTTTCTTCTAATATAGGACTGTTTGTTCCTACGGGAGTCGTTTTGCCATTTTTCAGCTATGGTCCATCAGGTCAATTAGCCATTTATTTTAGTTTAGGTCTTATAAGTAGAAATGAATAAAGAAGAAATAAGAATTTGTTTAACTGGTGGAGCCACAGGAGGTCATTTTTTCCCTCTTGTTTTTGTGAGCCAAGAAATAAAAAAAATTGCTGAGAAAGAAAATTTAAATCTTAAAATTTTTTATTTGGGTATAAAACCATTCAAAGAAGAAATTTTAAAAAATGAAGGCATTGATATTTATCTTTTACCAGAAATTAAATTAAGAAGATATTTAAGTTTCAAAAATCTAATTGATCTTTTAAAAATTCCTTATGCTTTTATTTTGGCTTTTTACTACCTTTTCAAATTTATGCCCAATTTTATTTTTTCTAAAGGTGGCCCAAGTAGTTTAATTGTTGTTTTCGCTGGTTGGCTTTTAAGAATTCCAATTTTTATTCATGATTCAGATTCAATACCAGGATTAACTAATAAAATCTCCTCTTTTTTTTCTAAAAGAATCTTTTTAGCTTTTGATTCAGCAAAAAAATATTTTAAAGAGAAAAAAACAATTGTTGCTGGTCAGCCTATTGATATAAATTTAATTCAAGAAAAAATAATTTTTGAAGACTATCAAAGATTTAATTTAGATCCTCATCAAAAAATAATTTTAGTTTTAGGAGGCTCACAAGGATCTAAATTTTTAAATGAATTAATAGTTGAAGCTTTGCCACAACTTTTGAATTTAGGTCAGGTTGTTCATCAGACAGGAGAAAAGCATTATCAAGATGTTTATTTTTATGCCAAGGGAATTTTGTTAGAAAAAAATCCACAAAAAT
>Ga0272449_1002099_pt1 | contig 19072 bp, 18 predicted proteins | sample YNPCB0241_FD_198679 | JGI IMG/M metagenome (GOLD analysis project Ga0272449, IMG submission 198679) | Hot spring sediment microbial communities from Yellowstone National Park, WY, United States - YNP-CB-024-1 | ecosystem: Environmental > Aquatic > Thermal springs > Hot (42-90C) > Sediment... | reverse complement strand
CCTCGCTTTTCCATAAAGCAAACCCTTATAACCATCCTCCACTCCATAAACTTCATAACCATATTGAGCAGCTCTAACAACTATACCTTGAATCACAGCATTAAGCCCAGGGCAGTCTCCCCCACCGGTCAAAACACCTACTCTAATCATCTGAATAAAGTCGGTACCTCTAGTATATATACGTTAACTTTTTATATCATTATTGAGACGAAGACCTAAGGTGCCGTTTACGTTGAAAGAAATTTTTATATACTGCTGAATGGATAGCGTAACATATATTTATAGTAGTCTCCTAACTTGTATGAATGAGAAATTAATGAGTCGTGTCAGGGTTGTTAATCTCCGTAAAGTTTTTGATAAGACAATAGCTGTTAATCGTGTTTCATTTGAGGTTTTAGATGGAGAGTTTGTAGTACTGTTAGGTCCTTCAGGATGTGGTAAGACTACTACTCTCAGATGTATTGCGGGATTAGAGGCACCTGATGAAGGAGAGATCTACATTGATGACAGACTTGTAAATGACTTACCACCTAAAGATAGAGATGTTGCAATGGTTTTCCAAAGCTATGCATTGTATCCGCATATGTCGGTTTTTGATAATCTTGCTTTTCCATTAAAGATGAGAAAACTCCATAAAGAAGAAATAGATAGGAGGGTGAAGGAAGTTGCAAAACTACTACAGATAGACCACCTTTTATCTAGAAAGCCTAGACAGCTTAGCGGTGGAGAACAGCAGAGAGTAGCCTTGGGGAGAGCATTGGTCAGGAATCCACAGGTATGGCTTATGGATGAGCCTTTGAGTAATCTAGACGCTAAGCTTAGAGTTTACATGAGAGCTGAGCTGAAAAAACTCCAAAAAGACTTAAAGATTACAACAATCTACGTCACACATGATCAAGCAGAAGCAATGGCGATGGCAGACAGAATCGCAGTAATGAATAAAGGTCTGATATTACAATATGACTCACCCCATGTAATCTATGAAAAACCTGCGAATATGTTTGTTGGAGGGTTCATAGGGACTCCACCGATGAATTTTATTGAAGCAAATATAGTAGAAGAAAACAACCTGGTATTTCTTGACGCAGGGTTCTTTAAATATCCATTAGAACAGGAACTAGCCAATATTGTAAAGAGCAAAGCTTCTACTGAGAAAGTAGTCCTCGGTTTTAGACCTGAAGATACTTCTATATCAACTGAGAGGAAACCTGACTCAGTCTTCCAAGCAGAACTCTATGTTGTTGAACCCATGGGCTCGAATGTCATCGTAGACTTAAAGGTTGGAGAATATCTTATAAAAGTAGTTACATCACCTACTACAAGGCTACCACCGGTCGGAGAAAAAGTATGGGTCTACTTCCCATTAGAAAGACTCCACATATTCGATTCAAAGACAGAACAAGTAATAATATAAAAGGGGTAAGTGCGAGTCACTAGAGCTTATGATGGTGATCAATCCATTACTAACATTGATTTCTCAATGCTATCTCTCTACAAAAAGCGTTTCTTTAAATGTTTTGAGAACATAGTTAGGTATCATGACCTTAAGGCTGGATGGATTTTTATCGCTATAGTGTTAAAAATGTCTATGAGGAATAAAATCCCCATATGGGATGTGGCTTATGCTCTCTATTTCCATCTTTCTTTTCTTTAGCTTTGAGCTTCTTCATAATGTGGACAACTAATCTGTATGGAGGTGTACTCACGTGTTTGGATATTCATCAGAAGAGTCGATGAGAAACCCATTAGTGTAGAGTGTTTAGAAGAGCAGAAGAACGTACTAGAACCTTGTAGGTTACTACATGAGTTTTAGAGAGTCCTTGCAAGAGAGGCTACAACCTTAAACCTTGTTATTTACGTTCAAAGATATGATCAAGAAAACTCAATGTTGTAGCATTCATGTTTAAAAAGCAAATTCTTATATACTTAATCGTGGAAACCTTTTTTAGAGAGCTGTAAAATGACGGAAGAGTATGTAGTCGCAATAGACGTGGGTGCGACAAACATTAGAACTGCGATCATAGGAACAAAAAGCCATAGACTCATTAATAAAATTAAAGAGAAAACGAGAGTTTCTGATGGGGTAGAGGCTATTACCTCTCAAATCGTCAATAGTGTTAGAAAAGTCCTAGAAAAGTCTGAGCTCTCGATTAAGAAAATAAAAGGTATCGGAGTTGGAGCTCCAGGTCCTTTAGATATAATAAGAGGTGGTATCAGTAAGGCTGTTAACATCCCTTATGAATTCATTCCAATCAAAGAACCTCTTGAAAAGGAATATAGTTTACCTGTAGTACTCAAAAATGATGCGAATGCTTCTGCTCTCGGTGAACTGATGTTCGGCGCTGGGAAGGATATGAATGTTAAGTACCTGGTCTTCATAACGATCAGCACAGGAATTGGAGCTGGAATAATTAATAACGGAGTTCTTGTTGAGGGTGTCGACGGAAATGCAGGAGAAGTCGGATGCATATCAGTAGATTACAAAGGCCGATTACGATGTGGATGTGGAAGATATGGACACTGGCAAGCGTATAGTTCTGGAAGCTCAATACCTAATTTCGTTAAATATCTAATAGAGGAGGGCATAATTAAGATTGATAAGCGGTCGTTGTTCTATAAAAAGACAAATAGGCTGCTTAATATATCAGCACAGATAGTGTATGAATTAGCGAATATAGGTGACCAGATAGCAATGAAAATTGTAGATGAGTTGTCGACGATAAATGCTGTAGGAATTGCTAATGTAATAAACGCATACAACCCTGAAGTTATAACATTGGGTGGCTCTATTATTCTTAACAATATAGAACTAACGATAAATAAAATCGTACCGAAGATTAAAGAATACGCTGTTAATAGAATTCCAAAAATTATGCCAACTCCTCTTGGGGAAGATGTAGGTTTGTATGGAGCTGCGGCTGCCATTATCCGGGAGGTCGTATCGAACTGATCGATGAATCCGCTCTTCTACAGGAAATAGAAGAAAGAATACAGTACGTGAATGGTTTCATAGCTGCTTTCAACGTCAACATTGATGCCATTATTCCTATAAAAACTGTAGAAATTTCTAGGCTAATAGATACGTTATCTCCAGATGAAAGATCGAAAATTCTTTCCTATTTAGATAATCCCCCACTTGAGGTATATTCACCTCTAGAGTTATTGGGAGGCATATTATATAGCTTATGTAACGGAAAAACGATCGAGTTGACAATTAGTAATATTGAGACTCACAACTGGATTAAAAACAAATTTCAGCCTTCACTCATGCGTATTGGCGGTCAAGCTGGCAATATGGCTTATCAACTCTCAAGACTTGGGGTTAAAAAGATTTATGTTTCGATACCGCGTCTCACATTACTTCAAGCTAAGACTTTTCTTAACATTCCAAATATCCTTACGCCTATACGATACAATGATGGTAAGATAGAGTTTAGACATCCATTAGATATAGCCCATTACGATCAGGAAGATTTGATACACTGGGTGTTCGAGATAAGGCCTCAGAAGAATCTAATCTTAAATACTAAGAGATGCGAGTCTACGTCAGAGGTCAGATTTATCGGTACTTACGATGAATGTAATTCAAAGTTAGAGTTTAAGGAAGAGTTTAGGATAGGATCCTTGAAAATTGCTGGACAAGTTGATTATGCTATAGCAAGTGGCTATCACTTATTAAAGAGAAATTATTCAGACGGATCGTGCCCCGAGGATCATATACGGAATACTATCTATTTGATTAAATCGTGGAAGAACGTCAATCCTGATTTGAAGATTCACTATGAACATGGATTTAATAGGGATCTAGATATTCTTAGATTAATCTTTGATAATGTTCGAAAAGTAATAGATAGTGTTGGACTGAATGAAGTGGAATTACCCTTTATCTTGCAAGCCTATGGTTTTGAAAAACAATCTAGAGATATTTGGAATAAAGCCGATGTTATAAATTTATTTGAAGGAATACGTAAGTTGCATGAATTATTAGATATTAGTCACCTAGTACTCCATACAAGAGAGTTCTCTATGAGCTTGATGTCAAGTAGGTTTGGTCTCGATCCTAAATACGAAGTCGAAAGCCTTCTTTTCGGAAACTTATTAGCAGCAACAGCGGCGGTAAAAGGAGATTTCCCGACATTAGATGAAGTAAAATCAGTAACACAGGATCTCGATATCAATATGAAAGGTGTTGAATATATGCGTAAATTAATCGGGTATCTTAAAATGAATTACCCTGGCCGCACAACTATTTTTGAGAATTCGATGATGCTCGACTCATATGATTTTATGTTATCTTTTGCAGTTGCTAAGAACGTTGTATCTCCCAAGATAACCGTAGGACTCGGGGATTCATTTACCGCAGGAATGCTTGCAGCTCAATCTTCTTCTAAAAGAGACAATCATTAGAATAGATGCCTCGTTTCATCTAATGAACGTGAAGAAATCTCAACTAGATAGGAGCTAATGCTTTGTCCTGCTTGGCCAACCAAAGAATAACATTCCTCCAGAACATTTTATAATACTGCCAATTTAAGAATTCCGGAGAGGCCCAATGTGGTGCACAATCCGATGTAAATGAAGCAGCTCTTCCATTCCCCACATTCCAAACTGCCAATATTGGGCCTCCATTGTATTCAATTAGGAGTTCCGCCTTCTTCTTAAGCTTAGTTTTATTGTACCCAAAAAGTATTGGCCAGTCTATCGGCAAATCTTTTAATATTGCATGTTCCGATTCTACGATTCTAGGTTTAAATCCCTCAGGTATCTCAATTCTATCATCAAACTCCATCAACTCAACAGGAAGTATCTCTTCCACTGGCGTATTTTTATAATGAGCGAAACCATTTAATCCTTGGTAAGAAAAGTACCCCCCAATCATCAGGAATCCACCGCCCATTCCCTCAACATACTCTTTGATTAGTTTTAATCTATTAGGTCTTGGTTTTCCTTTAAAAACAACGTCTGGATGAAGAATAAGAGTGTTACTACCAACATCACTTAAAATTATGACATTATATTTGCTCATCTCTTCTAGATTTTCTGGGAATTCAATACCTGCAGTATAGGTCGGTATATGTGTAACCTTAAAACCAGAAGACAGCAAAGCCTCCTTAAAATATGCAGACTCATCTTTAATTTGAGATCCATACATAAAATCTAGCCATCCTTTGTTAAAAAGTATATGCGTCGTTAGGTACTCTCCAACAAAAAGGACGTCTACCATATTCTAGTCTCCTGCAGTGGCTTTCTATGTAACAATTTTATTTAAGTTTTTCGCTCTTTGCCAACAATGTTATGGCTGGCTTGATTCTGTCAGCTTGTAGTACTTTGCATGCGCTGTATTGGGAGAATAACTTCTCCAGCACATTATCTAAAATTTATAAATAAGAAAACTTAAATAAAAAGTTGAGAGAACGAATAAGTCGTTTTCTAAAATTTGAAGAGATTGGAAACAGAATTAATTTTTAAGAAAATTGTGCATATAACAGTAATTGAGTTCTTCACTAGAAACAATAGGAAGTGCCCATCAAGCTACAGCATCGTTGACCGTTTAACTTATATGTTTAACTTATTTGAAAATGGCTTCATAAATTAAATCTATTAAATCTATTACTTTAACTCTATTCTTAGATTCGAGTAATTTGATACCTAACTTTATCATCGTTATACATGCGGGACAAGCAGTTACTATTTTATCTGGATTTGTTTCCAAAAGCATACGCACTCTAGTCAATGCCATTTTAGATGCAGATGTGGGATGCGTTATTTCTATGCCCCCATCACCGGTGCAATAAGTATCTTTTCCGGCAAATCTCGGTTCTATCAATTTTATATTCCTAATACTAGTCATCACCGTCCTAGGAGGTTGAGTTAAATCCATATACCTTGACATATAGCAAGGGTCATGATATGTAACTCGAGTTAGAGTGTTAAAAAAGGCTTTGTCTGCCCACTTATCAAGATTTTCTGCAATAATTTCAGAAATATGTTTAACATCAATATTATTGAAGTCTTCAACAAATTGGGGGTAAAGAACTTTAAATGTATACAAGCATACTGGATTTAGCACTACTATACGCTTGATATTTTTTTCTTTGAATAATGCTGCAACTTTTCTAGCATGCTGTTCAAATTCGTTCATAAATCCATAAGTATGGAATGGCTTACCACAGCATGGTTCATCTTCATAAAGGTATGCAGGTTCGATTCCTAACATTCTTAATATCTTAACGCCTCTCCTAAGTGTCTCTCCGTACTTTTTATTTGGGTTAAGAACAATGTTAACAACACTTCTTATAAGTGTATCAATCCTTAACTTTTCCATCGTTTCGAAGATATTCACTATTTTATAGAGCGGTATCCCCGTATTGTGAATTAACTCCTGATGACCCATAAGCGTATTCATGCATGATGCAAACAGTAGAGTATCGCCGCTTTTTCTTAGATCCAGACCTTTAGCCCAAGATATTTTAGAAGATAAGGGTTCACCAAATGGATTCCCCCTCCTAATAATGTACTGGATCACTTTTTGAGAAATTTTAGGAGCTAGTCCTCTCTTTACAACTTTGTTTCTTGCAGCCAAAAACAAGTCAGTAGTTTTAATTCCTATCGGACACTTGTAGGTACACCATGCACATAATGCACAATTAAAGAATATGTCCGCAAACTCCTTGTTAAGTTCGATTTTCCCTTCTAGTGCTGCTTTAAGAATTTGTATTCTTCCACGTGATCCGTAAGCATCAAAATAATCGGCATCACGTGAGGGGCACATATCAAGACAATAGCCACAATGAACACATAAGTAAACCTGTTTAGAAAACGTTTGTAAATCTATGAAGGAGTTAGTCATGACCTGTTGTAACGTTACGCCTGTCATTATTTAACTTTGCTTTAATTACCCATTTCGGGAATGTCTTAGCCTTTGACAGCCCCGGCCATTAAACCTCTTATTACAAGTTTTGTCGCAAATAGGTAAAATAATAGTACTGGTATGGCTCCTATTAAAGCGCCCGCCATTTGTACGTTCCATGCTGCAAGCGTTGTTCCTTTTAAATTAGCGATAGCTACAGTAACAGGTTGTGACGATGGTCCTCGACTTAAAACAAGTCCGAATAAAAAGTCATTCCAGATGTTAGTAAACTGGAATATAGATACAACGGCAAACCCAGGTAGCGAAAGTGGGAGTATAACATGCCTGTATATTGATAGTATACTTCCACTATCTATCTCCGCTGCTTCCAGTACCTCTTTCGGTATACTCTCATAGTAGTTCTTGAATAGCAGAGTTGTAATTGGCATACCATACGATACGTGTGTAAGTATGAGACCTCCAATTGTACCATATAATCCTATTGCTGATATGAACCTTACTAAAGGTATGAGGATTGCTTGAGGAGGAATGTAAAATCCTAAGATAAGCAAAAAGAACAATAAGTTACTTCCCTTAAATTTGAGCCTGTAAAAGGTTAACCCTGAAAGTGATCCTAAAAACGTAGATATTACTGTCGCGGGTAGAGTCATAAAAACGCTATTATAGAAAGGCTGAGAGATTTGACGCCACGCTTCTAAGTATGCTCCAAGAAAGATGGACCTTGCTGGAATAACTGGACCGTAAACTAAATCTTCCGCGTCTTTTATAGACACATTAATGATAGTGTACATTGGTAAAAGATAAAATATGGTTGCTAACAGAGTTGCAACATAGTAGAATAGTCTTCCTAAATTTTTCATCTTCTCCATCTCCCACTCGTTAAGTAGAGGAACGGAACCATCACCCCTATAGCCAATAGAAAGATTATAAATCCAATACTTGCACCATAGGCAAATAGGTTTTGATTAAAAGTCACTCTATACATATACGTAGCTAAAACCTCGGAGGACAGTGAAGGACCACCACCTGTAAGTAGATATACTAGGTCAAATACTCTCAACGCATAAAAGAGAAGTATAGTCACTACACCTATGGTTTCCCCTTTTAGCTGTGGAATTATGACATGTACATATTTTTGAAGAGTTGTGGCACCATCTATTAAAGCCGACTCTAATTGTTCTTGGGGAATGCCACGGATTCCGGCGTAATATATTAATGTTGCAAACCCTGAAAACTGCCAAATGTATACTATGAGAACGCACAAAAGGGATTGTTGCGTTGATGTAATCCAAGGTTGAGTTAAGAAGTCTAGGTTAAGTAGCCTTAGAAGTGAATTTATGGTTCCTTGGTTAGGAGCGAACATCCATACCCACATAGTAGCAGATATCACAAATGAAAATGAGAGTGGAAGTAAAAATATTGTCCTAAATAATCCCGCTGCTTTAGAACCTATGTCTAATAGTATTGCAAGGCATAATCCCACAACGGTTGTCAGAATTATGAATAGTGATGATAAAATTACCGTATTAACTAATGCTTTCATGGCTATTGGATTATTTATAAATTCATAATAGTTTTGTAATCCAATAAACTCTCCTGGCTGACCTAAACTCCTCCAATCGAGTAGTGAGAAGTATCCTGTCAATCCAGTAAACACATAAGTAAATATTCCAATTAAGACGAACGCTGGAACTAAAAAAATATAGTAGGGGATGTTTTTTTTACCCATTTTAACGTTTGACCCTTCCTAAATTAACGGTTTAGGAAATATTTCTCTATACGCCTTATCTATTTCATCAATAGTTGCATCTACGTCATAGGTAGTTACAAATCTTTCAAATATCTCTCCACCTTTATCCATCCAGGCTTCAACCTCCCCATGTCCACCAATAACAATTTTATCCTTCCTAATACTTTCAGCAATCCTTCTCTGCATGGGATCGAATCTGTCTAACGGAACATCTATTCGAGGAGGAGATGCGCCCTTGATAATACAAAAAGCTTCTTGCGCCTCTACAGTTTTGAGCAATTCAACCCATTTTCTAGCAGCTGTGGGATGGGGTGCATCCTTGATTATCCCAAATGAGTCTCCATGAACCATACTTAAACCTTCTGTTCCCGGAAATGTTTGCCATCCAAAATCCACATCTGGTTTCCAGCCTGAAGCCATAAAGTGGCCCTTCTGCCAATCGCCCATGATGTTGAAGACAGCTTCATTTCTCATAAGCATTTTCCCAGCCTCATCCCAAGTCAGTGCACCATAGTCAGGATTAACATAATTCTGCCAAAGTATCTTCATGTTTTCTAGTGCTTCTCTTACAGCAGGGTCTGAAGCAGGTTTCGCTTTCCCAAGGTTAAAGTTATTTAGATAATCTCCTCCACCATGAGGGGCGGTCATCACAAAGCATTCGAAGATGTAATTTAGCCAAAATCTTTGACCCCCGACTGTCCCAAATGCAAGGGGGATATAACCAGCTTTCTTAGCTTTTTCACATGCTTCAAAAAATTCATTTACACTCTTGATAGGTACATCTATTCCGATTTTCTTGACTAAACTAATATTATACCATAAGTTGTTGTCTCTATGTATGTTTAACGGCATTAACCAGTAGTGATCTCCAACCTTCGCCCATTGCTTTAAGGTTTCGGGGACTGGAAAATCTTTAAATAAGTCATCTATAGGTTCATGATATACATACCATGAGTGGACCATTCCAGGACCATACGTTACTTGGCATGTATCAGGAGGTTGGCCTGCCAGCAACATTGCTTTAACAGCAGCTCTCATTACTGCACCTCCTCCTCCAGCAGCTGGATTATCTATAATCTCATAACCAGGGTTATATTTTCTATATAACGCATACACAGCGTCTAAAGCTTCACGTTCTCCTCCAGCCGTCCACCAATGATATACAACTAGCTTCTTCTCTTCAGGTTTAGTAGGTGGTCTGAGAGTAGCATAATAAACTCCTGTACCAATGCCTGCGGCACCTATTGCGGCTCCAATACCTATAGCTAAGGCAACTTTTGCTGTTGTAGACAGGGCTTCTCTCCTACTTATTAATTGGTTCATCAACACAATTCTTTTTTAATCCATTAATAAACTTTTCCATAAATTTTTTTGATTCCTGTCAACTTTTACTTAAGTTTTCTCTTTAGGTCTATGGCGTAGTTTCTGTTATGTTTTCTTATGCATGTCTTGGATTATATTCTTGATAGGTTGTCTAGGTTGTTTAGGTTTAACAACTATTCTTTGGTTGAGAAGGCTTTCTGTTTTGTTTCATGCCGTTGGTTTAAGCTTTAGAGACCTCCCAGAGAGATACAACGTAACCATGGCTTCCCGTGGGAGTGTTAGGAGGTGGTTCCATAGATTCTCAAGAATATTCTTTGTGGAGAAGAAGTTTAGGGATACTGTAGCTGTTGATGAGACTGTAGTTGAGATGCATAGTCTCAGAGTATATGTATGGTCTGCGGTAGACGTAGATTCAGGCGAGATACTGGCAGTATACGCTTAACGGAGCAGGAACATGCTTATCGCTTTGAAGTTTATGAGGATAGTCTTGGATAGATGCATAAGCAAGCCAACGATAATAGTTGATAGAGGTCCATGGTGTAGATCGGCATTAGAGAAGCTTGGACTAGAGGATAGGCATGATAGGTTCGGCATGAGGAACAAGGTTGAGAGATTCTTCAAATACCTTAAGGAGAGGAGAGTGTATTCCACCATAAGTTGAGTACGAGAAAACTTGTACAGGTAATCACGGGCCTCGAGCCATTCCTAAACCTATTCACGATATACTATCAGGCCGCTAAGATGGGAGGTGGGTGAAAATGCTTATCCGGATACTCTCAAAAAATTGATCGTGTCAACCAAGTAATACTCCTCCTTGGTTTTCATTATTATTTTGTGTATGTTTCTTATTGTTGCCATTGCTGCTGCATAGTCTTCAATAGACTGTGTCTTCCACGTATTTATATTAGTGTAGAATCTTCTAGTTCTCTGTTTTTAGGTATTTGAAGAATCTCTCAACCTTGTTCCTCATGCCGAACCTATCATGCCTATCCTCTAGTCCAAGCTTCTCCTACATGAATCTCCAAGACCTAGACTATCAGTATAAAGAATTATAATGCAACCTGTAGCTCTCAGCGGCATATATGTAATGCTGAATAAATTAGACATATCGTCAAGCATATGATCTAGCATATATTTAGCTGAAGATAAAGCAGACTAATTCATGGACATAAAAGAAAAAGACTTACGCAATGTTGACGACATAGTGTTTATGGTGAAGAGTTAAATAAGGGAAAATTAATAAAAGAGATGACAGCTATGGAATATAAATTTAAGCATACGCGTCACAATGGAGAAATCGTAAAAGAGTTAGAAGAAATAGTTGGCAAGGAATTTATTACTACGAATCGAACTATTCTCTACGCATATCTCCGCGATGCAAGTCCTGAGGAAGGGACACTACCTTTCGCGGTCGTGAAACCGGGCACTACAAAAGAAGTATCCAAAATTCTTGAATTAGGCAATGAAAAAGGATTTAAAGTCTATGTAAGAGGGGGGGGAACTAGTGCAGGTGGAGGCGGGATTGCCTTTATGGAGAATTCAATAATAATTGACATGACTAGAATGAATAAAATCCTAGAGTTAGATGAAGACAACATGAGTGTAACCGTCCAAGCAGGAGTTCTATGGTCAAACTTAAATTCAGAGTTAGCTACAAAGGGTTACAGAATACCATTCTGGGGTCCGGAGAGCGCATATGGTGCAACAATTGGAGGATCACTTGCATTAGCATCAATGTCCTCACAAGGAGTAACCGAAGCAGGTGGAACATATGACCAAGTAATTACTCTGGAAGTTGTCTTACCATCCGGAGAAATAATCCGAACAGGCTCAGATGCGCTTCCAAACGCTGGACGGTTTGCAAGGGTTTGTAATGGAGGAGATTATGCCGGAATCTTTCTAGGATCTATGGGTGTCTTTGGGATAATAACTGAGGCCACCATGAAGATAGAGTGTTTACCTAACACTAGTAGGTATGTAGGCGTTGTATTCGAAGAGTGGCAAAAGGGATTAGATTTTGTTCTGAAGATATTACGTAACAAGGCAATCCCCACATCACTTAATATAACACCTGGTAGGAGAAGTGTCGCCTCATCTTGGGGGCTGGATGGTGATTGTGGATTTAGAATAGTTATAGAAGAGGTAGATGAAAAAATAGCGATAAGGAAAGAAGAAATCATAAGAAATCTTGTAAAAGAATTAGGGGGAGTGTCTCCTGAGAATGCCGAAGAGAAAGTTGAGAAATGGTGGAAAAGTATGTTCTTTAGACTTGTCACTTCCGAAAAAGAAAAAGGATTTGCTGCTCACGCTTGCCATAGAATTCCTCTACACAAACTTCCCTTAGCGGTTCAAGAAGCAGAGAAATACTTTCTGGAAAAGCATAAAGTTGAGCAGCTTGGCATGCAAATAAGTTTGGGCGCATACGTTAGTGATCGTAGACCTTCGGTAGGGTTTTATCCTTTCCTTTTCTTTAAGGATGACCCAGAAACTAGGAGAAAAGCTAGAGAGATATGGAGAGGTTGGATAGCTCATGCAATTAAAGCTTATGGGGCATCACCTTATTGGATGGGATGGGCATGGGCTAAGAACTTGCTACCTAATCTTAGACCAGAATATGTTAGCTTCCTAAAAAAGTTAAAAAATGCTCTTGATCCCAATAACATACTTAATCCAGGGATGCTAGTATAGTTATGGATTGGCTGTTAAATATTAAAGCATTCATATTTGATTTAGATGGCACACTAATAGACTCAGAAAAAGCCCATTTGAAGGCCTGGTCAGAGGCACTGAGTGTTTTTCTCCAAGATTTTGATATAAATCTCGTTCAAAAACATTTTGGAAAAAGTGGTCGAGAAATAGCATTCCTTATACTACAAGATGAAATGAAAGCGGAGCAATGTGAAAAAATCAAAGACCAGATATTCGACACATTATTATCTACAGATGTAGAACCAATGCCATGTGCGATATCCCTCCTAGAATTATTAAAGAGAAGAAACATAAAGACAGGCGTCGCCTCATCCCATTATTCAGAAAGAATAATAAGAATACTAAAGCACTTCAACATGTTAGACTTTTTCGACGTTATTGTAGGTCTAGATGAAGTAACTAAGCCCAAGCCCTCTCCTGAATTGTTACTTAAAGCATTAAGAAAATTAGATGTTAGCCCAGCTGTAGCAGCTTACATTGGAGATTCACCCTATGATGTTCTAACAGCTCTAAACGCGGGTTGCTATTCCATCTTAATCAAAACCTATCCTAGAGTAAATCTCAGAAAATCTAGGGTCTTCCCCAACTTAGTAGTAAAGTCACTTTGTGAACTATATCGTGAGATTCGTCTTTACATATAAAAATTCACTTAGAATGCTGTGACTGCTGTTGTATAAATTATTTTTATGATTTCTGTTATTGCTCGTATATGTATAGGTGTTGCGAGAAGGAGCATTAACAGTAGAATTAGAGATATATATTAAAGATGAGGAAGAGAATCAACAAAACAAGAATAACTCTAAGAATCAGAATTCATCTCTAAATTCTATATTGTTAGTGTATGATTATTGAGGCTATTGTTACTAGGGCTACATATATCTTTGAACCTCTCCCAAAACTCCGTAAAGAAACAAATAAAAGGTAAGAGAAGCTTAAATAGTTTTGAGATAAAGTTCTTACATAATATAACATACAACAGTACAGTCTAAAAATAATAGTAAGATGGACTTACGGATAAATTTGGCATGCTCCCGTAGACATAAAAAAGAAGAACTAAAAGCTGATCAGGGCCTCTTTTTACATTCGAAAACTTATATTTTAATAAAACCGCATTCTTTATTCTTTATTAGAATGATGATTAATATTGGGCTGGTTGGTTGCGGCGTCATAAGTGTGGCCCATTTAAATGCTTATGAGATAATCCCAGAAGCTACCGTCGTCGCGGTATGCGACATTGATGAGACTTTAGCATCTAAAAGAGCAAAAGAATACGGTATTCGATCCTATTATACTGATTTCCACGAAATGCTAAGGAGTGAGGAAATTGATGTAGTAGATGTATGTGTGCCAACTCAATATCATGCGCAAATAGCTGTTTCAGCTCTTGAGAATGGAAAACACGTGATATGCGAGAAACCGATAGCGGCAAATTTAGAAGAAGCAGACAGAATGATAGAAGCAGCGAGAAAATCTAACAGGCTACTATTAATTGGGCAATCCAACAGATTTTTACCAATGATTATTTGCATGAAAAGACTTATTGATGCTGGAGAAGTTGGGGATCTTATGGTAGTTAGAGTAGCTCATCGATTTGACAATCCATATGAAAAATGGTTATCCAATCCACATCATCCAAAATATCATTGGGAGAAGGGGGGTGGACCAATTATAGATAGTGGTGTGCACGGCGCAGATTTGTCGAATTGGTTATTAAAAGACCAGCCATCATCAGTTTTTGCAAGAGGGATCACTCATCCTTCTGTTCTCCCCTTCTTTACATCTGCGCACATCTACATAGAATATGGAAATGGAAAATACGGAGTAATTCAGATCGATAGGGCTACAAAAAATTACCCTCAGTACGAAAGGTATATAGAAGTTATTGGATCTAAGAAGATGTTGTGGGGATTTGATAACTATTACAGACGCACGATTACACCTCATGCTTTTTTACTAGAAAAACTATACGCTACCGACATCCTTTCTGAACATTCTTTAACAGCTCATAAACCATTAATAGAGTATCTGCCTACCTATAGCGAAATATATCTCGAACTTAAGGAATTTATTAACGTGATAATAAACAAACAACCCCCACCCGTTACTGCGGAAGAAGCAAGAAAAGCTCTTGAAGTATGTATTGCTGCAGAGATATCCGCTAGAAGTAAGAAAGTTGTATCACTTCCATTAAAGTCGTGAGAACATGAATAGTAAAAAATCAATTGGTGTATTTGGAAAAGTAGACCCTTTAAAGCATAGATATTTAAACTATCTTAAAGATTTTTTCAACCTAACTATTAGGCAGATATCTCTTCCGTCTGAAGTTGCTGAAGTACTTGGAGTAGTTTTGTTGGAATGTGACGAAGAAATATTATGGAAAGCTGTTGACAGCGATATACCAATTATTTTGGAAATACCATTTGCTAGCAACCTGGATAAAGAAATCCAACTTTTAGAACTGCTGGATACTCAGCGGGCTAAAGTTTTACTTCCAGTCATAGCAACTAACCATATAAAGCTTATTAAACTCAGAAGTCTGATAGCAAACACAAGCGTCTTTGGACTCCTTCAATCTTTACATGTAACAATGGTCTATGATAAATGCTATCTCCGTGAGGAACCCTACACTGGTAAGCGATATTCTGGAAGACTTGTTTATCAGTTACTAAACTTAATAGATATCTTTTCTTCGATATCCTTACAAAATCTTGAAGAGCTTAAGGTATGGACATCTGAGAAGAATAAAGAGGTGGTCTTGATGCATGTTAGACTTGGAGAAGCAATAGGCACTGGAATATCCGCTACAGCTAACATAGGTCTCACAACAGCTTCCCCCATACAAGTACATGTTGAGGCTACGTTTTCTAATAGAATCGTGGTATGGGATAGTACAGAACAATCTTTACTACTAAGAGGTGATTATTGTCCAACTGTGATTCAATGGTATATTAGTGTTGATGAAGTTATTGCATGGCGCTTTGTAACATTATTCGAAAACGTAACTCCTATAGATAACGAATTGAAAAGAATAACACGCAGCTATAAACTCTTAGCAGAAATATTAAAAAAGAACGACGAGTACCCAGAAAGTGAGAGATAAGTTGAATAAAAAGTCGATAAATATAGGTATCTTAGGAACCGGGTTTATGGGGAGGACGCATGCCTATGCATACAAGAATATAGGCTTTTATCTTGAGTCACCTCAAGTAATGCCGGAGTTAGTTGGCATCTATGGTAGAAATCCTGAAAAAACAGCTAAGTTCAAGAACATTTACGGCTTCCGGAAAGAGTTTCTAAATAATTGGCAAAAACTAGTTGAAGATAAGGAAATAGAGGTCATAGATAATTGTTTACCAAATTTTATGCACTATGAGCCGTGTCTATATGCGTTAGAAAAAAATAAACATGTAATATGCGAGAAACCTTTGACTGTTCGATTAGAAGAAGCCAAGACTTTGTATGAGAGAATGTTAAAAACTGGTGTCAAAACAATGACAGTCTTCAATTATAGGTTCTTACCTGCAGTAATGTTCATGAAAAAATTTATTGAGGCTGGCAATGTAGGAAGGATATTTCATTTCAGAGGCTTGTTTGCGCATTCGGGCCATATTGATGTAGAAAGACGTTGGGGTTGGAAAGAACATTTTGATAGTTCTGGAGGTGGGGCCTCGGCAGATCTAGGAATACATGTAATAGATTTAGCCAGATTTCTTGTAGGTAATGTCACAAAGGTCTATGCTCTTGAGAAGACATTCATACCGGAAAGAAAAGATCAGTACGGAGAAGTTAGAAAAGTAACAGTTGATGACGCTTTTGTAAGCTTGATTACATTTGAAAATGGTGCAACGGGCATAATTGAGGCGACGAGAGTGGGTACAGGGTTTAAGAATTATCTAAGGATAGAGATTCACGGAAGTGAAGGAGCGCTTGCTTGGAATCTTGAAGACCTAAATTACGTAAAAGTATTCAGGGCTGAGGGGCCAAGAGAGGAACGAGGATGGAAACGAATACTTATAGACCTGCCATGGTGGCCTCCTAGAGGACATATAGGTGGATGGCAAATAGGTCACGTGTTTGCTCTTTACAACTTCTTAAAAGCAGTAATAGAAGATGAAGCGTTTAGTCCATCATTTTATGATGGTTATCAAGCTCAAAGAGTACTTGAAGCAATACATATTTCTAGTAGAGAACACCAGGAAATAAATCTAGAGGCTATTAAGTAGTTTAATAAACGCCTAAATTGACTAGTATATTTCGTAAAAAGTCATATGCCTCCTTTGCGCCTTCCTCCAACCCTGCTACGGGGTCTTCATGTTCAAAAGATATTGCACCCCTATATCCCTTGTTAATAACAAGTGCTTCTAGGAGTCGTTTCCAATTAATTATACCTTTTCCTGGCACTCTAAATCTCCACGATCTTTCCTCTGAGGACCATTTCCCTGTTGCAAGAATTCCATTCTCTTTAAGTTTGAATTCATCAACCTCGACGTCTTTTGCATGGAAATGATATATCTTGTCACCGAATTTTTCAACTATAACAAGTGGGTCAATAAACTGCCAGGCAAAGTGTGATGGATCAAGATTCAACCCTAAAGCTCTAGAGTCGATTTCTCGAAACATCCTATTTACTGTTTGAGTATTATAAACAAGCTGCCCATAGTGAGCTTCAATTGCGATCTTTACTCCATGAGTTGCCGCATAATCTACAAGCGGAAGCCAGACTTCTTTAAACTCTTTCCAAGCCTTTTCTAATTCATTTATATTTGACTCAGGATAAGGATAAAAATATGTAAAGGAGACTGGTATCCCAGAAAGAGTTACTATCACAGGGACGTCAAGAAGAGAAGATGCCTCAATAGTTTTTATGAATCGATTATTGATTTCCTCTCGTTTTTCAAGATTCTCATGTAAATGATTAGCATGGGAAGCTAGTGCAGTAATCTTTAGTCCATATTTTTCAGCTATACTTTTTACTTCACCAGCTTTACCGGACAAAACCTCATCTACATTTATATGTCTCTTTACAGACAACTCAATACCATCATACCCAAATTCTAAAACACGTTCAGCCATCTTTTCAGACCAGACCCATTTTTTAGCTTCTTCAGCCGGTAGTTTAAAAGAAAAAGCATTCGCAAATATACTTAAGCATATTTTACTCATCTTAATGAAGATTTACGGTCTTGTTTTATTTAAACCTTGGTTAGCATTCTCACTATTTTACGGTGACGCAGAAGCCGTTAAGCATAAGGCTCGGGGACTCATATTCACTTTGAGTAAATAGGCATCATAAGGCTGCTCGAGAAGCAGAGAGATATACTGTCAAAATTTGTCACCGGCTAAGGCAAGCATTAGATGACTACGTTCCCCATCTAATATTGCGGAATAAGCGACTCCCTAAGTAAATCGCTCCTGGCCCTCTACTGAAAATTATGCATCAATAGTTTCTTTTGCTGACTGCTCTATAACTATAACTGATATACCGCTTGGCATTAAAACACTAGCATTATTTAGTGATCCTGCAAGGCTTACTGCCTGTGCTTTAATGCTAGTGTTTTTGGAAGCTTCCTAAGGTCTCCAAGCAGTTACATATGAACCATACCTGCTACTGGTTGTGGGTGATGTGAGATGCCTAGCAGCAACATATAGGATACCGTTAATCAATGACCCACCATCGCTTAAAAGCCCTCCTATCTCTCATAGGCTTAGGTGGAAGGAAAGCTGAAATAACAACCACTCACCATGAGTTAACTCACGAAACTACATAAACCGAATAAGTAACAGAAGACTTAAGTATTTTGAAACAACATCATTATAATTCTAGTTTTTCAGGATTTTCTAAGAATTCCCTAATAATTGATAGGAATTTTGCTGCTGGGACTCCATCTATTGCTCTATGGTCGAAGACTAATGTTAGATAACCAATATAAGTCATTCTCCAACCTGGATTAGTGGGTATCATCTGTGGCTTAATGGTCCCCATCGCTAGGATAGCTGTATCAGGTGGGTTGATTATTGGAGTGAAGTATGTAACCCCCATCATACCTAGGTTCGTTACAGTAAAGCTGTGACCAGACTGCTGTGCTAGGGTTATCTCTCCACTCCTACCCTTCTCAGCATACTCATCTATTAGGCTTGATATCTCTATGAGCGTCTTTTTATCTGCTTCCCTTATAACGGGGGCTCTTAAACCTCTAGGAGTATGAACAGCTACAGCTATGTTAACATCATCATGGTAGACTAGCTCATCCCCTTCAAGTGTAACATTCATCTCCGGCATTTCTCTTAGAGCTAATGCAGCAGCTTTAACACCATAAGCAGTAAATGATACTCTATTCCCAAGCATCCTCCTATGCTCCAGTAGCTTGTCTGCAGAGTACTCAACCATTAGAGCAACGGGTAAAGCTTCATGGAAACCC
>Ga0272449_1002098_pt1 | contig 19079 bp, 12 predicted proteins | sample YNPCB0241_FD_198679 | JGI IMG/M metagenome (GOLD analysis project Ga0272449, IMG submission 198679) | Hot spring sediment microbial communities from Yellowstone National Park, WY, United States - YNP-CB-024-1 | ecosystem: Environmental > Aquatic > Thermal springs > Hot (42-90C) > Sediment... | reverse complement strand
CCGGCGCTGCGGCTCCCGGCTGGAATTCCGGCGCGTGTACTTCAGCCACATGGGCGACTATCGCTGCCCCGCTTGTGGCGTGGACAGGCCTGTTCCCCAGGTCTCGGCTCGGCGGGTGGAACTGCGGGGGGCCCAGGGAAGCCGGGTGCTCTTATCGCTCGCGGGTGAGGATCTGAAGGTCCTCTCCCCCCTCCCGGGCCTTTACAACGTCCACAATCTGCTGGCTGCGGCCGGCGCCGCTTATCTTCTGGGCGTGGACGCCGGGACCATAGCCCGGGGCGTAGAGGAGTACCGCACCGCCTTTGGCAGGGGCGAGTCCTTTTCCCTGCTGGGAAGGAAGCTCTTCCTAGTGCTCTCCAAGAACCCCACTGGCTTCAACGAGGTGATCAGGACCGTGCGGAGGGAGGGGGATTCCCTGCTCCTCCTCCTGGCCCTGAACGACAGGATAGCCGACGGCCGCGACGTATCTTGGATATGGGACGTGGATTTCGAGGAACTGGCCCCCGCGGCCCGCCTCGTGGTAGCCTCGGGGACCCGGGCCGAGGACATGGCCCTACGCATGAGATATGCGGGGATGGAGTCGGGCTCCATCGTCGTGGAGAAGGATCTGAGGAAGGCCATCCTCCGGGCGGTGGAGGCCGCGGACGAGGGTGAGACCGTGTTCGCCCTCACCACTTACACCGCCACCCTGGAGGCCAGGAAGGTCCTATCCCGCATGGGCGTCGCCGGGGAGATATGGCGTGACGGGCGTAGACAGGAGGGTTGAGGAGGTGGAGCTGAAAGATGCTCCGCGGGAGTGCGGGAACGGCCCCGTCTTGCACATCCTGCACCTCTACCCCGACCTGATGAACATCTACGGGGACCGGGGCAACGTCATAGCCTTAGTCAGACGCTGCCTTTGGCGGGGTATACCGGTGAGGGTGGACGAGCTTCGCCTGGGCGAGGAGAGGGACCTCTCCTCCTACGACCTGTTCTTCATCGGGGGTGGCCAGGACCGGGAGCAGATCCTGGTATGCGAGGACCTCCGCCTCCGGGGTGATGAGCTCCGCCGGGCGGTGGAGGAGGGAGCCGCCCTGCTCTCCATCTGCGGCGGTTACCAGCTCCTGGGAAGGGAGTTCATCACCTGGAGGGGTGAGGTGCTACCCGGAATATCCCTCTTCGACGCCCGCACCGAGGGCGGGGAGAAGCGCTTCATCGGCAACGTGGTGGTGAGCAATCTCCTGGAGGGGGTGGGGGGAACCCTGGTAGGCTTTGAGAACCACTCCGGGAGGACGCGGCTGGGTCCCGGGGCCCGCCCCTTGGGCAAGGTCATCCACGGGTTCGGCAACAACGGCGAGGACGGGACCGAGGGTTGCGTGTACAGGGCGGCGGTGGGCACCTACCTACACGGTTCCCTCCTTCCCAAGAACCCCCACCTCGCCGACTGGCTCATATCGCAAGCCCTCCGCCGCAGGTACCGGGTGGAGGGCCTGGAGCCGCTGGACGACACCCTGGAATGGGCCGCCCACCGAGCCGCCGTTGAAAAGGCCCGCAGCGAAGGCGGGTTACGAGCGCGGATCGCTTCCTTCCTAAGGGGATGAGGCTTCCCCGACCCCCGGACGCCGGATGGCGAGGCGGACTTCCCGCTTTCCCCTTCATCTCAACTCCCAAGTGCATTTATCCCTGGTTATCCCTGGTCCACCTCCCGTTCCCGCCGCTCAGACCCAGCTCCCATCCCCGCCACCCTGAAGGCCTAGGTATATTCCCCTCGGAGGTCCCGCGCCGGGGCGCCGGCTTTCCCCGCGCTGCAGGCCTCCCGCGTTCCCCCTCCTTCCCCGAGCCGGGGCCTCCCGGGCGCGAGCCTTGCGCCCCGACTTATCCATCCCCGTTGCCCCCTTAGAACGGCCGCAGCACCGCGCCAGCTGACAGGGCTCATCCCCTTCCCCCTGCTTTTCCCGGTTATCATCAGCGGGGAGGGATTAGGAACGGTCATCATGATAAGGACGAGATAACCCGGGATGAAAGCGAGGGGGGATCGGCATGGATTACGTCATCGTGGGCAACGGGGGCGCCGGCCTGACCGCCGCCCGCACCCTCAGGGACTTGGATCCCGCAGCGTCCATCACCTTGGTGGACGAGGAGACCTATCCCTGTTACTACCGCATGAGGCTTCCCGACTACATATGCGGTTGGAAGGACCGGGACTCGGTCTTCTTCGTCCGACAGGAGTTCTACCAAGAGAAAGACCTGCACCTCCTGGGCGGTCGCAGGGTGACCCGTGTCGTCCCGGAGAACCACCGGGTGGAGCTGGAGGACGGGGAGACCCTTTCCTATGATCGCTTGCTCGTAGCCTCGGGAGCCAACCCTAGGGTCCTTCCCGTCCCCGGGTCCGAACTGGACGGCGTGGTCTACCTGCGCACCCTGGACCAAGCCGAGGACATCATACGCCGGGGCCGGGAGGCCAAGGAGGGCGTGGTGTTGGGAGGAGGACTCCTGGGGGTGGAGCTGGCCCGCTGCTTCAATGAGCTAGGACTCAGGACCCATTACCTCATCCGGGAAGACCGCTTCTGGCCCCAGATGCTGGACGCCACCGGCTCCGCCCTCGTCGAGGAGGTACTGGCCGAGAAGGGGATAATCCTGCGCAAGGAGGAGGGGATCGGGGAGATCCGCGGGAGTGAGGGAAAAGTGAGATCCGTCCTCACCTCATCCGGCAAGGAGCTAGCGGCCGACATGGTAGGGGTGGCCATTGGGGTTACCTGCAACCTGGATTTCCTGGAGGGAAGCGGGGTGGAGACCCGCCAGGGGGTACTGGTGGATGACCGGCTGCGCACCAACGTCGAGGGCATTTACGCCGCAGGGGACGTGGCCCAGGCCTACGACCCAGTCCTGGGGGAGCACCGGGTGGTCACCTCCTGGCTCAACGCCCTGAGGCAGGGGGAGGCGGCGGCCCGGAACATGGCCGGGGAGGAGGTGACCCTGGGAGGAGTGGTGCCCTTCAATGTGATCGTGATATACGGGCTCCCGGTGGCCAGCGTGGGGCAGGACGAGGCCTCCGCCCCTGAGGCCGAGGTGATCAGGGTCCATATCCCTGAGGAAAGGAAATACCGCAAGTTCCTGTTGAAGGACGGTGTGCTGGCGGGAGCCAACCTGGTGGGCTCCACGGCCGATGCCCATGCCCTGGAGACCCTGATCCGACGCCAGGTGAAGGTGCGCGGCCTCGCGGACAAGGTGGCGCGGAGGGACTTCGACGCCAGGGCGCTGGTGCGGGAGCTGGGCCTGGCGTAGCGAGGGTGATTCCTAAGACCGACCTGAGGCTCCCTGGTCCATCGAAGCCCTGAGGGCGGTTTAGACAGGTGTCCGGTCGCTACGAAACGCCATCATGAGGTTGCTCCCTTTACGTTTGAAGCTGGTGTTCCGGGGCAGCGAAGGAAGGTCACCTCTTGACCAGTCGAAGCTGGCTTCGGGGTAAGCGATGAGGGGACCGGCAAGTCGCTGAACATCGAAAAGTTTGGCGGATATTGTGGTCCCGGAGTGGGTCCACAGCGTTGTCAGCCCCCCCTTCCTGTGCTATAGATTATTGGGGTTTTTCGCGGACCACAGGCCTTGAGGAGTGAAAAAGGAGGAAGCCATGGGAGAGCCCAGTGACAAGAGACCGGTTTTCGACGCTGACGAGTGCACCGGCTGCGGCCTCTGCGTCGATGAGTGCCCCAACGACTGCATTGAGATCGGCGATGACGACGTGGCCTTCCTGGCCAGGCCCGAGGACTGCGACGGCTGCGGTACCTGCGCCGAGGAGTGCCCCTCCGAGGCCATCACCATGGAGTGATTTTGAGGCGTGAAGGGGGGAGCAAACGCTCCCCCCCTTTTTTGAGCCAGCCCACCTTTGCTGCCTCCCGGGTATCCCCTTGCACCAGTTTAAAGCGAACTTTGCATGGATAAAAATCAATTAAACGCCCTTGCGGGAAGATCAGTGGTCTTCCCGAAGAAGCACGGAAACCTCAACGCGCCGGAAACCGGCCTAGTTCCGATAGTGCTTACATTAGGAGGTGCCCATGGAGGACAAGGAGAACCCCAAGGTCAACGTCTTCTGGAAGATACCCATGTTCGAGTACCTGGAGGAGAAGGAGCTCGACCGCCTCTACTCTCTTTGTGAGCGGGAGAACTACGCCAAGGGGGAGTACATCTTCCTTGAGTGTGACCAGCCCCGCAAGTTGTACGTGGTGATAAGCGGCCAGGTCAAGCTGCTGAAACAATCGGAGGATGGCAGGGAGATGATCCTGGAGATGGCCTACCCGGGAGATGTCTTCGGGGAGGAAGCGGTCTTCGACGGCCAGCCTTACCCCATGACCGCCCAGGCCCTGGATGATGTGGAGCTCCTATCCATATCCCGGGTGGACTTCTTCGCCTTCCTGCGGGACAACCCGGACCTGGCCCTGGAGATCATCACGGACCTGGCGGCCCGGTTGCGGGAGGCCCAGAACACCATCCGGGCCCTGGCCATGGAAAGGGTGGAGTGGAGGATCGCCCGGGTCCTACTCCTTCTCTCCCGCCGAGCCGGCACCAAGGTGGACGGGGGGGTGAGCATAGAGCTTCCCCTCACCCGCCAGGACATAGCCGACATGGCCGCCACCACCGTGGAGACCACCATCCGGGTGCTCAGCAACTTCAAGAAGATGGGCCTGGTGGACACGGTGGAGGGGAAGATACTTCTAAAGGACCGGGACCGCCTGGAGAGCATGGTGAAGGAGGGCTGCGCCGGCCAGCCCTGACCCGGCATGGCGGGATGCCCGGGAGCACTTCCCCCGGCATGCCCGGGAACCGGGGCTCCAACCCGAAGGCATACCTTATCTACACCACGGCCGTGGACGCCAAGCGACCGGAGTGCGACACGGCTGCCTCCAGATAAGATCCCGGGGCCTACCTACCCAGCTCCCCTTCGAAGGCCCCGGGTACCCCATGAGCGATATCATTTGCCGTCCGCCAGCGGGCACTATCCTTAAGACAGCGCCGAGCGCTCCTAGCCCAGGGGCGGCCTCGGCAAAGAAACCCGAGAGGAGGTAAGTCCCATGGCCAGGGTGAAGCTCTACTCAACCCCCACCTGCCCCTACTGCCGCATAGCCAAGGACTACCTGGAGGAACAGGGCGTGGATTACGAGGTGGTGGACGTCTCCCGGGACGAGAAGGCGGCCCTGGAGATGGTGGACAAGAGCGGTCAGATGGGGGTCCCCGTCCTGGAGGTGGGAGAGACCATCATCGTGGGCTTCGACCGCAACGCCTACCGGAAGGCCCTGGAGCAGGCGGGCCTACTTTCCCCCTGAGCCAAGAGGGGGCCCTGTCCTTGTCGTCCCGGGAGAGGGAAGCGGCGCTCGTCATGTCCCGGACTAACCAGGGTCCCGCCTCCACCTTGGCTCCAGCCCTCGTGTCGGCCTCCCCCGGTACGGTTTCCTTCCTAGGAAAGGTAGGGCCGGAGTTCCGCTTTCCCCTGACCACCGCCATGGGCATCCTCCCCCACCGGGACCCGCAAAGGGCCCTGGACCTAGCCTTCTCCCTGGACATACCCTTCTGGCCCCAGCTCCCCCTGGTCTCCTACTCGGAGGACACCTACGTGCAGACCGCCCTGGGGCTACCCGGCTTGGTGGTGGACCACGAGGGGAGAAGGCTACTGCTCGACCCCGATGCCTTCCTGGAGGGGCTGGAGGATTATCTTGCCCTTGAGGAGGACCATCCCGCCCTCTCCCTCGGCCCCGGCGTATCGCTCACCTGGCCCCTGTTCCGGGAAAGGGTGAAGCAGGAGGGTGAGCGCCACGCCGCGGTGAGGGGCCAGTTCATGGGGCCCATATCCCTAAGCCTGATGATCAAAGACCCCGGGGGCAAACCCGTCATCTACCACGACACGGTGAGGGAGGTCGTCATCCTCCACGTGGCCCGGAAGGTGAACCGGCACCTGCGGGAGCTGGAGGAGCTCCACCCTAACGCCTTCGTCTGGGTGGACGAACCAGGTCTGGAATTCCTCTTCGCCGGCATCGCAGGTTACACTGCGGAGAGGGCCCGGCGGGACCTCGAACTCTTCCTTTCCCAGCTGGAGGGCCTCAAGGGAGTACACCTGTGCGGCAACCCCGACTGGGACCTCCTCCTCTCCTCGGACCTGGACCTGCTCTCCCTGGACGCCTACCACAACGCCGAGATACTGGCAGGGTACCGCCGAGGACTGGCGGGATTCCTGCGGCGCGGCATGGTGGCCTGGGGCATCGTCCCCACCCACGCCGACGCCTTGCCCGCCCACAGTCCCGTTGACCTGGCCCGCAGGCTGCGGGGATTGTGGGCACGGTTGGAAGAGGAGGGCCTGGGGGAAACGGACATCGCAGGCAGGTCCATGCTCACCCCGGCCACCTGCTGCCTGGTCAACCCCGACCTCACCGTGACGGTGGAAAGGGCTTTCCGGGTCCTGAACGAGGTGGCGAAGATCCTCAGGGGTGAGATCTGAACAGAGCAGGGACCCAGGGGCTCGGTTGTCTCGGGCACCCCGCTAAAGGCGACTCCACCGTGCGGCCGCCGCCTCCGACCGTTGGGGCGGTGCGCGCGGCGACCCCCCACCGGAACGAGCCGACCGCAACCTGAAACCCCCGCGTTACCGGTCTTCCCGGGAAGGCCCCAAGGATGCAAGGGCAAGGCCGGGAGGGGCTTTCCGTACCTGGTCCCCGGAAAGGCTAAGCAAACCTCGAAAGCTCCGTGCCGGCAAGGCCCCGGGGAGGGCCCCCGGGGGAGGGCAGGGGATATGGAGCACGGGCCCTTCCCGGGATAAACTCCTTCTCGAGGGGTTTGCATCCCCGCGTCCTCGGGGAAATGGGAAAGCGGGGTGGGACGCTCCCGGGAGACGTGGAGGACGCGGTGTCTCGCCCCTGCTGGCGGCCCGATAAACCGGAAACTCCCGGGAGAGGTGGAGGATGCTATTCCCACGGGCAACGGGCCGTCGGGGTCAGGGCTTTCCGCGGGGGATGGCCGTCATGGGTCGCGCCGATACCCCGGCCTCGCACCCGGCGACGGCCCGCATCCCGGGGACGGTGCGCATAAGGTGAGTGGGAAAGGAGGTTCGTCCATGGCCCCGGAGAGGATCCGCAAGAGGGACGGGAGCATCGTCCCCTTCCAGAAGGAGAAGATCGAGGCGGCGGTGCGCAAGGCCCTGGAGGCGGTGGGCGAGGGAGACCCGGCGCTGGCCGGAGGTCTGGCGGACAGGGTGGTGGAGAAGCTGGATGCGACTTTGGCAGGGAGGCTCCCCAGTGTGGAGGAGGTCCAGGACCTGGTGGAGGAGACCCTCATCGAGAAGGGCCTACCCCGCACGGCCAAGGCCTACATCCTCTACCGGCAGCAGCGGGCCGAGATCAGGAAAGCCAAAGATCTCTTGGGGGTCAGGGATGAGCTGAAGCTCACCGTCAACGCCGTGAACGTCCTCAAGAAGAGATACCTCCAACGGGACGAGGCGGGCCGGGTGGTGGAGACCCCAGACCAGATGTTCCGCAGGGTGGCCCGGGCAGTGGCGGAGGCGGACTTGAAATACGACCCCCGGGCGGACGTGGCGGCGCTGGAGGAGGAGTTCTACCGCATGATGGTCAACTTGGAATTCCTTCCCAACTCCCCCACCCTTATGAACGCCGGGACGGAGGTGGGACAGCTCTCTGCCTGCTTCGTCATCCCGGTGGAGGACTCCATACCCGGTATCTTCGACGCCGTGAAGCATATGGCGCTGGTCCACAAGTCGGGCGGTGGCACGGGCTTCTCCTTCTCGCGGCTCCGCCCCAAGGGGGACGTGGTCCGCACCACCATGGGCATCGCCTCCGGCCCCGTTTCCTTCATGCGCATCTTCGACGTGACCACCGAGGTCATAAAGCAGGGGGGCAGGAGAAGAGGGGCCAACATGGGGGTCCTGCGCTGCGATCACCCCGACATCATCGACTTCATCACCGCCAAGGACCGGGAGGGTGTCTTCTCCAACTTCAACCTCTCGGTGGGGGTCACGGAGGAGTTCATTCAGGCCCTGGAAAGGGACGACGTCTACCTGCTGCGCAACCCCAGGAACGGGGCGGTGACGGGAAGCCTCCACGCCCGGGACGTCTTCAACCTCATCGTGACCCAGGCCTGGCGTACCGGCGACCCGGGACTCTTATTCTTGGACACCATAAACCGAGCCAACCCCACCCCCCACCTGGGGGAGATCGAGGCCACCAACCCCTGCGGGGAACAGCCCCTCCTCCCCTACGAGAGCTGCAACCTGGGCTCCATCAACTTGGCAGCCATGGTGAAAGAAGGGGAGCTGGACTGGGAGAGGTTCACTCGGGTCATCCGTTCTGCCGTGCACTTCCTGGACAACGTCATCGACGTGAACCACTGGCCCCTGGAGGAGATCGAGCGCATGAGCCTGGGAAACCGCAAGATCGGGCTGGGGCTCATGGGGTTCGCCGATGCCCTGCTGCTCATGGGCATACCCTACGACTCGGAGGAAGCCCTGGAGGTGGCGGCCCGCATCGCCTCTCACCTGCAGGAGGAGTCCCACCGGGCCAGCTCCGAGCTGGCAGCGTCCCGGGGCGTCTTCCCCAACTACCCAGGCTCCGTGTGGGAGAAGAAGGGCATCCCCATGCGCAACGCCACCACCACCACCATCGCCCCCACCGGCACCATCAGCATCATCGCCGGATGTTCCAGCGGCATAGAGCCCATCTTCGCCATATCCTTCGTGCGCAACGTCATCGAGGGGACCAAGCTCATGGAGATCAATCCGGTTTTCGAGAAGGTGGCCAGGGAAAGGGGGTTCTTCTCCAACGACCTCATGATGGAAATAGCCCGCAGCGGCTCCATCCAACACATGCGGGAGATACCTGAGGACGTTCGCCGGGTCTTCGTGACCGCCTTCGACATAGCCCCGGAGTGGCATGTGCGCATGCAGGCCACCTTCCAGAGGTTCTGCGACAACGCCGTCTCCAAGACCATCAACTTCCCCGCTGACGCCTCCATCGAAGACGTGGAGAAGGCCTACCTCATGGCCTACCGCCTGGGCTGCAAGGGGATCACCGTATACCGTTACGGGAGCCGTCGGGAACAGGTCCTTTACCTGGGAAGCGACTCCATGATGAGGCTCATGGAAAAGCCCGAGTACACCATGGCGGAATCGGAGTACGCGGGCGGTTGTCCCACGCCCCTCTGCTTCTTCTGAGGGTAGCGGTCAGGGTGGCCACCAGGCCCCTCGGCGGGGACATACGGCCATGCATAACAAATCCCGATGGCTCTTGCGGTAACACTCGTGCGGGCCAGGTGGATAAGCTCTGTTTCTGCCCCTCCTTGGGCACGGGTGGGAAAGGGCACGGCAGGAACCAAGAGGGAGAGGCCCAAGATCGGGAGTCCGCCCAGGGAAAGGTTGGGAAACGGTGCAGAGGGACGTTAAGAAAGATGTCACTCGGAGCGCGGAGAGCTTTCCCGGGAAGGTATAGACAAGGTAACCCCGGGGATCGGATGAGCCCGAGTCACGACTCGCCCCTGGGCCTGACGGAGATGGGTAAACGATCCGGACCGGGACGTGATGGGACATGAGGATCCCCGAGAACCTGGTGAGGGGGAAGTTCGTGGAGAGGAAGAACCGCTTCCTGCTCTCCGCCGAGGTGGGGGGCAAGGAGGTGGAGGTTCACCTCCCCAACCCCGGCAGGCTCGCGGAGTTATTGTCGCCCGGCGCGAGCCTGCTCCTCCACCCCACGGCGGCAAGGGGCACCTCCGCCCGGAAGACCTATTTCGGCGCCTTCGCCGTGGAGACGCCTGAAGGGTGGGCCACTATAGATTCCCGCCTCCCCAACCACCTCTTCCGGGAGGCGCTGAAGGAAGGGCGCCTGGAGCCCTTTCAGGGATACGGGATCATCCGGCCCGAGTTCCCTTATGCCGGGGGTAGGGTTGACTTCCTTCTGGAGGGCGACGGTCTGCCACCCTGTCTGGTGGAGGTCAAGGGTTGCACCCTGGTCAGGGATGGTACCGCCCTCTTCCCCGACGCCCCCACACGGAGGGGTACCCGGCACCTGGCGGAGCTGGCCAAGGCATCGAGGGGGGGTTTTCGCGCCTGCGTGGTTTTCGTGATCCAGAGGCCGGGAGCGAAGGTCCTGCGACCCAACGGGGAAACGGACCGGGCCTTCGCCCGGGAGGCCTTGCGAGCCGCAAAAGCCGGGGTGGGATTCCATGCCTATTCCACCCGGTGGGAAGACGGGGAGTTGAGCCTGGATGCGCCCGTCCCAGTGATCCTCCGGGAAGACGGGCAAGCCTGGGAAGAGCCACATCCTCCGCAGCCCGCTCATGCGATGGCTGAATGGGGCAGTCCCCGGGAAGATGACGGCTGATGCCTCGTTCCGGAAAGCTGCATTTCGCGTACCCGACTGCAAGTCCTCTCGCCGCCGGGAAAGGGTGAGGGAAATGATTGCCTGTCCGGAAAGAAGGAGGGAGGCATGAAACTGCTGGTCATGTACAGTGGGGGTCCCATACCTCGCCCGGTGGACCCCTTCAGCGTGACCTTCGACGACACCTTCGCCCTGCGCTTCCTCCGCCACCTCACCAATGAGGAGGGTTATTGTAGCGGCTGCGGCGCCCTCTGCGACCACTGCCGGGATACCTACGGTATCGATTTCACCGAGGATATCGCCGACGTGGTGCAGCTTCCGCCCGTCCTCCCCTACTACGTGGACGACCCCTTGGAGATATTGGGCCGGGAGCTCACCCCCCATGAGGCCACGGTGGCCATCAACGTCCACCAGGAGATCCTCCTGGAACTCCCCGCCCTGGCCCGTGCGGCGGGCTCCCGGGTCCTCATCGTCCCGGCGGAACAACCTCACTGGACCAACGGTTGGCTCCGGGGGGAGCTCAAGAAGAGATGCAAGGCCCTGGACATGGGATGCGCCTTCCCCAAGCCCTTCTGCGCCCTCCCCCCCGGCATCCACCCGGCGGTGGACGAGTTCATGGAGCACTTCCGCATCGGCATGCCCAAGATCAGGCTGGAGGTGGGGGAAGGCTACATCCGGGAGGCCAGGGTGCTGCGCAGCGCACCCTGCGGCAACACTTATTACGTGGCCTTCAACCTGAGGGGCGCTCCTCTCGACGGGAGGGTGGCCGAGGTGGTGGCCAAGTATTGGCACAGCTTTCCCTGCGTGGCCTCCATGGAGATGGACAGGGAGCTGGGGGAGACCATTCTCCACATGGGGGGCTTCATACACTACCTGGCCGTCCAGGAAGCCCTGGCCGAGGTGGGGGTGGAGGTGGAACTCCCCACCTCCCCCGCGTTGCGGCGCCTCTCCCTGGCCGGTTGAACCCCACGGGGTGGACAGTGCGCTACCCCTGGGGACCTTCAATCAGGGCGGAGTCCATCCGAAAATGATAATACCAGCAGCGATCTCTTTCCCCCTGCGAAAAGGGGGCGGGTCACCGGGGCACCGAGGGCCCCAGGCCCAGGATGCGGCTTGACCGGTTAACTAGGAGGGTTTCGGGAGGACCATGGCCCGGAGGATTCTGGTGGCCGATGACGATCCCCACATAAGGCGTCTGGTGGGGGAACTCCTCTCAGCGGAGGGGTATGTGGTCCTCTTCGCCGAGGACGGCGAGCAGGCCCTCCACCTCTGGAGGACCGAGGGCCCCGACCTCGTCATCCTGGACATCATCATGCCCGGCGCCGACGGCCTGGAGGTCTGCCGGAGGCTGCGGGAAGAGACGGGGGTGCCCATCATCTTCCTGACCGCCCGGGATGAGGAGGAGGACGTGGTGAGGGGTCTTTCCTCGGGAGGCGACGACTACATCACCAAACCCTTCCGGGGGGCCGAGCTGGTGGCACGGGTGAAAGCGGTCCTGCGGCGGGCCTCCATGGCGGTCCCCCCGGGGGAAGAGGAACGCATCTCGGTGAGCGGCCTCGAGGTGGATAAGACGCGCCACGAGGTCACGGTGCACGGTAAACCGGTCTACCTCACCCAAACCGAGTTCGAGATCCTATGGCTGCTCGCCTCCCACCGGGGGAAGCCTTTCACCCGGCAGGAGATCGCCAGGGCTCTGTGGGGCCACGGGAACATCGGCCTTTCCCGGAGCATCGACACCCACATCGCTCGCCTGCGCAAGAAGATCGAACGAGATCACTCCCACCCCGAGTTCATAAAGACGGTCACCGGCGTGGGCTACAAGTTTCTCTGAAGGTCCCTGGGTCGTACGGTCCTCATAGGAGGCGAGGGCGCGGAAGCCATCTAAAGGGACAAGTCCATGTGGCCCCCAACCCCACCTCGCCAACCTGACCTGCATGGCCATCAACCCCCGGTCTTCGCCACCTTGAGGAAGTTCCCGGAGAACACCGCCTCCCTTTCCGATGGGGAAAGGGACAGGGCCTCGATCCATCCCTTTATCCAGCCGTAGTCGTAATCCTCGCCGGGGGCCTGGGAGCCGTAAGGGCCGTCGGTCCCGTAAAGGCACTTATCCGGACCCAGGAAGGACACCGCCTCCCTGACCAACTCCTGGTCGAGGTAGGGGCTGGAAAGGTCCACGTAAAGGCCCTCACGGTCCCTGATGTAGGCCCATAGCTCCCGGAAGAAGGGAATGCCCGCGTGGGCGAAGACCACCTTGAGGCCTGGGAAGTTTTCCGCCAGGTAGCGGTAATCCCCCGTCCCCTGCCTGCTGCCCAGGTGGATCAAGAGGGGATAACCGTTATCCCGGCACCAGGCAGCTACCCTATCCAGGGCGCTCACCGGGTAACGGTGCCAGAAGGGATGGGCCTTCACCCCTATCATCCCCGGATGCTCCTTCCACCTCTCGATCTCCGCCATGGGATCCCCCACCCGCGGGTTGACGAAGATCCAGCCATAGAAACGGTCCGGGTACCGCTCCAGCACCCCCGCTACCTGGGAGTTATCCGGTTGCTGGTAGATCTTGTACTTCTTGCCCAGGAGCACGAAGTTGCCGCGGGAGTCCACGGTGGTCTCGTAGAGGAACTTGCCCAGGCCGCCGCCCCGCAAGAGAGAAGCCCTCAAGAGACGGTTGGCCACCTCCACCGGCTTTCCCCTCAAGTGGAAGGGGTCCACCATGGTAGGGATGAGCGCGGCCCTATCGATGCCGTGACGGTTCATGGCGGCCATCATCCTATCCGCCGGGAAGATCCTCTCGTCATAGTGGATGTGGGCGTCGATGACCATCTCACTCCTCCTTTCTTCTACATCCAATTTAAGGCCCCGGGACGAGCACGTGGGTTCCGCCGTGATCCCTCGATCGTCCCGCCCTTTTTCGGGCGGTCAGCGTTAAGACCGTAAAACCCCCCCTCAAAAACTATTTCCCCTGCCTTGCCTTTGACAAACCGGCAGGGGACCGTCCCGGACCGGCAACAAGGCCACCTGCGAGCAGCTCTACCACCTTATCGTCATCTTTGACACGCCAGGGGACCAGCCCGGACTGGTAATGGGACTGCCTGCAAGGGCCGGTTCGGGTTCTTGCGGCGGCCGCGGGCCGGGTGTAGAATCTCTCTTGCTTATAAGAACCCGGGGGAATACGGCCAGGTCAAGGTGAGACAAATGGTGGTCGGGGAAGGCCACTGGAAACCGGGTTGGCTACCGGGGAATCAGTAGCCTTGGCGAGCGGTAGACCCATCGGAGGATGGTCGTAAAAAAGAAAGGGAACCGCTGATACAGTGCTGGTCCTGCTACCAGGAGGGCGGGACAAGGTAGACAGGCACAGTGGTCTGGTTCCCGGTGAGGATGGCGGCGGTAACGCGGACGCGCCGCCGGATATCTGAACGGACTCGCCCGGCGCAGGGCGGACAAGTAATCCGGTGAGCCTCACCGGTTGAGTTCAAGAAGAAGGGTCGAGAAGGCCCGGTGACCCCAGCGAAGGGGACACCGGGTTTTTGTTTGCCGGAACGGGGAGGAAGTCAGCGGGCAGGAGAAAGGAGGTTCTGAAGGTGAACACGGACAAAACGCCGGGAAAAGAGTTGCCCGTTCAGCGGAGGGGTGACTTGAGGTGGCATCGTAGCGGAAAGGTCGCACCACAGTTTCACGGCAGGCAAGGAGGTGAAGTGTTTTGAAAGGAAGCAGGCTCCTCATCAGGTTCGCGACTGCCCTGCTTTTCCTGGGCGCCGTCACGGCCATCCTGCTGCTCGCCGGGGAACGGGCCAGGGCAGACGCCGTGGAGACCGGAACCACCCAGGACGTGGGGTCGGTGGAAGTGCCTCCGGAAATCGGGCAGGGGTTAGTACCCGGAGTCGAACTCAGAAGTGTTCGCCTCATCCCGGGGCAACCCGAACCCGCGGCGGGGCCGGAGGCCCTGGAGCCCGCGGCGGGCGGGGAAGGGGAAAGCGACAGCCCCGCCCCCCGGCAAGGGGAAGCTCCGGAGATGACTTTCCACTACTCCCGCGCGGAAGAGGGCTTGGCAGGGGGCGAGGAAACCATTGAGCCCTCAACCCCTCCCGGGGTCTCCAAGACCTCGTCCCCGGGCCAGGCGTCCTCGGTCGTCGACCCCAGGATAGCGGTCCGGGTGGGCTTCGAGTCCCCCGGGGACGCCGGGAAGATCAACCCCAGGTTCGAGGTCGTGGATCCCTCCGGTAACAAGGTAGCCTTCGTTAAGGGATATGACCCCAGGCACGGCACATACGAGCTGCGCTTCGACTACCCGGTGAACCCCGAAAATCCCAGGGTCACGGTGAGGATCACCGCGCCAGGATACGAGCCGTGCTCCAGGGAAGTGATCCTTTTCCGCAACCCGATGGACCCGCACGACCCCGACTATTACGGCCTCCTGGAGGTGACGCTGACGGCCACCCCGGCCTACCGCCTTGGTTACCAGGTGGCGGCAAGGGCAGACGAGGTCCTGGGCTTCGCCGGGGCAGAGAAAATACTCTGCATCACCAACGCCGGGAGCGCCCGTTTCCAGGGCAAGAGCAGCGAGGACGCCATCGAGGGCATCCTGAATTACTCGGGCGGAAGGATCACCATGGGCAGCGGTGGCCTTCTCATGCTGCGCGGCACCTACCACGAGCCCCTCGATTTCGCGTTCGTCGTGCAGCGGGGCGCAGACCTCCTCCTGGCCTTCTTCCGCCACGAGGGAGTCGAACCACTTTACGTCGGCACCGTCTCGCGCCACCGCCTGACGGAGGCAGCCTGGCGCGATATGACGGAAAAGATGGGCAGGGCCAGGGCCTTCGCCGTGGCGAGCCTGGCCAACGCCTGGGCGGAGGGCGTCCCGGCGGACCTGCTCCAGGCCGCCGCTTTCCACGGCCACCTCTGCCTGGGGACCGTCAGCGGGTACGCCATGGTAGAGGTCCTTATACGCCAATTCCCACCCGGCTTCGGCGGGTCCGGCATCGAAGACACCAGCTACAGGGTCCTCGGCGTCCCCGGCGGCTCCGACGACGACGTTTTCCAGTGGCTCCTGGACGCCACCCCGGGCAAGCGGGCCTACGTGGGCCGCAAGACGGTGGAGGAGCCCAACATCGTGGGCTTCATCCGCTGGGATGCCCGTAACCGGAGGGGAACCCTGGTGGTGATGAGGTTCGACCAGGAGGGGCTCATGGCCAGGTTCCTGCGGGAGACCGGGATCTCCGTTCTCGAGGACACCCCGAGCGAGCTTCACTTCAACGCCTGGCTGCTTTCGAAGCTGCTAAGCTCCCCGGATGAACTAGTGGAGATCGTCATCGCTCTGGATGAACTCGACGAGGAGGAGTGCAACCGGCTCACCGGGGGCATGGGCTCCGCCACCGTGCAGACGGCCCACGGGCTGGACATGGCCTACATAAACGAGCTTGCCACGAGGAAGCCCCCCGCCCTCCGGGCCGATGCCTCTTTCCCTGTCTCTCCCTTGACCAACGAGGACATCAGGGAAATCGGGAAACGGGCTGCCCTGATGGCCGTGGACCTGTTCCGCCAGGAGCTGGGCATAAAGCTGGAGCGGGATGACCCCTGCCTCCTGGCCCTCACCAGCGCGGGTTACGCGAGACTCTTCGGTCTCCCCACCACCTACGCCTGGGACGGGATCTTCGAGGTGCTCGGCTCCAGGTTGACCCGCAGGACGCTCCTGCCCGTGCACTCGTCCCTCCTGGGTACCCTCTGGTTCGCCTTTTCCCTGCTCAGCGACGGCAGGGCCTATTCCGTTTACCTGCGCTACGATCCCGTGACCCTCGACCTGGTGCCCGGCAGGACACAGGACGGCAGGGCCGTGCACGACATCGGGCCCGAGACCCTCAATGACAACGCCAAACTGAACCTGGTGAGGCCGGTGTTCGGGGCGCATTTCTCCAGCGTACAGACCATCGCCAACGCCATGAGGCACGACCCCCCCTTCGAGATGGTCATGGTCTACCTCTTCCACAACCACGTCTGCCCGGGTGTTTCCCCCGCCTGGCTCATCGCCGACCACGTCTACCGGGAATTTCCCCTGGGAGAGGACGAGAGGTACATCTACCTGACCACGACCAACTTCTGCAAGGACGACGGCCTCATCTACCTGCTGGGCCTTTCATCCGGAGGGGGGACCTACTATAACCTGCGCCTACTCTCTGGAGATGACACGAGTTCGCAACTGGTGCCCGGGGGCAGCATGGACGGCATCCTCGTCAAGTGGAACGAGAGGCTCCAGGTAGGCCTCGCCATCATCATCACCTTCGCCTGGCCCCAGTGGGACACCTCCGGCCTCACCACCGACGCGGCGCGGAGGGAGGCCCAGATCGGGGCCTTCATCCGGTACTACAAGGGCGTCATGGACCCCCGGATGACCGTCGCTCCCGTGGTGGCTACCGAGACGGCCAAGTGGATAACCCGGGAGGAGCTGGAGGCGATAGTCTCTTGGTCGCCGGACGACCCGCGGGGTAACGTGCTTCGCTTCATCATGGGCCTTCCCAACCGGGAGCTATCGGACCTCATCCCTCCCATCCCAGAGGAAGGCAACGACGAGAGCCCCGGCGTGACTCCTGAACAGGAGGGCGGGGTGGAGGATTCCGATACAGACACCGGGCAACCCACCGAGCCGGTGGACGCGCCCGAGGTATCCGTGACTCCGGGCACCCCGGAGACCGGTGGCAGCGAGGGTGCCCCGTCACCTGGCACTGGGTCGTCACCCGGCGAGAACGCTTTCCGTCCCGGTCCCTCTCCGGTCCGCCGCGCGCTCCGGCCGAGGCCGATGGCAACCATCCTGCCTCTCCCCTCCGCCGAGACCCGTGTGGAGGAGAAAGGTGAGAGGGCGGAAGAGGCGGGAGAGGCGTCCGGGCCTACACCCTCCGACGAGGATGCTCGCGCCCGTGCCTACGAGGTGGAGGAAGTCACCGAGGGTACGGGGTCTGGCGCTCTGGCCCTCGCGCTGGCGGGCTTAGCTGCCCTCCTGGTCCTGGGGACGGGCGGCTTCCTTCTGGCGAGGAGGCGCCGCGTTCCATAGGCGTCTTCGCGGCGTTTCAGCGAGACCGCGCCGGGGCCTTAGGAAAGGCCCCGGCGCACCTTTTCAGCTGATCGGACGGGTCGGGGGCCACCCCCAAAACCTCCGTTGCCCTTCGGCCCTGAACAGCCCTTCACGCATCCCGGGCAGAGGGCTATCGCCGACGGCCGCGAGCATCTCGGCAAAACACGAAGGTCATCGGCGGAGGAAATTGGGGACTCACCCCGTTACGCTTACCCCCGCGCCCCTCCCCTTCAGGCGGAGGGCTTCGCTAGCCTTAGGGTAGCGGGAAAACCAGGGGCCATGGGACGACTTCCGAACAACACGCACCGGGGTCCACCCGGGATGCTGTATCGTTTCAGTAGGCGCTTTTAGGGTTGAAAAGTATCGAGAGACCACCCTATCATCCTGGCAAAACAGGCAAAAGAGGAAGAAAGGGGTGATCTCTCTTGCTGCCATCAATGGTACTACAAGTGGTGTCCCCGGACCTTTGTTTATCCGGGGGAATTCTGGTAGTATCATCTATGTTAGGTAGGGGCGCTTAGCTCAGCGGGAGAGCGCTGCCTTCACACGGCAGAGGCCACAGGTTCAAATCCTGTAGCGCCCACCACCGAGTAGCCGGGAGAACGCGCCTTGCGGTCTTCCCGGCTTTTCTTTCATCTACCTATCACCTACATCTCATAACTTACCGATGGGTAACATCATCTATAGTCTGGTGACATTCGTCCCAACCCTTTGGGTTTCCAAACCCGAGGGAACCACCCCCGACCGACACCTAGATGGACGTAATAAGATTCGAGAAAGACCTAAGGGGATATGCGGCTGGGCGTGATCAGGGCCTGGCCCAGATGACCGGATTTGGCCATGTTGGTCTTCCTGCCGGATGCCAGATCGATGACCACACGAAGTGCATATGAGGAATCGGTGAACCCGGCCGTGACGTATCCCACGTGTGCAAACAGGCATGGCATGTGAGGAGAAAGGCTATTTAAATTTTGACAGAATATTAATTCGACCATGACCTTACGTACCAGAGAGCCTGAACCGGGGATTTTCATTCCGCTGTCCTCGCATAGCCCGTATTTCAAAAGGCTCACAAAACAGTTTTACTGTTGCGCCACCTCGACATACCTGGCCTCCACCCAGGGCAAGGTTATGGTCCACCCCGCCACCGAGGTGTAAGTGTAGGAACCCTTGACCTCCCCCCACACCCGGATGATGGATTCCTCGTAGGCGGGTATGGAACCTTGATAGGTGACGTATATGGTGTCATCCCAGTAACCCCACTTGTCCCGGGTGACGTTGAGGCGGATGTTCGTGGTGCCAAGGCCTTCCATGATCTGAACGACCTGCCCGGTGGCGAAGTACTTCTGTCCCTTGTAGGCATCAGGGTTCTTGTTGAGCGCGCGAAAATCGATGGTCTTACACTGGGCCTTATAGGTGGCTTCGTCCAGCTGGTAAGTGATGGAAAAGGTGGAGGAGCCCTTCTTCCCATCCTTTTCTGCGTCCACGACAAGCAAGTTGGATCCCTCGCTCAGCACCAGGGCAGCGGTGAACTTGCCATCCGATCCCGCCCACACGCACACCGGGGCGTTGGCGCACCCTTTCACGGTGATCTGGGCTCCCGGTTCCGTGATCCCCTCCAGCGTGGTATTGGGAGTGTTCACGGTGAGGCCGGAGGGAGTGGTGAAGGTTATGTC
>Ga0272449_1002095_pt1 | contig 19111 bp, 19 predicted proteins | sample YNPCB0241_FD_198679 | JGI IMG/M metagenome (GOLD analysis project Ga0272449, IMG submission 198679) | Hot spring sediment microbial communities from Yellowstone National Park, WY, United States - YNP-CB-024-1 | ecosystem: Environmental > Aquatic > Thermal springs > Hot (42-90C) > Sediment... | reverse complement strand
ATAGCCATTTTATAAATTCTTCTCTTTTTTGTTTTACCATAATTTCTTTTTCCTGCTCAAGATATGTTTTGTCAAATGGAATATTTTGTACTGATATAGTATCACCTCTTGGTAAATTTATTCCTGCCGCTGCAATTACTGCCTGTTCAATCTGTTTTATTTCTTCTGGAGTTCTCGGTATATAATTCCATTTTGCTTTTTTCCCTTCGCCAACTTTTTCATATTTTCCATCAACCAAAACAGAAACAGATAATCTTTTAATATTTCCCGGTGTTTCAACTATTCTTTTTACAATTTTATCTACTTCATAATTTACAACTGTATGTTCTTTTTCAGAAGAGTAGGGCGAAGAAGATGAAATATAAGAGGGATGAACTCTTTCTGTTTCTCCTCTCAAAATTGAATAAAAAGGTGTATTACTATATGTTCCTACAGGTCCTCCTTCTCCTTGAGATTTACCTTCTTGCCTTTCTGTTATACTTTCTTTACTTCTTAAAACTCCTTCATCTCCAACGATAGGTAAATATCTTTCCTCTTCACTTTCTATTTTATTGAAATCCAAATCTGCACTAACCTGAACAATTGACTTATCATATCCTAAACTTTTATCTAACATACTTTTCACTTTAAAAGCAATATAATCTTCAATCTCTCTTTGGATTTCAAATCTTCCAGAAACATATTTATCTCCTAAAGGAGATGGTCCACCTTTATACAAAACATTAGAATTAGTATCAACTATTGAAACATTTTCAGGAGAAAGTTCAGGAACACTTCCTACAACTAAATTGACAATCCCTTGAATTTGTGTTTGGCTTAATTTTACACCTGGTTTTAAATCTATCATAAGAGATGCAGTGGCATATGTTTTTTTTCCATAAATATCTTCTTCAGGAAGGACAATATGGACTCTTGACCCATTTACTACTTTCAAACCATTTATTGTTCTTGATATTTCTCCTTCCAATGCTCTTTTAAATCTAATTTTTTCCTCAAAATCTGTAATTCCAAATTGAAATTTATCAAAGATTTCATATCCTGCTATTTTCCCATATCCTATTCCTTCTCCAAGTAGTTCAATTTTTACTTCTGCTGCTTTTTCTGAAGGAACTTTAATTACACCTGCCTCTTTTTCTAAAATATAAGGAATATTTTTTTTCTTTAATTTTTGAATTACTTCATATGTTTGTTCAGGAGAAAGGCCATAAAATAAAACTTCATAATTGTAATACCGCAAACTTTTAAAAATTATAGATAAAAATATTGAAAAGAGAAAGATCCCAATAATAATACCAAATTTTTTCCCTATAGATAAACTTTTTAATTTTTCTCTTAATCTTTCTAATACTTGCAGGAAATTCATATTTTACATTCTATAAAGTTCTTTGTATGCTTCAACTAATCTGTTTCTTATTTCTACTGCTATCCTTAAGGCCATTTCTGCCTTTTCAAGAATTAAAAGAACTTCATGAATAGATTTTTTTTTAGATATAAAATCTACAATTGAATTTTCTGCTTCTTTTTGGAGTTGATTTACTTTATTTATTTCTTCTAAAAAAATCTCTCCAAAATTTTTCCCTGTTTTGTTTTTCCCTTGGACATTTCCAATATTATTGCCTCTCTGATCTATTTTCTTTATTTCCATAAATTTATCCTTTTGATTCTCGCTTGGTTTTTTTAATTATACGAATGTTTTTTAAATTTGTCAAATTGCTAATGCCTCATTATCTCGTCCAATATAAGAAACTTTTTAAATATTTCTCTGCCAACTTCAATTTTTTATATTATATCACACATACATTCATACATTTAAATAAAATACATTTATAAATAAAAAATTTGTCAAGAGATGTGCTTTTTTCATTAATCCGTAATCCTTTTATCTCTTCCTTATGCCAGATTTCAGTAGAGGCAATATCTGAATATATTGACGAGAAATAAAAACTGTGGTATATAAAAATTATAGATGGGGGATTAGCTCAGTTGGGAGAGCACCAGGCTGGCAGTCTGGGGGTCAAGGGTTCAAATCCCTTATCCTCCATTTTTTATTTTTTCTTCTTTTTTATTTCTTCCATTTCTGGGGTAATTATAATTTCTCTTTTTTCTGTTTGCAATGAAGGAGGATTGGAGAAAGTTAATAAAACAGGATATCTTTTTTCAACAGGTAAAATATCAAATTTTTTATGTGGCTCAATCTGATACCAGTAAGCAGTTGAAGAATACTCATTTGCTGTGTGGTTTCCATGACCATGTTCTATTGTAACTTTAATTGATTTTTTGAAATGGATAGGATTTAATATATGGAAAACATACGAGGTTTGATATCCTCCAATCGTTCTTCCATCATACAAATCATGTCCAAAAACAGAAAATCCTTCAAAAATTGAAGACCCATTAAATAAAAATGCATTATTTTGCATACCATAGGCTTGATTGAAATAATCTTCACTACCAGTACCATGTATATCTGGCGGCCATTTATATCCATCAATCCATATCATATCATCTCCTTCTCCCCACCATGTTCCATGAAAATTTGTAACTGAAAGATTACAACCTATATAATGACCGGTGCCTTCTGCTTCAAGAATCAAATAATTATTTTTATAAGCAATCTCTTCCTTATTTACTACATTGGCTTCAGCAGTATTTACCCGTATTTCAGGTCCCCATCCAGGAGTTGGATTTTCTCTTCTCCACATTGAATGAAGGTAAGCAATTTCTTCAGGAAAAGTTTCTTCATAAATTTCATAGTCAATATAAAAATACTGAGTATAAGGTTGAGTTCCTTCATTTATAATTTCTATTTTTGCATGTTTTTTAAATGGCATTGGTAAATAACAATTTAAAGCACATCTACCTCCAAATTTGTAAGGATTTGAAGTTGAAGCAGTAAAAGGTAATGAACAGAAAGAATTTACAAGTGAATGACCAAGACAGAAAAAATCACCGAGAGGGACAAGAATACTTGGATCTTTTTCTCCATCCCAATAAAATCTTAAAATTACTTCTCTATATAAAAATATAGGACCTCCTTGAGTCATCCATATATGAGTTATACACCCAGGGCCATCTATTTCAGCAATAATTTTTCTTTCCCCTGGTTCTATTTTCCAGTAATCATTATTTCTTCCCTCTACATCATAACTTGAAATTCTTTTTGTTTTTGCCTTCTTTATTTTTGTCAAATCTGCTAATAAATTTCCAAAATTCATTTTGTCCTCCTTGTTGTGCAATTGCAAGGGAAATTTGGCTCTTTTTGTAATTTACCTTTGCTTCATTTATTTAAAATAACTCTATCTTTTCAATTAACTTTTTATATTTTAACCCTCTTTATCTCTCTGTCAAATTTTCTTTAACTTGACAAAAATAAAAAATGTAGTATGATAAATTCATATGGATGAAATAATAGAAATTATTAATGAGAATTTAAACAGGTATGTTTTAAAACTTGAGATAGTAACAAATAATATTGCAAATATTGAGACTCCTAATTATAAAAGAAGAGAAATTGTTTTTGAGGATGTATTAGAAGAAGCCAAATTACAATTAAGGACTTCTAATGAAAAACATATTAAAGGGATTAAGAGTAGTTATTCAAATGGGAAAATAATTACAGACCAAAGTTCTCCTTCAAGGGCAGATGGAAACAATGTGGTTTTAGAAAAAGAAATAAAAGATTTAAATGAAATACAATTGATGTATCAATCCTTGATAAAAATGCTCAATTATGTCTTAAGGGGAAGAAAAATATCAATTGGAGGTAAGTAATGTTTGAAATTTTAGATATAAGTTATTCTGGGTTAATTGCTCAAAAAACAAGGATTTCTGTAATCTCAAATAATGTTTCAAATGTAGATACAACAGGTCCAAATGGTCCTTATAGAAGAAAGTTGGTTGTATTTCATTCATTATATGAAGAGAGTTTGAATTCAGCAAAAATGAAAGGAGTAAAAGTTGCGAAAATAATAGAAGACCCTTCGCCTTTTAAAAGAGTTTATAATCCTTCCCATCCTGATGCAGATAGTGAAGGTTATGTTTTATATCCAAATGTTTCCATTTCTCAAGAAATGGTAGATTTAATTTCTGCTACAAGGGCATATGAAGCAAATATAGCATGTTTTAATACAGTAAAGCAAATCTTTTTGAGGACTTTAGATATAGGGGTATAACACTTTACCAAAAATAATCTTAAAAAATGAAAAAATTTATCCCTTATGGAAAGCAATTTATTTCTAATGAAGATATTAGAGAAGTTATAAAAATTCTTAAATCTGATTGGCTTACCACAGGACCTACTATAGAAAAATTTGAAAAAAAAATATGTGATTTTGTGGGTGCTAAATATTGTGTTGTTTTTTCAAGTGGAACTGCTGCTTTACATGGTTGTATGTATGCAATAGGGATAAAAGAAGGAGACGAAGTTATACTCCCAACTTTAACATTTTTATCAACTGCAAATTGTGTGGTCTTTCAAAATGGGAAACCTGTTTTTGTTGATATAGATGAAGAAAAGTTGCTTATTGAGCCAAAAAAAATATATGAAAAGATCAACCAAAAAACGAAAGCGATTATTTCAGTAGATTATGCAGGTCAACCTTGTGATTATGAGGAATTACAGAATATCTCAAAAAAATTTGGACTTTTTTTAATTGCAGATGCCTCTCATGCATTAGGAGCAAAATATAAAGAAAAAAATGTAGGAAAATTAGCAGATTTAACAGTTTTTAGTTTTCATCCAGTTAAAATAATTACTACAGGAGAGGGTGGAGCAGTAGTTACTGATAATGAAGAATTCTATGTAAAATTGAAGAGATTCAGAAATCATGGAATTGATTTAGAAGCAAGAGAAAGATTAAAAGAAAAAATATTGTTTTATAAAATGGAAGATATTGGATATAATTACAGAATTACAGATTTTCAATGTATGTTAGGGATATCACAACTAAAGAAAATTAAAAAATTTTTAAAAAGAAGAAATGAGATTGCAGAATACTATACAAAAAAATTGAGTGATATAAAAGAGATTGAACCCTTAAAAAAAGAAGAAGATATTTACCACGCTTATCATTTATATGTAATAAAGTTGCCAAATGAAAAAATTAGAGATGCTTTATACTTATATTTAAGAGGAAAAAATATAGGAACAAATGTCCATTATTATCCTGTCCATTTACAACCTTTTTATTTGAAAAGATTTGGTACATATAGAGGAATGTGTCCAGTGGCAGAAGAAGTTTATAAAAAAATTTTATCCCTTCCAATTTATCCATCTTTAAAAAAATCTCAACTTGACTATGTTATCAAAAATATAAAAATGTTTTTCAAAAAATAACTATTCTATTAAATCCCAAGTTAAAGGAGTTCCCATTTTTATATCTTTTTTTGCTTTTTTCCCTAAAATTAATTTTAAATATTTTGGGGGTAGTCCAAAAGATGGTCTTATTGATCTTATATTTTCTTCTGTAAATGGTTCTCCTTTCTTAATATCCTTAATTGCAAAAAGAGAACGCCTATTTTTCAATTCTATTTTTTCTCCTTTTGTTGGTCCATAATGAATTTTCCCTATTAAACTTTCAACAATTTTTATATTTTTCACAAGTTCTTCAAATTCTTTAGGTTCTAATGAAAAAAAATTATCAGGGGTATTAATTTCTCTTGATAGAGTAAAATGTTTTTCTATAAGTTTTGCTCCCAAAGAGATAGCAACAATAGAAGTAATTATATCAAGAGTATGGTCAGATAATCCAACTGGTAATTTAAATCTTTTTTTCATATCTTGAACTGTTATTAAATTCATTTCTTCTGGTTTTGCAGGATAACTTGATACACATTTAAGCAAAATTATATCTTTTGCTCCTGCTTTTTTTGCTGTATCAATTGCTTCCTTTATTTCTTTTAAAGTTGCCATTCCTGTTGAAAGTATTAAAGGTTTTTTGGTTTTTGCAATATATTCAATTAAAGGTAAATCAATCAGTTCAAAAGAAGCAATTTTATGTATTGGAACATCCAAATTTTCTAAAAAGTCAACACTTTTTTTATCAAAAGAAGTAGCAAAAAATATAATACCTAAATCTTCAGCAATTTTTTTCAATTCCTTAAACCAGTTCCATGGAGTATATGCTTTTTGATATAACTGGTATAAAGTTTGACCACCCCATTTATGATGTTTTACTTTAAAATATTTATTATTACAATTTATGGTTAAAGTATCAGGAGTATAACATTGAAATTTTACTGCATCTGCTCCACATCTTTTTGCTTCTTTTATTAAACTTACTGCTCTATTAAAATCCTGACCATGATTTGCAGAAATTTCAGCAACAATAAAACAATTTTTTAGATTTTTAAAATTTACTTTTTTCATTGTCCCTCCAAATTTTTACTGGTTATTTTCATTAAAAATTCTTCAGTAATTTCAGATAAAGAATTAAATCTATATTCTGCTTCAAATTTTTCTTCTAAAAAGATATCTTTGTATTGACCTTTTAAAATTCTAATTGTTTTAAATCCAAGAGTTTTAAGATTTACAAAATCTTTATAAGGATTATCTCCTATACATACAACTTCTAAAGGTGAAACTTTTTCTTTTTCACATATTTTAAGAAAACAGTATGGAGATGGTTTGGCATTTTTTATTCCATAGCAATGTGTAAGTATATAAGATTTTACCTTTTTATCCAATCCTAAAGATATTATTTTATTTTTTTGAACAGTTTTGTTTCCATCAGTAACCAGATATACTGGATATTTTTTAAATCTTTCCAAAAAATCTTCTGCTTCTGGATATAATTTAATATCCGGTTTATGTTTTCTGTACAATGAGATACATTTTTTAAGGTTTTGTTTTGTGTAAATACTATATTTTTCCAATAAAGAATCAAAAATTTTACCCCTTCCTTTTTGAAATAATTCCTCAATCATAAATGAAAAAGTTTCTTCTTGTGGTATTGAAAAATTTTGATATAACCAAAAAGAAACTACTTTGAATCCACTTTTCACAAAACTTAACTCATCATATAGAGTATCATCAAGGTCCAAAACAATTATCATTTTAAGATATAATTAAATCCTGTGGATATCTTACAAGTTTCTTCTTTTTGAAAATAAAAAAATAATCGTCTATATCCTCGCCCAAAACTTCTAATAAAAACCAATAAAAACTATCTAACCCACATTCAATACTTAAAGTAGATGCACCACCAAATCTTGGATTACATTCTATAATATGAAATTTCCCTTTTTTATCTTTAATAACCTGTATTACAACATGCCCATAAAGATTGAGTTTTTCTGCTAAATTAGAAGAGAGTTCTTCTAATTTTTTATCTCTAATTGCAGTAGTAATTTGTGATTCTCCACCTATAACTAATTCTCTTTTTCTTGCAACTACACCTTTAGTTTTTCCCTTTTTTGTAATATATAAATCCACACTAAATTCCTCTCCTTCAATATATGGTTGAAATACTGGTTCTTTAAGTTTTTTTGCATGTAATAATGCTTCTTCCTTTTTTAAGTTTATTCCAATATTTCCTGAACCTGCTCCAGTTTTTTCTTTAACCACATATGATTTGGCTTTTATACTACTTATATCTTCTGTTGTTTCAATTACAGGAAAACCAAGTTTAGAAAGGACTTTATAAAATTTTAATTTATCAAAACAAATTTCAATACTATTATAATTAGAAACCATTACTTCTATTCCCTTTTGAGAAAGAAAAGTTTTATACTTTGCCCAAAATAGTAATTCTTTATCACGAGTAGGTATTATACATGAAATATTATTATTGATTAGGTATTCTAAAAGTTCATTTAAATCAAGTTCTTCCATAGGAGGCATTTTCCAGAAAAGGTCAACAAAATATTTCCCTATACAATTTTCATCCATATCTGCACCAAAAATTTTACCTTGATTACCGAGTTTTAAACTTGCTTTTTTTACCATTTTCAATAGAGGGACTTTTTTTGATATACTTGTTACCATTATATTGATATTTGGTAGTTCTGGTCTTTTTTCAGTAATATGATTTTTGTAATATTTAATAAGTTCAGGTATCCCTTTCTCCAATTGTATTTTAGGAAGCCAGCCCGTAATCTGTTTGAATTTTTTCATATCTGCTTGTGAGGCCTCATATAAAATATCTGACTCTACTTCCTTTACTTTCATATTGGGAAAATATTTTTTTAGTATACAAATAACTTCTTCAACTCTTCTTGCTCTACCACTACCCAAATTAACTATTCCATCAAAAGAAGTTTCTGCTAATCTTATCAATCCTTCTGCAACATCATCTGCAAAAATATAATCAAACATCCCTTCTTTTTTAAATAGAATAATTTCTTCTTCATTTAACAATTTATTTATCCATCTTGAAATAACATCTTTAGAACTTCTGCCATAGACACGGAAAATTCTTGCTATTATCACTTTATAATTTTTATTAAATTTCTTTAGGAAATTTAATTCTAACTCATGGAAAAATTTTGAAGAACCACAAAGATTTCTTGGGAAAATTGGACTTTTTTCAGTCAACTCTACAGGTTTTTCTGCTGGTTTTTTAAAATTATAAATTGAAGGGTCATAAACAAGATAACTTGAAGCAAATATAATCTTTTTTAACCTTTTATTATCTTTTAGACAATCTATAAGATGGTGGCTCAATAACACATTATTATGAAAATTATCTTCCCAGAATTCATATGTTTCTAATGACCTTTCAAATGTTGCAGCAAGATGAAAAAAGATTTCAGGAGAAAATTCTTCTATTTCTTCTTTTGTAATGTAATTTAAATCACCTTGACGATAGATTATATTTTTATGGAAATTTGGAGGTCTTGATTTTAAATCACCCACAAAAATTTTTGCACCTTTTTTATATAATTTTTCTACAAGAACAGAACCAATAACTCCAGTTCCTCCACTTACAAAAACTCTTTTATTTTTCCAATTCATATTCTTCCTTTAAATAACCATGAATTAAAGAATCAATATATTTACCATTTTTATATACATTCTGACGCAATCTTCCTTCAAACTTAAAACCATTTTTTTCAAGAACTTCAATATGTTTTTTTCTTTCTAAAAGGTCAAATGTTTCAGTATAAATTTTATTAAACTTTAACTTTTCAAAAGTGATCTTCTTCATAAATTTAATAAAAATGGAAAACTCAATTTCATATTGTTTTTCATCTAACAATCTTGATGGCTCTAATAAAAATGAAAGTTCTACTTTTTTGTTAATCCAATCAATATGGACAAGTCCACCATAACCTATACATTTTTTTTTTAATAAATAACTGAATAAAATCATCTCAGGTTTTCTTTTGTAGGAATTCGGTATAATAAAAGTTCTATAATATTTCATTTGTTGATAGGAAGTCAAAAATTTATTCTGTCTTAAAATACTTATTTGTTTATTTCTCCATTCTTTTATCAGAAGTATATCCTCTTTTCTTATAGGTAAAATTTCATATTCTTTGTATTTTAAGTGATATTGATGATATTTTCTTTTCATTAATCCTTTCTCCTTGCAAAAATAAGAATATTCCTTCCGATACCCATTTCAGAAAAATTATGATAAATATTTCTTCTCAATTCATCAGAAATAGACAACTCAAAATTTATCCTTTTTTTATGACATATATTCCCTATCTCTGGATTATCTACATAATTTTCACCAAACAATAAAAAAAATTCCATAGGGAAGTCAGTTGTAAAGTATAAGATTTCAAAATTATGAGATTCAAGTAATTTTTTTAAAGATTGGTAATCAAAATAATTTATATGCTCTGGAATAGCAATATACCAGAATTTTTTATTTACCTTTTTTTCAGCATATATCTGTAATTTGTTAAACTCATTTGGAACCCTAATACAAATTATTCCTTTCTTTGGTTTTAAAAGATTTTTTGCTTGTTTTATAGTTTTTATTGGATTACGAACATGCTCTAAAACATTTATCATAGTCACAACATCAAAACTATTTTTATAATTTGGATTTTCAATTAAAAATTCTTCCAAAGTCCCACAAAAAACATCCAATTTTAATTGTTTAATAATTTCAAAACATTCTTTAGAAGGTTCAATACCAATTACTTTCCATTTCTTACTACTCATATATTTTAAAAAATTTCCTGTGTCACATCCTATATCACAAAGTGTTTTTGAATTTTTATTAACAAATTTTTTAAGATAATAATTTATATCTTTATAAAGTGTAAAAGTTAACCATTTTAATTCTTTTTTCTTTTCTTCTCCACTGCTTAATATACGTTTCATATCAGGGGTACTACCGGTTTTCTTTATGTGACTTACATATTTCATTTTATAAAAACTATCTAAAACTTTTTCAGAAGGTACTGGATATAAATGTTTAAAACCACAAACTTCACAATCTATAACCTTAAATTTCTCTTTTTCCGCAACTATTTTCCCTTTTATGCATATTTCCTCCTCATTTTACTGGTTTTTGTTTTACCATTTCATTAATCCTTTTTAAATCAGGTTCTTTTTCCAAGACCTCCAATATATCTCTCATGAAAAAAATATTTCCTTTGTATAACCTTTTATAAATCTCTCTCACAAAAATAAGGTCTCTTTCTTCATCCACTGTCCATCTTAAATGAGATAAATCTTTAAAATTCCTTACATTTTTTATTTTAAATAAATGAGGATTTTCATAGATAAATATAGTGACATGTTCCCTTTGATATTTCTCCTTTGCCATTTCATTAGCCCTTTCCAATGCTTCAAAATTAAAAACTTCTGTATCAAGTCCTCTTGGAAATGTTCTTTCAATTGTATTACTTGTATAATCAACTTCATCCTTAAGATGTTCTTTTATTACAATATCTACTATCTCTGGGTCAATTAAAGGGCAATCAGATGTAATTCTTACAATTTTATTTCCATTATATATTTTTGCTGCCTCATAATATCTCTTTAAAACATCTTCTTCATCTCCACGATAAAAAAGTATTCTGTTTTCTTTGCAAAAATTTTCTATAATATCATCTTCTTTATTTGTGGATGTGGCAACAACAATTTTATTTATAAGTTTAGAATATTTAACCCTATATATTACATGCCATAACATTGGTTTTCCTGAAATATCTTTCATTACTTTTCCCGGTAATCTTGTGGAGCGCATCCTTGCCTGAATTATTGCAACAATATTATCTTCTTTTTTAAAAATTTCTCTCATTTTCTAAGATTAAACCATTTTTGATACTATTATCTCGCCTATAATTGCAAGGTCTTCAATTTCAAAAATTTCACTTCCTTTTCTGTTAAATAAAATCTTTAAATCTGCTGGAAATTCTTCATCTTCTGGAATTAATTCAAAAATAAAAAAAATGTCAGAAAAAACAGGAAATTTAATTGAGAACTCTGATATTTTTTCACCACCTATTTCAAGACCCTTTTCTATGAATTTTAATGGTTCATTTTTATATTTTTCAATTAATGGAAGATAAACCCTTGAATATATTGAAGGAAAATAAAAATTCCCATCTGGCAAATTTTTGTATGTAATCAACTCATCATTTTTCCCTTCCTTAAATTTACAGAGATAATGAAGTATAATAATCTTTTCTTTATAATCCTCAACTCCTTCAAAATCTTTTAATTTAAGGTCTATTTTAATTTTTCTGTTAAAGTATAAGAGTTCAATTTTATTATTTTCAATTTTAAGTTTTCCTCTTTTTATAATTTCTTCAAGTTCTTCAAAACATTTTCCGATGACTTCTGAATAACTTTTCTTCATTTTAAAGTTTAAGGTATGAATCAGAATAAATTGATTTACCAAGAAGTATATTTACTGTCTTTACATAGTTTCTTTCTTCTTCATTTAAATCAGATAAATTAATTTCTTCATCCATTGCCTTCCAGATAAGATTTTTTATATTTTCTTTTTCTCCCCTTACAAGTGAGATTAATTCTTTATCATAAGCATCAACAATTGCACTTTTCATCCCATATTTTAAAAGCATAACAAGATATGTTCTATTAATAAGCCCTCTTAATTCATTTAAAGCACCATTTGAGACATTTGATAATCCACATGTTGAATTACAATCAGGGAATAATTCATTAAACATCTTCATAAATTCAATAACACTTACAACCTGCTCCTGCTGAAATCTTACAGGAAGAACAATAGGGTCAAAATAAACATTTTCATGAGGGATTCCATATTCATCAATTTTTGCAAGGAAATTTGCTGCTATTGCTCCCCTCTCATTTTCATCCCTTGGCATTCCTTCTTTTCCCAAAAGCAATCCAATAAATTTACAGTTATATTTTTTTACAAGAGGTAAAAGTTCCTCCATCCTTTCTTCTGTTGCCTGAATTGAATTAATAATTGCTCTTTCTCCTTCAATTTCAAGCCCAACCTTTAATGCTTCTACATTTGTTGTATCAAGAGATAAAGGTAAATCGCATACCTCTCTAACTGCCTTTATAATCCATTCCATCAAAATTGGACCATCTTTTCTTGCAGGACCTATATTTAAATCAAGATAATCCATTCCATTATTTTTACTTTCAACCGCTATTTTCTGAATTATTTCTTTTTTCCTTTCATTCATTGCTGATTTAATTTTTTTATTCATAATGTTTATATTTTCTCCTATAAGTATCATTTTTAACCCCTTTTTAAATTTCTACATTTCTTACAAATGAAGGTATATGTGCTGCTTCCCTTGGTCCAAGAAGAATTTTCCAGTCAGGTAATTGTTCTTCAAGTTCTCCATAAATCTGGGCAACAACACCAGGTATTATAAGGACTTTTTTCTTTAATCTCTCTTCAATTTTTGTTTTCTTAACAAGGTTTGCTATTGTATCTGCATTGAATTTATCAGCAGCCCAGGAAGTTAAGACAGAAAGTCCTTCTGTATCCTGAATGAGTAAATATGCTGGAATTTTTGAATTTTCAATTTCACCTGAAACAATAAAATATGTTAATGAAAAATTTGTTGTAACAAAGACAGGAGAATTTTCATCAGGTTTTCCTATTTCATATATCCCTTCTGGAGTTGTCATTGGTCTCTGAGGATCTGTAAATATATTCAGTCGTTCAATAAGAAGAGGGAAAAGGACTTCACCATTTAATTTTGACAGGAGAACAATACTCCCATATTTTGCAATAAAAATAGATGCATAAATTCCCTCTTTTAAATAATTGTCAGTTAAGAATGCTGGTATTGTTAAAACAGGATATCCAAGTTCCTTGTTTTTCTTAAGTATAGCAGAGCGTCTTATTAATATAAGATTTTTAAAGACATCAGAAATTTTTTTACTTTCAACATAGATAATTATTTCTTCAACTCCAGAATTTTTAACTTTTTTAACATTTTCAGAAATTTCATCAATATTACTTCCCTTTACAACAATTGGCAAATTATTATCCTTAACAATCTGTAAAATTTCATCTTTTAAAGTATCAGGGAAAACAATTGGTCTAACATCCTTACTTATTTCAATTGCCTTTTTCAAATTATCAATATTATCACTCATCAATATTAAATTTTTCCCTGTTTCATACCCTTTTTTAACTATCTCAACAAATTTACCCTTACCTTTATCAAAAATACCTATAAATTCTCCTTTAAGTATTACTCCAACTCTTTCATATTTCATCTCACATATATTTTTGATTTCTCCTTCAATTTTTTCTTCATTCATATCCTCATCTATTAATACACCAATTCCAGTTGGATTATAAAATGTCTTTTCATGTCTGTATAAAACTGTTTCACCACCAAGATTAATTTTTTCTTTATTTCCAACTATAATTGTTTTTATAGGAGGAGCACTTTCAGAAGCAAGTTGTCTTTTTGCATCCTCACTTACATATGGACACTGAGACAGATCTGCTTTCCCTATAGCAATTTGCATTGCAAAGGCAAGGCATGTTGGAAATCCACATTCCTTACAGTTTGTTTTTGGAAGAAACTTAAAAATATCAAGAGGTTTTAAAGCCATAATTTCCCTCCTTTTTTCATAATTATATCATATTGCTGAAGAATTTCTCCACTTCTTTAAAAGCAGGTGAATTATCTGATAAATTTAAAATGCCTTTATTCTCTTCACTCAATCTGTAAATTTCTTCATCAAATGGAATTTTAAAAGCAACCGGTAGAGATGACTCAATTTTTGAATCCATTTTTTTCCCACCAAATTCATTTAAAACAAGATATATCTTTTTTATATTAAGTTCAAGTGAGTTTATCATTTTATAAATATTTTCAGCAGTCCTTATTGAAATTTTATCATAAAGAGAAACAATAAAAAGAATGTCAAGATTTCCGGATGTCCTTCTTGAAACATGCTCCATCCCTGCTTCATTATCCATAACAATAAATTTATAATTTTTTTCTATTTTTTCCATCCATTCCCTTAATAAATTATTCGCATAACAATAACAACCAGGTCCTTCTGTTCTTCCCATAACAAGTAAATCAAAACCATCTTCTTCTTTTATTGCTTCCTGTATCCTCATTTCAATATATTTTGGTTTTTCAACTCCATAAGGTAAATTATTTTTTATTTTTTCAATTTCATTTATAATTTCAACAAGTGATTTTGGCTGAACGATTCCAAGAACATCTGCAAGATTGCTATTTGGGTCAGCATCTATTGCAAGGACTGGCTTTTTATTATTTTTTAAAAGAAATTTTATAATAAGTCCTGAAACTGTTGTCTTTCCTGTCCCTCCTTTTCCAGCAACTCCTATTTTCAACATAATTTTCTCCTTTTTAATATTTTAAAAATTAAATTCTTGTTGAGGATTTTCTTTTTTAACAAATTCAGAAATAATTTTAACAAAATTTTTTGCTGTATTTAGAGCATTTTCTGCCTCTTCTTTTGAGATAGGTAAAAATGGGTCATAAGTAAATTGATTTCTTTTTCTCCTCATTCTATCAAACTTTTCTATAATGTCTTTAAATTCCTCGCCAAGAATAAGACCAACAATTTCAATGACTGTTTTATGCTGTTGGCCATCCGTAGGTCTAAAACCTTTTAAAAATAACAATGCTCTTCCACATCTGAGCATTGAAAGATAGGCGTAATTATAGGCAACTTCCTCATCTATTTTTAAATTAATTTTTGCAACTTCCAAATCTTTGTATGCTCTCAAAATAAGTTTTTCAATTTGTTTAAAATTTTTTTCCTGCTCTTTTATCAATCCTCTGTTTAAAAAATCCTCTATTTTCTTTTCATAATTCATTTTCGTTTCCAATTAAAATTATTTTAGGTGATTTTATTACCTCTAAGATAAAAGAGTCCTTTTCTTCTTTTTTTTTCTGAAAACTTTTTCTACTGTATATTGCATAGTTTATTTCCCTTTGAAGTTTTTTTTCTATGGAATTTAAATTTCTTATAAGTTCTGTCTCATCAGGATTTCCAATTATAAATAGGTCAATATCACTTGTATTTTTTTCTTCACCTTTGGCAAATGAACCGTAGATAAAGGCCATTTCTATATTTTTTATATTTTTCAGAGCATTTTTTATTAAAAAAGGCACACCAGAAGTTTTACTTATAATGCTTTTAATCTCCTGAAAAAGTGGATAGGAAGTATTCAAAAAGTAAAATTTTAAATTACCCTTTTTTTCTGATCGAAATAAACCAACTTTTTCCAGTTTAACCAATTCTCTTCTTATATTTGCAACCGGAAAATTCAGTATTTTCTCAAGTTCCCTTAAATAAAATTTTCTATCCTGATTTGTAAAATAAAGATTTAATATTTCTTTTCTTATTTTAGATCTTGTTATTTCAAGCATTTCCATTTTTGTAATCCATTTTTACTACAATTGTATCATATTTTGACTACAAATTAAAAATTACACTACAAATCAGTATGGGGTATGAAAAGTGCTTTTAAATATTCTTCCATATAAATTGGACTTCTTGATAAATCAATATATGTAAGTTTTTTTATTATCTCTTTTGACAAATTTCTGAATTCATCACTTAATAAATACCCTTCTGCTCCAAGTAATGAAGTATTGCCAAGGAATTTGAATCTATCAATTGGTAAATCAGGGAAAAGACCTATTTCTATCGCTTTTTCAATATTTAAATGGCTTCCAAATCCACCTGCAATATAAAATTTTTTAATATCATTTTTATCAATTCCAAGAGTTTTTAAAATTGTTGAGATTGCTGAGTAAATAGCTCCTTTTGCCCTTATTAAGTTTTCAATATCTGCCTGTGTTATAACGATTTTCTCATTTTTATCCTCATATATTAAAAATTCTTTTATTCCATCAACCTCCTTTATTTTTTCATTTTCAATTACAAATACACCATTTCTATTTATTATTCCATTTCTGAAAAGTTCACTAAGCAATTCAATATATCCAGAACCACATATTCCAACCGGTTTTTCATTTCCAATTGTTTCGTAATATACATTTCCATTTTCTATTTTTACCTTTTCTATTGCTCCTTTTACTGCTCTGACTCCATTTTTTACTCCACTTCCTTCAAAACATGGACCAGCAGAAGCAGCACAGCATGTTAAAAAATCCTTATTTCCAATAACTATTTCACCATTTGTTCCTATATCTACAAAAAGAGAAAGTTCTTCCTCCTTATAAATTCCAGAAACAATTATCCCTGATGTTATATCTCCACCAACATAAGGAAAGCCACCTGGAATAATTGATAAAATTCCATTTGGATTTATTCTTATTCCAACTTCTGCACATTTAAATAAAGGGAAAATATTTGCAACAGGAATATATGGCTCTTTTCTTAAAAATGATGGGTTTATCTTTAATAATAAATGGACCATTGTCATATTTCCTGAAATAACAACAGATGTAATATCATTTAATGAAATTCCATGTTTTTGTGAAAGATTTAATATTAGTTCATTTATTGTCTCAGTTACTACATGATGAAGTTTTTCAAGTCCATCCTTTTTTTCTGCAAAAACAATTCTTGAAATTATATCATCACCAAAAGATGCCTGTTTATTAAATGTTATTTCAGTTTTTATTCTTTCACCTTTATTTAAATCAATTAAACTTGCTGAAATTGTTGTTGTTCCAACATCAACAGCAATCCCATAATTTTTTCTTGATGTATCACCCGGCTCAATATTTATAATCTCACTTATTTTCCCCTCATCTACATAACTTACAGTAATTTCCCAGAAACTCGTTCTCAATATATTTGGCAGTTTCCTTAAATTCCAGATATCTATATTAAATTCCTTATTTTCAAATTTTTTCAATTCCCTTATCAATCTCTCATAATCACTTAAATTATCTTTGAAATCAGGACGAGGCAATCTCAAAAATACTTTTTTTATAAGTGGCTTAAAACTGAAAAATTCTTTAACATTATATTTTATATGCTCAAATTCCTCTCCTTTTTCAAATAACTTTTCTTCAACTTTTTCAGGAATTATTGTTTCAGGAAGTATTTTAATTTCTATATTGCCGAGAATTGTTGTTCTGCAGGCAAGATAAATATTATTTCTTTTTTCCTCATCACTTAATTTTCCAGTTGGCTCTGAATAAAAATCACCTTTTAAAATTTTAATCTTACATCTACCACATACACCCTTTCCACCACAACTTGAAGTAATAAAAATCTTCCCTTTGATAAGTGTTGATAGAATATCTTCTCCTTTTCTTGCTGGTATTTTTTTATTGAATGGTTTTACATCAACAACAAAATATTCTTTCATTATATTCTTTCATTTTAATATTTCTTCAATATTTACATTTTCTTCAATAAGTTTTTTTGCAATTTCTATTTTATCAATATCATCTTCTGTTAATTTTACAACAAGTTCATTAATCCTTGAAGCAATTTCATATGTTCCATCAGAAGAAATAATTGTTGGGAAATTATATTTTTTTATAAGTTCAAGTATTGTTTTATGTGGATAAAGTCCTCCTGTTAAAACTATTCCTTTTATTAAATTCTGGGGTGATATAGAAAGTGCAGCAAGAATTATATCCTCTCTATCTCCAGGAGTTATTAATAGGGAATTTGGTTTAAAATAATCAAGTGCATGTCTTGGTGTCATTGCTCCAACAATTACATTTTTAATTTTTTCTTTCATCTTATCACAACCAGAAATTATTTTCCCATTTACTGCCTCACATATCTGTAAAAGTGATGGCTCTGTCAAATAAGGAATATATGGAATAAACCCAAGGAGATTTAAATTTATTTTTGAGAAGAATTTTTTAAGATATTTTTCTATTATGCCTTTCTTCTCTTCAATTACCTTATTTATAATCACACCATTTACTGAAACATTTTTTTCTCTAAATAGAGAAAGATTTAAACATATTTCATCAGCAGGTTTCCCTATACCGCCAATTGAAATTATAATAACAGGAGAATTCAATAAACTTGCAACAGTAGCATTATTAAGGTCAAAAATTGAACCAACTCCTGCATGTCCTGTCCCTTCTATTATAACAAAATCCTTCCCTTCTGAAATTCTTTTATAACTCTCTTTTATCTTATTTTCAAAATAATCCTTATTTGGATTATCAAGATATTGTCTTGTAAAACCTTCTTCAACTGCAACTGGATTCATATCTTCAAGTTCATCATCTAAATTTGCAATTTTCTTTATCAAAACAGCATCTTTATCAACCTTCTTCCCATCAATAACTAAATATTTCTGTCCTACAGGTTTTATAAATCCAATTTTATTCACATACTTTTTGAGTGCAAGAAAAAGACCTATACTTATAACTGTTTTACCATCATTTTGTCTTGTTGCTGCTATAAAAATATTTTTTGCCATAGTTTAATTATAACAAAAATTTGACTTTTTTTAAAATATGTTTTTAAAATATTTTCTTATGAAAATAGCAATATCTGGAAAGGGTGGAACTGGAAAAACAATAATTTCTGCATCTCTTGCGCAGGTATTTTTAAGAAAAGGGAAAAGAGTTATTTTAATAGATGCAGACCCAGATTCAAATTTGAAAACAACATTAAACATCAAGGAAGAAATAACTCCATTAATTGAACTTAAAGAAATAATTGAAGAAAGAACAGGAGCAAAACCAGGAGAAAGAACAATTTTTTTTAAAATGAATCCAGAAGTTGATGATATTCCTGATAGAT
>Ga0272449_1002091_pt1 | contig 19128 bp, 17 predicted proteins | sample YNPCB0241_FD_198679 | JGI IMG/M metagenome (GOLD analysis project Ga0272449, IMG submission 198679) | Hot spring sediment microbial communities from Yellowstone National Park, WY, United States - YNP-CB-024-1 | ecosystem: Environmental > Aquatic > Thermal springs > Hot (42-90C) > Sediment... | reverse complement strand
TGGCGGAAATAGGAGATAAGATAGCCTCGATAGACCCAAGCCTCCAAGTAACTGTTCTAGATTATTTCCCATCTTTTAGAAGGAGATGGTTAAAGAGACCTACCGTGGAAGAAATGCTGAAAGTGAAGAAGATACTTGAAGAAAGAGGACTAAAAACAGTAATAGTCCAAACAAGTATAGGGCACCTCGGACCCGCCGACATTAAGCCTAAACACTGACGCTTATAGATTGATGAGTTTAAATTTGTAGAATTTTACATTAGGTCACCGCATTCACATAGTGCTTCATGTATTAGTGTGTAGAGGTCGTTCATCCCTTCTCCTGTTTTTGCTGAAGTCTTTACTATCCTCATAGTCTTTGAGAATTCACTTAGTAGCTGGATATATCTTGATGCTAAATCTGCAATCAGCCCTGCTTCCTCCCTAGTTATCTCATCTTCTAAACTTGATGTATTCTCCATGAATGCCTCTACTTTAGAGGTTTCAGGTATATCAGATTTATTGATTACAGATACTGTTGGTACTTTCAATCTTAGTCTTGTTATTAGTGGTAGGGTTAGAGAGATAGCTAGCCCACTAGAGCTTGAAGCTAGGGTTGGGTCGATAATGTATACAGAGACTGTTGGAGAGTATCCTGCAACATCTTCTATCAATCTAGGACCCATAGGTCTAAAGAGGAAGAGCTCTATCTGTCCAGGCGTATCTATCAATGTGAAATCAGAGTTTAATGAATTTATCTTCCTAGATACTACATGTATGTTCTCTTCAATTATCTCAGCTGCTCTAATCATTCCTCCATTCGGTCCTAATCCTTCCTCCATTAGCTTCTCAACAGTCACTATCTCTCTTACATCGTATGATGGGATGTATGGAGTACTATAGACTCCGGGGTCCATGTTAACATATGAAACTTCTACGTTTAATTCTTTTTTTAACCATTCTCCGAAAGTATATGTTAAGCTGGTCTTCCCGCATCCTGCTGTTCCAAGGAATACGATTATCAATTTTCTTCCCAACTATTTAATTCATGATGTAGCATTTAAGTAAAGATGTTTAATGTATTTATGATGATTGAGCTCAGCTTTGTGTGTGATGAATGCGGCCGTATCTGACCCGTATTGGGATGAAGAGAGCAGGGCTTATCTGACAACATGTCTTATCCTACATCTATAATTTCATTTTATGAAAACTATTCTCTCCTTAGTGCTTCTACTGGTGTATATTTTGCTGCTCTCCATGCAGGTATTATTCCTGCAAGTACTCCAACTATGAAAGCTATACCTATAGCTGTAAATATAAGCTCAGGGGTTATCTTAGGTGTATATGCTATGTTTAATGCAGAGAAGCCCATCTCACCTCTTATACGAGATATTCCCTGTGCTGCACCGGATGGTCGTGCTAAGATGTATGCTCCAACTGCTCCTGCGACTGCGCCTATTACTCCTCCTATTAAGCCTATCAATGCTGCTTCTGTCAGGAATGTTAATAGGACGTCTCTTGTCTTGAATCCCAATGCTTTAAGTAAACCTATCTCTCTTATCCTCTCTGTTACAGCTGTGAACATCGTTGCCATTATAGCGAGGAACGCGACGATTAATGACATTGAAGCCATAGATGCTAAGAATATTGTAAGCGTCCCAGTTATTATCTGGACTGTCTGGAGGACAGCTTTAGTTGAGATTATTATCACATCTCCACCATATTTTTCTTTTAGCTTATTCTCAATATAATCTATCAAGGATGGGTCTTCAGCTACAACGAATACTCCTGTATAGCTTCTACTTCCAATAAGCTTCCTCCCAACTTCTCTCGATACAAATATTAGTAGGTCTGGGTTATAGAAGAAGGATTGACCATAATAATCGAAGATGCCTTGAACGATTAGTGAGTGAGATTTTGCTTCTCCAGTAGGGCTATGCCGAATAATTGTTATCGCATCTCCAACATATATCTTGGGAAGGTCCTTACTATCAGGTTCAGAGACTTTTGACCCTATCAATGCAACACTATCTCCTCCCAAAGGCATTACTCCATCTTTCAACCTTACACCTGGAAATATCTTATCAATATCTCTGAAATCTAATGCGAGGACAGAGTATGTCTCCGCGGGGCTGAGTTCAACCGTCATACCTTTAGCCTTAGCCTGCCCTGCACTCATAGCATAGAATGGTATAGCATACTTTACTCCCTGAATCCTTGAGATATCTTCAACCATCTTGTCAGTTATATCCAGACTACTCCTAGCACTCCTCCATATAAAGATCTTTTCTGCTCCAAAATTCTTTAAGCTATCGATTATAGATTCACTAATACCTTGTGTAGAAGCTATTACTGCAACATATACTGCTGGACCGACAACCATACCTAGTATTGTGAGTATTGTTCTGAGCCTTCTATCTCTTAGAGCTGAGAAAGCTAAGATGATAATGTCAAGTAATCTCAATCTTCTTCCTCCTCCTAATAGTTAGGTACCCCAAGACAATAATTACCGCAGCTAAAACAATTATAATGAAGAATAACTGCTGAATAGTTAAACCGAATAACTGCTCACTAGACTTCAATGATTCAGAGATTTCCTGAGGCTTCTCTCCAACATTAACGTCTAAGAATCCTTGTGTTTCAATCTTATCACCATATGTATTCTCAGCTTCAGCTACTATTTTTAATCTGTAGGTTCCAGGCTTAGCATCATCAGATACTCTAAATGATAGAGTGAATGAGGATGTAGAATATGGAGATACATCACCAATATAGTATGCTGAGTATAGAGTGGGGATTAATGGATCTTCTAGAACTAGCTTAACATTTGTCAATCTAGCCGTTACCATTCCACTATTCAGAATCTCTCCGAGAACATCTACAATTGATCCAGGATAAACCTTAGATGAGCCTAGCTGAAGCTGTCTAAATGATAGTCTAATCAACCCCTTAACTATGAAGGGTACTGATAAGCTATCCATTCTAGGCTGACCGTATGGGTCCCTATATGAAACTGTTAAGCTACCCTCATATACTGTTTCTTCAGCCCTCGGTGATACAAGTAATTCTAATGGAAACTTTACCTCTCCACCAGGCTTTATCTCTGGGAAATAAGCATTCTGCTCTCCACTAGAGATAACTATTGGGAGACCTTTCAGAGAGATTACTGCCTTAACCTCGGTTACAGGACCATCATATAGATTCTTTAATACTATGTTTATCCTCGCAGTCCTGGAGGCAGTTAGAGGCTCACCTTCAACATACGATGTTAACCCTACTTCTGGTGTCCGACGTACATATACACCTATACCTCTTGTCTCAGTCTTAGGTATCCCCGAAGACTCTAGATAGCTTACTGTAAGAGTTAATGCATAAGATCCTTCTGGTAGAGTTGGTGGAGCAAATACCAATGGTTTAAAGATTATTGATTCATCTGGGTTGAGAATATCTACTTCTTTCGTAATCTCTGATAAGATTATTAGTCCCCCCTCTGCTATGACCCTAGATTTTATAGAGTATAGTGGTGCAGTACCTTTATTCTTGATTATTATCTCAGCATTCTTCAAGGAGCCCGCAGAGATCAGCATTCCCTGTAAATCTATATCGAGGTCTCCGAATCCACTAATCTTTACGGGTACTTGAATTTCCTGCTCTACCTCAGTAAGCCATCTATCATAATATCTTAGAGATAACTTGAGGATGTGCGTCCCTATAGGAGTATTCTCAGCAACATTTAAACCAAATCTTAAAGTGAATACTTGACCTCCCAACACTTGTCCTGTATAGAATTCCTCAACTATCCCCCCTCCCGTCAGGTTTGTAAAGTATTCTGAAAGATGAAGTACTGCTTTAACATTCGAAACTGAATAGTACCTTGGAACATATAGTGTTAATCTAAGTATCTTTGCATAATCTCCTGGACCAGCATACGTAGGTGAACCATCTTGTGTAACCCATCCTGAATCAACTACTCTTATCTCAGGGTAATCCCATACTCTCAAGGTAATGCTGCTCCAAGTTGAAAGTACTGGGTAGTCTGGGTCCCCGCAATCCATGTATTCAAAATACACGTTAACATCATAGTACCCAGGTTTAGCTTCAGGGATTACTGATACATCGAATTCTATGCTTCTTGCTTCTCCTACACGTATGTAGCCTTCATAATAGCTTGAGATCGTGGTTCTCCCATTTTTATCTCTAAATGGATAGGGGATGCCTTTACCTTTCTCGAATATTATTGCTTTAAGACCGCATACCGTTGTATCTTCATTATTCTGTATAACCATTGTAAGCTTAGCATTCCTGTCTCCCGGCATTACCGCCCATTCTTCTCCCGCTCTCCCCCAATAATAATCGAGGATTTCTATACCCCTGCTAGCGTTTACCGTATTGAAGGTTAAGGTTTGTAGGATGCTAATCGATGCGAGTATTATAATCATTAGGATCGATTGATATTTCATCTTCATGCATTTACCACCTCTCTTTCTATCATACCATCCCTTAGATAGATTATCCTCTTAGCATATGAAGCAATCGCCATATTATGTGTTACCATAACTATTGTTCTGCCCTTCTGGTTTAGTTTACTAAATAATTCTGCAATTAATTTAGCATTTGTTGAGTCGAGGTTTCCAGTAGGTTCATCCGCTAAGAGTATCTTAGGGTCGCTTACTAATGCTCTAGCAATAGCTACACGTTGTTGTTCCCCACCGCTCAGCTGTGTAGGCTTATTGAGTGCTTTGTCTCTAAGTCCTACTTCTTCAAGAGCACTTAACGCTTTTTTCCTCCTCACCTGCGCTGGGATCCCTCTAACTATTAGTGGTAGCTCTACATTTCTCAATACAGATATTCTGGCTAGAAGGTTGTATGTCTGGAATATGAATCCTATCTTCTTATTTCGAAGCTCTGCTAAACCATCATCAGACAGCTTGTTAATATCTATTCCATCTATTAAGACTCTACCCTCCGTTGGTCTATCCAAAGCTCCTATCATATTAAGCAACGTTGATTTACCACTACCAGAGGGGCCAACAATAGCTACGAACTCTCCATCCATAATCTTTAAGGTTATCCCTCTTAATGCTGGCGTAGCTATACCATCTGAGTAATATATTTTCTTTAAGTTTATCAATTCTATTACAGGCTTATCGCTACTCATGAGAACATCACCTTCACGATCTCTTCTTTCAGTTCTTCTACAAACTTCTCCTCAAGAGGTTTAGGATAGAAGAAAGTATAATGTAGTAACCCATTTAAAATTATCATTAAAAGTGTAGCTCTAATCTGGTCTTTTACCACTCCAGCATTCTTCAATATACTTGAGATTTTATCTCTAATCTTCTCATATGATTCCTTGATAAAATCATACCTATTGTTTTCTGCTAGCTCCCTACAAATTTGAGAAATAAATTCTAGAGAGCCTAGCTTCTCTCGGTTCATCCTAGCATACTGAATCGTTAAATCTACTAGTCTCCGAAGCTTCTCTCCATTATCACTAACTGATGATAAAATCTCATCTACACGCTGCTGAATAGTAGCTAGGATATCCTTCATAACGGCTTCTGCAAGATCGATCTTTGAATTAAAATAGTAGAAGACAGCGCCTTTAGATACTCCAGCTCTTGAAGCTACATCCTCAACGGAAGCTTTTAAGTAAGACTGCTCAGAGAACACCTGTATAGCAGCGTTTATTATGGCTTTTCTTGTTGGGTGCATTTTTCCTACATACTGACTGGTTAGTCGAATTTATATATCTTACCTGATTAAGGATTCTGGAAATTAAAAAAGATGATGTAAAAAGACTTAATACAGCCTTATCTGCAAAGCATTATTCTAGAAGGATGCTACATTAATATTCTGAGGTTTGACCCCTTGAGTTTAGAGTTAGACCGCCTACGGAAGATGGTTGAAGAATGTAGAAAGTGCCCATTATGGAAGAATAGGAATAAGCCAGTATTCGGTGAGGGACCACCAGATGCTAAGATAATGTTGATCGGTCTTGGCCCCGGGTATCATGAAGATAGAGAAGGGAGACCATTTGTAGGTGCAGCTGGAAAATTCCTCAATAAACTCCTTGATTCAGTAGGATTGAAGAGGGAGGAAGTCTACATAACGAATGTTGTTAAATGTTATCTTCCAGAGAATAAAGTTACAGATGAAGAAGTGAAAGCTTGTACACCATACCTGGACAAACAGATAGAATTAGTAGACCCTGAAACCATCATTGCATTAGGGAATACAGCTGCAGAATACCTCTCAAAGAAGTATAGATTCCAGTTTACCTCTATGGAGAAGATGCATGGACAAGTACTAAGAATCCCAACTATATCGAGAGAAGTTAAGATTGTTTTAATGTATCATCCAGCAGCTGGATTAAGGAATCCACCGTTAAGGAGCGTTATCGAAGATGATTGGAGGAAGCTTTCCCTAATATGTCATAAAAATAATAAATAGAATTGATAGAAGGTAGCTTGGGTTTTCTATCTTTTATTTCGACTTCTGCCTTTTCCTCTATCATTCTCGTCATTTTGGTTATGCTTATCTCTCTCACTCTGTTTATTACTCACATCTTTAGATTTACCGTTTGCTTTACTATTGTTGGTATAATTGCCGCCTACTTTATCATTATCTAATGTCCCATTAGATTGTTTCTGCCCACCGTGGGGCTTATCCAAACTTAACTTAGTAGCTTCAAGCTTATTCATGACTTCTTGAAGGGATATGTTTATACTAGCAGCCGTTTCATTGTCTAGATGTTTTCCACTCTGTGCATTAACTTCATTAATACAAGCATTCAATATATTCTCCGCAGCATTAAGCATATTCCACGCTACATGTGATCGATTAAGTAGTAGGTGATGTTCCGCCTGCTCGATCTTCTTCAATGCATTCTGGAGCTTAGCTAGGATACTCTGCTGAATAGTTACATTAATCTCTGAGACTACCTCAATTAGTGTCGCTAAGTCTACGCCTATAATGTCTATTAGGTTACTGAGAGTAGAGTTAACGAAGATGTTGAAAACAAGGTCAGGCCCAAATTCTATCCCTCTACTATAAATCATTATCTGATAACTCCCATAAGTTGTATTGAATGGGATAGGCACGATTACTTGGAACTCTCCATTTTCATCAGCAGTCACAGAGCCATTAAAGATTATAGAACCATCAGAAACTATTATGACTACAATAGAGTTTGGTTCAACTCCTCCACCCATAATTACTATGGATTCTTCTGGTAAGAACTCATACTTATTAACTTGAATTAGACCGAAGATGTCTCCAGCAACAACACCACCCTCAGCATCTAATAGTTGGACTACATATGTACCAGATGGATTAGAAGTCGAGTTCCAGTATATTTCCAGAGGTATAGATCCGTCAGATGTTGAATTAAATTCTATTGAATAGACTATAGAATCATGATACAAGACTTTGAGAGTATAGTTTGAGTTAGGCTGTAATCCACTCGCATTGAATCTGACAATATCACCAGCTAAGTAGAAGTCTCTATCAGTAGTTAGGGTTGGCTGCGATTCCTGAGCAGCTATCAGTAGAATTGGAAGCTGCTGAGTTAAGAGAAGAGTCACCACTAATACTGGCATATATTTCGGGACCATACATTTCCAAGGATGCATACTAAAAATCTAGTAAGGATGAATATTTAATTTTCAAGCTCGATTTCCCTCGGGAAAATTCTAGAGGTAATTAGAATACAGAATTTATGCTGAAAATGGTTGGTAGACCTGAATTTTATTCTGGGCGTGCGGCGGTAGCCCTCCTTCTGTGTTTAGGCGGGATCCGTCTAGTCGGCTCCTAGAAGCCTCTCTGAAGGCTGGATCATCGGCTTCCAGCCTTTCCCCACGTGGGCCGCCCGTTTCAACCAACCTCCACCTACTCCAATCAATGGCTTGACACCATATCATCTCCATCGTAGGTGGGGGGTCTCGTTTCTGATGCGTTGCCTGGGGTCTCCCCCAGCGCCTCACGGCGCCACGTGCCTTCATTTAGGGGGAGGAACTTCCTCGGGAGTTCCCCGTGACCCGCCCCGCCGCTCGCCCATTATAGATCTCTAAATGGTGTAATTAAAGGTTAAATGAGCTAATTATGGTTGAACCACATCATTGTAAAAGTTATTATCTTGAAGGTATTATTTAGTGACGGGTTAATGGAAGAGCTTGAAGAGATTGTAAGATTGCTTAAGGATGCATCTACCAGGTTAGCGGAAGAGCTTAGAGATGAATTTCTTGGTTTAGCGTTATTCGGGAGCTGGGCTCGTGGGGAAGCTGATGAGAAAAGTGACGTTGACGTACTTGTAGTATTGAGAAGTATTGGAGGCTTCGATGTAAGAGGTAGGATATATGGGATATTATCAGGAAAAGTTAGGAAACCTTTAACATTAGTTGATATTCGAGTTGATGAAGTGCTTGATAAAGAGTATGAAGTCACTCCTCTTATGTTGAACATACTCTACGATGCAGTAGTGATATACGACCCTCAGGATATATTGAGAAAGTTAATTGAGGATTGTAGAGTCTTGATAAACAAAGCCAACTTGGAGAGATATAGGCTGCCAGATGGTAAATATGGATGGCGGAGAATAGATGGTAAACCAATAGCTCTATATAGTGTATCCAATGAGTGAGATAAATTGAAACTAAACCCTATCAACGAAATACTATATAGAATAAACCTAGCGAGGAAGTATCTAGAAGAAGCTGAGAAAGCATATAGTAGGAGTGATTGGAGAACTACAGTCTCATCTTCACAGCTTTCAGCAGAGAATTCGGGGAAAGCTGTCATAGCATTCTATAGAATTCCAAGCTGGAGCCATGACCCTTCACCTGAACTATTAGAAATAATTTCAAGGATGCCTTCAGAAATGACTGAAAGAGTAAAGAGGCTTGCTGAAATAACCCGGTTGCTTGCACCGGAGCATGGAAGAAGCACTTATGGGGAGCCTCTTAGGGGGCTAACACCCTGGGATATCTATAGTGACGTGGATGCTGAAAAATCTCTAAGAATGGCTAGGGAGGCATTTCACTATGCAGTAGCCATCCTGAGAGAGTTAGGTGTAGATGTAGAAGTTTAGAGCTCCTTACTGGGTCATTTCATCTAGTAAATATTTTTCTATACGGTTCCACGACATCTTTGATGAAATCATTGATTCCTTCTATTGTTTTGTAGTGGATTAGCATGTCTCTCAGTACATAGAATGGTATCGTAACTATGTCTACACCTATCTCAGCCATCTCTCTCACCTGCCTCGCATTCCTAATACTTGAAGCAATCACCTGAGACTTAAAATGATAATTTCTAAAAATATTTACGATAGATCTTACAAGATCAACCCCACTATGTATTCCATTATCATTCAATCTCGATACAGCATCTCTAACTTCCCCATCCAAGTATACTTCTCTAGGTGAACTCGTATTCTTTGAGGAGAGTACCCTATCAATTGCTTTTGATTCAACTTTCTTCATTAAGTTGAAGTCGTAGTAGTCTGACTTCTGGTAGTCTTTCCCCCTCTTCATCCCGATTCTATCTCTTATATAGTCATCTATTCTACCAGCGAATGGGCTTACATAAGTTGCTCCAGCTTTAGCTGCAAGAATAGCCTGCTCAGGAGACATCACTAGAGTTGCATTCACTGGTATACCTTCACTAGTAAGTATTCTAATAGCTCTTAAACCATCATAGAGATTATTCACACCATCAAGGCTTGAGCATACAGGTATCTTAATAACCACTTGACCATGCTTCCTAAACCTACTGTAGAGTAGGCGAGCCTCCTCAACCATCTTCTCAGAACTCACACTGATAACCTCTAAGCTAACAGGACCCGGAGTCAATTCAAGTATCTTCTCAATATACTCCTCCATATCGATAGATCCACCCCTCTTCTCAACAGCCTGCTTAATCAACGATGGATTAGTAGTAACACCATCAATCACCCCAGCTGAAACAGCAAAACCAATCTCGTCAACATCAGCGGTATCCAAGAAAATCTTCATGTGTTAGAATCTTCGTTAGCTATTATTTAAGATTAGCTCTAACAGTCAAGAATTACACGAATATTTAGAAGCTCAATCTATTTTTGCTGAAAACTTTGATGGCAGATGAGGTATTCTCACGTTTCTGTATACGTCCATCTACTTAATAACCTACCTAATAATAGGATGTTACTGAATATATTAGGATGGATTTTTCCACATTAGAAACATATCAGAGCCTTAAGCCTAAAATTTTCTTCGAACATGATGCTTTGAGTCTTCACTTGAAGAGGGGTCGGAGCCGTAACCAGCTCGAGGTTATTTATGGAACAATATTCGGCATGATTATAAGAACTCTATACAGGGGGCTCGGTACAAGACTTCTAAATCACTAGCAAATCCTAATTGTTATGAAATGTTAAAATGTTTCATGATCTCATATAAGACTCTTTCACTTGTAAACCCGAAGTCTCTCATGAGATCTTGATATGGGGCGGACTTACCAAATCTTTCAATGCTTATCACTAAACCATTTTCTCCAACATATTTATACCAGCACAGTCCTCTTCCAGCTTCTATAGCAACCTTCCTTACATTCTTTGGTATCACTCTCTGTTTGTATTCTTCGTCTTGTTGCTCAAAGATCTCAAAAGATGCCATATTGACTACTCTTGTCTTTATCCCTCTATTTTCAAGCATCTCCTTCACTTCAAGTGCTAGGTGAACCTCAGACCCCGAGGCGAGCACCAGTATATCTGGGCTTCTATCGGTATCCGCAAGTATATATGCACCTTTCTTTATGTTACTAGCGGGAGGATACTTATTTCTATCTAATACTGGTACTTTCTGCCTTGTTAATATTATGGCTGTCGGTCCATCTTTCCTCTCTATCGCTATCTCCCATGCTACTGATACCTCATTGGGGTCGCATGGTCTAATAACCCATAGATTCGGTATGAGCCTAAGTGATGAGAGCTGTTCTACAGGTTGATGTGTTGGTCCATCTTCTCCAATCCATAGAGAATCATGGCTGAAGACGTAGATTACTTGGAGCCTAGCCATTGCTGCTAACCTAATCGCAGGTCTCATATAATCAGAGAATACTAGGAAAGTTCCACCATACGGTAAGATGCCTCCGTGATACGCCATTCCATTCATTATTGCTCCCATTGCGTGTTCTCTTACACCATAATGTATGTTTCTGCCTAAAGGGTTATCGGCTTGGAAATCTCCTAAACCATGTAGATATGTATTTGTTGACTCAAACAAGTCGGCTGAGCCAGCTAACATCATTGGAATATGTTTAGCTATAGCATTCAAGACTTTACCACTAGCTGCACGTGTAGCCATTCCCTCAGTAAATACTGGTAAGTGTTTCTTGTATTCATTACCCCAATCTTTATTGAAGCATCTTAAGAGTAGGTCAGCAAGGTCTGGGTAAGCTTCTCTATATCGCTCAAACAGTCTCCTCCATTCTTCTTCAATTTTAACCCCATTCTTAATCTTCTCCTCCCTATACCTCCAAACCTCCTCAGGTATGTAGAACTCTTCCAGAGGCCAATTAAACTTCTTCTTCAATTCCTCCACTACTTCTCTGCCGAGTGGAGCGCCATGTGCTCGGCTATCATCTTGAAGCCTGCTTCCATATGCTATATGTGTTCGGATAGCTATTAATGATGGCTTATCCTTCTGCTCTCTTGCATTTCTTATAGCATCTTCAATCTTTGAGAGATTATATCCATCTACGATATCTTGAACATACCACCCTAGTGCGTCAAACCTCTCCAAAACATTCTCAGACCACGCTAGAGAAGTCGGACCATCAATAGTAACCTTATTATTATCCCAGATGACTATTAGCTTATTTAGTTTAAAGTGTCCAGCTAAAGCTGCAGCTTCACTGGAGACCCCCTCCATTAAATCTCCATCACTTGCCAAGACATACGTATAATGATCGATTACTTTAAAGCCATCTCTATTAAAGTAGCTTGATAGATATCTCTCAGCAATAGCCATACCTACACTGTTTCCAAATCCCTGACCCAGTGGACCAGATGTTACTTCAACTCCTGGAGTTAAGATATTTTCTGGATGCCCGGGGGTGATGCTATCAAGCTGTCTGAACCTCTTCAAATCTTCTATTGAGATATCGTATCCATTAATGAAGAGTAGAGAGTAGAGCATTGCACTTGCATGACCTGCAGATAATATGAAACGGTCTCTATCAATCCATCTAGGATTCTTAGGATTAAACTTCAAGAATCTATCAAATATTATGTACCCTATGTGTGCTGCACCCAGAGGCATTCCTGGATGCCCAGATTTTGCACGTTCTACTTGATCTACACTGAGAAATCTAATTGTATTGATTATTTCATCATCTCTGCTCATATTATTTCTCTAAGAAACTTGTTGATGCTGATTTTAAGCTTAATGTTGACTAAAGCAGTATTGTATGTTCTCACATACACAGAGATATTCTCAAATAGTATCATCACTCTAACATGATAAGTAGGAACCTTGTATGAATACTTGCTGTTTATAAAATTTCTGTTGCATCCTCTCATAGATCATAGGCGAGTTGTTTGGAGCTTCTACATCATCGAGTATCAGTATCTCGTCTTTTAGTGATTCTCCTTAGTATAGTATCTCCGGCTAAACTTAATGTGGCATTGCCGCGCTTATCTGAAGTTGTCTCTCCTTTTTTAACTGGCAACGTATAATCTACGTAACATTCTCAAGTCAGGTTGAAAAACTTAATATCTAAAACTTAGTATAGAGATTATATCATGAAGGCTGCAGTTTTTTATAAGCCTGGTGATCTAAGAGTAGAAGAGGTTGAAAAGCCTACTCCTAGGTCTGGCGAGATACTCATAAAGAATGTTGTCGCTTTAACCTGTGGAACAGATTTAAAGATGTTTCTGAGGGGGCATCCATACGTTAAACCACCAATAATAATGGGCCACGAGTTTTCAGGTGTTATTGAAGAAGTTGGAGGAGACGTTTCAACATTTCAAGTTGGAGATAGAGTAGTCTCCGTTAACTCAGCGCCTTGTGGTACATGTGTATATTGCAAACTTGGAAGATTCAACTTATGTGAGAGATTAGATGAATTCATTATTGGCTTCTCTGTAGATGGAGCTTATGCTGAATACGTCAGAGTCCCTTCAAGAATAGTGAAGTATAACGTATACCGTCTCCCCGATAATTTAGAACATGAGGTGGCTGCGTTACTAGAGCCCTTCTCATGCGTAGTTCGAGGACATAGGGCTATTCATATCGACGTAGGAGATACGGTCACTATACTTGGAGCTGGACCGATTGGTTTAATGCATATGATGCTAGCAAGAAACTCAAACGCTGGTAAAATAATAGTTATCGATGTTAGTTGGGATAGATTAAGGTTTGCTGAGAAGCTGGGAGCGGATGTGGTTATTAACCCTAATGAAGAAGATGTTTCTTCAAGAGTAAAAGGGGAGACTGGAGGATTGGGAGCGGATATCGTTATAGAAGCTGTTGGAAACCCCGATGTTTGGGAGACCGCTATAAAGTTATCCCGGAAAGGTGGGAAGGTTCTATTCTTTGGAGGTCCACCCAGGGGGACAGCTGTATCCATCGATACATACCGTATTCATTATGAAGAAGTAATGGTTCAGGGGTCTTTCCACTTTACTCCTGAAGATGTTCTAAGAGCGTTCAAGATTATCTGCTCGGGTAGGTTACCTCTTAAAGACTTGATTACGGGTAAAGCCAAGATCGAAGATATTCTAAGTGTTTTCGAGAAGTTAAAAGAGGGGAAGGAGATAAAGGTTGCCCTAACATTTTAACATTTATCCATTTTCTATTATAACTTTTAAGCTTCTTGATGTATTCCTTGCGGTTTCAAAGGCTTCTTCTGCATCTGAGAGCTTATACTTATGAGTTATTATCTCATTAAAAGAAATTCTCCTATTCTTCATCAACTCTAGAATAGTTGTGGTCTCAACCTCGCTCGTAGAATAGCTCGTTATAATACTGATCTCATTGATAAAGAGGTATGAGAAATCTAGCTTGACTTCTTCACCTTTCTCAGGTGCTCCAAAAATACATATCTTCCCGCCTTTTCTAACTACCTGTAAGAGAGTGTGGAGTGGCTTCATAGTTGGAGTCCCGAGTACCCCTATATCTACACCTATCCCGTCTGTAGCTTTTTTACATACTTCAACGAAGTCAGCTTGACTTGGGTTGACTGTTATGTCAGCTCCTATCTTCTTAGCAATATCTAGCCTGAAATCTGATAAATCCGATACAGAGACCAGCGCAGCTCCGAAATGTTTCAACATTTTTATAAAAAGGGAGCCTGTAGGGCCTACTCCTATAACAGATACAGTATCGCCAGCTTGAAAACCGACTCTTCTTAATGCTTTCAGAACACAAGCAGCAGGCTCTATGAAGGTTGCTTCATCCCAATTTAAGTTTGATGGTAATTTTAAAACTCCTCCCCTCTGCACATTAGTTCTAGGTACTCTGAAGAATTCTGCTAGACCGCATGGCTCTATTGTAGTCTTTAGAAATAGTGGACACATAGTATAATTACCCCGGTAGCAATAATAACATCTACCACAGAAAACATGATGGTGAACGAATACTCTATCGCCAACTTTAAATCTAGAAGACTTAGACTCGATAACTTCTCCAACGACTTCATGTCCAAGCATAGGCGGAGTAACTGGTTTCCCGAAAGCTTTCTCCAAATCAGTCCCATCTATACCACAAGCTTTCATCTTGACTAGTAATTCTCCTTCTTGAATCTTTGGAATATCAACATCCCTGACCTCGACCCCACCTTCCTTCTTAACAAAAACAGCCTTCACACCCAAGCAATAATACAAAGTACTATAAATTCTTGAAAATCATTTCATTTAAGCAACACCTGTAAAACTGATTTAATTTCCAACACAGCTTGTGCAACTATATGTATTCATAGAACAGATATCGTAGTAACTTCTGAGAAGCATGGGCTTGTTGAGATTTGTGGAAGAAGCAGGTAATGTCGGCTCAGAAGCTGTATTATATAAGTTGCTAGGTAATATCGTCCCTCCCTAATCCTTCAATAATATTTTTCCCTTTGCCCATATCTACTTAGGTAAAATTCATGTAGTATATTAATTTCTTCAGCACTTATCTTATCAATAGGTTCTCCTAATAGTTTCACAAGATAGTATGTTCTAGCCTCTTCTTCTACTAGTAGGGCAACATGATATGCTTCCTCAATCGATTCACCTACAGCTACTACTCCATGATTCTTTAGAAGAACTGCCTTCCCATCCCCTAAAGTCTTAACTATTTCTTCAGCTGCTTCTCTTGTTCCAGCTCTGACATATCTAGTAACTGGGATCTCATGCCCTATGACTGCGGCAAATTCTACTGTTAATGGAGGAATCGGCTCACCCCTAACTGCGAAAACAGTAGCATAATGAGAATGAGTGTGGATAACAGCATGAACCTCATCCCTAACACGGTAGATATGAGTATGCATAGGAGTTTCCGTTGAGGGGCTCCATCTACCTCTCAATATCTTTCCATCTAAATCTACCAGCAGTAAATCATTAACTTTCAGTAAGTCTTTTTCGAATCCACTTGGGGTAATTAGGATTTTATCAATACTTACTCTAGCACTTAGGTTCCCCCACGTTCCCGTCATCAACCTATGTTCATATGCTTTCTTTGCAATGAGAACCAGCTTCTTCCGAAGAGTACCCTCATTATTTTTCATCAAATTGAAACGTTATATGTTACAATATAAGTCTTGTTAAGATTACACGTCATAGATAAGTCGATTACATCTACATCTTTTTTGAATAATTAATTCCTACGGGGTAGGAGTCATTCCAATTCCCAGCTCCATGTTAAGCCTTTAGCTTAACATCTTCCACGTATATCATATATCTCATCCATAATTCTTCCGCCTAAACATCAGCGCATAAACCTGCCGAAGACCCATGACCTGCCCAATAATTTAAAGGGATCTACCGCATCATGATATTCATTCAGATGGCGCATCTTAGTGAATCTAAACTTGTTTTCAGGATAAATCCATGATAGTTCACTATTAAACACTCTATGCAAATATAAATTGCTCGATAAAAGATATAACACTTTGAGTGTAAACTGCAATTATAACTATCCTCTATTATTTGCATGCTCATTGTTATCATTGACGAATTAAGGTTATGTTTATCAATAACCTAAATGCAACTTGGTGGAGAAGCATCCTTGCCGGAGGAAGAGATTACTAAGAAATATAGTGTAGGAGCTGTTAAAATCGTAGATGAATTTCCTATAGAAAGTTACAGAGAGCTTGGATTGGATGATAGTGATTTGTTGCGTATGTTTGAGGTGATGCTGCGTATTAGGCGTTTTGAAGAAGCTGTTGAGAGGCTTTTTATCGTAGAAGGGAAGCTTATAGGTCCATGCCACCTCTATCTAGGGCAGGAAGCTGTTGCTACGGGGGTGATATACGCTCTCCATCCAGATGATCCCATAATTTCCACTCATAGAAACCATGGGCATGGAGTTGCTAGAGGAGTCCCATTTAAAGACTTGATGGCAGAGCTGTTCGGAAAAGCAACGGGTACTTGTAGAGGCTTAGGAGGATCCATGCATGCTGCTCTAAGCTTAAGACATTCTATCCCTGTTGCAACCGCTATAGTTGGAAGCGGTATACCGATTGCGTGTGGTATCGGGTTAGGGATACGATACCTAGGATTAAAGAAGGTGGCGACAGTCTTCTTCGGAGATGGAGCTGTAAATACTGGAGCATTTAATGAGGGATTAAATCTAGCTGCAGTATGGAGACTCCCAGTCTTATTCGTATGTGAGAATAACTACTATGCTTTATCTACGCCTTTCTATAAAGCGTGTGCTGGAGAAAGTATAGCAGCTAGAGCTGCATCTTATGGTGTCAGATCATACCTGATCCCTGATGCTAACGATGTTCTAGCAGTTTACTCGACTGCCAAGGAAGCTGTTGAATATATTCGAGAAGGAAATGGTCCAGTATTCATCGAGTGTAGAGCATACAGGAAGAAGGGGCATGGAGTATATGATACTGGATTCTATAGACCGAGAGAAGAAGTTGAATTCTGGATGAAGAAGGATCCGATAGAGAGATTTTCTTTAAAGCTTAAGAGCCTGGGTTTGGTAACTGATGACGAGATAAAGAATATTGATGATAGGATACAGCAAGAATTGAAAAAAGCTATCGAGGAGGCTGAGAGTGACCCTGTTCTAGAGTTTAATGATCTATGGAGCTATGTATATGTGAGTGGTGAAGCAAGATATGGAGAGTGGCGTTAGAGAACTTTCATACGCAGATGCTTTAAGAGAAGCTTTAATTGAAGAGATGAGGAGAGATCCCAGGGTAATTGTTTTCGGAGAAGACGTAGCTGTCTACAGTATTTTTAAGGTTACGAAAGGATTGATCGATGAGTTTGGACCTGAACGTGTTAGAGATACGCCTATTTCTGAGGCAGCCATTGCTGGAGCAGCTATTGGTGCAGCATTGATGGGGCTTAGACCAGTTGCAGAGATAATGTACATGGATTTCATGACTTTAGCTATGGATATGTTAGTAACACATGCTGCAAAATTGAGATTCTATAGTGGTGGGCAGGTAAAACTACCTCTAGTCATAAGGACTCAATATAGTCTAGGTAGGGCTCACGCAGCTCAACATAGTCAAGTATTGATAGCTTGTTTCCTACAGTCTCCTGGTATAAAAATTGTAGCCCCTGCAACACCAAGAGATGCTAAGGGACTCCTGAAATCAGCTATCCGCGATGATGACCCGGTAATATTTGTTGAGGCAGCTTCACTATATCGGATGAGGGGGGAGGTTCCTGAGGGAGAATACCTGACACCTATAGGTAAATGTGACGTTAAAAGAGAAGGAGAGGATGTAACATTGATAGGGATTTCAAGGACTGTACCCTTATGCTTGGAGGCTGCCAAGATTTTAAAAGAGAAAGGAGTTGATGTAGAAGTCATAGATTTAATGACTATCCAACCGATAGATTATGATACGATAGTAAAATCCTTGGAGAAGACACATAGACTTGTAATCGCTGAAGATAGCGTTAAGACTGGAGGCGTATCTTCTGAGATCTCAGCATATGTAACTGAGTATCATTTCCACTCTCTCAAGGCACCTATCATCCGTGTTAACTCTCCACCTATGCCTGTCCCATTCTCCCCACCTCTCGAACAAGAGTATATGGTTGACGTTAGAAAAATAGTAAAAGCAGTTGAAAAAGTAGTAAGCTATTAGATTGATCTATTTTATGTGAATCTTTATGTAAGAGAGTGGGTGTATCGTGGAAGGGGCGTGTAGGTTATGGTTGAGGTTAAGATGCCTAGATTCGACCCCTTGATGGAGGAGGGGAGGATAATTGAATGGTTAAAGAGGGAGGGTGATTTTGTGGAGAAGGACGAGGTCTTAGCTGTTATAGAAGGTGAGAAGACTACTTTTGAGTTTCCCTCACCTTATAGGGGGAAGCTGGTAAAGATACTTAGGAAGCAGGATGAAGTAGTTAAAGTCGGGGAAGCTATCGCGGTTATTGAAGAATCATAGATTTCTTGATGATGCAGGGGATGCTTCATGCCTTCTCGGAGGATACCTTTTGCAGGTGTTAGGAAGGCTATTAGCCAGAGGCTCCAGCCGGGTTTCCATGAAGCGTTACCCGTTGCTCTAATGGCTGAGTACTCTGCAGACAAGCTACTGGAGCATAGGAGGATGCTTGGGAATAGAGTATCATTTACTGCTTATGGTGTTAAAGCTGCTGCATTGGCTCTAAGAGAAATGCCGGAGATGAATGTTACACTTGAGGGGGATGAGCTAGTCTACCATGATGATGTTAACATAGCTGTAGCTGTTCATACTCCTAGAGGTTTAAGAGCCCCCGTTGTAAGGGAAGCAGATAAAAAGACGCTCATAGAGATATCGAGCCTAATAGATGAGTATGCTGAGAAGGGTAGGAGTGGAGAGATAACCCTAGCACAGCAGTCTGGTCACAGCTTTACTGTAACAAACCTAGGTATGATGGGCATTACATACTTCACCCCGATAATCAACCCACCCGATACAGCTATCCTAGGGATGGGGGCCACGAAGCCACAGA
>Ga0272449_1002090_pt1 | contig 19129 bp, 19 predicted proteins | sample YNPCB0241_FD_198679 | JGI IMG/M metagenome (GOLD analysis project Ga0272449, IMG submission 198679) | Hot spring sediment microbial communities from Yellowstone National Park, WY, United States - YNP-CB-024-1 | ecosystem: Environmental > Aquatic > Thermal springs > Hot (42-90C) > Sediment... | reverse complement strand
GTAAGCGTCCTCACTCGGCCTTGGATTACATGACGCCCGAGGCCTTTTCGGAGAGCCTGTTGAAAGGGGATGGGAGCCCTGACTAAACTGACCGGTAAGGTGGTCCAAATTTAGGGCCGCAGTACACATGGAAACCTCCTTAAGGCCTAGGGATACGGCTGATGTCCAGCCAACCCCACACGAGGTAGAGGCCGACAAAGAGGACCACGTGGATGCCGAGGAGGAGCCAGGGGTTGTCTAAGAGCCAGTGTTCCTTTTCGGGCATGTGCCACCTCCTTTAACTACGACCTACACATCCGAGTTTTATGAAAAGCTGGGGGGGCGTCAAGTACAAAAGTCCCTGGGGGGTCCCCTAAACTTGGTCTATGCCCTTGTGGCTTCCTTCCCTGATGGCCCTCTTGCCGGCTCACCTACAGAGTTTGGGTGCAGGGTTGGGCTGGAAGGGGTTTTGCGGGGACCTGTTGGCAAGCCTAGGACAAAGGGCTTATGGGGGTGCGGCGGAAGCCTTTTTCTACGAAAGCGTTTTGTTGTGGGGGCTAATCCTTCAGGGGGGTCTAGGCTATACCCTTCTTTTCCTCAGTTTGGTACTGCCGGAGGCTTTGAGGGGTGGTCTGGGAACCTTGCTCCGGGCCTCTTCGGCGCTTTTGGCCTTAAGCCTTGCGGCGTTCTACCTGGCCTCGAGGCTCCTTGGCCTGCCCCTTCCCACGCCCTACGGCCTAGCCTGGGGAGGCCGGGCGGCCTGGGATCCTTTGGGCGGGTTTTTGGCCCTGTGGGAGTTATTGGTGTTTTGGGCCTTCTTGCGGCGCTAGGGTGGGGACCCGCCACCAAAGGAAATGGACCCCATAGGCGACGAGGAGGAAGACGAGGGCCCGGATCCAAGGGTGGGGGAGGCTAAGGGTGCTGAAAAGCGCCGCTACCAAGGCCATGCCGGTAGCTAGGCGCTTGGTGTTGAGGGGTATGCCGCGGCCTTCGCGGTAGCTCTGGAGCAGAGTGCCGATCCTGGGCAAGGAGAGAAGCCAACGTTCCAAGCCCGGGTGGCTACGGGAAAAAAGATATACCGCCACCAGAAAAAAGGGGGTGGCGGGGAGGACGGGAAGCACGGTCCCCAAAAAGCCAAACCCGGCGAAGAGTAGGCCGAGTATAAGGTAAACGAGCCGCATGGTTCTAAGTCTATGCCCGCCCTGCGAGGTTTGACCTTGGGCTAGGTCAAGACGTAGCCCTGTCCCAGGATGTGGGGCGATAGGGACATCTGTCACAAGGACACCTGTCCTTAGGGGTAGATGCTAAAACACGGATGAACAGGTCCGAGTTGGGACCTGCCGGAGGTGAGCGATGAAAGGCGCAAGGTTCTTACTGATGGCGGCGGTGGCCCTGGGGGTGCCTGCCCTAGCGGCGGTCAAGCGTTTTGAGCTGACGGCGCAAAGCAGTGTATTCCCCGTGGACGAGGGGGTTTACGTAAAGGGGTTCTCCTTTAACGGCATGAGCCCGGGGCCCATGTTGGTGGTGGAGGAAGGCGACACGGTGGAAATCGTTCTGAAGAATGTGGATAGCGTAGCCCATGGGCTTTCCATCCACGCCGCCAACACCCAGACCTCCAAATTCCTGGGCAACGTCCAGCCCGGGGAGGAACGGGTCTTCCGTTTCACCGCTGACTTCCCAGGTGTCTTCATGTACCACTGCGCCCCGGGTGGGCACGGGATTATGGCCCATACCATGGGTGGTCAGCACGGCATGATCGTGGTGGAGCCGAAGAAGAAGTACCGCCTCGAGGCTGAGCTCAAGCGCCCACCTGACCTCAAGCTCTACATCGTCCAGAGCGAGTGGTACGCTTCGGGAAGGGACTTCTTTGATGGCAAGGCTACCTACGTGGTTTTTAACGGGTACAACTTCCGCTACGTCAACGAGCCTATTCCCGTGCGGCCGGGCGACTACATTCGCATTTACTTCCTTAACGCCGGTCCCAGCCTCACCAGCACCTTCCACGTGGTGGGGGGCGTTTGGGAGTACATCTACTACCAAGGCAACCCGGACAACGTCATGAAAGGAAGCCAGACCGTGTTGGCAGGCCCTTCGGACTCCTGGGTTATTGAGTGGCGGGTACCTCCGGTGGAGGGGGACTACACCCTGGTGACCCACGTGTTCAATACCGCCATCAAGGGGGCCGTGGGAATTTTGCGGGCAAAGAAGGATGCCCCGCGGGTGCGCGCGGTGCCGGCAGAGGGACCGAAGGCCCTCACCGCCATCCCTGCGGATGCGAAGCGGGTACTGGACCCCTACGGCCTGGGAACCCCTGATCACGAGCACACGGTGCGCATGCCCCTGGACCCCGCCTTGACCCAACCCGTGGCCGTGGGAGCGAAGGCCCTGGAGCCCTTACCTGTGCGGGTACAAATGGTGGGCAACTCCTTCTACCCGAAAATCTTAGAAATCCCTGTGGGAACTACAGTGGAGTTTGTCAACGAGGACGTCTTTGACCTCTTGGAAGGAGAGCGCACGGGACGGCATGATGCCGTGGTCATCAACGTCCAAGGGCCCGAGCCTTTTGTTACCCCCAAGCTGGGTCACGGGGAGCGGTACCGCATCACCTTTACCCAGCCCGGGGAGTACACCTACATCTGCAGCATCCACCCCTACATGAAGGGTGTGATCCGGGTGTACGCGCCCGCCGAGCAAAAGGCCCACTCCCCCACGCACTAGGACTCGGGTAAGGTCCCCGGAGGACCCCTCCGGGGACCTCTTCGTGCGGAACCCCCCCACAGCGAATGGCGTGCGGTGAGGCTTGGGGCAGGGAGAGACTGGTACCCCTACGGGCAAGCTCAACGTGTCCAACACCGCCTACGACATCTACTAGGGGGCTGGAGGAAGAGACATGACCCGGGTCATGGACGGCGAGGGCCTTATAGCGAAGGCTAGAAACGTGGAACGCCCCGATTTCGCCCAATACCCTTACCTCGTCGCCTGGGAGGTGACGAACGCCTGCATGCTGGCGTGCCGGCACTGCCGGGCCTCGGCCATGCCGCATCCCCTTCCTGATGAGCTTTCTACGGAAGAGGGCCTACGGCTTTTGGAGGAGGTGGCCACCTACCGGCCTAAGCCCCTCCTGCTTCTTACCGGGGGTGATCCCCTGGCTCGAAGCGACCTCTTTCTCCTGCTGGAAAAGGCAAAGGAGCAGGGGCTCAAGGTGGGGCTCACTCCTGCGGCTACGCCGCTTCTAACCCGGGAGATGGTTTTCCGCCTTAAAGAGGCGGGGGTTAACCGGCTCGCCCTTTCCTTAGACGGGGCGGCCCCTGAAACCCACGACGCTTTCCGGGGAGAAAGGGGAACCTTTGCCCGGACCCTCGAGGCCCTGGACTGGGCCAAGGAGGCAGGGCTTCCCACCCAGGTGAACACCACCGTGGCCCAGGACAACTGGCCGGAAATCCAGGCGCTTCCCCCTCTTTTGGCGGAGAAAGGGGTGGTGCTCTGGAGCCTGTTCTTCTTGGTCCCGGTGGGTCGGGGAAAGGTGTTGAAGCAACTTTCCGCCCGGCAGTTTGAGGAGGTCCTCCACTGGCTTTACGAGGTTTCCCGAACCTACCCCTTTCATGTGAAAACCACCGAGGCCCACCACTTCCGCCGGGTGGTTCTGCAAAGGCGGAAGGCGGAGGGAAGGCCTGACCGGGCCCTGGCGGCAGGGGAGAGCCTGTACCAGGAGTACTTCCAGGACGGGATGGAACACTCCCGCCTAGGGGTTACGGATGGCAACGGCTTCGTTTTCGTCTCTGCCACGGGGAATGTGGCCCCGTCGGGCTTTTTGCCGGTGTATGCAGGTAACGTGCGCGAAAAGCCCCTTCTGGAGATTTACCGGGAAAGCTTGCTCTTCCGCGAACTCCGTGACAAAAACCTCCTCAAGGGGAAGTGCGGGGTTTGTGAGTATCGCTATGTTTGTGGGGGGAGCCGGGCCCGGGCCTGGGCGGAAACGGGGGACTACCTGGCTGCTGATCCCCGCTGCGCCTATGTGCCTCCCGCATGGTTGGACTTAAAGGGCAAGCGTCCTCTTGCGGAAAGGAAGGAAGCATGATGAGGAACGGGTGGATGATCTTAGCGTTGGGGTTATGGGGGATGGCCTTGGCCCAGGATGGAGGCAAGCTTTACGCCCAGTATTGTGCCGGATGCCACCAGCCCACGGGGCAAGGAGTACCGGGAGCCTTTCCATCCCTGGTGGGGTTAGATCCTTTATTCAAGGACCCTAAGGGGCGGGCCTATTTGGTGCAGGTGGTGGCCTTTGGCCTGCAAGGCTCTCTTAAGGTGGGTTCTTTTACCTATAACGGCCTGATGCCCCCTATCGGCCAGCTGGGAGACGAGGAGATCGCCCGCTTGCTCAACCACATAGGCGCTAGCTTCGGCAACCGAAACCCGCAACCCTTTACGCCTGTTGAGGTTCAAAAGGCTCGGGAAAGGCGCTTAACCCCGCAAGAGGTGCTTAAGGGAAGGCCTACCCGGTAGAGGATAACTTCAGGCGGGTGCGTGGTCCGGGCAGGCGAGGCGCAAGTCCTCTGGGGCGAGGTGGAGGCGGAGGAGGGCGCAGTAAAACCCTCCTTCCCGCCGCAGGTGGCGGCAGGTGAGGCAGAGGCCGGTATCGGCCATCACCCCTTGGCGCACGAGCCCCTCGAGGAGGGCCATGAGGGGGATTAGGAGTGCCTCGGCATCTACCCCCGCTAAGGCCTTCCGCAAGGGTTGGGCGTAGCCCTTTAGGGCTTCGGCGAGGCGCCCTCCTTCCGCCGTGGGGGCGAGGCGGAAGCGGCGTCCGTCTTTGGGGTCTTTTTCCCGCACCAGAAGCCCTTTCCGCTCCAATGCGGCCAGGGCCTTGTCCCGCATCCAGACAGAGGGCCCTCCCTTAAGGTCAGGGAGGTAGACCTTCGCTCCCTGGGGAGGGTAAAGGGTACAGGAGAGTAAGGGTTTACGGAGCATACCCTTAGCGTATGCAAAGGCCCCGGAGCAAGGGGCCCATGCGGGGGCTTGATCTGGGTCATGGACCCGTGCTGGGGCTGTCCTCCAGAGTGCGCCTTGGGAGGTGGCCTATGCCCCACGTGATCTGCGAGCCTTGTATCGGTGTGAAGGACCGGTCCTGCCAGGAGGTCTGCCCGGTGGAGTGCATCTACGATGCCGGGGAGCAGCTTTACATCCACCCGGACGAGTGCATTGACTGCGGTGCCTGTGTGCCCGCCTGCCCGGTGAACGCCATCTACCCCGAGGAGGACGTTCCCGAGAAGTGGCGGGACTACGTGGAGAAGAACCGGCTCTGGGCCCAGACCCTGCCCAACGTGCACGTTCTGGAACCCCAGGGTTAGGTACGCCACCAGTAGACCTCCCCGGGTTCTTGGCACGCGCCCCGGAAGGCGCAAGTCCCGCAGGCGGTGCCGCAGGGGAGGGGTTTGGCGTAACCCCGACGGGCAAGCTGGTGGAGGAGGAGCCTTGCCGCCTCCGGGGTGAGGCCCAGTTCCCGGGCCAGTTGGGATGCGGTCTTGGGCGTTTTGAGGAGGTCCAGGGCCTTCTGGGTCATGGCTTAAGGGGGAGGTGTCCGGCGAGGAAGGCCAGAGCGTAGGCCAAGAGGAGCTGGTAAGCCACGGACGAGGCGGCCCAGCGCGTCCCCACCACCTGGCGCAAGGCGGCCAGGGTGGCCACGCAGGGGGTGTAGAGGAGGACGAAGACCAGGTAGGCCAGGGCCCCCATGGGGTCCACGGCGTCCTTCAGGACGGCCTGCAAGGGGGTGGGCTCGAGGGCCAAGGAAAAGCTCACGGGGGCGACCAGGGAAAGGAGGCCTTGCAGGGTGCCCGCCAGGGCGTGGCCGAAGGCTTCGCCTAGGGTGCGCAGGCCCTCGAGGAGGCCCAAGGGGGCCAGGCCCGCTTCGCCCAGGAAGCTCACCCCCAAGGCCCCCACCACCACCTCCTTGGCCACGAAGCCCGGGATGAGGGCCCCCACGAGCCGCCAGTCCCCCACGCCCAGGGGGTCAAACAGGGGGGTCAGCGCTTGGGCCAGAAGGGCGTAGGGGCTGGTTGCCCCCAAGGGCACGTGAAGGAGGGCCCAGATGAGGAGGACGGCTACCAGGATGGGCCCCCCGGCCCCCCGCACGAAGCTTCCCGTGCGGGCCAAGGAGAGGCGGAGGAGGAGCTTTAGAGGCGGGAAGCGGTAGGGGGGAAGCTCCATGGCCCCCTCGCCCCGCCCGGCTTGGAAGAGGCGCCCAAGGAGCAAAGCGGTGGCGAGCCCCACGAGAAGCCCCAGGAGGTAGAGGCCAAGCACCACCAGGGGGGCGTTTTTCGGGAAGAAGACGAAGGCGAACAGGGTGAAGACGGGAAGCCGGGCCCCGCAGGCCAAAAAGGGGATGGCCAAGGCCACCCGCAGGCGGTCTAGGGGGTGGGCGAGGGCCCGGGTGGCGTAGACGGCGGGCACGTTGCAGCCAAACCCCAGGACTAAGGGGATGAAGGCCTTTCCGGGAAGTCCCGCCCACTGCATGACCCGGTCGGCCACGAAGGCCATGCGGGCGAGGAACCCGGAAGTTTCCAAAAAAGCCAGGGCCAGGTAGAGGAGGAAGAGCACCGGGGTGAAGGCCAGCACCGTGCCCACCCCCGCCACCACGCCCTCCGCCAAGAAGGAGCGGAGAAGGGGCGGCAGGGGTGAGGCGGCAATCCATCCCGCAAGCACCTCTTGCACCCGGCCGATGAGGTCCACCCAGGGGCTAGAAAGGGCAAAGGTGAAGCGGAAGGCGAGAAAAAGGGCCAGGAGGAAAAGGGGTAGGCCCAAAAGGGGATGGAGGACCAGGCGGTCCAGGCGCTCGGTGAGGGGTGAAGGGGTGCCGTGGCGCTGGACCGCTTTTTCGTACACTTCCTTGGCCTTCTGGTAGCGTCCTTCCAAGGCCAACAGGTAGGGGTCGTGCCCCTTGCGTAGGAGCTTTTCCCGCTCCTCCTGGGCTGCCCTAAGGAGGGGTTCGGGTAGCGGCACCGCCTCCCCCAAAAGGGCGAGAAGGGCCAGCCCCCGGTTGGGGTAGGACGGTTCCAGGGCGGCCAAGGCCTCCTCGAGGGGGGCGGGGTAGCGCACGGGGGGCTTGGGCGCCAGGGCCCCTAGCGCCGCCTCCAAAACCCCTTCTACCTGGCCCCGGGCGGCTATGGCGCCGGCCACGGGCAGGCCCAGGGCTTCGGCCAAGGCCTCCAGGTCCACCCGAAGCCCCTTGGCCTCGGCCTCGTCCAGGAGGTTCACCACCAAGGCCATGGGCAGGCCGAGTTCCATGAGCTCCAGGGTGAGGACCAGGTTGCGTTCCAGGTTGCCCGCATCCAGGACGTTCAGGATCCGGTCCGGGGGGTTTTGCAGGAGTTCTTTTAGGACAAGGGCCTCCTCCGGGGAGGTGGGTAGGAGGCTGTAGGTGCCGGGCAGGTCCACAAGCTCCACCCGGCCCTCGCCCACGGACAGGTGGGCGGAAAGGCGCTCTAAGGTGGTCCCGGACCAGTTGCCCACCTCGAGGTCCGCCCCCGCCAGGGCGTTGATGAGGGAGGACTTGCCGGTGTTGGGGTTGCCCACCAAGGCCCACCTTTCCTCCGCCTTTAGGGCCAAGGGAGCCTGGGGTGCGCACCGGGGGCAGCTCATGCTTCTTCTAAGGCCTCCACCATCACCGCTTGCGCCTCTTCTTTGCGCAGGAGCAAGAAGGCCTCCCCCGCCCGTACCTCCAGGGGGTCGCCTAGGGGGGCCTGGAGCAGGACCTCCACGAGGGCCCCGGGACGGAGACCCAAGGCGAGGAGGCGGCGGCGCTCAGGTGCCACCTGGAGCACGCGGGCGCGTTGGCCGGGAGAAAGCTGGGAAAGGGGATACATAGGGGCACCTCCTGCTCCTGAGGCTAGGGTAGGTTCGGGGCAAAAGTCAAGTATTTTGCTCGGATTTCCTAGGTTAAAAGCGATAATCGCTCTCACAAGATCTCCTCCTCTAGCGCCATGGGGTTAGGGATTTCCACCTTCCGGCCGGAAAGGCGGATTAGCCCCCGCCGGTAAAGCTCCCCCAGGTTGCGGGAAACCGCTTCGGGCACGGTGCCCAAAAGGGCGGCGAGCTCGGGGTTGGTGGGTAAGGGGAAGCCCTGTCCCTTTGCCCGCAACTCTTCCAGCAAAAACTCGCAGAGCCTCTCCCGCACCTCGTGGAAGACCAGGCGGTCCAGGAGGTGGAGGAGCTGGCCTTGCCGGCGGGCCAGGTAGCGGATCAGGGCCCGGGCCAGGGGGGGTCTTTCCTCCACCAGGCGGAAGAAGACTTCCTTGGGAATGGCCAGGACCTGGCTTTCCTCCAGAGCCTCGGCGCTGGCAGGGTAGGTGGGCCGTTCCAGGAAAAGGGCCACCTCGGCCAGGACCCGGCCTGGCCCCTCCACGTGGAGGACCACCTGCTTCCTGCCCTCGGGGTCTAGCTTGTAGACCTTGATGAGCCCCTTTTGCACCACAAAGAGGGCCCGGACGGGCTCCCCCTCCAGAAAGAGCACCTCGCCCTTTTGCAAGGGGCGGGGCCTAGCCTCCCGGGCCAGGGCTTCCAGGTCCTTGGGGTCCAGCTCGCGGAAGAGGGGTACTTGGGAGAGGTCCATGCTTCACCCCTTCAGGGCCTCGAGGCGCCTTTTGGCTTCCTGGAGGAAGGGTTCCAGCTTTAAGGCGCGGGCGTAAGCTTCCTTGGCCACCTCCTTGTAACCCAGGGCCTCGGCCAGGTCCCCTAGGCGCAGCAGGCCGGAAAGGGCCCTTTCTTGGAGGTAGGTCCGTTCCGCCTCCGCCCACTCCCCGTAGGGGTCGTCGCCGAACAGGGGGCCTTTATAAAGCTCCAGGGCCTGGCGCAGGGTTTTGAAGGCGGAAAGCCCCTCCTCCAGGTCCGCTTTGCGCATGAGCTCCTCAAAGCGCTCAAAGTCCAGGAAGCGCCGCTCCGGGAGGTGTAGACGGTAATACTCCCCTTCCCGCTCCACGATGCCGGGTAGGGTCTTGCGCAGATGGTAAACGAGGGCGTAAACCTCCTGCCGGGCCCGCTCGGGTTCCAGCTCGGGAAAGAAGGCTTCGGCCAGGTCATCTGTGTAGAGGGCCCGGTCCTTGTTGGCCAAGAAGAACTTGAAGAGGCGGTAAGCCCCGCTGCGGCCAAAGTCCTTGGGGGAGAGCTCCTTGCCCCGGAAGCGGAGGCGGAAGCCTCCCAAGGCGTAAACCTCGAGGTCCAGCTCCTGCGCCTCGTTGTGGGGAAAGAGGAGGGGGGTGGCGAGCCGGGAAAACCACAGTGCGGGGGCGGCGGGGCCGGTGGGAGGCTTGGGCGGGCGGGCGTGGAACAAGGTGCCCACGGCCACCACCTGCCCCTTGGCCCAAAGGGGCAGGCAGATCCTGGGCCTCCCTTCCGCTTCGGGGCAGTCGGGAAGACCGTTTTTCAGGCCCACCACCTCCCCCCGCCAAGCGGGGCAGTTCCGCATGGCGCACGGGGGGACAAGCCCCAGCTCCATCCGCTCGCCGCCGGGAGTCACCAGCCTTACCCCGGTGGCCTGGGTGAGCCGTTTGAGCGCCTGGAGGAAGGTGTGCCGGGCCTCGGCAACCTCCCCCCGGTAGAGGCGTTCCCCTAGGGCCAAAAGCCCCACCTCGCCCAGGCGGGTGAGGAGGGTGTAGAGGGTGCTGGCGAAGAGGGGAGCGATGCGGGAAAGGGCCTCGAGGGCCTCCTGGTGGTCCAATTCGGGGTTACGCGCCGCCAGGTTGAGCACGCCGATGAGGCCGTGGGGAAGCTCCAGGGGGTAGCAGATGTAGGTCTGGTATCCTAGCTGTTTCACCTTTTGCCGGAGGTACCGGGGGTCTTGCTGTAGGGCGTGGGTGAAGAGGGGTTCCCGATGGAGGGCCACGATGCCCGGGTAGCCCTCGCCCAGGTGAAACCAGGGCTTTTCCAAAAACGCTTCCCGGTGTAGCCCCTCATAAGCGGTGAGGATCAGGTGGTGTCCCTCGGGGTCGGCGAGGAAGAGCTCGGCGGCGTCCATGCCCAACCCCTGGCGCAAGACGCCCAGGAAGCTTTCCAAGGCGTCGGGGAAGGCTTCTGGGTGGCGCAGGAGGTGCCGGGTGAGCCGGGAAAGCTCCAAAAGCAGATCCGGGGGTTCAGCCCGTTCGGGGTAGAGCTCCACCAGGTACCCTCCATTTTCCCGGTAGCCCTGGCAGCGAAGCCGCTTTCCCTTGAGGAGAAGGGGGGTGCTGGCCCGGTAAGCGCCCCGCTTCAGCTCCCGCTGCACCGGGCAACGGGAGCACAAGGGGCGGCCAAAGGGGTCTTGCCCCTGCACCAGCTCTGCGCAGGGGCCTCGGCCTTCCAGGCCCAAGGAGGGGTCCGCCTCCAGGACCTCGGCCAACCCTTCGGCGGTAAGCCTGAGCCGGGCTAAGGGCCGCATCGCCTTCAGGGTAGGCCTCTTCTCTTAGGACAGATGTCCCGGGCCGGGCCAGTGTCTGTGAGGTGGTGTCCCCACACTAAGGGCCGGAGGTGAGGATGAAGCGAAGGCTCTATCCCCTGGTCCTGGCCTTCCTCCTGGCCCCTACCTTGGCCCAGGAGGGGAAGGCCCTTTACGGCCAGTTCTGCGCCGGTTGCCACGGGGCCGAGGCCCAGGGCATTCCCGGGGCTATCCCGCCTTTGGCCGGGAACCCCAGGGCCTTGGACGAAACCCACGTGGTCCAGGTGGTGCGCCAAGGGCTTTCCGGGCCCTTGGAGGTGGGGGGCGTCACCTACAACGGGGTCATGCCTCCCATGCCGCAGGTTTCCGAGGCCCAGGCCCGGGCCATCGCCCAGTACCTGAAGGGGCTTTCCGGAGCCGAGCCCCAGGGACCAGCGCCGGTGGCGACCCAAGGGGACCCCGCCTTGGGCCGGGCCCTATACCTGGGCCAAAGGCCCTTGCAAAACGGCGGCGCTCCCTGCCAGGCCTGCCACACCGTGGCCGGGTTGGGGTTCCTGGGGGGTGGTTCCCTGGGCAAGGACCTCACGGACGCCGCCAAGCGGCTGGGAGGGGAGGCGGGGCTTACTGCCTTGCTCACCAACCCCGCCTTTCCGGTGATGCGGGAGGCGTATAAGGGCAAGCCCCTCACCGAGGCTGAGGCCGCCGCTTTGGCTGCGTTCTTGGTGCAGGTTTCGCAGGAAACCCCCAGGCCATCTTCCCTGTACCTGGGCCGCTTCTTGGTGGCCGGGGTGTTTCTTTTGGGGCTTCTTCTGATCTACCAGGCGGCGGTTTGGCAGCTCCGCCCCAAGAGCTTGGCGGAGCGCATCCGGAGCCAGCTTAGGAGGTGAGCATGAAAGACTGGATTAAGGAAGTGGAAAACCCGGCGGAAAGGAAGTGGGAGGAGTTTTACCGCAACCGCTTCCAGCACGACAAAAGGGTGCGCACCACCCATGGGGTGAACTGCACCGGCTCTTGCTCCTGGGAAGTTTTCGTCAAGGACGGCATCGTCACCTGGGAACTCCAGGCCACGGACTACCCGAGCCTCGAGGCGGGCCTCCCCCCCTACGAGCCCCGGGGGTGCCAGCGGGGCATCAGCTTTAGCTGGTACCAGTACAGCCCTATCCGGGTGAAGTACCCCTACGCCCGCGGGGCCCTTTTGGACCTCTGGCGGGAGGCTAAGGCCAAGCACCCAGACCCCGTGGCTGCCTGGGAAGCCATCCAGAACGACCCCCACCGGCGCAAGCGCTACCAAAAGGCGAGGGGCAAGGGGGGTTTCCGCCGGGTGACCTGGGACGAGGCGCTGGAACTCATCGCCGCCGCAGTGGTTTCCACGGTGAAGCGTTACGGGCCTGACCGGGTCATCGGGTTTTCCCCCATCCCCGCCATGAGCCAGATTTCCTACGCCGCCGGAAGCCGTTTCCTCTCCCTTTTGGGCGGCGTACCCATGAGCTTTTACGACTGGTACTGCGACCTGCCCAACGCCTCGCCGGAGATCTGGGGGGAGCAGACGGACGTCCACGAGTCCGCCGACTGGTATAACGCCCGCTTCATCGCCGTCATGGGCTCCAACCTCAACATGACCCGTACCCCGGACACCCACTTCATCGCTGAGGTGCGGCACGCCGGGGCTAAGCTCACCGTTTTCAGCCCCGACTTCTCCCAGGTTTCCAAGTACGCCGACTGGTGGATTCCCATAAACCCCGGTCAGGACGGTGCCTTCTGGATGGCGGTGAACCACGTCCTTCTAAAGGAGTTCTACGCCGATAAGGAGGTGCCCTACTTCCAAGACTACCTAAAGCGCTACACGGATAGCCCCTTCCTGGTGGAGATCAAGGACGGCCGCCCCGGGCGCTACCTCCGGGCGAACCGCCTTTCGGCCTACGCCGAGGAGGAAAACGGCGACTTCAAGCTTCTCGTCTATGACGAGGCCAAGGGTGCCCGGATGCCCGGTGGGACCTTGGGTTTTCGCTGGCAGAAGGAAAAAGGCCAGTGGAACCTGAAGCTGGAAGACCCCAAAACCGGCGAACCCCTTAACCCCCGCTTGAGCCTCCTGGGGGTGGAGGATGCGGTGGTCCTGGTGGAGCTGGACGATTTCGCCTCTGACCGCAAGCTCAAGCGCGGGGTTCCCGTAAAGTACCTCACCACCAAGGAAGGGGAAAAGGTGGCGGTGGCCACGGTCTTTGACCTGCTCATGGCCCAGTTCGGGGTGGGCCGGGGTTTGCCCGGGGACTACCCGCAAAGCTACGAGGACGACCTGCCCTACACCCCGGCTTGGCAGGAGAAATGGACGGGGATCCACCGGGAAACCCTCCTCCGGTACGCCCGGGCCTGGGGGGAAAATGGCCTCAAGACCCAGGGGAAGAACCTCATCATCATCGGCGCGGGCATCAACCATTGGTACCACAACAACCTCATGTACCGCGCTGGGATCGTGGCCCTCATGCTCACGGGGAGCGTGGGCGTGAACGGGGGCGGCCTCGCCCACTACGTGGGTCAGGAGAAGCTCGCCAACCAGGCCAGCTGGGGCCCCATCGCCTTCGCCACCGACTGGGGTTACCCCCCTCGGCAACAGAACACGCCGAGCTTCCACTACGTCCACTCGGACCAGTGGCGCTACGAACGGGGCTTCTCCGCCTACGACAAGACGGCCCAAGGGCTTGCCGACCACACCGTAGACCACCAGGTGCGGGCCGTGCGCAAGGGGTGGCTTCCCTTCTTCCCGCAGTTCAACAAGAACCCCTTGGAGGTGGTGAAGGAGGCGGAGGCCAAAGGGGCCAAAACCGAGGCGGAGGTGGTCCAGTACGTGGTGGAAGCCCTGAAGCGGGGTGAGCTTAAGTTCGCCGTGGAAGACCCGGATGCCCCGGAGAACTGGCCGAGGGTCTGGTTCATCTGGCGGGGGAACGCCATCGGCACCAGCGCCAAGGGGCACGAGTTCTTCCTGAAACACTACCTAGGTACCCACACCAACGCCATCGCCGAGGAGGTGGCGGAAGGGCACGTGGCGGAGGTGGTGTACCGCAAACCTGCCCCCGAGGGAAAGCTGGACCTGGTGGTGGACCTCAACTTCCGCATGGACACCAGCGCCCTTTATTCCGATCTCGTTCTCCCCGCCGCCACCTGGTACGAGAAGGACGACCTGAACACCACCGACCTCCATACCTTCATCAACCCCCTGCAGGCCGCCGTGCCCCCTTCCTGGGAGTCCAAGCCCGACTGGGAGATTTTCAAGGCCATCGCCAAAAAGGTCTCCGAGTTGTCCAAGGTCCACCTGCCCAAGCCCGTAAAGGACATCGTCATGATCCCCTTGCAGCACGACACCCCCGACGAGCTGGCCCAGCCTGAGGACCGGGACTGGAAGCGGGGTGAGGTGGAACCCATCCCCGGGAAAACCATGCCCAAGTTCCGGGTGGTGGAGTGCGACTACACCCAGCTCTACGAGAAGATGGTGACCCTCGGTCCTGCCGTGGAGAAGAACGGGGTGGGGATGCACGGGCTTTCCATCCCCGTGGAGGACTTCTACAAGGAGCTTGCCGAGCGCCAACCCCGGCTTTACCAAGGGGAGAAGCGGCCCAGCCTCGAGGAGCCCCGCCAGGTGGCGGAGGCCATCCTCTTCCTGGACCCCGTTTCCAACGGCGAGCTCGCCTACCGCGCTTTCTTGGACGAAGAGAAGAAGACCGGGGTGAGGCTCACCGATCTGGCGGAGGGCAACCGCCACGTGCGCATCTCCTTCAAGGACCTCGTGGCCCAGCCCCGGCGCCAGCTCACCACGCCCACCTGGAGCGCCATCCTCAACCACGGCCGGGCCTATAGCCCCTACACGCTGAACGTGGAACGGATGGTGCCTTGGCGCACCCTCACGGGGCGGCAGCACTTCTACCTGGACCACCCCAACTACCTGGCCTGGGGCGAACACCTGCCCACCTACAAGCCTCGCCCCGAGGTTCACATGCTCCAGGAAACGGAAAGAAGCGCCAAAGAGGCTCAAGGCAAGCTCATGAACTACATCACCCCCCACGGCAAGTGGTCCATCCACTCCACCTATTCCGAGAACCACCGCATGATGACGCTTTCCCGGGGCGGTTACCCCATCTGGCTCAACGATAAGGACGCTGCCGAGCTCGGCATCCAGGACAACGACTGGGTGGAGCTTTTCAACGACAACGGCGTTTTCGTCCAGCGGGCCATCGTTTCCGCCCGCATTCCCCGGGGCACGGTCTTCGTCTACCACGCCACGGAGCGCACGGTGGGCATTCCCAAGAGCCCGCTGAGGGGCCAACGGGCGGGGATGAACAACTCCATCACCCGCGCCCGCCTCAAGCCCGTGCTGATGTCGGGCGGCTACGCTCAGTTCACCTATGCCTTCAACTACTGGGGGCCTGTGGGGGTAAACCGGGACACCTGGGTCTTCGTGCGCAAGCTGGAGAAGCCCCCGGAGTGGTAAAGGAGGAAGCCCATGAAGGTTAGAGCCCACATGTCCATGCTCTTCCACCTGGACAAGTGCATCGGCTGCCACACCTGCTCCATCGCCTGCAAAAACCTTTGGACCGACCGCAAGGGCGCGGAGTACATGTGGTGGAACAACGTGGAAACGCGGCCTGGGGCTGGCTACCCCACGGGCTGGGAGGACCAGGAGCGCTTCAAGGGGGGGTGGGCGTACAAGGACGGCCATCTGGACCTTAGGCTCCACTCCCGCGCCCAGGGCCTTTTCCGCCTCTTCTTCAACCCCGCCCTGCCTTCCTTGGACGACTACTACGAACCCTACACCTTCCGCTATTCCGACCTTTTCACCGCTCCTGAAAGCGAGTACCAGCCCACGGCCATCCCCGTGTCCATGATCACCGGAGAGCCCATGACCCCGGAGGCGGGGCCCAACTGGGACGACGACCTGGGGGGAAGCCCTCTCTACGCCCAAAACGACCCCAACCTAAAGGCCCTAGACCCCGAGGTACGGGCGCAGCTTCAGGAGATTGAGGGGGTGGTCTTCCAGTACCTGCCCCGGATCTGCAACCACTGCCTGAACCCCGCCTGCGTGGCCGCTTGCCCCAGCGGAGCTATCTACAAGCGGGCCGAGGACGGCGTGGTCCTGGTCAACGAGAACAAGTGCAAGGCCTGGCGGATGTGCGTGGCCGCTTGCCCCTACAAGAAGGTCTACTACAACTGGGCCACGGGCAAGAGCGAGAAGTGCATCCTTTGCTTTCCCCGGCTGGAAACCGGCCAGGCCCCGGCCTGCGCCCACTCCTGCGTGGGGCGGATCCGCTACATGGGGGTCTTGCTTTACGATGCCGACCGCATCCCCGAGGCGGCCATGGTGCCGGACGAGGACCTGGTGGCCTCTCAACTCTCCCTCATCCTGGATCCCTTTGACCCCGAGGTTATCGCCGCCGCACGGGACGAAGGGATAGACGAAGGCTGGATCAAGGCGGCCCAGAATTCGCCCATCTACAAGTTCGTCAAGGTATGGGGGCTCGCTTTGCCCCTCCACCCCGAGTACCGCACCCTGGCCATGATGTTCTACGTTCCCCCCCTCTCCCCGGTGGTGGCCACGGTGGAGAAGGCCCTGCGGGCGAGCCAGGGTAACGGGGGCCTGGTGCGGCTGGACCTGCCCGAAACCGACCTGGACTTTGAACTTTACGCCGGTTTGGAAAAGGCCCGCATGCCCGTGAAGTACCTGGCGAACCTCTTCGCCGCTGGGAACGAGGCCCTCATCCTTCCCATCCTCAAAAAGATGCTGGCGGTGCGCATCCTGAAGCGGCAGGAGAGCCTCGAGGGCCGCCCCACGGAAAAGGCCCTGAAGGTTTTGGCGGATGCGGGGCTTTCCCTAGAGGAGGCCGAGGCCATCTACCGCCTCACCACCTTGCCCACCTTGGAGGAGCGGTTCGTTCTGCCCCCTTACCACCGGGAGATGGCCGCCGAGGTGTGGAACGACCCCCTGGCCGCCAAGGGCGAGGTGGGCTTTGGCTACATCCAGCCGCCCGTGCGGGGGGAGTAGGAGGGAAGCATGCTGAACCCCACCCTGTTGGAAACCCTGGCCCTGGCGTTGGACTACCCGGTGCCGGGGCGGCTGGAGGAGCTTTGGCGCCGGTGGATTGAGTGCCCCAGGGGTCCAGCCAAGCAACGGTTGGAGCGCTTCTTGCGACAGGTGGAGGATCTTTCCTTGGGCGAGTGGGAGGAGCTCTACACCCGGACCCTGGACCTTACCCCCACCACCGCTCCCTATGTGGGCTACGCCGCTTACGGGGAAAGCTACCATCGGGGCGAGCTTTTGGCGGCTTTGGTGCGGGCTTATCGGGAGCTCGGCCTTGACCCGGGGAGCGAGCTTCCCGACCACCTGGCGAATGTCCTCCGCTATTTGGCCCGCTGCCAGGCTCCCTTGCCTGAGCTTTTGGAAATCCTGCCCAAGGCGCTTTCGGAGATGGAACGCACCCTGCGGACCCTGGACGCCAAAAACCCCTACCTTCTGGTCCTCGAGGCTGTCCGGGAGGCCTTGCAAGGGGTCTTGACGGGGAGGTGAAGGATGAGCTGGAACACCCTCCTTTTCGGCGTTTTTCCCTACATCGCCCTCACCTTAGCGGTGGCGGTTACCGCCTACCGCATGGTCTACCGGCCCTTTTCCGTTTCCGCCCAGTCCAGCCAGCTTCTGGAGCAAAAACGCCTCTTCTTCGGCTCCACCGCCATGCACTGGGGGTTGGTCATCGTCCTCTTAGGCCATCTTCTGGCCCTCTTGCTTCCCAAAGGGCTTCTCCTTTGGAACGCTGTCCCCTTGCGGCTTTACCTCTTGGAGATCACCGGACTTGGCCTAGGCCTGTGGGCCCTTGTGGGCACGTACGTCCTCCTCACCCGCCGGATCGCCGTGGCCCGGGTGCGGGCGGCCTCCACCGCCATGGACTATCTCGTCTTGGTTCTGGTCTTCCTCTCCGCCCTCACTGGGGTCCTCACCGCCCTCCTTTACCGCTACGGGAGCTACTGGTTCCCTGCGGTGATGACCCCTTACCTGTGGTCCGTCTTCACCCTTCAGCCTAGGTCCGAACTCGTTCTGGACCTACCCTTTTGGACCAAGCTCCACGTGTTCAACTTCTGGCTCCTGCTCGCTGTCTTCCCCTTCTCTCGGCTCGTGCACATCGTCACGGTTCCCCTGGGGTACCTGGTGCGGCCCTGGCAGATCGTGATCTGGGTTAGGAAGCTGGCGAGGTGAACCATGGTCCATGACCCTGCGCAACTGGAAAGGGAAAAGCCGGAGCGGCTCCGCGTCCTTTGGCTTTCCACCTTGGCCTTCACCCTGATGTTCGCCGTCTGGCTGATGTTCGGGGTGCTGGGCGTGCCCATCCGTAAGGAGTTTGGCCTCACGGATGTGCAGCTTTCCTGGCTCTCAGCGGTGGCCATTCTGAATGGTTCCTTGTGGCGTCTCTTGGCGGGCATCTTTGCTGACCGCTACGGGGGACGGCTGGTCTTCACCCTGATGCTCTTCTTCACCGCCATCCCCGCCTACCTGGTGTCCCGCGCCGGAAGCTACGAGGAGCTACTTCTCTACGCCTTCTTGGTGGGCTTTGCCGGGAACAGCTTCAGTGTGGGTATCGCTTGGAACTCCGCTTGGTTCCCCAAGGAGCAACAGGGGTTCGCTCTAGGGGTCTTCGGGGCGGGGAACGTGGGGGCCAGCCTCACCAAGTTCATCGGCCCTGCCCTCATCGCCAGTATCCCGCCTGCCGGGTATCTGGGGGGGCTCATCCCTGGGGGTTGGCGCTTCATCCCCTTCCTCTACAGCATCCTTCTGATCCTCATGGGCCTGGCGCTGTGGTTCGGCACCCCCCGGCAAGACAAGCGCCCAGGGCAGGGAAGGCCTTTCTTGGAGATGCTTAGGCCTCTCAGGTACGTGCGGGTCTGGCGCTTCAGCCTCTACTACGTGGTGGTCTTCGGCGCTTACGTGGCGTTGTCCGCTTGGCTCCCCAAGTACTACGTGGATGTCTTCGGTCTACCGTTGCACGAAGCCGCGCTCCTCACCGCCCTTTTCATCTTCCCAGCGAGTCTCCTCCGCCCCGTGGGTGGCTACTTCTCCGACCGGCTTGGGGCCCGGCGGGTCATGTACTGGACCTTCGGCATCATCCTCCTCGCCTCGGGCATCCTCATGATGCCCGAAGGGCACATCGTCCTCTACACCAAGGGGGGGACCAAGGAGGTTATGCGCTTTACCATGAACGTCTGGCTGTTCACCCTTCTGGTCTTCCTCATCGGGGTGGGGATGGGCATCGGTAAGGCGGCGGTCTACAAGCACATCCCCACCTACTTCCCTCAGGACGTGGGAGCGGTGGGGGGATTGGTGGGGATGCTTGGGGCTTTGGGGGGTTTCTTCCTCCCGCCTCTTTTCGCCTACGCCCAGGCTTGGACAGGACTTCCCCAGATGACCTTCTTCGTGCTCTTCGTCCTCACCGCCCTCGCCTTCCTTTGGATGCACCTCACGGTGATCAAACTTCTCCAAGAGGAGGCCAAGCACCTCAAGCACGATTTTGAACTCAAAGGAGACCGGCCATGATCAAGACCCTCAAAGGCACCTGGCTCAAAGAGTGGGATCCCGAGGATCCCAAGCGCTGGGACTGTACTGCGGCCCTAAATTTGGACCACCTTACCGGTCAGTTTAGTCAGGGCTCCCATCCCCTTTCAACAGGCTCTCCGAAAAGGCCTCGGGCGTCATGTAATCCAAGGCCGAGTGAGGACGCT
>Ga0272449_1002087_pt1 | contig 19147 bp, 17 predicted proteins | sample YNPCB0241_FD_198679 | JGI IMG/M metagenome (GOLD analysis project Ga0272449, IMG submission 198679) | Hot spring sediment microbial communities from Yellowstone National Park, WY, United States - YNP-CB-024-1 | ecosystem: Environmental > Aquatic > Thermal springs > Hot (42-90C) > Sediment... | reverse complement strand
TCCTGCGTTGTCTGGAGACGGCGGAGCCAGTGTCGCGTCGCAAAGGCCTACCCGTGGTGGAGGTGGAAGGCCTGGTGGAGATCGACATGGGGCTCTGGGACGGGAAGAGCCTGGAGGAGATATTCCAGGACGATCCGGAGAGGGCATCGGCCTGGCTGGAACGTCCCGGGAGCGTGACCATCCCGGGAGGAGAGAATTTTGAGGCGGTGAGAAGGAGGGCCTCGGAATCAGTAAAGAAGATATTGGAAGATAACAGCGGCTACAGGGATGTCCTGGTGGTAAGCCACGGAGGACCCATCCGTACGATAATCTGCGAGGCCTTGGGGCTTTCCACGGACCACATGTTCAAGATGAGGATAGACCTGTGTTCCGTTTCCGCCCTGAGCTACGGAGAGGGAGAGTATCCGGGCAACTTGATGGTGGTCCTGGTGAACGACACCTGTCACCTGGAGGGAGGATTGGGAGCTTGAAAGACCATGTAGCAGGGCTTGGGCCCGGGTTGAGGGAGAGGTTGGAAGGGGTTAGGGCCGTCCTCTTCGACGTGGACGGTACCCTGGTGGACACCATCGATCTCATCATCGAGACCTTTCACGAGGTCTTCCACCGGTTGGGGATCCCTGACCGCCCCGATGGTGAGGTCCTTTCTTGGATCGGCAAGCCCCTATACCTACAGGTCAAGGAGTTGCACGAGGAGAGGGCGGAGGAGATATATCAGCTCTACAAGGAGCTTTACGAACGCAATCGTCCCCGCCTGGCCAGGGAGATACCGGGGATAAGAGAGGCTCTCGAAGGGCTCCTCGACAGGGGATACCGTCTGGGGGTGGTCACCTCCAAGAAGAGCTCCAGCACCATGAGGGAGCTCAAGGATTTCAGCCTGGCCGACCTTTTCCAGGTGGTGGTCACCGCCGATGACACCGAGAACCACAAGCCCCATCCCGAGCCATTACTCAGGGCCCTGGAGGATCTGGGCGTGGATAGTGAGGAAGCTACCTATGTGGGGGACAGCCCCTACGACATAGAGAGCGCCCGGGGTGCCGGGGTGCTGGCGGGCGCGGTCAGGTGGTCCCGTTTCCCGGCCAGGCTTCTGGAGAAGGTGGGCCCGGATTACTGGGTGGAAAGCCCTTCCCACCTACTGGAGCTGTTTCGCGGCGTGGGGAACCACCCAACGCAAGGGAACCCAGGCCGTTCATTTTCCTCCCTGTGACCGCTGTTGTACTTCCCCATAGCATAGAGGTTAACGCTACCACCACGGGGCCCTGCCCTGGACTCACGCCCTACTCGGTGTGGGAAAGGCGAGTCGTATTCTTCGGCTTGTTCTCACCTCCGTATGGATTGGCCATGAGGCGGCTACTCGGTGTGGGAAAGTCGAATCGTACCTTTCGGTCAGGGTGCCAGACCACCTGCCCCCGGCGCCGGTCAAACCGTGCGGGAAGGGTACGTTCGACCGGCCAAAGGAGCGGTAGGAAGAGGGCTAGCGGGAGCCCGTTTGGACCGTACCCGATGTCTCACTCGGGTTCTGACCAAGGGGAAGTTGGCCTTTGTCACGGGATATCTTTGAAGGTCTCCCGCATTCGTAGCTTCAGTAGCAACCTTTCCCGTTCCTCCTGGATGCCCTCGATTTCGAAGGGAACGGGCTCCCGGAAGATGGGTCCGTCGAAGACGAAGGTGTGATATTCGCCATTCTCCCCACCGGGATCGAGTCCTTTCCTCTCCAGCTCCTCCAGGAGGTCTTCGCTCAACTCCCTTCCCAGGATCTCCCTTCCTGGCGTCTCCCTTCTTGCCGCCACCACCAGCGCCCGGAAACCTGCCCGAAGGAAGGCGCGGGCCAGCTCGCCCGTGGGCCGATGCCAGAGGGGGAACACAGGGGTGAAACCGCAGGCCCTTGCCGTGTCTTGGATCCATTGGCGGTGGGATTCCACGAATATGTCCCCGAAGATGCCATGATGACAGCCCCGGGTCACCGCGGCGCGTGCGGCCTTGAGGAATGGGTGCTCGGGGTCTTCCTTTCCTCTTGGGAACAGGAGTTGTTCCATGCCCAGGCGCTCCGCCTGGGCCTTCAACAGGGATGTGGGTATGCCGTGGGAGGACGAGGTATCCCCGTTTTCTCCCAACATGCTCACCAGGAGCTCCACCCGATAGCCCTGCTGTAAGGCCTCGAACAGGGCGAGGCAGCTGTCCTTCCCGCCGCTCCAGCTACAAAACGACCTCGGACCGCTCAACGCCTTCCCTCCTTCCGTAACCGCGCCGGGTGGCCATCCAGTTTCCCGCCAGTCCCGTCTCTGAGTTTCCCACCAACACCAGCGTGTGCATGTCCGCCTCGGTTTCCCCGAGCTCGCCCAGGGTGGTGATGCGCACCGACTCCCCTTCACGCCAAGCGTTCCTGACCAGTGCCACGGGGACGTCCGGGGGCCGGTATTTGAGAATGGACTCCGCCGCCTCGGAAAGGATTCTCCTCCTGACGGAGGAGGCGGGGTTGTATAGGACGATGACCAGGTCGGAGGCGGCGCAGGCCTCTACCCTGGCCAAGATCCTTTCCTTTTCCACCAGGTGATCGCTCAGGCTTATCACGGCGAAGTCACAGGCCAGGGGGGATCCCAGGAGGGAGGCGGCGGCGCAATGAGCCGGGATCCCCGGGATGATCTCCACGTCCAAACCCCGGATATCGACTTGTCCGGAGAGCAGCAGGTCTCCAAGGACGGCCGCCATGCCGTAGATGCCGGGATCTCCCCCCGAGACCAGGCAAACCTTCTTGCCTCGGCGAGCCAGGGAGATGGCCTCCAGCAATCGAGGAGCCTCCTGCCCCATGCCGTAGGGGCGGGATTCCGCCGATCCCAGGAGGCCGGAAACGCGCTGGAGGTAACCGGAATATCCTATCACCACGTCGGAACGGAAGAGCGCCCTGCGGGCTCGGGGAGGTAACAGGTCCGGGTCGCCCGGCCCTAACCCCACCAGGGAGAGCTTCCCCCTCTCGGTCCCCGGTGACCAGGGCCTTTCCGCCACGGCCACGGTTACTCCCTCAAACCTGGACTTGCGGACCAAGAGCCTGCCTCCTCTCGCGGCGGCCAGGGCTGCTTGCTCGCATACCCCGGGGACCTTTGCCCACTTCCTGGCATGCTCGCTGGGCGGCGAGGGAACGGTGATCCCTTCCAGCTCCTGGGCGCTCAGGAGGACCAATTCCGCCTCCAGCCTCTCCGAGAGTTCCCTGATCCCTCGCTCCTTCCCCTTGGTGTCGATGGTGGCCAGCGCACCGACCCCGTTCATGGAAAGCCCCGCCATCGCCAGGGCCCTTTCCAGGCATTCCCATAGTTTGTTGGGGCCGATGCCCCTGTGGAAACCCAGGCCGGCAACCAACCTCCTGGGCCTTATGAGTAGGACTTTTCCGGAAAGTACAACTTCTGGGAGCAGGCGATCGGTGATGGCCACCTTCCAGGTCTCCCGGGGAAGCTGGGCCAGGTCTTCCAGGGGCAGGAAACGGAAACCCCGGAAGTTCACGCCCAATACTTCCTCGAGCTCCGCAGCGGCGTCGGAGCACACCGCCACCTCCTCGCCTTCCATGACGGCGGTGGTCAGTGAGGCGAGCAGTCGGGGGTTCTCGATCCTCCAGCCCCGCTCCCGGCACAGCTCGTCCAGGGCCGGGACCCCATGGAGGTCAGAGGCGGTGGTGATCACGGGGTTGGCCCCCAGGACCTCCGCTACCTGGATCGCCAAACGGTTGGCGCCCCCGGCATGTCCGGAAAGTAGGCTAATGACATTCCAACCCCTCTCGTCCACCACCACCACAGCCGGGTCATCCGCTTTTCCCCGAAGAAGGGGTGCGATCATCCTGACCACCGCTCCCAGGGCGCAGAAGAAAACCAGCTTCCCGTAGCTCGAAAAGAGGTTCAAGACAAGGGAAGAGAGGGGAGGTTGGTAATATATGGCATTATTTTCCTTCTCGTCCTGCAGGCGGGCAGGCAGGAAGATATCGGCTTCCTCCAGCTGCGTTGCCACCACCCTGGCCAGCCTCGCCCCATGGCTGGTGACGGCTATTATCGCCGTTTTTCGGGCTTGACTGTCCCCTTTGATACCTCCCATTTCCCATCTCCCGTACGGCAAATATCTACGGCGAAAGCCTCGCGCAACGACGCCTCACCATCTTGGTCCGGGCCCTTGGGAGTAGAGGACGGACCTGCGATGCCTTCTCTTCTCGTCCGATAGGACGTCTCCCACCAATATCAGTGTTTGCCTTCGCATCCCTGCGTCCTCGAGGGCCGAGGGAAGATTCGAAAGCCGGGTGAGGAGCGTTCTTTGGTCACGCCAGGAGGCTCGGTGTACGGCCGCGGCGGGACAGGACGGGTCGAATCCTCTGGCCAGGAACTCTTCCAGCAATCCATTGGCCAGTCCGGCGCTCAGGAATATCGCGTTGGTGGCCTGGGGATGAAGGATGTCGCGCAGCCGGAAGTCTCGGGGCAAAGGGGTTTTACCCTCCATCCTCGCCAATACCACGGCCTGGGAGAGGCCCGGGCATGTGAGCTCTACCCCCAAGGCCGCCGCCGCGGCGGAAAGGGAGCTCACCCCTGGGACGATCTCCCAGGGGATGCCAAGACTGTCAAGCATCTCTGCCTGCTCGTTCACCGCGCTGTAGAGGGCAGGGTCCCCGCTCACCAGCCTGACCACAAGCTTTCCCGCCCTCCATGCCTCCGCCATCAGGGACACGATCTCCTCGAGGTCCTTTCCACTGCTGCCCACCAGCTCCGCCCCTTCTCTGGCCCATCCCAAAAGATCCGGGTTGACCAGCGAATCCGCGTATATCACCAGGTCGGCGCTTTCCAGGAGCCTTTTACCTTTGACTGTTATGAGCTCCGGGTCGCCCGGACCGGCGCCCAAGAAGTAAACCTTCATCGTCGCTCTCCTCCTAAGATCCCTCGATCTTGCAGGTTCTTCCTCACGATGGCCAGGGTGAAGTAACCCCATTCCCCGCTTACCCGGCCGTCTTCCACGAGGTGCACCCTCTCGTGAGGGGTGCCGCAATCCTCCACCAACCAGGCCTTCAACTCTCCCGCGCGGGAGCGTAGGAGGGCCTCCAGCTCCCCCAGACAGGTCCGGGCCTTGAGGAGCACCAGCGTGTCGTTCTCCAGGAGATGGTTTTCCAGCTGCTGGATGTTGAGGGGACCGGCGAGGACACAAAGGCTCTCCCTCCCCGAGGCCAGGGGAAGCCCTAGCCTCGCTGCCGCGGCCACGAAGGACGGGATGCCGCTTACCACCTCCACTTTGATGTCCTCACGCAGCTTTTGTATCTCTTCGCGTAGCCTGATGAAACTCCCGTAGAGCAGCGGATCCCCCTCCACCGCCATCCCGCAGGGACTCTCAGGCGAAAGGAAGGAGATGATCTTCCTTGCCATGCTGCGCCACAGGCCTGGTCCAACCTTTCCCATGGGTATTGGGAACCGCAGGACCTTCCGGGACAAGGAAGCGTCCAGGGATTCCAGTATACGGAAAGCCCTGCTCCCGCCGGGCCCTCCCCCGTCCGGCACGAAGATCTTGCGGCATTCCCTCAGCACCGTCAGTGCCTTGAGGGTTACCAGGCCGGGGTCCCCCGGTCCCAGGCCTATGCCGTAGAACAGAGGATATCGCTCGCCCCTTCCTAGCGCCTCGTTCTCCATGTCTCACCCCTTGGTCGTCGAGACCACGAATACCGGGTTGAGGGCGGATAGGAGTTCCCCGCCCCTTGTACCAAACAACCTAGCGCCCTGGAAAAGGAAGAGCTCTGGGCACATACCATTTCTTTCCAGGTACTTCTTTGCTTCCAGGGCACGCTCCGGGCTGGCGAAGTTGGCCACCAAGCGTCCGCCTGACTTCAGGCGACGGCAACACAGGTCCAGAATCTCCCCGAGCCTACCGCCGCTTCCTCCCAGGAAGACGGCATCGGGAGGCGGCAAGGGCTCAAGGGCTTCAGGTGCCTCGCCTGCCACTACCTCCACTGGGGCGACGGAGTAGCGATGGATGTTTCTCCTCAAAGCCTCGACAGATCGGGGGTCTCTCTCCACCGCATAGACCCTGCCGGTACCCATCATCCGGGACGCCTCCACCGAAACGGCACCACTTCCCGAGCCCACGTCCCACAGAACGTCGCCCTGCCTGAGCTGGAGGCGAGAGAGGACGATGGCCCGCAGCTCCCGCTTGGTGATCATCCCCTCCTTCCCAGGAGGGCGGGAAAGCTCCTCGTCGGGCAACCCCAAGAGACATCCCCCTTCCCTTAGCCGATTTTCCCCTTCCGCTTGCCTCCGGAACAGGATGAGGTTAAGGGGGGAACAGCGAGCCCGGGATAGCTCCTCCAAGCTCATCTTCGTGATCCGCTCGTCTTCGAAGCCGAGGTTTTCGCAAAGAAAAGCCACGAGGTCATGGCAGCCCATCCCCATGAGTGCCTCCGCCAGGCGGGAAGGTTGCTGGCTCCCAGAGGTCAGCACGCAGGCCTTGCCGCTAGAGGCCAACTTCTTTGCCACCTCGATTAGGGATCCCGAGTGGGCGCTTAAAAATGTGGCATCTTCCCAGCTCTCGCCGATCCGGGCGAAAGCCACTTGCATGGAGCTCACTGCAGGGTGAACGACCACCTTCTCCGCGCCCAGCCTTCTCACCAGAGTGCTGCCTATGCCGAAGAAGAGGGGGTCCCCACTGGCCAGGAAGACCACCAGCTTCCCCTCCGCCCTTTTCCTCTCCGCTAGCTCCACGACCTCCTCCCAGTTACTGCCGAGCTTCAACGAAGGCAGGCCGGGCCAGGGGGCCAGGTATTCCTCCCTGCCCACGAGCAAGTCGGCCATGGACAACAGTCGTCGGAGGGGTTCTTCCTGGGGCGTGACCCGGCCGGGCGGGATACCCACCACGTGGATCTTCCCCCGGTTAACCTCATCGTGCTTTACAAGCCCTTCCCTGATCGCTTCAACCGTCATCCCATCTGGTTCCTCCCGGCGGCATGATTCCTCGAGTTCACGGAAACGGGTTCAGCCAGGGCCGGTGCCGTGGCGGACCAGGGCCAGGGAGGCCAGGCTGCCTCCAGGAATCCTTGGCGATTCACCACCGCCGTCATCATCCTCAGGTCCCCTCCCGCGTATCCCATGCAGTGGGCTGCTGCTAGAAGGCATAACAGGGAAAGGACGCGTCTCCGCTCACCGGGCTGCATTGCTTCGAGGTATCCGTGGACGGAGACCCTCTCGGCGTTAAGGTTTCCCTTTGCCTCGCCCACTATCCCGGAGAGAAGGGCGATGTCGGGCAGGCCTCGACGCCAGTTGAGGTTCCGCCTCCCCCCGGCGAGTTTCACCATCTTGGCGGGCATGGACCACAGGATTATTTCGCGGAACCCCAATTTTTCGCAGCGGCGGACAGTCCAGCCTACGTGATCACCGCACAAGATGAAAGACTCCTCCGGCAGCCTCAGGTAGCGCATGGCGGCGATCTCGCTGCGCCTCCCGGTGCACAACACGGCGACGTTCCCAGAGTGTCGTGCCACCTTAAGGGATATGGCCACCGAATCCAAGAAGGCCCGGGTGGAGTAGGGAACCTGGATTCCCGTGGTGCCAAGGATGGAGATACCGCCCTCGATACCGAGCCTCCCGTTGAGGGTGCGGGTGGCCAGCTTCCTGCCGTCGGGCACGCTGATGATCACCCGGCATCCACCTTTTACCCCCCCATCGTCCATCACCTCCCGGACGGCCGAGGAGATCATATGGCGCGGTACTGGGTTGATGGCCCTTTCCCCCACCGGCACCTCCAGGCCGGAGCGGGTGACCAGCCCCACGCCCCGTCCCCCCTCTACCCTGATGCCCGGTGAATCCGTCCTGATCACGGTGGCTACCAGGAGGGCCCCTGCGGTGACATCTCCTTTCTCCACCCCTTCCTTCCTCACCTTGCAGCAGGATGCTCTTTTCCTGGTGACCAACCCCAACACCGGGATCCTCGCCTTTCCCCCTCGAGGGAGTTCCACGGTCACCTCGCGGGGACGTTGGCCCTGGAAAAGCGCCAGGGCAGCCGCTTTGGCCGCTGCTGCGGCGTAGACGCCGGTGGTATAGCCGGTTTTACGGTCCTTCCTCACCGTCATAGACTCTCCACGCAGGCGCGAAATGCCTCCCCGCAGGCTTCCACCAACCGTTCCACCTCCGGCTGACCATGAGCGGTGGACAAGAACCATGACTCCAAAGGGGAGGGGGGCAGGTATATTCCCCTTTCCAACATCCTATGGAAGAACTTGGAATACATGCCTGTATCCGAAGATTTCGCCTGTTCAAGGTTTCGGACCTCCTCGCCGGAAAAGAAGAGGGAGAGCATGGATCCCCGGCGGTTCACTTTAACCTGCAGTCCTGCCTCCCGAGCCTTTTCGAGGATCCCTTCCTCTAGAAAGGAACCGAGCCTTTCCAGCTCGGCGTAAGGATCTTCCTCTTCCAGGACCTTGAGGGTCTCCAGCCCCGCGATAACGCAGGTCAGGTTGCCTGCCATGGTCCCCGCTTGGTAGACCTCTCCCACCGGGGAGAGCATTTCCATTATCTCCCTTCGCCCTCCGAAGGCCCCCAAGGGAAGGCCGCCGCCCACGATCTTTCCCAGGCATATCAGGTCGGCCTTCACCCCGAGGAGTTCCTGCGCGCTACCGAAGCGGAGGCGGAAACCGGTTATGACCTCGTCGAAGATGAGCAAGGAGCCATGTCGGTCACAGAGGGCCCTGGCCAGGGAGAGGAATCCCCCCTGCGGGGGGACTACTCCCATATTGCCCGCCACCGGTTCCACTACCACCGCTGCGATGTCATCGCCGTGTTCCCGGAAGGCCTCCTCCAATCCTCGCCCATCGTTGTAAGCCACCACCAGGGTGTCGGCCACCTGGTTCTCCGTGACCCCGAGGCTGCGGGGGGAGGCCAGGAAGCCCGCGCCGGATCCCGCTCCCACCAGAAAGCCGTCGGCGTGGCCATGATAACAACCCTCGAACTTGACGACCTTTTTCCTCCCGGTGTAGGCCCTCGCCAGCCTGGCTGCGGACATGGTGGCCTCCGTTCCCGAGTTCACCAGCCTCACCATCTCCAAGCCGTTTACGTTCTCGCATAGTAATTCCGCGAACCGTACCTCTTCCTCGGTGAGGGCGCCGAAGTTCCAACCCCGGGAGAGTGATGATCTCAACCGGGAAATGACCCGGGGATGAGCGTGCCCCAGAATCAGGGAGCCCCAGCCCATGACGAGGTCCAAGTAGTCCCTACCCTCCATGTCCCAAAGCCGGCAGCCGCAGGCATTGCGAATGGGCAGCGGGTGGCCCCCCACCGCCTTGAAGGATCGCACGGGGCTGTTCACACCCCCGGGGATATGCAGGCAGGCCTTGAGGTAAAGGTGATGGGATCTCACCGCGTCTTCCATTTCGCCACCTCCAGGGCGTGATAGGTGATCACCAGGTCTGCCCCTGCCCTGATGATGGAGAGCAGTATTTCTTCCACCGCCATCCTCTCGTCCAGGTAGCCTTTTTGGGAGGCGGCCTTGACCATGGCGTATTCCCCGCTCACGTTGTAGGCGGCCAGGGGCAATAAGTGCCTCCGGCGGGCTTCCGCCAAGAGGTCGAGGTAGGGAAGGGCGGGCTTTATCATCAATATGTCCGCCCCCTCCCGCGCGTCCTCCTCCAACTCTCTCAAGGCTTCCCGCTGATTTGACGGGGGAAGTTGGTAGCCCCTTCGGTCGCCTTCCCGCGGGGTGCTGGATGCCACATCCCGGAAGGGACCGTAAAGGGAGGAGGCGAACTTTGCGGAATAGGACATGATCAGTGTTCCGGTGAGCCCCTTCTCGTCCAGGGCCGATCTGATTCTCCGCACCATCCCGTCCATCATGGCGGAGGGAGCCACCATGTCGGATCCCGACTCGGCGGCGAACACTGCGTACTTAGCAAGTATTTCCAAGGTTGCGTCGTTTTCCACCTTGCCGTCTATGTCCACGCCGCAATGGCCGCTCTCGGTGAAGGAACAAAGGCATATGTCAGTGACCAGTACCGCCTCGGGGAATTTCCTCGCCGTTTCCTCCAGCGCGGAGAAAACGGGATTGGCCTTGGACAAGGCACTTTCCCCCTGCGGGCTCTTGTGCTCCGGCACTCCGAACAGCAGGAACGCTTTCAGTCCCACCTCCAGCAGTCTTTCCGCCACCGCAGGCACCCTGTCGGCGCTGGCCTTGATTATGCCGGGAAGCGAGGGGTCCGCCTCTTCCCGGCCTTTACCAGGCAGGACGAAGAGCGGTTGCACCAACTTGGCGGGGTCGAGGACGCATTCGCTCAAAAGTTCCCTGAGATGTGGTTTTTGCCTCAATCTTCGTAGCCTGGTATCGGGATAGGGGCTCATGCTCCCTCACCTCCGGTCTTTCCTGGGGCTTCCTTAAGGTGCTCCAGGAGAGCCTCCACGAGGCCGTCTTCGGAATGATCCTTGGCGGTGAAGCTGACAGCGAGGCCCCACTCCCGCGCCCTTTTATCGGTGACGGGACCTATGCAGCCCAAGACAACCCCGGTAAGCAGTTCCTTCCTCCTATTCAGGAGGGCGAGGAGTCCGTCGACGGTTGAGGGACTGGTGAAAAGTATCACGTCTACCTCCGACCTCTTGAGGGAACGGATCAGGGAGGCATCGGGGTGGTGGGCTATCTCGGTACGGTAGGGATGGACCTCCTCCACCTCAGCCCCCCTCTGGCGCAGGAAATCCGCCAAGTGGGGTGAGGCCAGGTTCGAACGGCAAAGCAGGACATGCCCTCCCCCGAGGCAAACATTGGTCAATGCCTCCATCAACCCCTGAGTGGTGTGGTTTTCGGGGATCAAGTCGGCCCTCAAGCCCCTGGCGGCCAGGGCCTTTCCTGTCCCCGGTCCGATGGCGGCGATGCGGCAGCTCCCCAAGTCCCGCGCGTCTTTCCCCCTTTCCATAAGCCTGTCCAGGAAAAAGGTCACGGCGTTGGGACTGGTGAAGATGGCCCAGTCGAAATCCCTGATGCGCTCGACTACCCTGTCCTGGGCCGGGTCCCAGTGCTCCACCATCCTCACGGCGGGCACGTTTCGGACCGAAGCCCCCAGGTCCGCGAGCTTCAGACAGAGGGATCGCGCCTGACGCGGGTCCCTCAGGGTGAGGACTCTTTTGCCGTGCAAGGGGAGTTTTTCACGCCATGCCAGGCGTTGGCCCAGCTCCACCACCTTTCCCACCACCAGGAGAAGGGGGGAGGTGAGTCCGGCCTCGTTTGCCTTGGATTCCAGGCTGCCCAGTTCCGTCCTGACCGTCGCTTGGCGGCCGGTGGAGCCCCAGCTGATGGCGGCAGCTGGTTCTAAGGGAGACCTCCCACCGGCCACGAGTTTTTCCACTATCTCACCCATGCGGGTTCCGCCCATGAGCACCACCAAGGTATCGCAGGAGCGGGATATACCCTCCCAGTCCACCCCCTCCAGGTCGCCATCGCATGTCTGACCGGTGACTATGGCTACGGACCTCCCGATCCCGCGGTGGGTGACCGGGATACCTGCGCAGGCGGGAGCTGCCAGGGCGGAGGAGATCCCCGGCACCACTTCGTAATCCACCCCGTGTCGAGCCAGGTATTCTGCCTCCTCACCTCCCCTCCCGAAGAGGAATGGGTCACCCCCCTTTAGCCTCAAGACGATTCTTCCTTCTGTGGCTTCGCGACGCAGCAACTCGTTGATCTCTTCTTGCGAGGGTCCCCTGCCACCCGGGGTTTTTCCGACGCAGACCATTTTCCTTCCCTCGGGGACCAGGGAGAGGATTTCCTCCGAGACCAGGCGATCGTAGATGATGACATCGGCCTTCTTCAGCAAGTGGTCAGCCCAAAGGGTGAGGAGTCTGGGGTCTCCGGGCCCTGCCCCCACCAAGAACACCTTTCCCACCGGTCGATCTTCTCTTTCAGACAATCTCGTTTGCCTCCGCTTTTCCTTCTCCTCCCCGAGAGAGGAAAGCCGCCAGTCTTCTCCCGAGCTCCTCCGCCTCGTCCGGGCGTCCGGTCATCTCCCCTTTTCTGGCCCTTTTCTCTTCCCGGAACCAGTGGAAGGCGCTCAGGTGGAGCAAGTCACCCCGACAACGTGCCAGAGCGCCGGTGCGCGTGTCGCAATCCGCCCCCACCCAGCGGCAGAAGGCCCTTTCCGCCTCTGCTTCCACCCTGACCCTGTGGTTGTCTATCCGGGAGAGAACCCGGATCACCTCTGGGTCGTCCCGGCGAGCCTCCACCACCACGATCCCCTGTCCTGGGCTGGGCAGGAAAAGGTCGAGGGGAAGCCTTTCCCGTTCGAACCCATCGATGCCAAGCCTGTTGAGACCCGCCGCTGCCAGGACCAGGGCGTCGCATTCCCCGCCGCGGAGCTTCTCCAGGCGGGTGATCACGTTACCTCGCACCGGAACCGGCAGGAGGTCGGGGCGGAGCAAGGAGAGCTGGAACGCCCTCCTGGGGCTCGAGGTTCCCACTCTCCCCCCCACTGGGATGTCTTCTAGCCCTCGATATTTCAATGAGACTAAGACGTCGGCGGGATCTTCGCGTTCGCAGAAAGCGGCCAGCACCGTCTCCTCGGGCAGATCCAGAGGCACGTCCTTGAGGCTGTGGACCGCCACGTCCACTTTTCCCTCCACTAGGGCACGTTGAAGCTCTTTCACGAAGCCGCCCTTGTTGCCCGGGGCCAAGTCTCCCTGGGATCTATCGGAGACCTCGTCTCCCGATGTCCTGACGATGATGAGCTGGAATTCCAACCCCGGCTGGGAGGCCCTTAGCAGGCCCGCGACTATCTCCGCCTGGCGAAGGGCCAGCTCGCTGCCGCGCGTGCCGATGCGTATCCTCATGGTTCCCCTTCCCCCTCCAGGGTTTCCGACAGCCGGCCGCAGGCCGCCTTCACCAGCTGGATGGGACGGTGAAGGACCCTGTTGAGCAGGAGGTTGAGTCTTTCCTCCAAAAAGCGTCGGTCCTCCCCTGCGATACCCAACCTGGCGCATATCTCCTCCAGGGTCCTTTCCTTCAGGTCGTCGGCCTCCCTCCTCACCAGAACCGCCAGAGGTGAGATCCTCCTTTCCCCCCACCAGGTGCAGATGCGCTCGACTTCCCTTTCCACCCTTTCCGCCATCGCGTCGAGATGGGGGGTGCCCGGTGAGCCTTGCGCCCTCAGGTCCTCCATGCCCAGCAGGGTTACTTTCTCTACCAGGGAACAGTCCCGGGGGAAGTCCCGGGGGACGGCGATGTCCACGATGAGGAGGGGCCGGCCCGAACGCCTCTCCACCAACCTTGCCAACTCCTCCCTACCCATGAGGGGTTCCCTACGGGGGGAGGCGCTTATCACCCCGTCCGCCTGGAGAAGTTCCTCCTCCAGAGAGTCGTAGGTGGCGACGGCTACACCGAGGCGGCGGGAAAGATCGACTAGCCTCCCGGGGTCACTACCCACCAGGGCCAGGTCCCCATATCCCTTGGCCTTGAGCAGGCGGAGGGAGGTCAGGCCGGCCTGGCCCGTGCCTATCACCAGGATGCGCGGCTTCTCCAGGTCCTCTAAGAGGTCGGAGAGCCGCTCCACCGCCGCCCCCATTATCGATTTCTCGGGCCCCTGGTTCTTGAGGCCGCGATGGATCTCACGAGAGGAGGCCATGATGCGTTGGAGGAGCTCCCTCAAGGGGGAACGAAGGGCTCCCACGGAATCGGCCGCCCTCGCTGCCTTGCGCAGCTGCGAGCGAATCTGGCTTTCGCCGGGGACGAGGGAGTCGAGACCACAGGCCACCTTCAGTATGTGCCTTATCGCCTCCCGGTCGGCGAGGAGGTAGGGACGACTCATTTCCCCGGCTTGCCGTGAAAACCGCTTCTTCACCACCTTTTCCAGAGCTTCCCACAGCTCGGCGGTAGTGGCGAAGCAATATATCTCGAAGCGGTTGCAAGTGCCCAGGACCAGGACGCTTTCCAGGTACCCCTTGAGCTCGCGTAGAAGTTCCTCCCTGGAGGCGGCATCGCAGGCCAACTCCTCGATCACGGAAAGGGGAGAGGCTCGATGGCTCAATCCCCACACTAACAGGGAGCGCCGCCCGTCCAGCTGGCGATGTAAGGAGTGGAGGAGCCTACTCTCCGCCTCCTTTACCTTCCCGCTTTCGATCAACTCCAGCAAGCCATCGTCTAGGGCGCACATCCATTGCTCGTATCCTGCCCTTATTCCCCGCTTCTTCAGCTCCCTCCTTGCCTCGCCGAAGACCTGGCAAAGGAGGGAGATCCTCTCATCCAGCACTCCCTCCAACTCCTCCCGGAGCATGCGGGAGAGGGCGGGGCTCTTCCCCCCCGTGCTTATGGCAATGGTGATCTCCCCTTTCCTGATCACGGAGGGAAAGATGACATCCCCCGTGGATCGGGATGAATTGGAACATACCAGCATCCCCCGGCTCCTGCATGCCTCCTCCACCTCGGTGTTGACCTCCGGGGAGTCGCTCATGGCCAGCGCTAGGAAGTGACCTTCCAGGTCCTCCGGTCTGAAATCCCTAGCCTCCCAGGAGATCCCGCCATCGGTTGCCATCTCCCGCACCTCCCGGGAGACCTCCGGCGCCACCACCTTCACGGCGGCGCCCGCTTCCCTGAGGGTCCTGATCCGCTTGGTGGCGGCGATACCCCCGCCTACCACCAGACATTTCTTGCCCCTCAGGTCCAACATCAGGGGATAAAAGGGCGATGGTGGACTTTGCTCACCTTTCATGTCGGATCAGCCTCCTCAAGGCCCTCCTTGCCTCGCCGATGGTGAGGGGAAGACCACAGTCCGGAAGACCGTCCTTCCCGGACAGGATCTCGAGCAAGTGCGCCGTGCGAGGAAGCCTCAGCCCTGCATCTCTTACCATATTCTTCCTGGAAAATACCGTTATCGGCTCACCCTGTAGAAGGCAGCGGCCACCCGCCAGCAGGGCCACGCGGTCGCAAAAGACCGGTACCATGTCCATGTCGTGGGTGGCGAGTACCATGCCCATTCCCTTTTCCTCCTTGAGTTGAACCAAAAGCTCCATGAAACGGTGGGCACCCAGGGGGTCCAACCCTGCCGTGGGCTCGTCCAAGAGCAGGAAGTCCGGCTCCATCACCAGCGCCCCCGCCAAGGCCACCCTCTTCTTCTCCCCGTGGCTTAGGTGGCTTATGGGAGTGCGTGCTTTACCTTCCATCCCCACGCTCCGGAGGGCCTGGATCGCTCTCACTCTCGCTTCCGCCGCGTCATCCCCTCGGTTGATGAGGCCGAAGCTCACATCCTCCGCCGGGGTGGGTAGGAACAACTGGTCTTCAGGATCTTGGAAGACCATGGCGATGCGGGAATAAAGCTCCTTTTCCCTGAAACCTGCCAGGGGCTTTCCCTCCAAGAGCACCTGACCCCGCTGGGGTCTTAGCAAGCCGATGAGCAACTTGAGCAAGGTTGTCTTGCCGCTGCCGTTCGATCCTACGAGGGCCAGGATCTCCCCCCGGTTCACGTCGAGGTCCACGCCCTCCAGGACAAAACCTTCGTGGGGATACCGGAAGCAGACTCCCTGGGCGCTAAGCATGGGCCATCCACCCCGCTACGGCGAAGGTGGCCAAGACCAAGGTGTATAGCAGGGCTTCTTTCAGTTCCTTAGGGCTCCACTCGCGGGAGGGCGGAGGTGCGAAGTAAGCGCCCACACCTCTCATCCTGGCCGCCTCGTAGACCCTTTCCGATCTGTCCTGGACCCTGAGGAACAGCGAGGACCCGAGAAGGGAGGCGGAACGGATTCCGTTGAGAAAGCCGGCATATCCTAAGCGCACCTGCTGGGCATTCCTGATTCTATTGACTTCTTCTAATAAAAGGAATGAGAAGCGGTATACCATGAGGGAAAGGAGGATCAGGAAACCGGGGATCCTCACCTTGCGCAAGAGAGACAGGAAGTCCTGCACAGGGACGCTCAGGCCGAGGAAGACCAAGAGGAGGGAGGCGCTCAGGACCCTCCCCACTACCATCGCACCTGCCAGCAATCCTTCCCGGTATATACGCACCTGAAATCCCGCGAGGGAGAGGTGCCAGGCAACGGTACTCCCCCTGGACAAGGACTGCACCAGCAGTATTACCAGGGAAATGGAAACGGGAGTCGCCATCTTACGGATTATTGACCCGGCACCGACCCCGGAAAGTAGGAGTGAAGCTAGGCAGAACAGGCCGACCGCCGAGTACATCAAGGGAGAAGGCTTAGTTATGACCATTGCTAACGATGCTAGCACAAAAAGTGCGATGGTCTCCGGTCTAGAGGTTGCCGATCTAGGGGTCCTCACCTTGCTTAAGTGCGCTAGATGCTCACCCATGGCCTTGGTCCTCGCGGATCCTGAGTCAGACTTTACCGGCGTCCGCTCCTCTGGCGGGTCTTGGTTCGGATACCAACATCCTCCAAAAGTATCCCACCGCGAAACCTCCCACCAGGCCCGCCAGGCAGAAGAGGAAGAGCAACAGGTCGCCTTCCTCCACTGGGAGAACGGGCCCGGCAGGCTCCCTGCCGGATGAGATAGAATATTTTTCCACTACTGCTTCATCCAAGCCGGACCAGGCGGCCCCTTCTTCCTCGCCGGAACCGGTGCTTTCGTCTCCCAGCCGGGCCCTGTCCCGGAGGGCGAAGGCAGTGAACAGGGAGAGCGCGGCCACCACAGTGACCACCGTGACGGTCAGGGCGGCCTTGTTCCTCATCTCATCACCTCCTCTTGGCAAGGACATTGGGAAGCCAATTCCTCCCAGATCCTTTCAACTGAAACAACACCTCCGGTCGGCTCCTTGCCAGAGCCGCCACGACCCCTCCCGTGAACATCCCCTCGAGCACCGCCAGCGGCAGCTGGGTGGGGAGGAAGGCGATGAATATCTTGGCGAGGTCCGAGGAAAAGCCCCTTCCCGAGGGTACACCAGATGCCAGCTGGAGGGCGGTGGTGAAGTAGACCAAAATGTCCCCGGTGAAACCGGCCAGGAAACCCGACAGGAAGTATCCGGCTCCCCAGCGTCGGGAAAGTCTGTACACCGACAAGCCGACCAGGGAGCCCACTACCCCCATGGAGAAAAGGTTGGCGCCCCAGGTGGTGAGGCCCCCGTGGGCCAACAACAGGGCCTGGAGCAGCAGGGCTATGGAGGCCATCACAGTGCTCATCAGGGGCCCGATCATCAAGGCTGCCAGAGGGGTTCCGCAGGGATGGGAACAGGTTCCACTGATGGGCACCGGAATCGGGATGAGGGATATGACGAACACCAGCGCCCCCGCCAGGGCCAACCTGGGGGCCATAGCCCTGTCCTCTTTTATGGACCGGTATATCGCCAGCACCCCTGGGAAGAGGAAGGCCAGGGCCACCACGAGCCAAAAGGCCGACCACTTAGCGGGGAGTATACCCTCTGATATGTGCATGGCCATGGCCGGCCCTGCCGTTTGCCAGAGGACCCATATACAGGAGAAGAAGAAAAGGGCTGTTAAAAATTTCCTCTTAAATCCCTTTATTGACATCGATTCCACTACCTCCTCTCTCCGATTCGGGGGCTGCTTCGTGATGGACGGGCTCGCCGAAGCTTCCGTATTCCCCTCTCGATGCGCGTGCCGCCATGTCGAGCAGGCAGTTCAGGGTGGCGACGGCGGCGGGGCTCCCGCCCCTGGTCCCATCCACCACCACACAGGGAATTCCCGTTTCCAAAAGGCGGCGCTTCGCCTCCACCGCCTGCACGAATCCCACCGGCATGCCTATCACCATGGAAGGGTAGGCTACCCCCTCCAAGACCATGTCGATGAGGGAAAGAAGGGCGGTAGGGGCGTTTCCCACCGCTACCAGGGCACCTCCCAGCTTATCGGCGAGCTTCCTCATCCCCAGGTAAGCCTTGGTGTGTTCCCCGGACTCCTCGCCAGCCTCCTCCACGGCGCAGTGAAGCGGGCACCCCAGCTCCTCGAGGAGCCGCGAGTCCACCCCCACCTTCACCATCTTCACGTCCACGATCACCGCTCTCTTCTCCAGGAGGGCCGAAAGCCCCTTATCCACCGCGCCTGGGGTGAAGCGAAGGGATGCTGCGATGGAGGGATCCCCGGTGGCGTGCACGACCCTGGCTACCACTTCTTTCGAGCGCCACCCGTCCCCAGGAGAAGGGTAGGCCCCGTCCGCTATGGATCTCGTGAAGGCCAAGCTCTTTTCTCGTATCTCGCGTCCCGAAAGGAAGGACAAAGCGGCCTCCCTGGGGAAGGTCTCCCGAGGCATTGCGTCAAGTATCCAGCGGGAAACCACCTCGAACATCCAGGGCTGTTCCCCCAGACTGGGGGCCAAGGTGATGTTGATCTCGGGGTTCGAGCGGGACACCTCTTCTACAAGGCGGGGGACATCCAGGTGGGGATGCCTCCCCGGGAGTAGGAAAAAGGGCAGCACCAAGATGTCCCGGCAACCGGATCTCGCAAGTCCCTCCACGGCTTCCTGCAGGTCCGGCCTACCAAATTGCAGGTGGGCCACCGAGATCTTCGCCTCCGGTGGCAAAAGGAAGGCGGACCGCCCCACCAAAAGCGAAAGGAACCGGTCAGTGCTTTCCTGGAACCGACTTCCGTGGCTGAGCAGGATCAGGCCGATCCCCATAGAGCCTCCATTCATCCCTGTCAGACTATAATCTAATTAATTTGATTATAGTAAATATAATCAGATTAACTTTCATGTCAATCTACAAAAGCGCCCGTCGCGGATCGCCGGATGTCAACGTTATAGAGGGGTCTTTCTCAGCGCTTCGAGGAAAGATCGGTTATCCGGAAGGGGATGTCCTCTTCCTCCAGGCGGGCGAGGACGTTGGGTAGGTAGTCTCGGGTTAGGATGATGACGAAGTCCAGCCCCGAGTTGGCGGCCTCCACCGCCGCCTCCAGCACCCCATAGAGGTAATCGGGCTTTCTTCCCGATTTGCGCAGGCAAGCCAAGGCCTCCAGGCCGATGCTTCCCAGGAGCTTCTTGGTGCCGCCTATTTCCCTTTCCAGGAAGTCCTTGTCCACTGCCCGGGATCCGCCCTCCTCGATGGTGGGTACCTGGAGTAGCCTCACGGTTCCCTTTTCCAGGGGTATTATTCCCTCTATTCCGGTGACCCCCACGTCCTCGCCCCGGGAGGCCGAGCACGTCGCGATGGCCCGAGCACCCTCGCCGGTGGCCGGCACCGCGTAGAGCAGGCCGTTCCTCATCACCAGGCTCACCTCCTGGCCCTCCC
>Ga0272449_1002085_pt1 | contig 19152 bp, 24 predicted proteins | sample YNPCB0241_FD_198679 | JGI IMG/M metagenome (GOLD analysis project Ga0272449, IMG submission 198679) | Hot spring sediment microbial communities from Yellowstone National Park, WY, United States - YNP-CB-024-1 | ecosystem: Environmental > Aquatic > Thermal springs > Hot (42-90C) > Sediment... | reverse complement strand
CCCTGGTCAAGCTGTATTTTCTGTGGGCCGACTTTTCCCAGAGTATTTACGGCAACATCCCCGAGAACGTGCGGGCGGTGAAGGCCGTGCTCTTCGGCCCTTACTGGTGGGTGTTCTGGGTACTGCAGCTTGTACTGGGTACCCTGGTTCCCATGGCGGTCCTGGCACGTCCCGGACTGGCGCGGCGGCCGGCGTGGGCCGGTTGGATGGGCGTGCTGGTCCTGGTGGGCTACGCCGTGGCACGCCTCAACATCATCATTCCGGCCCTGGCCTTCCCCGAACTCAGGGGATTGGACCTAGCCTACCGGGAGCCGCGCCTGACGTTCACCTACTTTCCCAGCCTGGAGGAGTGGCAGGTACTGGCCTTCGCCCTCTCCGTGGCCCTCGCCCTTTTCTGCGCGGGATGGCACTACCTGCCCCTCATGGCGCGGGAGGGGGACGCGGGCCGGACCGGGCCCGGCGGGGAGCGGAATCCGTTGCCCGCCAGCAGTCAGAAGTAAGGGGGGTCGGGCATGGGGAACTCTGCGCAACCTTCCGGGTCCGAGTCGCGGATTTCGCGGCGCGAATTTCTTAAAATGGCCGGTCTGGCCACCGCGGGCCTGGCGACAAGCCTGGTCCTGGGGACCGGCGGGGGGGCGGCCGGGGCCGGAGCCGAAACCGCCCGCGCGAAACACTACGTCATGCTCATCGACCTCCGCCGCTGCGTGGGGTGCGACGCCTGCACCGTGGCCTGCAAACAGGAAAACCGCACACCCCCGGGCGTCACCTACAACGTGGTGCTGAAGGAGGAGGTGGGCGTCTACCCCTACGTGCGGATGGTTTTCCATCCGCGGCCCTGCATGCACTGCGAAGATCCCCCCTGCGTGCGGGTATGCCCGGTCGGCGCCACCTACAAACGCCCGGAGGACGGCATAGTGGTCGTGGACTACGAACATTGCCTGGGTTGCCGCTACTGCATGGCCGCCTGTCCCTACGGTGCCCGGTACTTCGACTTCGGCGATTACTACTACGAGCCGCCGAGTGAGTTCGAGCGTCTTCCCAGCCCGGAGTACGGCCGGGCCTGGCAGCGGCGGCCCAACAAATCTCCGGTGGGGAACGTGCGCAAGTGCCATTTCTGCCTGCACCGCCTCGAGAAAGGGCTGGAGCCCGCCTGTGTGCAGACCTGCGTTTCCAAGGCCCGCATTTTCGGAGATCTGAACGACCCGGGGGGAGAAATTCGGCGTCTGTTGGGGACCAGATTTTACTACAGGTTGAAGGAAGAACTGGGAACGCGCCCCTCGGTGTACTATCTCACCTAGCGCCGCAGCGGCGGGAAGGAGGAGACCCTGCATGTGGGAGGCCAGAATTACGCGCCGCCAGTTCCTGGGTGCCGCGGCCGCCCTGGCCGGCGTGGCGGCCACGGGCCTTTTTGCCGCCCTTGGCCGGCCCGGGTATGAGACCGCCGCGTCGCGGTCCGCGGACGAGGGGCACTGGGTGCCCACCTGCTGTTTCATGTGCGGAGGCAACACCGGCATTCTGGTGCGGGTGGAAGCGGGTCGGGCGGTCAAAATCGAGCCCAACCCGGACAATCCCGTGGGCGTGTGCAACGTGTCCACCGATTTTCCGGCCTTCAAGGAGAAGGGAGCGGCCCTCTGCCCCAAAGGGAATGCAGGGCTTATGACCCTCTACGATCCCGACCGCCTCAAGAAGCCGCTGAGGCGCACCAACCCGCGCAAGGGCCGGGACGAGGACCCGGGGTGGCGCGAAATATCCTGGGAGCAGGCCCTCGACGAGATCACGGAGCGGTTGCGCGGGTTGCGCGAGGCCGGAGAGGCCCACACCCTGCTCTGGTTCACCGAGGACGCCACCGCCACCGACATCCAGGCGGACTTCTGCGCCCTTTACGGAACACCCAATTTTTACATGCACTCCAACCTCTGTGACGTCTCGCGCAAGGCGGCCTTCAAGCTGGTGCTGGGCCACGACCGCCCCCTGGCGGACTTCGTCCGGGCCAGATACATCCTCCTCTTCGGCTGGAACCCCCTTTCGGCCATGAAGTGGTCCCATCTGCCGCGGGTCATCACCGCCGCCCTGGAGCGAGGGGCCAGGCTGGTGGTCGTGGACCCGAAACTGTCCACCACGGCCGCACGTGCCCACCGCTGGGTGCCCATCCGACCGGGCACCGATGGCGCCCTGGCGCTGGCCATGGCCCACACCATCATCGCCGAAGGGCTCTACGACGCGGAATTCGTAACGCAGTGGACCGTGGGCTTCGAGGAGTACGCCCGGTACGTCCGCGACAAGACCCCCGAGTGGGCCGAGGCCATCACCAGCGTTCCGGCGGCCGTGGTCCGGGAGTTGGCGCGGGAGCTGGCCACCACCAAACCGGCCGTGGTGGATTTCTGGTCTGGACCCGGCCAGCATTCCAACGCCGTACAGGGTGGGCGGGCCATAGCCCTGCTGGCGGCCCTCACCGGCAACGTGGACGCGCCCGGCACGCTCGTCATCCCCGACAAGGGCGGCGGCGCGCATCCCCCCGTTAAGAAACCCAAAATCGACCGGCCGCGCTTCGACGGCCTGGAGCGCTACCCCTTCGGCCACACTTCGGGCGTGTATACCGAAGTCGTCAACCGGTTGGTCGACGGTAACGGTCCCTATCCGGCCAGGGCGGCCGTCGTGGTGGCGCAGAACCTGGTGCTTTCCATCCCCGGCACGGACCGCGTGGTGGAGGCCCTGAGCCGGATCCCCTTCACCGTGGTGGTCGACAATTACCTGAGCGAGACGGCCCTCCTGGCCGACATCGTGTTGCCCGGCACCACCTACCTGGAGCGGTGGGAAGTGGTGGGTCAATGGGTAACCTGGCCGGTGATCAGCCTGCGGCAACCGGTGGTGCCCCCGATTTTCGGCCAGCTTCCCGAACACGATTTGGTGATCGAACTGGGAAGCCGCCTGAACCTGACCGACGCCGAAGGACGGCCCTACTTCGCGGACCTCACCTACGAGCGCTACCTCGACGCCATGCTGCGGGGAAGCCGGGCCCGGATGGGTCTGGAGGAGTTCCGGCGCCTTCCGGGCGCCACCTGGGTGGACCCGCGCGGCACCCGCTACCACAAGTACGCGGAAGAGCTGCCGCCCGAGCAGCTGGCCGGTGCGGTGGCGGTCGACGGCGTGCTTTACCGGACGGACGGCGAGGGCCGCAGGCAGGCCGTGGGGGTCGTGGTCGGGGGCAGGCCGAGGGTGGGCTTCAATACCCCCAGTCGCAAGGTAGAGTTCTTTTCGGCCCAGCTGGCGGCCTCTAAGGACGCGCGGGGTCAACCCCTGTCCGGCCTGCCCGAATACCGGCCCCGGGACTGGCAGCCCTCGGCCGAATACCCGCTGTATCTCATCAACTGGAAGGAAATTTCCCACACCCACAGCCGGACCTTCAATAATCCCTACCTGATGGCCATCAAGGACGAAAGCGAGCTTTACATCAACCGCGCCACCGCGGACCGTCTGGGCATACGGGACGGAGACCGGGTCTGGGTGGAGTCGCCCCACGCCCGGGCCCAGGCCGTGGCCAGGGTGGTCGAGGGCATGCACCCCGAGACCGTAGGTCTGCAGCACGGTTTTGGCCACTGGGGGTTCGGGAGGGTGGCGAAGGGGAAGGGGATCGCGGACGGTCAGTTCAACCGCCCGGTCAGCGATCCCGTTTCGGGTATGGCCCTGCACAAGGAGGTCTGCGTGCGGGTATACCGCGCCTGAGGAGGGACGGTCGTGAATATCTCCGGGGAATATCTTGCCGCGGGAGAACGGGCCCAGGTGTACGGCCTGTTGGGCCTCCTGATGCTGGGGCCTCCTGACGCGTGCAAATTGCGGGCCCTGCTGGCCCTGGCGGAGCACTTCGGCCTGGCGGAGCCCGGGGACCGGGAAATCTCACCGGTGGAAGCGGAGCGGGTCTACATGCGGTTTCTGGGACTTCCGGGACCCGAGTACCTGCGGCCCTACGAGTCCGTTTACCGGGAGGGCTCCCGGGAAGGGCGGCGCGGAACTTCCGTAAGGCCGAAGGGGCTGCTGTGGGGAGCCTCCACCGTCAGGGTGTGCCGAGCCTACGAGCGGGCCGGGTTCCGGTTAGCCGCGGAGGTGGTACCCGACCACCTGGGCGTGGAGCTTTTGTTCCTGGCCGAGCTCTGCCGTGCCGAGGCCGCGGCGGAGGAGGCGGACGGTCCGGACGGGGCCCTGTGGTGGCGGGAGCGGCAGCGGGAGTTCCTGCACGACCATCTGCTCCCGTGGGTTTACGAGGTGCAGAGTGGCCTCGCGTCCGGCGGGACGGCCTACGGCCGGCTCCTGGCGCGGGTGCTGGGGGCCTTCGTCGGGGCGGAGGCGCGGGAGCTGGGCGGGGACGCGAGAGTGTAACACCGGAAGGGGGGAATGGGCAGTGCTGCCGTTCAACATCGGGTTCTCCGAACTGGTGGTCATCCTGATCATCGCCCTCATCGTGTTCGGCCCGGGAAAGCTACCCGGGGTGGGACGGGCCGTGGGTCACGCCATCCGCGAGTTCAGGGAGAGCATGCGGGGTAATCCCGATGCCACCCGCACCGGGTCCGAGGGCGAGCAATAGGCGGCCCCGGTGGTCGTTTCCCGAGGGGGTTGACGAGCTTGAGGAAGGTGCCGTTGAACGAGTCCCTGGGTGAAAGCCTGGGCCACGACGTGACCAGAATCGTGCCGGGTAAATTCAAGGGGTCGGTTTTCCGCAGGGGCCACGTGGTCACCCCCGAAGACCTGCCCGCGCTGCGCGAGCTGGGCAAGGACTTGGTCTGGGTCGGTGAAGCGGACCCCGGCCTGGTACACGAAAACGAAGCGGCGGCCCGGTTGGCGTACGCGGTGGCCGGCGAAGGGGTCGTGGCGGCGGCGCCGCGCGAAGGGCGGGCCAACCTGCGGGCCTCGCGCGACGGCCTGCTGGTGGTCGACCGCAGGACCGTAAGCGTTTTCAACGGTGGTTTCCGGGTGTGGCTGGTGACCCGCCACGGATACACGCCCGTGAAGGCGGGCGAGACCGTGGCCGCGGTCAAGGTGCTGCCCCTGGCCCTCCCCGGCGCCTCCCTGGAAAAGCTGCAGAGGCTCATACCGTCGCGCGGGGCGGTGTGGGTGCGGCCGCTGCGGGTCCTGAAGACGGGAGTGGTGATTACCGGGAACGAGGTTTGCGAAGGCCGCGTCCCGGAAGCCTTTCTGCCCGCGGTGCGCCGCAAACTGGAGGGTTACGGCTGTCCGGTGGTGGGGTGGCGGGTGGTACCCGACGTGCCGGACGAAATCGCCCGGGCTATCCGCGAACTACTGGTCCTGGGAAGCGAGATGATTCTGGCCACCGGTGGCATGGCGGTGGACGCCAACGACGTTACGGCCGAAGGTATCCGCCGCGCCGGGGCACGGGTGGTCGGCCACGGCGTGCCGGTGCTCCCGGGCTCCCTGACCCTGGTGGCCTATCTGGAGGAGGTTCCCGTTCTGGGACTTCCGGCCTGCGTGCTCTACGACCGGGTGACGGCCTTCGATCTTTTGCTGCCGCGCCTTCTGGCCGGGGAGGTTCTCGACGGGGGACAATTGGGCGCCCTGGGATACGGGGGTCTCTGCGCCCACTGCGAAGTGTGCGTCTATCCGCGTTGCGCCTTCGGAAAGGGGTGAGGCCGGTGGCCGCAGGGGTCGATCTGGACTACGCCCTGCAGGAACTGAAAAAGGACCTCCGTCCCGTGGGCCGGGAGGAGGTAGCCCTGGAGGAGTGCCGGGGAAGGGTGCTGGCGGAGGATGTCGTGGCCGAGCGGTCCCTGCCGCCCTTCGACCGAGCCGCCGTGGACGGTTTCGCCCTGCGGGCGGAAGACACGGCGGCCGCCTCGCTGGAAACCCCGGTGTTGCTCCGCGTGGTGGAAGAAATCGGACCAGGCGGGTGGCCGGCGCGGTCCGTGGGGCCGCGTGAGTGCAGTCGCGTCGCCACGGGTGCGCCGGTGCCACGGGGCGCCACCGCCGTGGTGCGACAGGAGGACGCGGTGCGTGCGGGGGAGTGGATCCGGGTAGTGGTCCCGTGCGAGCCAGGGGCCAACGTGGACTGGGCCGGGAGCGACGTGGGCTTGGGGGCGCGGGTGCTCGCCACGGGGCGCCCGCTGGGATACCGTGAGATAGCCCTTCTGGCGGCCCTGGGCCGGAGGACGGTCCGGGTGTACCGGGAGCCAGTGGTGGCCATTCTCTGCACCGGCGGGGAACTGGTGGCGGCCGGCGAGGCCCTCCCGCCCGGTAAGGTTTACGAGGCCAACGGACCGGCCCTAGCCGCGGCCGTGGGCGAGGCCCAGGGTAGGCCGCTGATGCTCGGCAGGGTCGACGACACGGTGGAGGCCATCGCCGGCGCCATGGCCCGCGGGGCCACGGTGGCGGACCTGGTGCTCACCACCGGGGGCGTATCGGTGGGCGAGCACGACCTGGTACGGGCGGCCTACCGACTCCTGGGGGCACGGGAAATTTTCTGGCGACTCAACATGCGGCCCGGTATGCCCACCGCAGCGGCCCGCCTCGACGGCAAGCTCCTGCTGGGACTCTCCGGGAATCCGGCGGCCGCGCTGGTCGCCTTCGAGGTGCTGGTGCGACCCCTGATCCACGCCCTGGGGGGGCGCCCGGACGGAGAGCGGCCGCGGGTGCGGGCGGTGCTCGAGGAAGAGCTATCCAAACGGGCGCGGCAGCGGCGCTTCGTCAGGGCCCGTGTCCGGTGGGAGGGGACCTGGCTGGTGCGGCCCCTCGGCCCCGATAACCCCGGATTCCTCTCATCTCTGGTACGCGCCAACGCCCTCATCGATCTGCCCCCGGGGGCCGGTCCCCTGGCCAGGGGGGCGGAGGTGGAGGTGCTCTTGCTATCTGGAGCAGAGGAAAGGATTCGGTGAACATCTGCGGGGATGTCACGGAACGGATCGGTGGTACCCCAATGGTGGCCCTGGCGCGTCTGACCGACGGCCTGCCCGGACTTGTGGCGGCCAAACTGGAGGGTTGCAATCCGGGCGGTAGCGTCAAGGACCGCATCGCCCTGGCCATGGTGCGTTCCGCCGAGGAACAGGGGTTGCTACGGCCGGGGGGCCTTGTGGTGGAGCCGACCAGCGGTAACACCGGGATAGGGCTGGCGCTGGTATGCGCGGTACGGGGATACCGCCTGATCCTCACCATGCCGGCCAACATGAGCGCGGAGCGTCGGATGTTACTGGCGGCTTACGGAGCCGAGATCGTCCTGACTCCCCCGGAACAGGGCATGACCGGTGCCATCGTCAGGGCGCGCGAGATAGCCGCCGCCACCGGTGCCTTCATGCCCCACCAGTTCGAGAACCCGGCCAACCCCGAAATCCACCGCCGGACCACGGCGGAAGAAATCTGGCGCGATACCTCGGGGCGGGTGGACGTCGTGGTGGCTGGGGTGGGCACGGGTGGCACGATCACGGGCATCGGTCGGGCCCTGAAGGGGAGGAAGCCGGGGCTCCGCCTGGTCGCCGTAGAACCGGCACGGTCCGCGGTGCTTTCGGGCGGGTCGGCCGGACCCCACGGCATCCAGGGAATCGGAGCCGGCTTCATCCCCCCTGTGCTCGACCGTTCTCTCCTGGACGAGGTCGTGGCGGTTACCGAAGAAGAGGCCTTTGCGGCGGCCCGCCGTCTGGCACGGGAGGAAGGAATCTTGGGTGGCATTTCCTCCGGTGCGGCCCTCCACGCGGCCCTGCGAGTGGCCGGGCGTCGGGAAAGCGAGGGGCGGCTCATCGTGGTTATCCTTCCCGACACCGGTGAACGGTATCTCTCTACGGGACTTTTCGGATAGCGGTTCCTGGCGCGGGTGCCGCCCGCGAACCCGGCCGGCCCCTTACCTTCGAGCGGTTACGGCGCCCCCCCGTCGGATGCTTTCCTGTGGGCTAATGCGGCCACGAGCAGGCTCAGTTCGTAGAGCAGGTACATGGGTACCGCGGTCGCGAGCTGCGAAATAACGTCCACCGTAGGGGTTACTAGGGCCGCCACAACCACCACCAGCAAAAGGGCGTACTTGCGCTTGCGTTTCAGCCTTTCGGGTGTCACGAAGCCCCATTTCACCAGCCAGGATACCACCAGGGGCATCTGGAATACCACGCCGAAGGGGAGCAGGAGTGCCAGCACAAAGGAGAGGTAGCTGTCGATGGAGATCACGGGGGTCAGGGTTTCACCCGCCAGGCCCATTAACATGAGCAGTCCGTAGCGCAAAACCGTAAAATAGGAGAAGGTCATACCCGCCGCGAACAGCAAAGGAACCAGCAGAATTACGATCAGCAGAGAACGCCGTTCGACCCGGCGCAGCCCCGGGGCAACAAAGCGCCACGCGGCAGCCAGGATGAGGGGAAGGGCGAGTACCAGTCCGCTCAAGGCCGCGACCTTCAGCTTTACAAAAAGATATTCCAGGGGACGAATCTGCACGGGTTTGAGACCCGAGAGCGTCAGTGGATAAAGCAGAAGCGAAATGATGCGCTCGGCGTAAAAAAAGGCCCCGCTGCTAAACAGCAGCCACACCACCAGCATGAACAGCAGGGTCCGGCGCAGCGCCCCCAGGTGCTCCGCCAGCGTGCCCGTCGCTTCCCTGGTTTCCTCGCTCACCGGGCTCCCCCCAGTCTGACACCGCAGAAGGGGACGGTGCTGCGGGAAGGCGGACCGCCTTCCGGGAATTAAATCCTTCACCCGCCCTCCACGCAGGTCGCACCCGAACTGCCTACGGCCGCATTGAGCTCTGCCAGAAGTGATTTCAGCTTTCTCCGGTCCCCTAGGGCCTCCCCGAGGGGCCGGGCGTCGGAGAGGGAAAGGCCGTACCGTTCGAGGATGGCCTTCGTTTGCGGCCAGACCTTAGCGATGCCCGCCACCGGCATGTTATCCTGTACGACCACGGTATCCGCCTCCCTATGCCGTAAGGCCTGTCGCCGGTCTCCCGAGCGCAGTCCCGGGTTCTGACGACGTCCCCACCCTAGAGCCCGCCGCCCTGCCCTACCACAGGTCTGCCAGGTCGATCTCCAGGCCGGGGAACAGGGGCGAGGTCAGGGTTCCCTCGTCCTCGAACTCGGCCGCCTTCACCAGGCGCCCCCCCTGGCCCCGGCGGTAGACCTCCAGGATCTTTAGATCCGGGTCCGCGATCCAGTACTCCACCACGTCGCAGGAGTCGTAGAGGGCGCGCTTGAGCTTCTTGTCGGTGTGGCGCGAGGCCTCGGAAACCACCTCCACCACCAGGTCCGGCGCGCCCCTGATGCCCTCCCGGGCCACGCGGCCCTTCCTGGCCTCGCTCACGTAGATCAGGTCCGGCTGCACCACGTCCCGGGGCGACAAGATCACGTCCACCGGGGCGAAGAACACCTCCCCCGCGCCCTTTTCGGCCACCCAGTTGGCCAGGATACGGTACAGCCGGCCCAGGAAACGCTGGTGCGGCGTGGTCGGCGCCGGCGTCACGTAGTGCTCACCCCCGATCAGCTCGTGCCGGCGCCCGTCTTCCGGGAACAGCAGGTACTCCTCGTAGGTCAGGCCGCCGGCCTTCCCCCTGGGCAGAGCCATGGGGCCTCCTCCTTTCCGCGGTCCTTGGACGCATTATAGCACGGCCGGCCGGCCGCGGCAACGCGCGCCCGTGTGGGACCGAGTCAAGCCATAGTGGGCGGTTTTTTCTACCAGGTCCTACCCCGAAGGTAGCACCCAAATTAAACCAATATTTGGAACATAATAGCCGTGTGAGGGGGGAGCGCCCCCCGGGCCTCGAAACCGTTTCTGGGCTACCGAACTGCGGTCTCTATCCCCCCTTTTATCCGCAGCGCTTTATTGGGATACCGCCGCTTGCCGTTTCCGTCGTCTTCGGCGGCCACCTGGCCCGCGGCTTCGGTTTTCGACGGTCTTAACGGCGTCAAGGAGCTTGTGGAGTTGGTCCGAAGTCTCGGCCCGCTTCACCACCAGACTGGCCATCTTCTCGCCGGAGTTCTTGAGTCTGCCCGCCACTTCAACCAGCGAAGCCCTGGCCAACCTCAAGGAAGCCCTGGAGCTGTATTTCGAGGACGTGCCGGTACCTGAGGCCCTGCCGGCGCCCATCATTGTCCCGGTGGAGGTCGAACTGCGAGTCCCGCACTCCCGGTCGTGTCGGGGCAGGAAGTGGTGAGGGCCCTGGGCAAAGCGGGGTTTCACGTGGTGAGCCAAAAAGGCAGCCATGTCAGGCTGCGAAGCGCAACGGGCCGCGTGGCCATCGTACCCTTGCACCGCGAGTTGGCACCGGGCACCTTGCGGTCCATCTTGCGGCGGGCCGGGCTGTCCGTCGAGGACTTCCTGAGCTTACTGGACTGATGTGCGCGTACAGGCCCGTGCCGGTCTGCGACGCGGGCATGGAAGCGCGGCAACAACGAGGGCTGCATCACCAGGCGCAAGAACCGGCGCTGGCAGGGCGCGGTGATCGTAGGCCGCGACCCGGAGACCGGCGGGTACGTGCGTAAGTTCTTCTACGGCCGCACCCGCCAGGAAGTGGCCGAGAAGGTGAACCGGGCCCTCACCGAGGTCCAGGCCGGCCTGGTGTCGCCCAAAGGCGGCAAGGTCACCCTGGGCGAGTGGCTCAGGACCTGGCTGGAGGTCTTCAAGAAGCCCCACGTGCGGCAGACCACCTGGGAGAACTACGAGGTCATCGTCCGTCGGCACGTGCCGGACAAGCTGGCGGCCACGCCGCTTGAGAAGCTGCGGGCCGAGGAGCTGCAGAAGCTCTACCTGGCGAAGGAGAAAGAGAACCTGGCGTCCAGGACCATACGCCTGCTCCACGTGGTGATCCACGCGGCCCTCAAGCAGGCGGTGAAGCTTGGCTACGTGGCCCGCAACGTGGCCGACGCCGCCACGCCGCCGAGGGTCAAGCGCAAGGAGATCCAGGTGCTCACCGAGGAAGGGGTGGGCCGCTTCCTGGAGGTGGCGCGCGGGTACCGGCTTTTCCCGGCCTTTCACCTGCTGGTGGGCTCGGGCCTGCGGCGCGGGGAGCTGCTGGGCCACAGCTCCGTGGTGGTCACCCTGGACACCTACTCCAAGGTCATGCCCGGCCTCAAGGAGCGGGCCGCGGCCAGGCTGGAAGGCGTCCTGCAGGTAAGAGAAAACCCTTCCGCAAGGGAAGGATAAGCCGGGTTAAGTATTCGGGTTTGCAGGGTCGGTTGATGTCAAATTGATGTCAGCCGACCCTTTGACTCTGCCAAAAATCCTTATTTCATGTGGGTTTGCGGGTTGGGAATCTCACCCAATTCCAACCCTTTTCACCCGCATTGCAGTAAAATTGCAGTAAATGCAGTACGGCCTCAGCCCTCCCGGAACCACCGCGTGGGCAGTCGGTGCCGCTCGCAGAAGCGCAGGTAGTCCCTGCGGGCCGCCTCCAGGCCCCGCCGCCTTAAGGTGTCCACGAACCCCTGCCTGGCCGCCGGGGTCAGCGCCTTCGGGTAGCGCCGGGCGTGCTGGCGGAGAAGGACGAGGAAAGACTTCCTCGCCTCTGCGTCCTCCCGCCGCCCGGCACGGCACCGGGGGCACTCGGTGCCGCGGCCCCAGAACACCGCTCCGCAAGCTTGCCACCGGCAGACCCTAAGCCGGGCGCGGTAGCCGGTCAGGAGCATGACCGTCGCTTCGACGCAGGCCAGGTGGTACTCCCCGTGGTCGTGATCCGGCCACCAGCAGCAGAGGCCCAGGCTGCCGTTCACCACGAAGGGAAATGCCTGGGTCTTCAGCCAATAGCGCACCACATGGCCGAACTGGCCCACCCGCCCGGCGGCGATGGCCGCCAGGGTTGCCTCCGTGTGGCCGGTGAACCAGGCCATTCGCTCTCCAAAGACCTCCCGCAGACCGCTGCCCCGCATCAGAACGGCTTTGACCACCTGAACTAGACCCCAAAGGTGGCTCGTCTTCTCCTGTTCAGTCTGACCAGGGAGCAACCGGGCCAACTCCCGGTCGGCCTTTTCCTCATCGGTCGAGGCGGCAAGCGAAAGGAACCGCGCCAGGGCATGGCCCATCCGCCTTCTCCGCCACCGTCCTGCGTCCCAGACCCACTCCGACACATCCCCTTTCCTTAACCGAAACCACACCGTCACACCTTCCAACCCCTTCCCGGCAGGCGTGTGACAGGCCGTCACGCGCACGCGAAGCAATCTTTTGTGCGTACCGAGACCGCCCGCCACGAAGGGATTGTAACACATTGTCACGCTTAGATCAAGGTTGAAATGCTATAGACGACATGCTACTTTCAAAGTGGAGGTGGAAAGAATGCCCAAGGTCCGTATCAAGACGGGACGACTAGCAGACTTGCCAGACGTGGTGACTCCAAAGGATCTTTACCAAATCAAGCGCGTCGAGAACGTGAACGACGCGCAAGCGGTTGACCGTCTCCGCGAACTCTACGGAAGATCGCTGCCGCAGGGAATAGCACTGCATGGCGACAAGCCAACCCGCGACGCGTTCGCAATTTATTGTAAAGTGCCCTGGACTTTCCTGGACGAGCTTGGCATCAAAGACACAGAACGTGGACTACACATCCCCTATTTAGACCAAAATGGCAACGTAGTGCGCTACCGCTACAGTACCGCGCTAACTGGTGCGGCGAAGTACGCTTGGGGTGCCGAAGGTTGCATCATCCCCTATGCTGTGTGGAACCTGAGCGTTGCGCGGCAAAAGGGCTACGTCATACTCGTCGAAGGCGAAACTGACGCGCTGGTTGGCATCTACCTCGGCGTGCCCGTGCTGGGAATCCCTGGGTGCGACGCCTGGAAGCGAGAGTGGCTGCACTTCATACCCGAGGACGTCCAAGCTGTTTACGTTTGGCAGGAACCTGACGCCGGCGGCGCAAGAACGCCGACCGGCAAATTTGCACATCAACGCGGCCTCGGGTAGCGGCAAGACGTTTACGACAGAAATGGTGTGCCAGCTCTTCCCAGCGGACTGCGTCTACCGGTGGACCGCGACCTCGGAGCGTGCGATAGTCTACGACGAGAGCGACTTCAAGCACCGTGCGGTTGTCGTGTCCGAGGCGGCGGCCCTGCACCGAGATGGCGTCGGAGCAGTCATCTTACGCGAGCTTATGTGGGGCCAGCGGCTGGTTTATGTGACAGTCGAGAAAACGAAAAACGGCTTGCGGGTGCGACGGATTCAAAAAGAAGGGCCTACGAACGTTATTACGACATCTGTCAAGCAGCTAGAAGCAGAGCTATACACCAGGACGCTTTTGCTAGAGATCGACGACTCGCAGAAACAGACGAGAGAGATTCTGCTACGCGCGGGCCGCGATGCAGCGACGTTCGAGCCAGCCGAGCCTGACCTGGAGCGGTGGCACGCGCTTCAGCGAGTTTTGCAGTATGAATACGCGGGGGTGCGGGTGGTGATACCGTACGCCGAGGTGCTCGCGGATCACTACTCCCCGCACCTTGTGCGTGCGAGGAGAGACTTCATTCAACTGCTGATGCTCATTGAGAGTCACGCGGTGCTGAACGCGCACCGGCGCACGCAGCTGGACAGCAAGACGCTGATCGCGAGCCTAGAAGACTATGAGGCGATTTACGCGATAGCAAGCGGGGCGAGGGGGTGCCGTGGTGGAAGGCGGCCCCGTCCATCCTGCTCGTCGACATCATCAGCGGGCGGGTGGTGGTGGACAGGCTGGCGGCCTACCTGGGGGCGGCGCTGAGCGGTGGGGTGACCGCCGCGCCTCATTGACCCCGGCGGGGTACTCCCCCGGCGCACCACCTGGCGGGGAGGAGGTGGCGGCGGGGTGCCCGTGAATGAGCGCGTCCCTCTCGCCCGCGCGGCCCGGCCCCCTCTAACCGCGATACCCGTCCCCTGGGGCCTGGCCCCTGGTGCCGGGCGGCCCGCTCCGGGACCTCCTTCAGCCTTCCCGCGATTTCCGCCAGCACGTCCTGCATGGTTCCCGTCCTCCTCTTCGTTTGTGTTGTTGGGGTGTTTACCCCTTTCGTATCCAATTATACCACCCTGGTGGCGAGATGTCAACACCTTTTTACCACGTTCGTAAAAATTTTTCCCCCGAGCCTTGACATAACTACCACGGTAGTATACAATACAAGGTGAACCAAGACGGGTTAAACTGTCTTGTGTGGGAGGTGAGGCAATGCCGATACGGTGCCGGTTAAGCGTCCTCATGGGGGAACGGAAATTGCACCAGACCGACGTGGTGCGTGGTGCGGGGGTGAGCAAGGGGGTCGTCTATGACCTCTACCACGAGAAGACCCGGATGATTGCCTTCGACACTCTGGAAAGGCTGTGCCGGTTCTTCAACTGCCAGCCCGGTGACCTGCTGGTGTACGTGCCGGACGAGGAAGACAAAGGAAAGGAGGCCCAACGGTGAAGTTTCTGGTGACGCTGACGGAAGGGGAAGACGGTTACATCGTGGCGGAGTGTCCGGCCCTGCCGGGGTGCCTGAGCCAGGGGAGGACGAAGGAGGAGGCCCTGGCCAACATCAAGGAAGCCATCGCCCTGAGCCTGGAAACGCGTAAAAGCCTCGGCCTCCCGATGGCGTGCGAGGTGGCTGAGGTGGAGGTCGCGGTTTAAGTGGCCCGGCTGCCGGTCTGCTCCGGCGAGGAGGCCATTGCGGCCTTTGTCCGGGCTGGGTGGCGCATAGACCGCCGCAGGGGAAGCCATGTCAGCCTGGTCAAGCCGGGCAACCCAAACGTGCTGACCGTACCGCTGCACCGGGAGCTGGACCGTGGGCTGCTGCGTAGCCTTATCCGCAAGGCCGGGCTAACCGTTGAGGACTTCCGGAGCTTGCTGGACTGATGTGCGCGTACAGGCCCGTAGAGGCCACCCTGGGACGCGGGGCACGGGCAAAAACCTACTGGCGCGAATTCAGACCGGTCTTGCGGGCCGGATATGCAAGGGGAGGGACAGCATGGGCAAGCGCGGCCACGGTGAGGGAACCATCTACAAGCGCAAGGACGGTAAGTGGTGCGGGCAGGTGACGGTGGGGTACGACCCGGCCACGGGGAAGCCGAAGCGCATAACGCGCTATTTCAACACCCGCAAGGAAGCGCAGGACTGGCTGGCCCAGGTGCAGCACGAGAAGAACGTGGGCACCTTCGTGGAGCCGGACAAGATCACCTTCGGCGAGTGGCTGAAGCGGTGGCTGGAGGTCTACGTCAAGCCCAACCGGCGCAGGACGACCTACGACAACTACGAGAGCCTGATCCGCTGCCACCTTATCCCCACCGTGGGCCACATCCCTCTGCAGAAGCTGACCACCAGCGACCTGCAGGCCGTGTACAACCTCAAGAGGAAGGAAGGCAGGGCCCTCTGGACGCTGCACCTGCTGCGGCAGATTGCCAACAAGGCCCTGAAGCAGGCCGTGAAGGAGAACCTGGTGGCGCGGAACGTGAACGAGGGCACCGAGCTTCCCTCCATGGCCCGCCGCGAAGTCGGGTACCTGGAGGCCGAGCAGGTGGAAAGGTTCCTGGAGGCCATTCAGGGGGACCGCTACTACGCGGCCTACCTGCTGGAGCTTGCCACGGGGTTGAGGCGCGGGGAGCTGCTGGCCTTAAGGTGGCAGGACGTGGATTTCACGAAGTCCACCGTCACGGTGCGGCAGTCCCTGGTCAGGGTGCGGACGGATGAAGGCCCCACCAGGACGAAGCTGGAGTTTCAGGAGCCGAAGACCGAGAGGAGCAAGGGAAGCGTCCCCGTACCCCAGGACGTGATGCGGGAGCTGAAGGCTCACCGGAAGCGGCAGCTTGAGGAGAGGCTGTTCTTCGGCCCGAGGTACCGGGACCAGGACCTGGTTTTCTGCCTGCCGGACGGGAGGCCCCTCGACCCGCGCAACTTCACCCGGCGGTACGAGTGGCTGCTGGCCAGGGCCGGGCTGCCCAAAAGGTGCTTCCACGCCCTGCGCCACACCGTGGCCACCCTGCTGTTGGAGGCCGGGGAGGATCTGAAGGTGGTGCAGGAGATCCTGCGCCACACCAAGCTGCAGACTACGGCCGACATCTACGCCTCGGTGACCGAGAAGTTGAAGCGGCGGGCGTCGGACAAGATCGGGGAGATCCTGTTCCGAAAGAAAAAGCCGTCCGACCGCTAGGGCCGGACACCACCCAACTCCCATTGTCGTAAGATTGTCGTAAAAACCGGGGTTGGAAATCACATTCCAACCCCGGAATGCTTGATTTTCCTGGTGGGCGCGACAGGGATCGAACAAGGAGCGCCCTTCCTCGGCCCGCGTCACTTCTGGTCTTTCCGGTTGCGGTGTGCCTTCTGGTGTGCCTGCAGGGCATCGACTACGGTGCCGGCCTTCCTGACCACGTGGGCGTACACGGCCGCCGTGGTGGCCGGGCTGGAGTGGCCCAGGAAGGCCGAGACCGTCGCCAGGGGTACCCCGGCGTCCAACAAGAGCGACCCGGCGGTGTGCCGGAGATCGTGTGGCCGTATGCCGGGTAGTCCAGCCTGTTTTAACGCCCGAAGCAAGGTGCTACGCACCGAACCGTAGCGGAGGGGCCGACCCCCGTGCTCGAAGATCAGGGCGTCGTCCGGCCGCAAGGGCGCCACTTTCGCCTTTGTGGCCGCCCTCCGGTGTTCCTCCAGCATGCGCAGGGTTTCCTGGTCCAGGGCTAGGGTCCTGTAAGCGGCTGGTGTCTTGGGCTCGTCCTTCAGCGTTCGGCCCTGGGTGTCCGCGGCGCGCCGCACCGTCACGGTGCCCTTCGCGAAGTCCACGTCAGACCACTTCAACCCCAGTAGCTCCCCCAGCCGCATCCCGGTCAGGAGGAGCATCCGGACCGCCAGCCCGTGCCGGTATCCCTTCAGGGCCTCCAGCAGGCGGGTGGCCCCGTCGGGCGTCAGCACGCGGCGCTCCCGCCGCGGCGCCCTGGGCATCCGTACGCCCACGGTCGGGTCTGTCGGCAGGTAGCCCCACGCGACCGCCTGCCGCAGCGCGGTCCTTAAGGTCCCGGCGATCTTGCGCGCCGAAGCGGGTAACTCCCGGAACAGGACTGCCAGGGCCTCCTGCAGGATGCCGGCGGTGAGCGAATACAGCTCCAGATGCCCCACCGCCGGCTTCAGCCGCTGGACGTGCCAGCGGTAGGTATTCCACGCGCGCTCGGACACGGTGTCACGGATCCGCTCCAGCCAGAGGTACAGGTACTCCCCCAGGCTCATGGCCGCGCGGGAGGGCCCGAGGCGCGGCTTGAGCCGCACCTCGAGCTCCGCGGCGTACCTCTTCGCTTGGGAGAGCGTGCCACGGAACCCCTCCCGGTAGTACTGGCGCTTGCCGTCCGGCCCGCGCCCCAGAAATACAATGATCAGGTACCGGTTGGGACCTTCTCTCCTGATTTCCGCCATGAAGCTACCCCCTCAGGAGAAAAGGCCAGGCGGAACGTCAGTTCGACGCCGCCCGGACCCTCTCCTGCCGGACGAACTCCTCGAGCGCGTCGTGGGGGATTCTGATTCGGCGCGCGGATAGCCTGATCGCCGGTAGCCGGCCCTGGGCCACGAGCTCGTAAACGTAGCTCTTGCGGACGCGGAGCAGACCCGCCACCTCGGCCACCGTATAAAACCGCAAGGCACACCACCCCTCTTTATATTGACCTGCTCATAACGTCTGCGCTATACTCAAACGGGAGAAGCAAAAAGGCCATGACGCTCATCGACGTGGAACCGGTGCTGGATTTCCTGCGTTCCTTGGACCCTAAGGTGCGCGCGAAGGTTTACCGGGGTATCGACCTGCTGGCCCGGCATTGGCCGCTGATAGGAGAACCCCATGTGAAGCGGGTGTCGGGAACCGAGGGCCTCTGGGAACTGAGGGAGCAACACGGCAGGATTCGCGTCCGGTTGTTCTTTTTCCAGGCCGGAAAGGATCGTCTGGCTATGGTGCACAGCTACGTGAAGAAGACCGGAAAGACGCCTCCGGACGTGCTCAAGGTCGCCGTTAGGAAGATGAAAGAGTACCAGGCAAAGGAGTGACGACCAATGATCGACTACCGAGAAGCCCTGCAGGAAGAAATGAAAGACCCCGCCTTCAAAGAAGCCTGGGACGAACTAGACCTGGAATACAGGCTCGCCAGCCTGCTGATACGCCTGCGCACCGAAGCCGGTCTTTCCCAGGCCGAACTGGCCCGGCGCGTCGGCACAACCCAGTCGGCCATCGCCAGAATGGAAAGCGGCAGGGTGCTTCCGCATCTGAAGAGCTTGGCCAGAATCGCCAGGGCCTGTGGCAAAACCTTGGAGGTCACCGTAAGGTAACCAAGGGCCGCGCCTGGGGCTCGCTGCTGCCCCCGGCCTCCCCCGGGGCGGATACGCGCAGAAGCCCTTGCGCACCCCGGGGTCACTCATCTCCCGCACCTGCCCGGACCGCCGCCCCCGGGACCCTCCCGCCCGCACTCCCGGAGCCCGGCGCGGCAACGTGGCCGGCGCGGCCTTCTGATGATTCGGTTGTCAAAGAACGCGGGGGATTTCAGGCGGGCCCCCGGGACCCGCGAAAAGCAAGCCAGAAAAACAAAGAGGTATTCGCTTGCTTCAGCGAATACCTCTTTGGCCAAGAGCGCCAGTATATGCTTGACCTCCTGGCGGTCCGGGACCACAGTTTAAGACCGCCAGTCCAAAAACCTTACCTCCGCGGGTGCGCCCCGACGGCCATCCCGCACCGGTTCCTTCAGGGCCCTTCCGGGCCCGCGGACGCACCAGCGCCCGCGAAAGACTCTTCGATCCGACGCATCAGCGTCGGCAACTCGGGATTCTTACTGATTGTAAGTATAGCATCAAGGGGTACCCTTCGTCAACTATATAATCGTTCGGAGTCAGTTAAACCCGAATTAAGCATCGCCATCACCTCGGAAACTTGAAGCCTTACAGCTGCGCTAGTTCGAGCAAGAGAGGTATCTATGAAAACCTCTTTGGACGGGACCCACGGCGTTCATGGAGCAGTTCAGCTTGCGGGCCACTCTTTTCAAATGAAAGCCCTGCCTCCAACCGCCGACGGCGTAACTCCGCCCCGAGGACTTTCATCTGGTGCCGATGAGGACTTTCGTGTGGTGCCGACATTTAGTACCACTGGTACTACGTCTAAGTAGGTACTCGGCCCTCCGGCTCCGCGGCTGCGGGCAGCCGGTGGGAGTCCGGCGCAGCGGGTCGCGGGCCGGGTGCGAGAGTCGCACAGCCTTCCCTGAATCGTTCGCACACCGAGGGATCCCCCCGCACCGCCGA
>Ga0272449_1002084_pt1 | contig 19167 bp, 19 predicted proteins | sample YNPCB0241_FD_198679 | JGI IMG/M metagenome (GOLD analysis project Ga0272449, IMG submission 198679) | Hot spring sediment microbial communities from Yellowstone National Park, WY, United States - YNP-CB-024-1 | ecosystem: Environmental > Aquatic > Thermal springs > Hot (42-90C) > Sediment... | reverse complement strand
AAAAACATGATAACCATCCAGGCTAAGTTGATTTTTGGCAGCAGTGAGGATAAGCAGAAGGTATTGGACCTTATGAGAAGATGGACGTCCTGCATGAGGTACGCATACAAAAGGCTGCTGGAAGGACATAAGAGAAATAAACTCAAAAGACAACTTCAGGGGATTTTCAATCTGAACTCCCGATACGTCGACGATGCGATAATGAAAGCCAAAAGTATTAAAAAATCCTGCGAACAGAAGGGAGAAAATCCCAAAAAGGTCATATTTGGCGGTAGAAAACTTTTTGAAAAACTCCAGAAAAGGCACATAAACGGCAGAGCATACGGGGAACTTCAACTTAAGTGGCAGGAGAAAAGGAAAGGAACCCTCTATTCAAGAGGAGACAGGAGCAAGAAAGGAAATCTCAACACAAGGATTGAGATAGATGGTTCCTTAACAAAACTCAGAATTAACGTTGGTGAAAGGGAGTATGTATATGCGACGATACAATCTGAAGTACGCACCGCAGTTTATGGTGAGCAAGGACATTGCTAGCTCGTATGTGATAGCAAGAAGAGGGCTTGGATTAAAAGAAAGGATACCGCACAACTATATGCTACTTCTCAGTAGTTTTAATGTAAATAGTCTGGAAGAACTGAAGGGGTACGTGAAGAAGGCAGTCAAGAATCCATACGTTAGGAAAAGACAACTCAGGGAGATAGATTGGGCGATAAAGCTTCTACAAAGCTCTGGGAGTGAGCCAGGGAGGCTATCCGAGCCTCTGGACGGAACAAGCAAGGATAGTCACAGGAAATTATCCTGTAATCTTTGGCGAGTTCTCAGGGTAGCGGTGGTAACACAACTCTCCCCTGACAGAGTCCTGCGTGATATGTCTGTCCTGAAATCACTTTTAGTTTCAGGGCAAGTGGGGAAGACCTATAAAGGGCGCAAGTTCCTGTTTCTTGGGACAGGGGCTATGGTTGTTCCAAATACCGCCTGCTGGGTCTGGAACAACCTGAAAAGGCGGACTACAAATAGCCCAGCCATCTAAACTTGTGCTAATGTGCACAGTTTGGATGACCAGGAGTGCTGGTTGGCAACAGGTGCGAAATACTATCATTCGTGTATAAACTGTGGTGGAATAAATACAGATACAAGAAATGAAAATGGATTACCCTGTGAACAGTGCCTCAGCCAGAAACAGATAAACGATATATACAAATCTTTAAAAAAGATGGGTACATTGAAGGATTATCAGTTATACTGGAACTTTCAGCAAAATCTTAATGCGTTCAAAATGTTCTTTGAACACATTTTTCAAAAACCATTGACAGGATACCAAAGAACATGGGCAAGACGGTTTTTGCTTTCAAAAAGTTTCACGCTTGTTGCCCCAACAGGAGTTGGTAAAACTACGTTTGGACTTGTAGCAAGCCTTTTTTTAGCGCTAAATGGCAAAAAGTCAGCTCTTGTATTCCCTACAATCTCACTTGCACAGCAGTCTTTTGAAAGACTTGAAGAGTTTAAAGCAAAATTAGAAAATGCAAACACTGTGAAAATCTTATTATTTAACTCTTCGATGACAAAAAGTAGAAAAGAAGAGTTTGAAAAAAGGTTTTTATCTTGCGACTTTGACATACTCATAATAACCACTCAGTTTGTTTCAAAAAGAAAAGATGTTCTATCTAAAATGTTTTTTGACCTTGTATTTGTGGACGATGTCGACGCTATTTTGAAATCATCAAAGAATATAGATACACTACTTCAGATGATAGGCTTTTCAGAAGATGAGATTGAAAAAGCAACCGAAAGATTAAAAAATAAAAATAAAGAAAATGGTCAAGATACCAGCTTAAATACTTTCAAAGATAAGGGGATGCTTATAGTATCCTCAGCAACAGCAAAACCGCAGGGACTAAAGCCACTTCTTTTCAGAGAACTTTTAGGTTTTGAAATCGGCAGATTTACATTTAATATAAGAAATATCACTAATATAAGAATCAAAAAGAAGTCAAAGGAAAAACTACTTGAGATAATTAACATTTTAAAAGATGGTATACTTCTCTTTGTCAATACCGAAGAAGAAGGAAAAGAAATTGTTAAATTTCTCGCAGAAAATGGTGTTAAGATCGGAACTACATGGAGCAATTTTGATGAGGAATTTGAACTTTTCAAAGAAGGAAAACTAAATGTCATTTGCGGTGTTTCGTCTTATTATGGAAAACTCATTAGAGGAATTGATCTTCCTGAGCGTATAAAATACTGCATTTTCTGGGAAACTCCAAGCTTTAGATTTTCGGTTGATATGGACAAAGCTCCTCGATTTGTACTTGAAAGAGTTTTTGTTGAGTACCTTGAAGATCATCCCAAGTTAAAAGAGTATTTTAAGAATGTTGAAACCTTGCAAACAGAAAAGCTGAGACAGCTTGTCTTAAAGTATATATCCGCAGAGAGCTACAACAAAATTGTACAGGAAATATTCTCGCACTTGAAGATAACTGATGATGGCAAGCTTGTCATTCCAGATGTTCCAACATATATCCAAGGATCTGGCAGAACCTCGAGAATGTTTGGAATGCGTCTGACAAAAGGGGTATCAATCCTCTTTGAAGAAGATGATACTATATTCGAAAGCCTAAAGTCACGGCTTATGTTTTTACTGGACGAGGAATGGATGGAGGAAAATGAAGTAGATTTTGAAAGTCTTATGGAAGAAGTAAAAGAAAGCAGAAAAATTCAAAACAATGATTTTTATCAAATTGACACAAAATCAAGACTTATGATAGTTGAATCTCCAACAAAGGCTGACACCATTTCAAAGTTTTTGGAAAAAGCCTCAACAAGAAGATATGGTAAACTCTCTGTATATGAATCGATAACACCGGAAGGAATTTTGCTTATCACCGCATCAAAAGGACATGTGTACGACCTTGAGACAAAAAAAGGTTTACACGGTGTTGAGTACCATGATGGAAAATTCATTCCCTATTACAACTCTATTAAACGCTGCATGAAATGCAATACTCAATTTACCGATGAGCTTGACAGCTGTCCTAAATGTGCATCCAATACAATCGAAGATAAAAAAGAAATTTTAAAAACATTGCGCGAGCTTGCACTTGAGGTTGACGAAGTTTTGATTGCAACAGACCCTGATGTTGAAGGAGAAAAAATATCATGGGACATTTCACAGTATATAAAGCCTGCAAATAGTAACATCAAAAGAATTGAAATGCATGAAATTACACGCTATGGACTTGACAGTGCCTTGAAAAATCCACGACAGTTTAACATAAACCTTGTAAAATCTCAAATTGTGCGAAGAATAGAAGATAGATGGGTAGGATTTGAACTTTCTTCAAAGCTTCAAGAAAATTTCCAAAGTTACAACCTTTCTGCCGGGCGCGTGCAGTCAACCATCCTTGGCTGGATTGTTGAAAGAGAAAAGGAATATGCAAAAAGTGAAAGAACATTTACAATGCTAAAACTTGAAAATGGGTATAATCTTGAAATTGAAGGAGAAGAAGAGTGCAAAAGAGTAAAAGCAGAAGTTGTTGAGCAGAAAATAGAAGAAATACCTGCACCTGCCCCATTTTCGACTTCTTCTTTGTTATCCTTAGCTTCACAGAAATTAAATTTGGGTGTGCAGCAAATAATGGAGATTTTGCAGTTTTTGTTTGAGCATGGCTTTATCACTTATCACAGAACAGATTCAACAAGGATTTCTGTGACAGGACAGAACATTGCAAGAATGTTTTTAGAAAAGGTGGGCAAAAAGGAATTCTTTTTACCAAGAAGTTTTGGTGACGAAGGAGCCCATGAAGCAATAAGACCTGTAAAACCCATATCACCTGAGGAATTAAAAGAACTAGCCTATGAAAAATATGCACAAGGTATCTCACAAAACCACATAAAAGTATATCAGCTTATTTTTAACAGGTTTATGAGCAGCCAGATGAAAAATCCTAAAGTTTTATTCCAAAAAGTTTGTTTTAAAATAGCTGATAAAGAGATTGTTAAAGACATTCCTGTTAAAATTGAGGAGGAAGGATGGTTGCACTTTCTTTCTATGCAAATTTATCCTTTATTTAAAAATAAAGATTATAGTGTAACTGACAGACGAAGCTACAAAAAACACACCATTCAGCTTTACACTCAGTCAAGTCTTATTGACGAAATGAAACAGAAAAACATAGGAAGGCCTTCAACATATGCAAAGATGGTAGAAACACTTTTCAAAAGAGGGTATGTGTTCGAAGATAGTTTCAGAAGAATAAGGGCAACATCCCTTGGCAAAAAGGTATATTCTTATCTTTCACAAAAATATGGTGAATACGTAAATGAACAAACCACACGTGAGCTTGAAAAACTCATGGATATAGTAGAAGAAGGAAAAAGAGATTATCAGGAAATCTTGCAGGAACTTTATAATGATATATCCGAGCTTTTAAATAAGTAAAAAGAATTATGTTTTTTCTTTTTTAATGTTGGGTAAAAATATATTAAAAATTTTAGACACTCTTATTTTTTTCAGAAGAGGAGGGTATTTGTCTTGTTTAAAAATGTCAAAATAAGAACAAAGCTTATATTTCTTTTTTTGTTTGTGTTTTTAGCATTTATCATTACATTAGAAGCCTATATTATTCCATCTGTCATGACAACTATTGAAAATCAAGTAAAAAATAAACTTAAAAACATTGTTCAAGTAGCAGTTTCTATTTGCGAAAATGAATATCGATTACAACAATCAGGTAAAAAATCAAAACAGCAAGCTCAGGATACTGCAAAAGAGATAATCAGAAATCTAAGGTATAACTTTGCAGACTATATATGGATAAATGATTTTCAACCAAAAATGGTAATGCATCCTTACAAAAAAGAATTAGAAGGACAGGATTTGAGCAATTACAAAGATCCAACAGGATTTAAACTTTTTGTTGCAATGGTTGACATTGTCAAGAAAAAAGGAGAAGGATTTGTAAAGTATCAATGGGAAAAACCTAACACAAAAAAACTCTATCCTAAAATGTCATATGTTGCGCCTTTCAAACCATGGGGCTGGATACTTGGTACAGGTATTTACATAGATGACTTGGTTGAATATCAAAACAAAATCAAAATGACAATTAGGTTAATCACAGGTTTAATACTTTTAATAGCTATGCTTCTTATTCTCACAATAACATTATCGCTTGCAAGAAGGCTTTCACAGGTTGAAAAGATGGCAGACTTACTTTCGCATTTTGACCTGTCTAAAACAGATGATTTTAAAGCCGTTAGCTCAGATGAAATTGGAAAGGTAACAAACGCTTTTATTACGATGAGTAAAAATATAAAGGATGTTATAAAACAAATAAAAGATGTTACAAGTTCAATTTTAGATGCCGCAAAAGAACTTACATCTGCATCAAGTGAAATTGCAAACGTCTCAGAGCAAATAGCACTTGCAATTTCTGATGTTGCAAAAGGAAGTTCTGAACAGGCAAATTCAATCGAAAAATCAAGTGAGAAGCTATCTGCTCTCTCAAATTCTGTACAGGACATTTATGAAAAAATGAAAGAGGCTTATTCTTCAGTTCAAACTGTATATCAGAGAATCAATAATGGTCAAGAATTAATCATATCCCAGGAACAAAATATGAACAGCGTAAAGGAAATATGGCAAGATGTACAAAATATAATGACAAGATTTTCTGAGATGAGCAACGAAATTGTTAAGATATCCTCTTTTATAACAAACCTTTCAAAAGAAATAAATCTTCTTGCTTTGAATGCATCAATTGAAGCGTCAAGGGCTGGTGAAGCTGGTAAGGGTTTTATGGTGGTTGCAAATGAGATAAGAAAACTTTCCGAGCAGACATCAACCTCTGCGAAACAAATAGGAACACTCTTAAAGGATATCTACGAAAATATCCAAACAATTTCTAATCAGTTTGAAGTGTTTAATAAAATATTAGAAACTCAAGATGATATAACAAAACAAACTAAAGATGTTTACTTGCAGATTTTGCAGTTCTCAAAGGACTTGCTTGAAATGATAAATAATGTTACAGAAAGTACGAAAACAGCAAGTAATAGCATCTCAGTAATATCTCAAGAAATTACTAACATTGCAAGCATCGCTCAAGAAACCGCAGCTGCAACCCAGCAAACTGCTGCTTCAACACAAGAACAAACTGCAACAGCTCAAACAATAGCATCAACAATGAAAAATTTAGAAACCCTTGCTCAACAAATGGCTAAAAAAGTTGAAATATTCAAGATATAGAAATTCAAAAAAGAAGGGGCTTTTATTCTTCTTTGATTTCATCAAGGATAAAAGCCCCTCTTTTATATATCAACCTGTGACTCAAAATTAAGTTCATCTTTATACTTTTCAAGTATTGGCTTTACATACTCATAATAGTATTCTTGTACCTGTGAAGGAGCCCTTCCCACAAATTTTTTGGGGTCTAAAATAGCTTCAATTTCTTCTTTTGAAAGTTTGAAGCTTGGGTCATTTGAAATAAGTTCTATAAGATTATTTTCTTTCCCAAACTCTTTTACATTTCTTCCAGCTTCAATAGAATACTTCCTTATTTTCTCATGCAAATCCTGCCTGTCACCGCCACGCTTTACAGCTTCCATCAATATATTCTCTGTTGCCATAAAAGGAAGCTCACTTTGTATATGTCTTTCTATCATCTTTTCATACACAACAAGCCCACTTGCTACGTTGTGATAAAGGTTTAAAATGCTATCTACTGCCAAAAACGCCTCCGGGATTGATATTCTTCTGTTTGCTGAGTCATCTAACGTCCTTTCAAGCCACTGAACAGATGCTGTAAACAGCGGATTTTGAATATTCACCATGACATATCTTGCTAAAGCACAGATTCTTTCACTTCTCATGGGATTTCGTTTGTAGGCCATCGCAGATGAACCAACTTGAGTTTTCTCAAACGGCTCTTCAATTTCCTTTAAGTGTTGCAAAAGTCTTATATCGTTTGCAAACTTGTAACTGCTCTGTGCAATTGAAGCTAAAACCGACAAGACCAAAAAATCATATTTTCGTGGATATGTCTGTGATGTCAGTGGAAAACTTTTTTCAAACCCCATCTTTTTACATACAAGCTTGTCAAGCAACTTGACCTTTTCTTCATCGCCGTCAAAAAGTGCCATAAAACTTGCTTGAGTACCAGTTGTCCCCTTGACTCCTCTCAAATAAGTATGATCTAAAACATACTCCAAAAACTCTAAATCCATAACCAAATCCTGAACCCAAAGCATAGCTCTTTTGCCCACAGTGGTTAGCTGCGCAGGCTGAAAATGCGTAAATCCAAGTGTAGGCATATCTTTATACTTTAGAGCAAAGTCTGCCAATACTTTTATACAGTTTACAAGTTTTTTTCTGATAAGTTTCAATGCTTCATACATAATGATAATATCTGCATTGTCTGTAACAAAACAGCTTGTCGCACCAAGATGAATTATTGGTCTTGCCTTTTTGGCCTGCTCACCAAATGCATGAATATGCGCCATCACATCATGCCTTAGCTCTTTCTCCTTTTGTCTTGCTACCTCATAGTTTATATCCTCTGCATATCTTTTCATCTCTTCAATCTGCTCATCTGTGATATCAAGACCAAGCTCTTTTTGTGCCTCTGCCAGTGCAATCCAAAGTTTGCGCCAAAGCTTAAAACGTGTATCGTTTGAAAAAAGTCTCTTCATCTCATCGCTTGCATATCTTGAATTTAGTGGTGTCTCATAAATATCGTTCACCTTGCTTCACATCCCCACACTAATCAATTCTCTAGCATTTTGATACCATATATTATACTACTAACTTAGTTTTTCAACAAACCTTTTGATTCTTTCAAGCCCTTCTCTTATATTCTTCTCAGATGTTGCATATGAAAGTCTTATATGATTTTCCATTCCAAATCCTTCACTTGGAACCACAGCTACCTTTTCTTGTTCCAAAAGAAGTTTTGCAAACGTGTTTGCTGAGTCTATTAATTTGTCTTCGAACCTTTTCCCAACAGTAGCTGATATGTCAACCCAGATATAAAATGCCCCTTCTGGTTTTAGTGCAGATAAAAATCTGATACTATTTACAAGGCTATAAATCAAGTCTCTTCTCTTTTCAAATTCGTATATCATCTTTTTTACGCTATCCTGCGGACCTACCAGTGCTTCATATGCAGCATATTGAGCAATTGAATTTGGGTTTGAGGTTGTGTGGCTTTGAAGGTTTGACATAATCTTTGCAAGTTCCTTGTTTGAAAGGGTATAACCAATTCTCCATCCTGTCATCGCATATGATTTTGAAACACCGTTTACAACAATTACAAACTCTTTTACCTTTTCATTTATTGTCGCTGCGGATATGTGTTTTTTACCATCATAAATTAACTTGTCGTATATTTCATCAGAAATAATGAATATTTCTCTTTCAACACAAAACTCAACAATTTGTTTTAGTTCTTCATATGTATAAACCATACCAGTCGGATTTGAAGGTGAATTTAATACAATTGCCTTTGTTTTTGATGTTACATATCTTTCAATGTCAGATGCTGTTATTTTATAGTTCTTTTCTTTTGTTGTCGGAACAACAACTACCTTTCCACCTGCAAGTTTTATAAGCTCTGGATATGTAACCCAATATGGAGACGGCAGAAGTACCTCGTCATCATCGTTTAAAAGTGCCAAAAACACATTCATAAGTGAATGCTTTGCACCATTTGAAACAACCACTTCATCCGGAGAATAATCTACTGCATAATTCTCCTTGTAATACTTTGCAACAGCTTCTTTTAAACAGCTAATCCCTGAAACTGGTGTGTATTTTGTATACCCTTTTACAATAGCTGAAATTGCAGCATACTTAATATTATCCGGAGTATCAAAATCAGGCTCACCAGCACCAAATCCAATTACGTTTTCACCAGCTTCTTTTAATTTTTTTGCAAGGCTATCGATGGCAAGTGTTGGTGACGCTGAAATATTCAGTGCCTTTTGAGAATATTTCATTTTTTATCGCTTCTCTCCTTCAAATCATTTTTGCAATACTATATCATATTTATATGCATTTTTCAATGGTACTGGTACAGAAAACTGAGAATTTTTCAATCAAAAACGCAAGATACAGCTGCCAAAATTTCATTTTAAAAATTTTTCTGTAAACCTCACAAGGTTTAAATAGCAAATATTCTCAATTTCTTTCTCTGAAAACCCCAATTTTCCGAGTTCCACTTTTATATTTGGCAAATCTTCAATATCTCTCAAGCCTTCTGGAAATTCATCTGCCCCGTCAAAATCAGACCCAAACGAAATGTACTGTGTACCAATTAGCTCTGCAATATATGCTATGTGCCTTAGAACATCATTCAAATTAGCTTTACCTTTATCTTTAACAAACGGAGAATAAAAATTAATTCCTATTATGCCATTAAAATCTCTTACAATTTTTATCTGCTCATCTGTAAGATTTCGCGGGTGCGGGCATAAGCTAAAACAATTAGAATGACTCACAATAAAAGGTTTATTTAGATGCTTTACAACATCAAAAAAAGTCTTCTTTGATGCGTGTGCAAGGTCTATGATAAAGTTTTCTTCAAGTAGCTTTTTTAAAACTTCTTGTCCGATACTTGTCAAACCTTTATCTGAATATGCACCGCCGCAAAGTTTATTTTCGTGATTCCAGGAAAGTGTTGCACTTTTTACCCCTCTTTTTTTTTAAAACTTCTATCTCATATGTGTCATTTATAAAAGATATATCCTCGATCGAAAGTAAAACGTTTATCATACCATCTTCGATTTTTTGGCTCAAAGCCACATTGTTTATTTTATACTCATTTATTCTATCCAAAAAATAAAAGGCATTTTTCAAAAAATCAATGCCTTCTTGACGTGTGTCTTGCCATATTGCCATGTACTGAAGTTTTAAATCAACTTTATTTGCTCTTTCAAAGTCAAACTGGCAGGAATTTTTATAAAGATTTTCACCTTTTGAAAATGCAGTAGTTAAAGTATCATTATGAGCATCTGCAAACATTATTAATACCCTCTACTAATTTTTTACATTAAAATTCTATTACCTCCATATTAGTTCCAAGAACAATGTTTTCAAAAACCTCTTTTGCAGACATAAAATGTTCTTTTTCGTTGCACTCAGGCTTTAAATGTGTCAAAACAAGAAGCTTAGCATTTGCTTTTTTGGCAATTTCAGCTGCCTGTTTTGGACTCAAATGGAATCTCTTTTCAGATTCAATTTTCTCAACTTCCTTGTCTGTGTATGCTGCGTTTAGCAAAAGCAGATCTGCTTCTTTGAAAAATTCTATCAGCTCTTCTTTAAATCCTGTATCACCAGAGAATCCAAAAACCTTCCCATTCTCTTCAATTCTCACTGCAAAACTTTTATAAGGATGCTGACCTTCTAAAAACTTGATTGAAAGATTTCCTATTTCTATTTCCATATTATTTTCTATTTCCTTGACCCTGTACACTCCTTTTCTTATCAAATTATACTCCTCTTTTGGCTCAGATGGAATATAAAGGTCTATCTCTTTCCCTCTTGATGCAAGATAGTACCTTAAAACTCCCAAATCGCTTGTGTGGTCAGCATGAAGGTGACTACAGATGATAAAAGAAATATCATCAAAAGAAATAAAATTCAAAAGCCTTGTCAAAACTCCACTTCCACACTCTATCAATATATTAGCCTCTTTTGTCATCAAAAGATATCCTGATGTAGGCTCACCTTTTGCCGGATAAGGTCCTCTTGCCCCCAAGATATTTAATATCATCTTATCATCTCCTTGTTATATAGTAATTCTAAAAATTCAGATATAATATCTCTGTACTTTTCTTCTTCTACTAAAAAAGAATCATGACCATAATCAGACTCAATTTCTTTGTAGACAAGGTCAACTCCTGCTTCTAAAAGCTTGTCTCTCATATATCTCATCTGAGACAGTGGGAAAAGTATATCCGATGTTATAGCAATTAATAAGAATTTTGCCTTTATTCGTCTTAAAGCTTCCTCTTCGCTGCCATATGTCCTGCCCAAATCATAAAGGTCCATTGCACGCGTGAGGTAAAGATACGTGTTCGCATCAAACCTCTGAACAAGTTTCATTCCCTGATAATGTAAATAACTTTCAACTTCAAACTCGGTGTTAAACGACTCAAAAAAGCTCTCAACAGGGTCTTTCATTCGACGATTAAACTTTCTGTCCATGAGCTTGTCAGACTGGTATGTTATCATACCAAGCATTCTGGCAATTGAAAGTCCCTGAGAAGGTCCTGTCTTGTCATAGTAGTCCCCACCGTGCCAGTTTGGGTCTGCCATGATAGCCCTTCTCATAACTTCATTGAAAGCAATGGACTGAGCGTTAAGTTTTAGCGGTGATGCAATGTTTATAACCCCGTCCATAAAATCCGGGTAGCTCACAGCCCACTCCAATGCCTGCATACCACCCATGGAACCGCCAATAACACACAGTATATGGTCTATCTTTAGAGCATCTAAAAGCTTTTTCTGAACGTTTACCATATCTTTTATGGTTATTATAGGGAACCTGGCACCATAAGGTTTTCCTGTCTCAGGATCAATGGAAGAAGGACCTGTTGTCCCCTGACAGCCTCCGAACACATTTGAACATATTACAAAATATTTATTTGTATCAATCATCTTGCCAGGGCCGACAAACTTGTCCCACCATCCAGGTTTAGGGTCGTCTTCTGAATGCTTTGCAACATGAGAGTCACCTGTCAATGCATGGGTTATAAGGATGATATTATTCTTTTCTTTATTTATTTCTCCATAGACTTCATATGCGACTGTGATTGGTCCAAATGTTTTTCCACTTTCCAATACAAAATCCTTGTTGTGAGCAAATCGTACAAATTTTTTGTAACCCTCTTCCCAGAACTCAAATTTTTCCAACTTTTTTACCCCCACCAAAAAATATTAATTAAAATGAAAGATTGCCCCATTTTGTATCAATAAACCTTGACTTTTGGAGCAATCTTTCATTGCAACTTGAAATGTCAGCTTAAAAACTATTTTACACTTTATTGAGTGCACTCTCAATATCATATATTAAATCTTCAATATCTTCAATACCAACAGAGAGTCTAATCATTTCTGGCAAAACTCCAGCTGCTCTTTGCTCTTCTTCTGTTAGCTGTTGATGGGTTGTTGATGCAGGATGAATTATAAGCGACTTTGCATCACCAACATTTGCAAGGTGTGAAAAGAGCTTTACATTGTTTATAATCTTCTTCGCAGCTTCATATCCACCTTTTGGTCCAAATGTGAAGATTGCACCCGGCCCTTTCGGAAGATACTTCTTGTAGAGCTCATAATACTTGTTACCTTCTAAAGCTGGATAATTCACCCACTCAACCTTTGGATGGTCATTTAGAAACTTGGCAAGTTTCATTGCATTGTCAACATGTTTTTGCATTCTCAAAGAGAGCGTCTCAACACCAAGAAGTATCAAGAACGAATTAAACGGTGATAGGCAAGCACCAATGTCACGCAAGAGCGTAAGTCTTAATTTTGCAATGTATGCAGCATTCCCAAACTCTTTTGTGTAAATAAGTCCATGGTAGCTTGGGTCCGGCTGAATCAAATCTGGAAATTTTTCGTTCCACTCAAATTTGCCAGAGTCAACAACAATCCCTGCAATTGATGTTCCATGCCCGCCTAAAAATTTTGTCATTGAGTATACAACAATGTCTGCTCCATGTTCAATAGGACGAAATAGATACGGTGTTGCAAACGTGTTGTCAACAATAAATGGAATCCCATGCCTGTGAGCAATCTCAGCTATTGCTTCAAACTCAGGTATGTTTATATTGGGATTTCCAAGAGTTTCTACAAATATAGCCTTTGTCTTGTCTGTGATTGCCTTTTCGAACTCTTCTGGATAATCAGGATTGACAAACTTAACTCTAATTCCAAGTTTTCTAAGAGTGTGAGCAAAAAGGGTGTATGTCCCACCATACAAAGTAGATGCTGCAACAACCTCATCTCCACTTTTTGCGATGTTCAAAATTGCATAAGTGATAGCAGCCTGCCCTGAAGAGGTGGCAACAGCTCCAATACCACCGTCCAGTGCTGCAACCCTTTTTTCTAATACATCTGTTGTGGGGTTTCCTATTCTTGTATAGATATTTCCCGCTTTTTTGAGCGCAAACAGATCTGCTGCCTCTTCAGGTGTCTCAAAGATGTAAGAGGTTGTCTGGTAAATTGGAACAGCTCTTGATTTTGTCTCTTTGTCAACAAACTGCCCTGCATGAAGTTGAAGAGTATCAAAACCATATTTTCTTTCTTCCATCTTCTCTTTTCCCCTTTCGTTAATTTTATAATATCTTGGTTTTCAAAAAAGATAAAAAAATAGTCTTCCTGCAGATAAGCTACAAGAAGACTTTTTTCAAAATCTTCTTACTTCTTATCTGCCAGGTATTTTAAAAAAATACCTGCTGGAATTGGCACCAAGAAAAAGGATTGAAGCTTTCCTTTTTCCGGTTGCCGGGCTTCATTGGGCCAGTCCCTCCGCCACTCTTGATAAGAAGTAATTTTCTGATATTCAATTTTGTTGTTTAGATTATACCATTTAAAAATATATCGGTCAATACTCTACTTTTTAAATCTGAATTCTTGGATTTTCTTCAGACATTCTATAAATCACAATCTTTCTTCCTATTACCTGCACAGGCTCTGCATTTAGTTTTTCGCATATATAAGCTATCGCTTCTCTTGGTTCTATCTCGCAGTTTTTCTCAAGCGCAATTTTTATAAGCTCTCTTGCAGTGAGTGCTTCATCTATTTGCCTGAGTACTCTTTCTGTAATCCCTTCCTTGCCAATTCGAATAATTGCATCCATTGTGTTTGCCATGCCCCTAAGTTTTGCTCTTTGTTTGGATGTTAACAAGATACTTTTCACCTCTTTTTGAATTTAATTTTTGATAAAATATTTCTTTTTCGCTATTTATAAACTAAAACGGCAGAAAGGCAAAACCCTTTCTGCCGGCATTTTTTATACCTCTACTTCTTTTCGAGATCTACGCCGCTGTTTCTCGTATTCTGGATCCCCCTTTTTCCAACCGCTTCTTACCTTCTCAACAACCTTCTGTTTTGACACATCTACAACAAACCCGTTTTCCTTAAAACAAAAGTATGTGGTATTACCCATCTTGCAGTTCCCACAATTGATGCACTCCATTTAGAAAAGATAACCTCCAAACCTTTTTATAGTTTCTTTTTGCTTGTCAATTATTTTAACCCATTTTTGCTGTTTTGTCTATATCCAATTTTATGATAAATCTAAAACTTATTCATAATACTCAAACTCAACATCAAGTATCCTCACAATGTCGCCATCCTTGATTCCCATTTCCCTCAGTTTGTCAAATACTCCAAGTTTGTTTAAGAAATTTTGAAAATATCTGAATGAGTCATGGTCATTTAAAACTATGTTTCTTGCAACCTTCTCTACAACTGTTCCTTCTACAACATAAATCCCATTTTCTTTTCTGATAGTCAGTGGCTTTACATCCTTTTTCTTATAGTACACAAATGTTCGTGGCTTTGCATCCTCTTCGACATTTTCAGCTGCTTTTTGCTCCTTTAAAATTTCATAAGCCCTCTTCAAAACCTCTCTCACACCTATACCAGTTGCAGCAGAAACAGGATACACTTCATACCCCATCTTTTCAACCTCTTCCTTGAAAAGTTCAAAATACGCCTGGGCATCAGGAAGGTCCATCTTGTTTGCTGCGACAATCTGTGGTTTTTGTGCAAGCTCAGGACTGTATTTCTTGAGTTCTTCATTGATTGTTATAAAATCCTCAACAGGTTCCCTTCCTTCACTTCCCGACACATCAACAATATGAATCAAAACCTTTGTCCTTTCAACATGTCGCAAAAACTGATGTCCAAGACCTGCACCTTCGCTTGCACCTTCAATAAGCCCCGGTATGTCTGCCAATACAAAGCTCTCACCCTCGCTGATATATACAATTCCAAGGTTTGGATATTTTGTTGTAAACGGATAGTTTGCTATCTCAGGTCTTGCGTTTGTTGCAACAGACAAGAAGGTTGACTTCCCAACATTGGGATAGCCGATAAGCCCAACATCTGCTAAAACTTTGAGCTCCAATATTACCCAAAGTTCATCGCCTTTTTCCCCAACCTCAGCAAATCTTGGCACCTGACGGGTTGATTTTGCAAAGTGTGCATTGCCCCTGCCACCCCTTCCACCGTGTGCAACAATTGCTCTGTCACCTTCTCGTGACAGGTCAGCAATTATCTCACCAGTTTCAGCATCTTTTATTACAGTTCCAACAGGAACCTTTATTATCAAATCTTCACCGTCTTTGCCGTGCATATTGTTAGGTCCGCCACGCTCACCGTTTTGTGCCTTGTAATGTCTTTTATATTTAAAGTCAAGCAAGGTGTTCAGTTCCCTATCTGCAACAAAAATAACATCTCCGCCTTTTCCTCCATCGCCACCTGCAGGACCTCCTGCTGGGACATACTTTTCCCGTCTGAACGCAACTATGCCATCTCCACCGTCTCCTGCTTTGACGAAAATTTTTGCTATGTCCACAAACATGAAAATCTCACCTCTTTTAAGAACAACTAAAAGATACAAAAAAAGAGACAAACCTCTTTTGTCAGTTTGCCTCTTTTTGAAAAGCGTTAAACCCATTCATAAATTTTTATTGAACAGCAACCATCTCTTCAGCTGGAATTACAGATACAACTTTTTTACCTCTCTTGTTCTCAAACTTTACATAACCTGTAACTAAAGCAAAGAGAGTATCATCTCCACCACGACCGACATTTTTACCTGGGTGGAATTTGGTTCCTCTCTGTCTTACCAAAATATTTCCTGCCAAAACAAACTGACCGTCTGACCTTTTAACACCAAGTCTTTTTGACTCGCTGTCTCTTCCGTTTCTTGTTGAACCACCAGCTTTCTTATGTGCAAAAAGCTGAATATCAAATATTAGTTTCATCTTCTTTCACCTCCACTTTAATATATTTAGGATACTGAGATTCTATCTCTTTCAAAGCTAAATATGATGTTTGAAGAAGAAGCGAACAGCTCTTTGTTACTTCTTCACTGCTATCTAGCACTTCAAACTCTAAATAGCCTTCTTTTTGTTCTAACAAATGCTCAGCTTTCAATATCTCAATACAGCCATTCACATTTGCAAGTACTATTGAAGAGACAGCACTGCAAACTATGTCTTTACCTTTTGGGGCAAAATGGCTGTGTCCTTTTACAATTATTTTATAATACCCTTTCTTTCGTGATTTTAAAAAAGTAGCTTCAATCATGGTTGAAAATTTAACTTGCTTACTTTGCTATTTTTGTTATCTGAATCTTTGTATACCACTGGCGATGTCCAAGCTTTCTGTGATAACCTGTTTTTGATTTGTAAGTAAATACTATGATTTTCTTATCCTTTGCATGTTCCAAAACCTTCGCTTCAACATATGCGCCATCTAAATATGGCTTTCCAACAACAAAACCCTCGTCGGACGAAATTGCCAATACCTTGTCAATCTTTACCACAGAATCAACATCAGCTTTTAATTTTTCAACCTTTAAAACATCGCCCTCTTGTACTTTATACTGTTTCCCACCTGTTTCAATTATTGCATACATCCTCTTTCCTATACCTCCTGCTTTTAAGAAATTTCTTAAATTCTGCCTGCACGCCGCTACGGGAGCATTTGCCCTTTGCGAGCGCTCATAAAACAACATTTAATATTATAGCATTGAATATTGCCCATTACAATAGTAAATTTTCCTCAAAACCCTTTGTGTTTTTTTGTTTTGTTTCCTTGTAAAACCTCTCTTTTTCACTGTAAATGCAGCCGCAATACTTTTGCATATAAAGTCCTATTTCTCTTGCTTTTTGCCTTCCCTCTCTAAACCCTTCCCTGAAATCTCTATAATAAAACTCAATATCGTACTTTTTTGAAATGGCTGTTCCAAGTTCTTTTATAAGTTCATGCTTTTGATAAGGACTTACCAAAAGAGAGGTTGTAAAGGCATCAAACCTACTTTTTTTAGCAACCAAAGCAGTTCTTTCTAACCTTACAGAATAACAATAAATACACCTTGCATTTTCTCTAAAAGCACAGCTGCGCAAAAACTCTTCCAAAGGGTACTCTTCTATAACAATAAGTTTTTTACCACGCAGACCATAAAAAAGCTTTGCTGAATCTAATCTGTTTTTAAATTCTGTATAAGGATGAATGTTAGGATTGAAAAAAAGCCCAAAAACTTCATGTCCCTCTTCACTTAGCTTTTCCAAAGGGTACACACTACAAGGGCCACAGCATGTGTGCATAAGTAACCTCATCTTTTATCACCGTTCCCTTTGAGCCTAAACTTTATCTTTGCTATGTGATTTATGGCTTTTTGAGTTGCAACTCTTCCTCGCGCAGTTTTTACTAGAAAGCCTTCTTGAATCAAATAAGGCTCATATATATCTTCAATTGTCCCTTCATCTTCTCCAATGGCAGCTGCAATTGTAGAAAGTCCAACAGGTCCTCCGCCAAACTTGTAAACTATTGCTTCTAAGATGTTTCTGTCTACAAGGTCAAGTCCATACTCGTCCACCTCAAACATCTCAAGTCCATTCTTGGCAACCTCGTATGTTATACTTCCTGTGTGCTTTACCGTGGCATAATCTCTAAGTCTTCTAAGTAGCCTGTTTGCAACCCTCGGAGTTCCTCTTGAGCGCTTTGCAATCTCTATGCATGCTTCTTTTTCTATATCGCACTTTAAAATGCTGGCAGACCTCATAACAATCTGGCTCAGCTCTTCAACTGTGTAATAGTCAAGTCTTTCTATTATTCCAAACCTGTCCCGCAGCGGTGATGACAAAAGACCTGCCCTTGTTGTTGCTCCAATGAGTGTAAAAGGTGGCAAAGTCAATCTTATGGTCTTTGCAGACGGACCTTTGCCAATCACAATATCAACCTTTTTGTCTTCCATTGCAGGATATAAAACCTCTTCGATTGTCCTGTTCAATCTGTGAATTTCATCAATGAATAGAATATTATTTTCACCAATATTTGTAAGAATGGCAACTAGGTCGCCTGCTCTTTCTATTGCAGGGCCAGATGTTACTTTTATATCAACTCCCATCTCATTTGCAATGATGTTTGCCAAGGTTGTTTTTCCAAGACCAGGCGGACCATATAAGAGTACATGGTCAAGAGGTTCTTTTCTTTTTTTGGCAGCTTCAATAAAAATTTTTATTTTTTCTTTCACTTTTTGCTGACCTATATAATCTTCAAGTGTCTTTGGTCGAAGTGTTTCCTCATGAACATCTTCAACAGAAAATTTATTGTCAAGCAGTCTTTCCATTTTATTTCATTCCTCTTTGAATTGTTTTTTCTCAAATCTTTGATAACTTTTTCAAAGCGAGTTTTATTCCATCTTCCAAAGAAAGTTCAGAAAAATCTCCGGATGAAAGAACCTGGTTGACTTCATCAATGTCATACCCCAAGGATAAAAGTGCTAAAGATATTTCTTCAAGTTTTTCGTAAGTTTTTTCTTCTCTACCTGTAGTGGCAACCACTTTAAACTCTTTTTTGAGTGTCTCTTTGAGCTCAAGAATTATCCTGCTTGCAGTTTTTTTTCCAATTCCTTTTACCTTCTCAAGTCTTGCCACATTTCCCTTTGCAATCTCAACAATAAGCTCTTGAAAGTCTATTGAGGAAAGAATCTGAAGAGCTAATTTGCTACCAACACCAGTTACCTTCTGAAGCTTTAAAAAAAGTTCTCTTTCCTCTCTTGTCAAAAAACCATAACATTCAAGCTCTGACAAATTTTCATTAAACTTTAGGCTGACATATACTCTCTTTTCTTTGCCTAAAAATTCAGAAAATTTTGCACCATTACAATGTATTTTTATGTATAAATTGTTATAATTGAGAATAACATAGTTACTAAATACCTCTTGGATGGTTCCAATAATAGAATCTATCATATTTCATCCTCCTGATAAAGCACCGAAGAGCTTGACAGCATATGACACATTGCAACAGCCAAAGCATCTGCAACATCATCTGGTTTTGGAATTTCAGATAATCCCAGCAAACTTTTGACCATTTTTTGTATTTGAGTTTTATCTGCTCTACCATATCCAGTTATCGATTGTTTT